>ERZ1066132.330-NODE-330-length-15442-cov-6.043478_pt1 | contig 15442 bp, 12 predicted proteins | sample MGYA00382779_ERZ1066132 | MGnify/ENA primary metagenome ERZ1066132 (study PRJEB33369, sample SAMEA5778362) | biofilm metagenome | biome: Industrial cooling water; feature: Water cooling tower basin; material: Biofilm | place: United Arab Emirates | collected...
ATGCAGGCCGGAACCGTTGTCAAGTGGAACGTCAAGGAAGGCCAGAAGGTCAAGAGCGGCGACGCTTTGGCTGACATCGAGACCGACAAGGCCACGATGGAGCTCCAGTCCTTCGAGGACGGGACGGTCGCCGTGATCCCGGTGCCCGAGGGGCAGAACGTTCCGATCGGCACCGTCATCCTCGTGCTCGCCGGTGCGGGTGAAGACATCGCGTCAGTGAAGTCGCAGTTCGCCGCGGGTGGTTCGACTGCTGCTGCTCCTGCTGCCAAGGCTGCTGCCGCTTCCGGTGGGGCCGCGACGCAGGCGCCGGCCTCCAGCGGCTCGGTCGCCGTGCTCGATGCTCCGGCGTCGAACGGTGCCGGCCACGCCAATAACGGCGGGCGTATTTTCGCCAGCCCGCTGGCCAAGAAGATCGCGGCCGAATCCAATGTCGATCTCGGCTCGTTGCAGGGCTCTGGCCCCGCGGGCCGCATCATCCGCAAGGACGTCGAAGCCGCCATCAGCTCCGGCGCGACGAGCATCGCCGGCCGCACGGCCTCCAGCGCCGGCTCGGCCCGCGATCTCGCGACCCGCGTCGAGCAGCCTGCCAAGCCGACGCGCAACGTGCCCGCCGTGCTGCCGTCCGTCGGCGCGACGCTCACGCCGCGCACGATCCAACTCTCCAACATGCGTAAGACCATCGCCAAGCGATTGGTCGAGAGCAAGACCACAATTCCGCACTACCAGGTCAGCGTCGAGGTCGACATGGACGCCCTCGTCGCCCTTCGCACCCAACTCAACGAGCAGCTCGGCACGCAGGGCGTGAAACTGAGCGTCAACGACTTCCTCGTTCGCGCGTGTGCTCTGGCGATGCACCAGCACCCGTACGTGAACGCCAAGTGGGTCGGAACCCCCGGCAACGAGACCATCGAGTTCCTCGGCGAGGTCAATGTCGGCGTCGCGATCGCGTTGCCCGTCGCCGAAGACGGCAGCGGCGGCGGCCTCGTCGTCGCCACGCTCCGCAACGCCGATGTGCTGGGCCTCCGCCAGATCAGTTCCGAGACCAAGCGGCTGGCCGACAAGGCCCGCAACAAGGGCCTCTCCGTCGAGGACATGTCCGATTCGACGTTCACGATCAGCAACCTGGGCATGTTCGGCGTGGACAACTTTACGGCGATCATCAACCCGCCCAACGTCGCGATCCTGGCCGCCGGCGGCGCGATCCAGAAGCCCGTCGTCAGGAACAACCAGATCGTCCCCGGCCATGTGATGAACATGACCATGAGCAGCGACCACCGCGTCATCGACGGCGCAATGGCGGCTCAGTACCTCGCGACGGTCAAGGGCCTCCTCGAGAAGCCGGCGACGCTGCTGGTGTAACGGCCTTGGGTGCCACTGCCCGACCGGCTCGGCGGTCGGGCAGTGAAGGTGGGTGGGTGCCCACGGTTGTTTCGTGCGCTCAGCCGCCTTGTATGCGTAGCACTGCCCGACTCAAAGCTGTCGGGCAGTGGCACCCCATGACACCAGATCAGAACCCACCCGCCGCCATCCACTCGCTCGGCTTGCACTCCATCGCCCCCGCGATCGCCAGCAGCGATTCCAAGCTCGGCAGGTGCGTGCCGCGTTCGATCGAGCTGAGCTGGCTGACGCTCACGCCGCTCGCGTCGGAAAGCTCCTTCAGCGTCCACGCTTTCTCGGTGCGGGCGAGGCGGATGTGCTTGCCGAGTTCGGCCCGCAACCGGTCCTGCGGCCGTTGGCCGAGCCCCAGTGTCGCCGTGGCCTGCGACAGGACCCGACGCAGCTCGGTCAGCGAGAACGGCTTGGCGAGATAGTCGAACACGTCGCGCTTGAAGGTCTCCCGCATCGAGTCCATCGACGGGTACCCGGTCACGACGACAACCGCCAGCTTGCTCCAGCGCTTGCGGATCTCCTCGAGCACCGTCTCGCCCGACTCGCGGCCCATCTTGATGTCCAGCAGGACAAGGTCCGGCAGCCGCTGCTCGCAGGCGCTGAAGAACTCCGCCGAATTCACACACGCCCGCACGTCGTGCCCATCAGCCTCCAGCACCGAGCGGATGTACTGGCGGAAGTCCTCGTCGTCGTCGAGGCAGACGATGGAGAGCCGCGGCGGGGCGGAACTGGTGTTGGTCTCGGCGGGTGTCATGGCGGTCCGGAAGGCTTGTCGCCTGCGTCGCTGGCAGCATACTCGACCGGCGCGGGACCCGTCGGCGCTTGGGGCAGCAGGATCTCGAACTCGGCGCCCAGCGGCGCCTGGTCGGTTCCGATGAGATTCCGAGCCAGCAGGACGCCGCCGTGCTCCCGGACGATGCCCTCGGCAACCGCCAGGCCAAGGCCTGTGCCGCGGCTGTCGAGGCGCGTGCTGGCGAAGGGCTCGAACAAACGCGAGAGGATTGCCGGGCTGATGCCCGGACCGTTGTCGCGGATCCGCAGGCTCACCCAGCCCCTCCCGTCCTTCCGCGTCTCATCGGCGGAGACAGCGATCATCGGCTCGCGCGACGAGACACGGGTGCCGCCGGTCATCGCGTCCGCGGCGTTTCGGATGAGATTCACCAGCACCTGTGTCATGCGATCGGGGTCACAGACCGCACGAAGCGATGGCGGCACCTGATTCTCAAAGCTCGGCATCCGGATCGAACGGTCCAGCCGAACCAGCGTGGCGGCTTCGTCGACCAGCGTGGCGATGTCGATCTCACGCGACTGTGGCGGTCGCACCCGGGCGAAGTCGAGCAGGCTTTCGCTCAGTCGCTCCAGCCGCTGCACGACCCGAAGCATCAACGCCGCACGCGCGGGTTCGACGGGGCGCGACGGGTCCTGGGCGATCTGTTCGACGCTTCCCTTGATCACCGCCAGGGGCGTGTTGAGCTCGTGGGCGATCCCCGCCGACATCATGCCAAGGCTCGCCAGCCGGTCCGCGTCCGCGAGGTTTCGCTGCGCGGTCTCGAGCAGGTGGTTCTTTTTCTTCAAATCGCCCGCCGTGGTCTCGAGCTGGGCGAGCGCCTGATTCAGGGCCGCCTGATTGCGTCGAAGCGCTCGCACCGAATCGTTGCGGGACCGCATGATCTCGCCGAGCTCGTCCTGCGGGATGTAGATCTCCGGGACCAACTCCTCGTCGTTGGCCTTGTTCTGCTGGACAGCTCTGTCCGCGGTCAGCACGCGTCGAATCGGGTCGTAGACTGCCTGCGGCAGAACGAAGATCTCGAGTGCAACAACAACAAGTCCGTACACCACCAGCAGAGCGATAAGCGTGTAGATATACAGCCCGGTGACCGCCTGCCGCGCGGAGGGGCTGGAGGTTGAGAGCGCGATGTAGCGACCCTCTGAGGCGCCCGGCGGCGTGACAAACACCACCGCCGCGGCGTCCCACGGGGGGCTCGAAAGCTCGACCACGCTGCCGGGATTGGTGCTCGCGTGCACGGCAATGTCGCGGGGAATCTCCAGTTCGATCGCTGATCCCTCGCGGATGACGACATGAGGTCGGTTCTTGATGAGCTCGGCCAGGCGTGGAGACTGCGTCAGGCGACCGGAGGAAAGTTCCGGTGCGAGCGTCGCCAGAAGGTCCGACGCCGCCTGACTGTCGGCTCGGTCGATGATCCGGGCGATCGCCGGTCGCAGGGCCACCAGCAGGATGAGCGCCAGAGCCAGCGAAAAGAACGTGTGGAGGACCACCAGCTTCTTGCGGATCCGCATCCCTGCAAGCAAGCCGTGACCGGCTTCGCGGCTCGGGACCATCTTCGCGATGATGCGTGCCGGCGGACGGAGGCGTCCTGCGGGAACGGAGTTCGGGGTGTCACGGCTCATGGTCGGAGCCTGAGTTTATCACAACACCTCACACGCCCGGGTGCATCGGCGCGACGCGAATACCCTCGACAACATGCGAAACGGCCGGTCGACATCGCGGCACTCAGTTTCCGGGCCCCGCCCCGCCCTGCCCAGGGGCAGAGTGGATCCGGTACGCGACCGCGTGACCGGACACGTCGCGTCGATGGTGTCCACCTTTCCGGATCTGCCGCTGGGCGCGCAATTCGACGAGCTGGAGCCTCGTGACGCCGCCTTCGCGCACGCCATCTACGACGCCGTTGTGCGCCGCTGGCTCACGCTGGAATTCCTCGTCGGTCTCGGTCTCGATCGCCCCTTCCGCTCGCTCGAGGCCGGGCTGCAAGCGGTGCTGCTCTGCGGGGCCGCCCAGATCACGCTCCTCGACAAGGTGCCCGTCCACGCGGCGATCGACGAGAGCGTCAACATCGCCAAGGCACGCATCCGCGTCGGAGCCGGCGGCCTTGTGAACGCGGTGCTGCGTCGGGTCGCAGAACTCTGCGGCGACCGCGTCGAGCGTCCGTCCGATTGGGCGACGCGACTCGATTGTGTGCCGCTGAGCGACGGTCGCGCGTTGCTGCTCACCAGATTCTGCCTTCCCGAGGAGCACGCCAAGCGCATCAGCATCCTCTGCAGCATTCCCAAGCCGCTCCTGCAGCGGTGGGGGGACTCGTTCGGCCAGGCCGCAGCATGCGAGCTTGCGCTCAAGACGATCGGTCCGGCTCCGACGGTCGTGCAATCGGCGGGATTGGACCTTGCCTCCTTGGGCAACGATGCCTCGAATCTGACGCCGCACGAACAATCGGGTTCCTTCGTCTGGTGCGGCGAGCGCCGTGGTCTGGCCCCGTTTCTAGATCGGACTGGAACGTGGGTACAGGATCCGGCATCGGCAGACGTTGTGCCGACGGTTGCGGCCGCCGCGGCAGGCGATGCCGCCGCGATGCGGCTCGTCGTCGATCTGTGCGCCGGCCAGGGAACGAAGACCCGGCAATTGCTGCGAGCGTTTCCCAATGCGACGGTCATCGCCTGTGAAGTGGACGACGCGCGGCTCGCGACGCTGAAACGCGTCTTTGCCGACACGGCGCGTGTGAAGGTGGTGCACGCAAGCCACGCTCCGCGCGCGTGTCAGGACGGCGGGGCGGGTGTCGCCGATGTCGTCCTGCTCGATGTGCCCTGCAGCAACACCGGCGTGCTCAGCCGTCGCGTCGAGGCCCGCTACCGCCTGGATGCCAGTTCGCTGGACGACCTCGTCACGCTGCAGCGCGAGATCATCGCCGTCGGGCGGTCGCTGCTTCGGATCGGCGGCCTTCTGGCGTACTCCACATGCAGTCTGGAGCCGGAGGAGAACGAGGGGCAACGGGATTACATCATCCAGACGCTCGGAGGGATGCTCATGGTTGATCGTCGCACCACGCCGCGTGGATTGCCAGGCGATGCGTTCACTCGGTTCAACGACGGGTCCTATGTCGCCGTCCTGAGGGTCTGACCGCGCGGGGTCGGCCGGCTGCCCGATCGGCCGAACTTCGCCTCCCGCGGATACGAGGCCCGGTGTTTTGCGTCGGGGGATCGGCTGGTCCGGCGGGAGTCGGCGTACACTCCGCCCTTGTCGGTCGTGGGGTGTTCCGTGGTCCTTTCTCTCTTCGGCGCATGAACCTTCTCGACATACTCCGGCTCGATTGCATCCGCGCTCCGCTGGTCGCTACCGACAAGCGTGGTGTGATCAACGAATTGGTTGACGTGCTCGGTGCGACGGGTGCGGTTGGCGATGTCGCCGCCCTCAAGGACGCTGTCTGGACCCGCGAGCAAACCCGCACCACCGGTATCGGGCACGGCCTCGCGATCCCCCACGGCAAGTGCGCCGGCATCACGGGCCTCGCGATGGCCATCGGCAAGCCGGCCGCACCGATGGAGTTTGAGTCCATCGATCGGCAGCCGGTCCGCTTCATCGTCCTGCTGGCCAGCCCGCCCGACAAGACCAGCGACCACATCCAGGCGCTGGCTCAGGTCAGTCGCCTCATGATGGCGGAAGCGTTCCGCGAGCGGATCTATGCCGCCACCGGGCCGCAGGAGGTCTTTGATCTCATCCGCAGCCAGCACGCGGCAGCGCCCGGCAAAGCCTGAGCGCGGGGGTTTCATGGCCACGACCGACTCCAGTTCCGCTCCGGTCGCCACGGATGTCTTCGCTCCGATGCAGAGCGTTGAGCGGGCGCTTGAAAAGTACATCGCAACACTCCGGGTCGGCGATCGGCTCCGCGACGCGATCGCCTATTCCCTGCTTGGGGGTGGCAAGCGGCTGCGTCCCGTGCTCGCCTGGCACTCGTGCGGCGCCGCGGGCGGCGACCCCGCCGACGCCCTCGCCGCGGCCGTTGCGGTGGAGCTCGTCCACTGCTTCAGCCTGGTGCACGACGACCTTCCGGCCATGGACGACGACGATCTTCGCCGCGGCAAGCCGACGCTGCACAAGCACGCGGGCGAGGCGATGGCCATCCTCGCGGGCGATGCGATGATGACCCTGGCGTTCGACCCGATCACCAGCGGCGTGGTGAACCCCAAGCTCGCAGGAGAGCGCGACGCCGCGATCAGCCATCGGCTTGTGCGCGAACTCATGACCGCGACCACCGGCATGATCGTCGGTCAGGTATACGACACCATTCCCGGTGCCGTGCCGGGCGTCGAGCCCCTGGCGCGAGTCAAGGAAATCCACCGCCACAAGACCGGCGCACTCATCCGTGCCTCCTGCGTCATGGGTGCTGTCTGTGCGGAGTTGTCGGGCGTGGACACCAAGGCCGTTGAGACTCGGCGCGCCGCGCTGGGCCGTTACGGCGAGGCCATCGGGCTGATGTTCCAGATCGTCGATGACGTCATCGACGAGACCCAGTCCGCCGAGCACACAGGCAAACGAACGGGCAAGGACAAGGATGCCGGGAAGCTGACGTACCCCCTCGCGCACGGCGGCGGCCCGGCCGGCCTTGAAAAATGCCGCAGCGAGATCGCGCGGCTTCACGACGAGGCGATCATGCACCTGGCGCCGCTCGGTCCGGCCGCCGACCCTCTGCGGGCGTTGTGCGACTTTCTTGCAACGCGGACGAAGTAACGCCGCTGGCACGGACCCGCGGGCCCGAGAACGCCGCCCCTCGCATCGAGTTTCGCTTGGTCTGCGAACACAACGGACGGACGCGTCGTTTGTGTAGTTCCCCGAGCGAAGGGGTGGCCCGATGCCTTCCTATCGTTTCTGGTAGATTCCTCGGGAGAGAATGCGGAGTTAGGGGGGCGCGGCTCGGCACCGCCGCGGCACGGATGAGCAAACGGACGGACACGATGTCAAACACGCGCAACGCTGCCGGACAGATCCTTACCCCCGCCTTCGACGCCTCGTCGTACCCACTGCTGACCGCCCTCAAGGGGCCGGCCGACCTGCGCAAGATGCCGATCGAGCAGCTCCCTGCCCTCGCCGCCGAGATCCGGCGTGCCATCTACGACCAGGTCTCCAAGGTCGGCGGCCACCTCGCCCCGAATCTCGGGGTGGTCGAGCTCTCGATCGCCCTGCACTACGTCTTCGATTTCGGCCACGACCGTCTGCTCTTCGACGTCGGTCACCAGTGCTACCCGCACAAGCTGCTCACCGGCCGCTTCGGTCTGCTCGAGAACCTCCGCACCCGCCAGGGCATGGCGGGTTTCCCGGAGCCCGCAGAATCGCCCTACGACCTCTTCCGCGTCGGTCACGCCGGGACCGCCATCTCGACCGCCGTTGGCATGGCGCGTGGCGATTCCCTGAACAAGGAAGGATTCGACCCCGCCGCAAAGCCCGACGGCCGTCGCGTCGTTGCCGTCATCGGCGATGCCTCGATCGTCAATGGGGTGGCGATGGAAGGTCTCAACGGCGCCGGCGTGCTCAAGCGCCAGTTCCTCGTCGTCCTGAACGACAACGGGATGAGCATCAGCAAGCCCCAGGGCGCCATGGCGACGTACTTCGATCGCTTCCGCCTCAGCCAGTCCTACGGCCAGTTCAAGAAGCAGGCCAAAGAAGCCCTCAAGAAGGTCCCGGGCGGCAGCGTGCTCAAAGAGGCCTACCACGCCGCCGGCGAGGCCGCCAAGAGCTGGTTCCACACCGACAAGATCGAGGGCGGCTGGTTCGAGCACTTCGGCCTCGTCACCGTCGGCCCGATCGACGGCCACGACATCCCGACGCTCATCGAGTTCCTCCGCGAAGCCCGCGATTTCGACAAGCCCATGGTCCTGCACGTCAAGACCGTCAAGGGCAAGGGCTACGAGTTCGCCGAGAAGGACACCACCCGCTTCCACTCGCCCGCCGCGTTTACCGTCACCAACCCCGACGGCGAGATGGTGAAGGAAGGCTGCCGCGTCGAGATCAAGAGCGAGGGCCGCTCGTTCACCGCCGCCATCGGCGACATCATGCTGGAGACGATGGACAAGGACCTCCGCGTGGTCTGCGCCACCGCCGCGATGCCCGACGGAACCGGCATCGCCAAGCCGCTCGCGAAGTTCCCCGATCGCTCCTTCGACACCGGCATCTGCGAGAGCCACGCCATGGACATGATGGCGGGCCTTGCCAAGACCGGTTGGAAGCCGTTCTTCGCGGTTTACTCGACGTTCCTGCAGAGAGCCTTCGATCAGGCGTTCCAGGAAGTCTCGCTCCAGGGACTCGCCGTACGTCTACTGCTCGACCGTGCTGGGCTCGTCGGCGGCGACGGCGCGGTGCACCACGGCTTCTGTGATATCGCTCTGCTCCGCACGCTCCCCAACGCGGCGCTGCTCGCGCCTATCGATGAGCCCAGCCTGAAGGCCTCCGTTGAGTTCATGCGGAATTACGACGGCGGCCTCTCTGCCGTCCGCTACCCGCGCGACGTCGTCAGCACCCGCTTTGCCGATGCGGCCTGCCCGCCGTTTGAACTTGGCAAGGCCCGCTGCCTGACGCCCGAATTTGCTGGCGACGATGCGGAGATGGACGTCGCCATTCTCGCCTTCGGCACGCCCGCCATCACCGCCGTCGAGGCGGCCGAGAAGCTCCATGGCGTGGTCCGCATCGGCGTCTGGGACGCCCGCTTTGCCAAGCCGGTTGACACGGCGCTCATCGCCTCGCTCGTGCGTCGTGGTATCCCGATCCTCACACTCGAGGACCACAGCATCATCGGTGGATTCGGATCCGCCGTTGTCGAAGCCGCGGCCGAGATGGGACTGGAGAACGCCAAGATCACCCGCCACGGCCTGCCGGATTCGTGGATCCTGCAGGACAGCCGCGCCAAGCAGCTTGCTGAGGTCGAACTCGACGTGCCCGGTCTCATCCGCTGGATCAGCAAGGCCGCGGGCGGCCCGACCGAGCCCAGCGGCGAGCAGATTCGAGCCGCTCGGGCGTCGCGGGCCCCCCGTCGCTGACGCATCGGTAGACTCTGACCATGCGCCGACGAGCGTTCCTGATCGTCAACTCCGACAAGCCTGAAGCCGGTGAGGCCAAGGGCCTGGTGCGATCGCTCATCGAGCAGCACGGCACGCTGGTCGGCGAGTCCGATGCGGGAATCGAGCCGCTGCCTCCCTCCGCTTCGAGCGCCGATCTGGTCATCGTCCTTGGAGGCGACGGCACCATCCTCAGTCAGCTCCGGCGCTGCGAGCACCTGAACAAGCCGATGCTCGGAATCAACTTCGGCAAGCTCGGATTCATGGCCGAGTTCGACCTGGGCGCGTTCGCCACCGCCGCCTCCGCGATCTTCACCGGCGCCGAGCTGCCCGTCCGCGAGTTCCCGATGCTTGAGGCCCGGGTGGTCGATTCCACCGGCGGCGTCCGTTTCTCCTCGCTCGCGGTCAACGACTGCGTGCTCACCGCCGGCCCGCCCTTCCGCATGATCGGCATGGCCATCTTCATCGACGACAATGTCGGCCCACGGGTCAGCGGCGACGGGATCATCGTCAGCACCTCAACAGGCTCCACCGCCTACAACCTCTCCGTCGGCGGACCCATCGTCTCCCCCCGCCTCGACGCCATCGCGATTACACCGATCGCCGCCCACTCGCTCAGCTTCCGCCCCATCGTCGTTCCCGCCGACAGCGATATCGAGATCGCCGTGACCCGCGTCAACGACGACGGTCACGGCGGCGGCACCACGCTCGTGATGGACGGCCAAGTCCACACCCTCATCCGCGAGGGCGACGTCATCTGCATCACCAAGCACGCCCGCCCCGCACGCTTCGTCGAGAACCGCAAGTCGTCCTACTGGTCCACGCTGATCCACAAGCTCCGCTGGGCCGAGGCCCCGCGCCTCCGGGGCGGCGGCGAGGCCTGATCCCGTCTGGGCGCCGCGGCGTGGTCGTTCTGGGCCATGCCGCGCGAAGGCCTCGTGTTCGAGAGTCGCAGCCGGAAAGTGGAGCTCTGAGCACGGGTTGGCTCAGAGCCGCCAACCCCGTGGCACCCGAGCCCCGATCTACCGAAACTCACGCCCCACGCATCGGTATCCTCTCATTATGCACGACCCCCGCGTCTTCAAACTCGCCGACGTTCTCGTGAACTACTCCACCGGCGTCAAGAAGGGCGATCTCGTCGCGATCCGCGGCGACTACAACGCCTGGCCCGCCATCGAGGCGACCTACGCCGCCGTGCTCAAGGCCGGCGGGCACCCCTTCCTGGTCATCCAGTCTGAACGACTCGCCGAACTCATGCTCGAGCACGGCAGCGACGAGCAGATTTCTTTCCTAAACCCGCTCGACATGGAACGCATCGGGCGCATCGACGTGCAGATCGCCTTCTGGTCGGAGAACAACACCAAGAGCCTCTCGCGATTCCCCAGCGAGAAGATCGCCAGGCAGCAGAACGCCCGCCGGCCGTTCATGAAGGTCTTCATGGAGCGGGCCGCGAAGAAAGAGCTGCGCTGGACCGGCACGCAATACCCGACCAACGCCAGCGCCCAGGACGCCGAGATGAGTCTCGAGCAGTACGCCGATTTCGTCTACCGCGCCGGTCTGCTGCATCTCCCCGATCCAGCCGCGGCGTGGAAGAAGATCAGCGAGAAGCAGGAACGCGTCCGTGCCTACCTCCAGGGCAAGAAGCAAGTCCACTTCAAGGTTCCCGCCCATGACGGACACGACGGCACGGATCTCCGGGTCAACGTTTCCAAGTCCACCTGGATCAATTGCGACGGCCACGAGAATTTCCCCGACGGCGAGGTCTTTGCCGGGCCGCAGGGCGTCGACGGCCACGTGAACTACACCTTCCCCGCCGTCTATCAGGGCAAGGAAGTGGAGGGCGTGCGACTCGTCTTCAAGGGCGGGCGCGTCGTCGATGCTTCCGCGAAGAAGAACGAGGACTTCCTGATCAAGATGCTCGACCAGGACGCCGGCGCCCGCGTTATGGGCGAGATCGCCATAGGCACGAACTACTCGATCACCGAGTTCAGCCGCAACACGCTCTTCGACGAGAAGATCGGCGGCACGTTCCACGCCGCGGTCGGCGCCGGCTACCCCGAGAGCGGCAGCACCAACGAGAGCGGCCTGCACTGGGACATGGTCTGCGACCTCCGTGCCAACGGGGGAGGCCGGGGCGCTCCCGGGGGCACCATCGCCGCGGATGGCGAGGTCTTTCACAAGGACGGCAGGTTCCTGCAGCCGGGGTGGCCGGGCAACGAGTGAACGGGCTGCCGGGATCGGTCCCACTCTCGCGTCGGCAGGGGTGCGGAGTCGCTGGGCAACGCCAACGAAGAACCGCACTCAGAAACGCGGAGGCCCCGACCATGTGATCCCCCCGACGCAAGACATGCTTCTGATCATGTCCCGGGATCGATTGAGCCGTCGGAGGCGCTCTCGCCGTCAGCCGGCTGCTCGTCCGCCCGAGACGCCTCCGCGAGACGAGATTCCAACCGACTCAGCCTCGTCATGAGCGTGTCGAATCGCTGCGACAGGTCGTCGAATGCCGCCAACACCGTTTCGTGGTCGTGCTGGGCGAAGAGCTGCGCCTCTTCCAGCCGCTGCAGGCGGGCTTCGACCGATTCGGATGGCTCGGGCTGATCGGGCACATCGGATTGTTGACTCCTTCCCGGCTGGGATACACGGCCGCTTCGCCGTGCAAAGTCGGCCGGGATCGGCTACATTCCCGCCATGGAACGGATTCCTGCCCGCATCGCGTTTGCATCGTCACTGACTTTCTTTGCCGGCTCGACCCTCGCCGATGCCTACGAGCTCGACGCGTCGCCCGCATCGTTCTCGATGACCGGGGCCGCCTCGCGCCTCGCCGCAGAGGACGCCAAGCCCGCGCCCAAGTCCTTTGGCTCACCAGGCTGGCAGGCCATCACGATCGGCGTTGGCGCAGCCTTCGGCGCCACCGACGGCGACTCCGCCACCGACGTCAACGGAAGCATTGCCTGGAACTACTTCCTCGTGCAGGACTTCGAGTTCTCGCTCGAGGGTGCGGGCTGGTACTTCAACCAGCCCGGCGAAGACCAGGGCGGCGGCAGCGCGTCGATCGCGTTCCGGTGGCACTTCGTCAACCGCAAGTCCTGGTCGCTCTTCGCAGAGGCTGGTATCGGCCTGCTCGGCGCCGGCGGCGAGGTTCCCACCGGCGGCACCAGCTTCAACTTTCTGCCCCGCGCCGGCGTTGGCTTCACATATCAGCTCACCGACAGCGGCGTGCGTTTCCAGGGCGGTGTGCGCTGGCACCATATCTCCAACGCCCGGATCAACGGCGATTCCAACAATCCGTCACGCGACGGCGTGATGGTCTTCGCGGGCATCATGCTCCCGTTCTGATCGACCAGCGTTGTCACCGCGGGGCCGCGTGCCGGGCTCAGCCTGCCTTGCGGAGCTCGCCCGGCGTCGGGATCGTCGCGGATGTCGGTGCCGACAGATCGTTCACAAAGACGCGGTTTCGTCCGGCGCGCTTCGCGCTGTAAACGCATTGGTCCGCGGCTTCGACCCACGCCGGCGCGCTGAGCCCCGCACCCGTCGCCGAGCCCGCCACTCCAACCGACACGGTGACCTTTCGCTCCGGGTGACGCGGCCAGACCAGTGACTCGATCGTGGTCCGGATGCGATCGCACAGGGCCTGGGCATCGGCCGGCGGAGTCGCCGGCATGATCAGAACGAACTCCTCGCCGCCGTAGCGGCAAGCGACGTCCGTCTGTCGGATGCTGCGCTGGAGCGCCCGGCCGATGCCCTGAAGGACCGCGTCGCCCGCCGGGTGCCCGAACGTGTCATTGATCGACTTGAAATGATCGGCGTCGATAAAGGCGATCGAGAGCGGCCCGGGATGGCGCTGGACCCGCGCAACCTCGTCCTGCACCCGTTGGTCGAAATACGCCCGGTTCCACAACCCGGTCAGGCCGTCGATCTGCGCACGCTGCGAGAGCATCTGCAGAAGTGCGTTCATGCGCAGCGCCGCCCTGATGCGCACGCGGAGCTCGGTGAGCTCGAAGGGCTTGGTCACAAAGTCGTGGGCGCCGAGGTCGAACGCGGCAACCTTGTCCTGCGGATTCGAGATCGCGGACAAGATAACCACCGGGATATGGTGCGTGGCGCCGTCCTCTTTCATCTTCCGGAGGAACTCAAATCCGTCCATCTCCGGCATGTCGAGGTCGAGCAACACCAGCGACGGTCGCTGCCGAATCACTTCTTCCAGTCCCGCCTTGCCCGATTCGGCCGAGACGATCTCGATCTCTTCTTGCTTCAGGCGCGCACGAAGAAGGCGATGAACGTCCGGTGAATCGTCGACGATCAGCACGCGGCTCCGCGTTCCAGAGGGATTGTCAGCGCTGCTCGTCATCCGAGGTTCCGCGTCGATCCGACGTCCTTCAAAACTCCGTCCAGGGCCTTTCCGGCCTTCGTCACATCGTCCAGTTTTTCGACACGGCCGTCCGGCGACGTGAGCAGGAATGCGTCGCCCGCATCACGACGCGGTCGCACGTCGGCAAAGTCCGACCAGTTCATCCACTTGTGCGCGCAGTTTCTGCAGGTCCGATTCGACGAACTCAGCCTTCAGCAGACTCTCGACCTTCGCCGCGCTCTCGCTGATTGGCGAGAACCCATATCCCCCCGCCGCACCCTTGATCTGGTGTGCGAGTCGTCGCAGGTCCGAGTACGAAGCCTTGGCGAGCATCGACTCGATCAACTCGACCCGGTTGGGTAACTCCTGCACAAACTCCTGAACCAGTTCGATCATGTCCGAGTCGGACGCGAACTCGCTCCGGAGCGGCGGTAGTGATGTCGGTTGCGACATGGAAGCCTCCCGATCAGCCAGATCGGGCGAACTTCACTCACGATCAACCATGGACCAGCGAATCCGACGAATTCTCAGACGATCCCCCGCTCAGCGACCGTCCAGATCGCCCATTTTCACTGTCGCCGACCGGCCGACTCGTCTTCCTGCCAGTCCTTCAGGTACTCGTTCGTGAGGTCTTCCAGGTCCTTCGCGTTCACGACACCGTCGCGGTTCACGTCGATCGGAGCCTGGTTCTGCCGGTAGACGTCGTTCAGGTCAAAGCCCCCGCTTCGGTTCACGTCCAGATCGAACCCGATGTCAACCGTCAGCAGCGTGTGGAGGATGAGCTGGTCCGAATAATCGACGATCCCATCGCCGTTCAAGTCGTAGAGATGGAGCACTCCGGTCAGGACCTGACGGGCGTTGATGCACTGCAGCAGGGCATCGAGGCTCCGCTGGTCCACGACGCCGTCCTCCCCGAAGCGGAACTTCGAGAACTCCGTCTTGAACGCCGCCCAGTCCGCTTCGTTGATCACGTTGTCGTCGGTGTAGTCCAGGCGACGGTTCGAATTGTTCACGGTCAGCGGCGAGCCCGTGTAGATCGAGCGGAAGTACTGCCAGTCAACCGCGTCGATCCAGCCGTCCTCGTTGAAGTCGCCGCGTTGCTGGGTAGCGGCGTTCAGGATCCAGTTGCGAATGTCGGCCCGCATGGCCGCGTTCGAGTTGAGTGTCGGCGCGTCGAACCAGCACCAGTCTTCGATCCCGCGGAGCCTCGAGGTGTTCAGCTGCTCGAGAATGGGCGGCCGTGTCTGATTCGTCAGGTTCGCCAGCCCCGCGACGATGCGCTTGCCGGGCAGCGCGGTCTGCGCCCGCTGCAGATCGGTGTCAATAGCCCCCGTCGTCGTGAAGTAGGACATGACGAAGAACAATTCCGCCGCGTTGGTGGTGCCCCACGCCGGCAGGTCGATCATCTTGCTGGTGTGGACAGCACCGTTCCAGTCCGCAAACGCGACGGCGCTGAAGACCGGGCGCGTACTCACCGAATCGACCGCATTTCGGATCTGCACCAGCGCTTGCGTCACGTTGTTGCGGTTCCAGCTCAGCCACTGGCTGTCGAACGTCGATCCGCTCGTGTTCGAGGTCGTCCGGGGGTCGCGGCCGAACTGCTGCTGGAACGCGCCAACCGCCCACGAGTCATACGACCACGGCGCCCATCCGCCGGGGGCCAGCGGAAAGAAGTGGTAATCAGCCTGGATACCGAACAGTCCCTTGTAGTTCGTCGTGAGCCTCGTGAAATAGTCGTTCAGGGCCGCACGCACCCCCGGGTTGCCGAGGTTCACGAAGCGTTGATTCGCGAGGTCCCCGGTGATCGTCACAGCCGGATCGCGATTATCGACCACGAAGCTGGGGTTCGCGGCGAGGAAAGCCGACGGG
>ERZ1066132.340-NODE-340-length-14869-cov-26.582490_pt1 | contig 14869 bp, 18 predicted proteins | sample MGYA00382779_ERZ1066132 | MGnify/ENA primary metagenome ERZ1066132 (study PRJEB33369, sample SAMEA5778362) | biofilm metagenome | biome: Industrial cooling water; feature: Water cooling tower basin; material: Biofilm | place: United Arab Emirates | collected...
CGCAGGGTATCGCCCCCGCGAAGTTCGATCTTCACGAGGCCGACAAGGGTTGTCGTGTCCATCCGTCAGGCCGCTTCCTCGATGGAGAAAGACAGGCCGATGTGATGTGCCAGGCTGATCTCCCAGCGCATCTCGTCGCCGGTCACCAGCCCTTCGATCATGGGCGCTGCGAGATGCACGGCAGCATTGTCCGGCAGCGCGACCCGCAGCTCCGGCGCGATGGTCAGTGTCGCTTGCCCGCTGCCGTTCGCCACGACCGGTGCCACGACGTTGTGCAGATAGTGTTGATCCGAGACGACGAACGAAACCCAAAAGCCTTCGAGCGCCGCATAGCCTGCATTGAGCGTGTCGATGGCGACTGACGTGCCGCCGGTCACCGCGCCATTGACGAGCGGTGCACCGGGCGCGCCTTGCTTGCCTTTCGTCACCGGTACCGCCATCCGCAAGCCTTCCGACTTGGCGCGGATCAGGCGCGAAACCACCTGCCTGCCGACCTCATAGGGCAGCGGCGGAAGCGTCACGTCCATTGCATAGCGATTGCCGAGCCGGTTCACGCGCTGGATCTTGCCGCCCAGCGAAGGGCGAAGGACGCCGCCGAAGTCGATGACGCGCAGGCTTGCCGCGCTCGGGACAATGCCGGTCGGGAGTTCGATCATCGACGAAGGCTCCGCGACTGGCGACGGGCAAGGTTCGACTGCGCCGTCTGCGCGCCGGCTTGGATGACTGTCGGACCCGATGCCGCGACAACAGCGCCCGCCCGATTGTCCACGACCGCGTCAAAGTAGGGCGAGGGCACAATGCGGACTGTCGCTGTTCCCATGCGGGCAAGCTCGTGGTTCGGGACAATGCTGCCAGCCGAACGGGGCGTGAACATCTCCGGCCCGTTTTCGCCGACCAGATAGGAGCGGCGCGACATGACCGGCCCGCCTGCCGCGCGCGCACCGCCGAACCTGAACGGCCCGAGGTTGAAGCCGCCGACCAGCCCGCCGATCTTGTCGAGCGCGCCAAGGATGCCGGAGACGATGTCGAGCACGTTGCCGGACTTGATGCCCTTTACGAAGCGGTCGATCTCGGACAGCGCGCCTTGCGCCATCTGGGCAAAGCTCTCGACAATGCGGACATTGGTCGCGCCGACGCGGTCTGCGACATAGCCCCATTCGCGCATGAGGTCGCGCCCGATGGTTTCGGGGTCGATGTCAAGCGGGTCGCTGTCGGGGAGATCAACGCGCGGCAGATCGCCGACAGGGTTGCCCATGCGCTCGGCAGCAAGGCGTGCGCGGGCTTCTGCATAGGCATGGGCAGACAATGCGCCGCGCTCATGCGCCAGTCGCAGCGTTTCGAGTTCGTCGAGGTAACGGTTCAGTTCGGAACTGCGCGGGAACAACCTGTTGAGGATGCTTGACAATTCGGATTGCAGAGCGCGGAAAGCCTGTGCGGTCGCGCTCGTTTCCTGCCGCGCGGGTTCGCTCATCTCCTGGTCGAGGCGGCGCATATGATCGCCGATCTCGTCCACCATGTCGGGGATGTAGCTGTTGCCGACAACCGCGTCGTAAAGGTTGAAGAACCAGCCCTTCACCTGTTCGATGCGCTGGCGTGCACCTTCCCAGATCGCGTTCAGCCTGCCGGTGATCTGCTGCCCGATGGCTGTGATCATGCGCGCGATGTTGCCGGCGACCGTCAGCGCCATCTCGCCCATGTATCGCACAAATCGGCCAGCCGCCGCGACCGCTGCGTCGAGCCCGTTGACGATGAGCCGGGACAGGCTGCGCTCGACAAGGCCGAAGTTGGCGAGGCCGGAGCCGCCTGCCCATTCGTTCCATTCTCCGAAGAAGCGGCCCGTCTCGACCGTCGCGACTTTCAGATTGGTCGTGAACGTCGTCAGCCCGCGCTCGAAGGCGAGAAGGCTGTCGGCGTTTTCGGCGACAATGCGCGCCTGTTCCGCCGTCATGACCATCTGCAGCTCGGCCATCTTGTCCGCGGCTTCGTCAGCCTTGGCGATCAATTCCGGCGACAGTTCGATGCCGAGCCGCTGATACGCCTGCGCGAGCGACGAGATGCCAGACGAGCCCTCGCCGAGCAGCGTCAGGAAGCGCCCGCCCATCCGGCCTCCGAACAGGTCGGCAGCAATCGACGCGCGCTGTGCATCGGTTTCCAGCGCCTTGAAGCGATCGGCGAGCATCGGCAGCGCATCGCCAGCCGTCATGCGCGACACGCGGGCGATCTCCTCGGCAGACAGGCCGAGTGCACGCAGGGCGTCGGCAGGAGCCTTTGCGCCGTTGCGCAGATCGCCGAGCGTGCGGTTCAGGCGGGACAAGCCCTGATCCATCTCGCTTTGTTCGATGCCGACCTGGCTGGCGATGTAGCGATACCGCTGGAGTTCGCTGGTTGTGACGCCGAGCTGCGTCGCCTGCTCGCCGAGCGACGATGCATATTCGAGGCCGTCGCGCGTCATCTGCCGGATCGTGTCGATGCCAACGCTGGCGAACATGCCGACCAGCGCGCCCTTGATGGCGGTGCCGGCGGCAGTCATGCGACTGCGCAGTGTCCCCATTTCCTGCTGGGCCCGACGGGAGCCGGTGCGGAACTGGCTGCTGTCCAACCCGAGAGAGACGAGAAGGGAGCCGAGAACGGTTGCCATCAGTGAACAGCCTCCCCGGTCAAGTCGGTCACGGTCACGCCGAACCCCGCCATTTCAAGCGCCTTCCAGCGCCCCATGACTTCGTCGAGCGTCATCTTCGGTTTCGGTCGGCCGCTACCGAGATAGTCGGTCAGCGGCTTGATTTTCGGCGAGCGCGACAGGACGGCAACCATCCATGCCAGCGCCACGGCATCACTGTCCCGCGCTTCCCGCTTCGCCGTCATGATGGCGTTGAAGGTCGCAGGCGTCTGTTGCCAGAATTCACCCGGCGGCAGGCCGAGAGCAGCCCACGCGCCGAGCAGTTTCAGCCACGGCGTGACTTTTTCGTCTGCGGCTTCTTCGCGGGCAAAGGGGCTTCGGCTTCGTTGCCCGCCTCCCCTTCGCCGCCATTGATCGCGGTGAAGATCGTGCGGATCGCGCCGAACATCCCCATCTCGCCATAGGCTTCGACGGCCTGTTCCTCGCTCATGCCTTCGGTGCCGAAGCGAAGGAGATCGACCAGCACGCTCTCGCGCACCTCGCCGACGAGGTCGAGCACCGCCAGTTCGTCGAGCTTGTCGAGTTCCGCGGTCAAGAGGCCGACCGGCACGGCCATGCGGCAGACGCCGAACCAACCCTTGCCATACCGTTCCTCGACCTCGCGACGGACGGCGAACGGGAAGGCTATGCGCCATTCCCGCCCGAGTGCCTGATACCTCACGCGGCCACCGCCTCGGTGATCGCGCCGGAGACGCGCAAGGTGAGGGTGTAGGTCTTCAGGCCATCCGTCGTGATCTCCGGCTCGGAAAGGCCGGTGGCGAAGGCGCTGAACGTGATCTGGCGCAGCGGCGTGCCGTCGTCGTCCGAATAGACGACCTTGCAAGAGCGCGTATCGAGGCTCGCCGCAAAGGCCCGAACCAGCGTGTCGGTTGCCGAGCCACCGACATAGTTCATCACGACCTCGACCGTGCCCGGATCCCGCATCCCCGGAATGAAGGTGCGGTAGCGGTTGGTCGCATCGAGATCAGTCGTTTCGACTTCCTCGATTTCAGGCGAAGGCGGCGTGATCGAAGTCACGTTTGCCAGCTTCACCAGCGCAGTGCCGTTGTGCAGGTGGAATTCGCTTTTCCACCCGATGCTTTCACCAGCCATGTCAGATACTCCTATGTGTGCCAGATTTGCGCGTCGATGCTGTCCCTGTGGACAAACTCCGGCGCGCTATCGTCCCCGAGATCGCGCACGGATTGGATGAAGGCCCGCCCGAACCGGACGCCGCCTTGTGTGTAGGGGCCGGATATGGCGGCAATGACCGCCTCCCGAAGCGCTACGACTTGCGACCGCTCGCGCCCGTATATGTCAATTTGCACTGTCGAGGCCCGAAGCCCCACGTTTCCATCAAGGTCTTGCGGGCGCCCGTCGAAAACCAGTGTCAGCACCACCGCCGGATAGCGGGCGTCCTTGCGCATGACCGACCAGTCGACCATCGGCGCACCGCTCGCATCGTCGGCGACCAGTGCAGCCGCGCCAGCGTCTGCGATGATCCGCGCCCGAAGAGCCGTCTCCCAGCTCACAGCCGACCAGCCCGCCGCGCGAGAAACCTCGCCCGCTTTTCGATGCGCCGCCAGAGAATGTCGCCCATTGCGTCATTCGCCTCCTGCGCCTTTGCCTCGAACGCGGGCCGCATGAACGGCTGCGCCTTCTGATTGGGCAGACCGAACTCGACCACCTGCGCATAGAAGCCGACTGCACCGCCCGATGAGCCGCCCGCGCTGCGCTTGCGCTTCGGGTTCTTCGCCGGTCGCGCGGGCCGAACACTCTCGTCGATGCCGACATACTGCTCGACCGTGCTGTCGATCGCTTCCCGAAATGCCCGGCCACGGGCACCTCGAAACCGCCGCGCCCTCGTGCCGACGCGATTGCCGGTCTTGATCGCAGATTGCAGCGTGCCCGTATCTACCGGCACAAGCTGCCTTGCCTCCTGCGCGACGATCTCTGCGGCTTCCCGCGTCGCTGCCGTGGCAATCCGCCGCAGGTCACGCGGCTCGCCCAGTTCGGCAAGGGCACGCTCGATTTCCCGCCCGCCCTTGAAGTCAAAGCTGACGGTCATTGGTCACCGCCGAAATCCTGATGCCATTGCGCCGGCCGATCTCCTGCGCGCCCGTCACATCGTAATTCTTGCCTTCGAACTCGATCCGCCAGCCGGTGTCGATCTGTCGCGTCAGTGGATCGCTGCGAACCTCGAGCACGATCGGCACCTGCGCCTGCCGGCCGCCGCCTGCGTAGATTTCGCTCACGCGCTCAGGGATGAAGCGAGCCTTGCGCGTGCCCTCGTTCTCCAGTGCGGGCTTCGACGTGTACCCGTCATCGACTGCGGCGCCGGGGCGAAACAGTGTGATGATCCGGTCGAGCGGGCCAGCGCGCATGTCAGACCAGCAAGAGCCTGTGCGGACGGCAAAGGGCTTCAACCGCCATCGGTACTTCGCTGCCGGTCGTGCCGACAGTCACCGCCTCGCGGTTGGCAAACCAGTGGCCGATCAAGAGCAGCTGCGCCGAGATGAGGTCCGCTGGAACGCTGCCGTTCGCCGCGCCATCATAGCCCGCCTCGACGACCACTGCCATGTCGTAAGGCGCATGGGGAAATGCGGACACCGGATAAAGCCGAAAGCCGATCAGCCGGTATTCCTCACTGTCAACGGTCTGCTCGACGCCTTCGCTATCCACATATTTGAGGGATACCACCTCGGGGTTGGGGCCGACGCGCAGGTCCAGCCAGCGATGAAAGCCCGCAAACCGAAGTGTCGTTTCGCGGCGGGTCAGCAGCAAGCCGGTGTGATGCTCGACGTGCGCCTTTGCTGCCGCGATGTATTGCGTGATCAGGTCGTCGCGGTCGCTTGCCTCATATTCGAGATGCTGCTTGGCGAGCGCGAGGGTGACGGTCACTTGTTGCCCTTAACCTTGGGGGCGCCCTTATTTGCGGGTGCAGCCTCGGCCTTGTTCGCGGGCGCATGGGCAGCCTTCACAGCGCCCATGCCGACAAGCCGGTCAAAGTCAGGCTGGTCGAACTCAAGCTCTGCGCCGATAGGATGGCCGTCGAGCGGCTTGATGAGAATTGCCTTGGGCATGTCAGCCTCCGAAATGGGAAGGGGGGGAACCCGAAAGCTCCCGCCCTTCATTGCTTCATCGCTTAGGCGACGCGGCCCAGATCGCCGTAGACGATCGCCTGCGGGCGATAGATCGCGAGCGCGAGGCGTTCCTCGGCGCGGATCGTCACCTTGTTCTTGACGAAGTTGTCCTGGTCTTCGGTGGAGACCTCGACCGTCGCATCCTGACGGTCGAAGATCTGCGCGGCCATATCGAACGCGCCGATCAGGAACTTGTCCACCGTCATCGCCTGCGTCGCCACGACCGGCAGACCCCACAGGGTCGGCGAAAGCGTCCCCTGCGGATTGCCGATGAGGAAGCGGCTCTCCGCGTCCTTCAGCAGCTCGATGTACGCCCAGTCGATCGGGTTCAGGACAATCCCGTTAGGCGGGAACTCGGCGAGCGCGACCTGCAGCATGCCGAGGCGCAGCGTGTCGATCATCGTTGCCGTGGCGGGCGCGGTAAACGAAGCCGAGTATGCAGTAGCTGCAGTCACGAGGCCGGTCAGGTTCTGACCAGAGCCGGAGCCGTTGAGCAGCTGCGCCTCCTCGGCAAGCGCCAAACCATAGCGCAGCCGCTGGTCGATGATCGACTGGAGCGCCGGCGCATCCGCGAGGATCTGCACCGATGCGCGCATCCAGTGCGCGATAGTGCGAACCGGCGCGGTCGCTTCTTCGAACTGCAGTTCCGACTGCGGCTTGGCAGCGCCTTCAGCAACGGGAGCTGCCGAGTTGGTGAAGACCTTCTCGCGATCGAACTCGATGGTGTTGCTGTTGGTGCGGCCCTGAGCGAGCAGGCTGCGGATCGTCATGCGACGCTGCGGCAGAGCGACAGGCGCGACGCGCGTGTCGTTCTCGACCAGCTGGCCCACGCTGCCGGCCTCATCGGTCGTCAGCGACGAGATGTCCTTCACCTCGACGATGCAGCGGCCGCGCGGACGGGTCTCGCCAGCGAATGCCTTGAACTGCTCGTTCTCGGTGAAGCGCTGGCCCGCCGTCATCGGGCGCTCGACATTGCCACCGCGTGCCAGCTTCTGCTCGAGTTCGAGCGTCGTCTGCTTGGCGAGGTTGGCTGCAGTCAGCGCCTCGTCGGCAGTGCCCTTGATGGTTTCAGTCAGCGTTTCGCCGGACTTCGCCTTGCCAAGGGCTTCCTCGGCGATTGCCTTGACCGCATCGACCTGCGTGTCGAACGCAGCCTTGACTTCGGCAGCGAGCTCCGCTGCCGACTTGGTTTCAGTCGTCATGATTTTTCTCCGGTAGGGTTGGTGCGCCCGTCAGCCGAGCAGCGTGCGATTGCCGCTTTCGTCGGTGAAATAGACGGTCGCGTCGCGCATGATCCCGGCGAGGTTGGCAAAGAAGTCTTCGCCTGCCGGGGGTTCGGATGCACTGCCGGACTCGCTCCGGAGCAGGTGCGCGAGACCATTGCCTGCAACGGCAGCAGCCTCGGTTTTCGAGAACCCTGCCTCGCGCAGGAAGTCCTCAAATTCGGGAAGGGTGGGGAGGCCTTCGCCCCGGATCGTCTTCACGGCGTTGACCAGCGCGCGGTCATTGGCGCCGAGCGAGACGATGCTGACCTCGACCAGCTTCAATTCCTTGAGCAGCAGCGCGCCGCGCTTCTCGTCGCGCTCGTCGGCAACGGTCTGATAGCCGATCGACAGGCCGTCGATGTCGCCTGCCTTCAGCAGCGCATAGGCCTCGCGGCCGCGCTGCACTTCCATGTTCAGCCGGCCCTCGACCCACAGACCCTTGCCGTCCTCGGCCATGTCGGTCCACGACCCGATGGGCTGATAGGGGTCGTGCTGCCAGAACATCTTCGGGCGGGTGCCACGGCGCTGGTGGTCGGCGAGGCTCTTGGCGAAGGCGCCCGGTACGACGATGTCGCCGTAGCTGTCCTTGTTGCCGAAGATCGAGCCATAGCCGGAGAACACGCCGTCTTCGCCCAGCGCCTTGATTTCGAGAATGGCTGCACCGGCTTTCGTCTTCATGCCGCTTCTCCCGTCCGCTGATCGACTTGCGCCAGCGGGACATTCTGCATCTGCACGCGCGGAACATCGCCGCCCTCGACCGGCGGCAGATTTTCGAGCGCACGCACTTCGTTGATGGTGAGCCAGCCATCGCCCAGGCCAGACTTGTAAAAACCCGCCCGGCCCGCGCTGTCACCGCGCAACAGGCCTTCGAGATTGAATTCGATGGTGATGCCCTCGACGCGGTCGGCGGTCGTCAGCAGTTGCTTTGTCAGAGCCTGCTCGATCCGCTTGAGCCGGCGGCGCAGCGTGAACTTCTGAAATCCGAGCGTCTGCTGCTCGAGCCCGGTGCCCCAAGACGTGCTGTTCTCGGTGTGGCCGATCATGTGCGGCGGCACTCCGAACACCCGGCAGATTTCCTCGACACTGAATTTGCGCGTCTCGAGCATCTGCGCGTCTTCGGGAGAGACGGTAAGCTGTTCCCACTTGACCCCGTTGTCGAGCAGCATCGGGCGACCCGCGTTCAGCGCGCCGGCGAACTTCTCGTGCAGCAACCGCTCAGCTTCACGCCGCTGGTCGGCGGTCAGCGTCTTGTCGGTCGAGAGCACGCCCGATGGCAACGCCGACCTCGAAAAGAAGCTGTTCGCCGCGCGCTGCGCGTCAAGTGCTCCGGTGAACGTGCCCCGACATACCGAGAGCGTCGACGCGCCGCCGAGTGCGCCGCCCATCGGCCCGCGAATGTGCAGGATGTCACGCTCGCGCGCTTCCTGTCTAACCCCGTCCTGCGACCAGCTGTAGGCGATCCCGCCATCGACCCGGCGAACCGACATGATGTCGGGCCGGATCGGAATGAGCGAGCCCACTCCGCCGCCGGCGCGCGGTTCGATCCGGGCATAGGCATTGCCGTGCAGCTCGATCGCCGCGCACATGAACTCCCAGAAATCGACCGCCGTCTGATCGAAGTTCGGGCTGTCGTGCAGCACGAAGTACAGCGGGTGATCGCGCGCAACTGTTCGACGGCCGCCGCGATCGGTGCGATAGACCATCAGCGGAAGGCTGGCGATTGTCCCCGCGAGAAGGTTGACGCATGCCCACGTCGCCGAAAGCCCGATGGCGCCAGCACCAGTGGCTGCGCGCCAGTCGTTGAAATCCGCGAGCGTGACCTGGTTGGTCGTGAAGTTGGAGCCATTCTGGTACGACACATGGTCGCTGCGCCATGGCTCGATGTCCTTCGTCTCGATGTCACCGTCGCGAACCATGCCCAGCATGGATTTCCACCAACTCACGCGGCGAGGCTCGCAAGCCAGTCGTCGACGGAGGCGGGTTTCTCAGCCATCGCTTCAACCCCTTCCGCCATTGCCAATGCAACCATGCCGTCGATGCGGCCCGTCGCTTTCGATTTATCCAGCTTCCGATTGCCCGCAGGGTCAGGCCGCGCCACCGCGTTAGCCGCGCACATCGCCAGCACAGGGTGTCCCCCATGCCGCACCCGTTCCTGCAATAAGTCCGCCTCAAGCGCGTCCAGCGCGGGCGACATACTTTGATAACCCTGCCCGAACTCGACCAGCGGCAACGATACCTCAGCCGCCTCGAGCGCGGCTTTCATCCTGTCCATGCGCCAGCGGTCAAAGCCGATGGCCTGAATGTCCAACCCGCCGCAAATCTCACCAATGTCACGCGCGACAAAAGCGTAGTCGATGACCTTGCCCGGCGTCGTCCGCAGCAATCCGTCCCTTACCCATACGTCATACGGCGCGCGGTCGCGGCGCGATGCCTCGGCAACGCTGTCCCGCGGCATCCAGAAATAAGGCCGCACGCTCAGCACATCGCCAACGCGGCACGTCAGCACCAGCGCGGTCAAGTCGGTCGTGGCGGACAAGTCCAACCCGCCGTATACCGGCCCGTCAAAGGCAAGCGGCTCAGCGTTGCCCGCCTTCCACACGCCGGGCGACACGAAGGCCGAAACCATGTTGACGCGCTGGTTAAGCGTCAGGACGCGAAACGTGTTTTCGCTCGACGGCATCCGCTTGGCTTGTGCCGCCTGTTCTTCCACGTCCCGCAGCGAGCGGAACAAGCCCAAGGCAGGGTTAGCAGCCTTCCACGCTTCCGCGTCATCAAGCTCGCAGCCTTCAGGGGCCGCGTAGACATGGCTGACAATTGAAGCGTCCTGCGACCGCTCTGCGTCGTCCAGCCAGATCGAAAACAGGTCGCCGTCAGTCGGAGCCTGCGTCGATATAGCTATGAGAAGCGGCTCGTCATGCGCACCCTGTGCCGTGGTTATCGCGTCAATGAAGTCGTCTTGCGGGCCTTTGACCTGCCCGACCTCATCTAGAATTGCCAGCACCGGACTAAGCCCGTGCGCCGTTGTCCCTTCAGCAGCGAGCGCCCGATACTCGGTGTTCATCGTCAGGCCGATAAGCCGCTTGCCTGATGGCACGATGCGGACCAGCTTCGAGAGCTCAGCCGATAGCTGCACCATCTTTGCGGCAAGATTGAAAACCAACGCAGCCTGATCGCGCGATCGTGCGCCGCTCACTAGCTGCGCATTCAACCGAGCTTCCGGCCCGACCAGGTGCGCAAGCAACAGACAGGCTATGAGCGCAGACTTCCCGTTCTTCCTCGCAATGGCGAGATAGGCCCGCCGCGTCCCTTTCGGGTTGTCATAGACGGCGAGAATGAAGCGCTTTTGAAAGTCAGCCAGCTTGATGGGCTGCCCGACCTTCGCCCCTTCCGGGATAATGCAATACCTCTCGATGAACGCGATGACCCGTTCGCCGCGTGTCACAGGATCGTTGCTAACGCCGCCATCATAGGCAGCGCCTCTAAACCAGTGTTAGTTTGCGCCGCCCTGCCTGCCGGTAGGCTGGCAAGCGCGGACGGCTTGTAGCCTTTCGGCGGCGGCGGGGGCATTTTAGGCGGCACGCTCATTGGATACTTGGCCTCGCCAGGAGGTCGTCATGGAGCGGGGCGTCTGCCTCAATTTCCAGCGCATGCCCCCGGCGCTTCGCAATGTCACTCACGCGGCCGTCTGCTCCACGGGCATCCAATGCCAACGCCTTACGCCAAGCCATAACGCGCCGCGCCAATTGCTCCACTAGCGCGTGCTTGGGATTAACCACCATCGTGCCGCGCCCGTTTTCGATCAAATCACCCTCGCTGCGAAGCTCAAGCACGATGCGCTTTTCATCGGCCATTGCCCTGGCCAGCTTGGCGGCGACAACCCGGTTTTCCTCCGTCCACTCGGCGCTCGCTCGCGCACGCACAATGCATTCCCAGTAAGGCATGTCGGAAGGCTCGAGGGGCTCGAAGTCTGGCGGCAAAACTTCTTTTGTCGCAGCCAGCATCACCGAAACGGCAGCGGTTGCGCTATCAATGCGCTGCTTGCGTGCCATCCGATTTTCTCCAGTTACGAAAAACTTTTGAGTTACCGCGCGCCTTCCGGCCCCCAAAGCCCAAACTTTTCCCTTCCCCCCGGCCTATATCGGCCATCCATCGACGCCGATCATGACCCTGGCCCGCGTCCCGAATTGCTCCGCAGTCCGCTTGTCGTGGCACTCCGAACACAGGCAGCGGATGTTGTCGTCCGTGTCCGTGCCGCCTTGAGCGAGGGGCTTGATATGATCCGGCACTGTCGACGCCCTGACCCGGCCCCGCGCCTTGCAATCCCTGCACAGCGGCTCGGCTGCCAGCCTGCGCTTGCGTAACTCGACGCCGCGCCTTCCCTCGATCCGACCATGACGTTCGCGCGGTCGGTGCATGGGATTGACCCCAGAAACACGAAGCGCCCGCAAGCATGGAAGCCGCAGGCGCATTTCGGACTGATACAATTTCGGAACGGATAGCTTGAACAGTCATGGCTGTCAACACACTGCCTCGATGCCACGCAGGGCAAGCGCCAACCTGTCCTCGTCCGCAGCCGGTGCAGCAATCCCTTTGCGCCGGGCAAAGATAATGCGGTCAACCCATGCAGGTCCGTGATCTGTTTCGACATTGTCCAGCACCAGAGCATCAAACGCCTTGCGGACATCCCTGCCCAGAGCGTTGATCCTCGCCAGTCGCGCGTTCAATGCACCCTCAAGCGCCCGCTCCCTGTCCCTGCCCGATGCGCCCTGTGGCATGAACTTGGCGAGACTGTCCCTATGAGCGCCAATGCCAAAGATGCGCCAGTAGAGTGCGGCAACATCACGAGCAGCATCCCTCGCCACCTCGGGTGAATAGGCGAGGCCGTTCAACAGGCCGCCGAGATATGCCCGGCCGATTGCGTCGAACGTGTCCGGCGTTTCCCTAACGCCACGACCTTGCCCGATCTGTTCCTGTGTCAGCACCACACCAGCTCCGTAAATTGCCACCCTGCGTTGCACTCCCGGCGACCCCCTGTCGAAGGTCTGCTTGAGCTTCCCGCAAGGCTGGCGCTCACCATCTTTCCGCTTCCGTCCGCGCCTAGCCCTCGACATCAGCCATCCTTTCACTCTCAGTCGCGTTCCACGGCGTTTCACGGGGTGTTCGCTGCCCAACCCTCCCCCCCAGCCGATGCAGCTCAGCCAGGCACTCGGGCGAGCAAGCCGGTATCCGGTCGGGAATGCCTGACCGTGGTTTCCAGAAGCCAAGCCCGTTCGATGGGCGGTTGTGGAGAGGGCAGAGTTTCTCTGTCATCGCCACGCATTCCCTCGCGCGCGCGTATTCCCCCCTCTTTCTCTTTCTCTCTCTTTTAGAGCTTCTAAAGAGTAGAAGAGTGGAAAGGGTCGAGAAATGGCGGAAATGCGTCGTTTGAGTCTTCCACGCTTATCTTGCGTTGACGCGTGGCGGATGGGTGGCACACCCTTGCCGATTGAAAACGTGTATTGCTCCGGTGACACACCGTAAATTGGGTAAGCGTGGACAAACGCCCTTAAGCGTGGAAGGTAGCGTGGAAAGGGTGGAGCCGTCATTCGCGCATCCATTTTCGCACCGTTTTTCCGTTGATTTTCGGGAACTTGAGAACGAACCCGCACTTGCGCAGAGACGACGCGGCTTGGTTCTGCGCTTTCTTGTCCATCCGATCGGTCGGAACGCCGATCGCGCGCAGCGCTTCAACGATGGTGACCTGCGTCTGCCCGGTCATCTTGTCAGCGAGCAGCTCGTCCCATGGGTGGCTTTCCTCCCGGGCTGCGGCCTGGATGGTCGCCAGTTCCTCTTCCTCGCCCTCCAGCCACCAGCGTTCGCCAGCCTTGAAAGCTGTGACCGCCTCTGCCCAGATTTGCTCGCGGTGGAGCCGGATGGTCTCCGTATCAATGCGTGTCGCGCGGACGATCCAGTAGCGACGATTGCCGGTCGCATCGGTCAGGTACCCCATGTCGTCGGGGTTGATTGTGCCGAAGAAGATGCACTGTCGCGGATGCTCGCTGGCGATCTTGGCATAAGGCAGCACGACCTTGTCGGTCTGCATCGAGATCAGCCCTTTGACGCTGGCATTATCCTTGCGGAAGAAGGCAACGAACTCGGCGAGCTCGACGCACCATGCACCCATCATCGCCATGACCATCTTGTTGTGCTGGTCGAAGAGGCTGACGCTTTCCTTGGTCAAATCCCGACCGAACAATTCTGCGATGGCTGTCGATTTCTTAAGGCCCTGCGGCCCCTCGATGACGAGCACGGTATCGACCTTGCATCCTGGCCTATATGCTCTCGCGCAGGCAGCAATCAGCGTGCGCCGCCCGACAATGCGATTGAACGGCGTGTCTTCTGCGCCAAGCGCTCGTTGCAACCATTGGTCGAGCCGAGGCTTGCCGTCCCATTTGAGGCCTTCAAGAAACTGCCGCGCCGGGTGGTAGCTGTTCTCGCGGGCAAAGCGCTGGATAGCGGGGAGCAGGTCTTGAACCCGAGGCTCAAAGCGATGCTCCTCCATCATCAGCCGGATGTCGATGAGGTCGGTGTCCTCCATTGGCTTGCCGTTGAACTCGACCCGGTAGGCGAGTTCGTTCCAGCGGATGTTATCGCCGAGACGGGGATGGTGGCGCAGGAAGATCATCAGGTTGCTGACAGTCTTCTTGATGCCGCGATCGCCCTCAGACAGGCGGGATTTCCAGGAGTTAAGAGAAATCACGTTGTCGGCCATCATGCCACCGCCCTTTCGTCATTCGTCCATGCCCGGGGCAGTCGGGCGGCTCGGAAAATTGCAGAATTCACCGCCTTCGGGTCGATGCCGACACAGCGGATGGTTTCGGGAAGTTCGGGCCAGCGCACGGCCTTGACGTCACCGCAGAGCAGCATCCCGGCAGCGCCTGTCGTCTCGGGCAGCGGATGGACCCAGCGATTGTCCTTCTGCATTCGCCGCCGCTCGAAATAGATCGCCCGGCTCTCGATCCATTGGCGAGCGAACGCGAAGAAGTCGGCGAACAGGTCATCGCTGTTAGAACAGACAATCAGCCGGTCTTGCCCGTCGCCGACAATGCTGTGGGCGTTCGTGCGTGGATCCCATGCGACAACGGTCTCGATGTCGGCGGGCAGGGGGTCGTCAGAGACCTTGGGGCAGTCGATGGCCGCGAGGATGCGGTGCTCGCCGTTCATGAGGCCGAGCCGGAATGGCAGGCAGGCATAGGCGGCGGCGGGGTCGTCGCGGTCGACCTTCAGCGCCCGATAGATCGCCGGATGAAACGGCTTTGCTTGCAGCCATGCTTTGCCCGGACAATCCTTCTGCTTCTCATAGGCGATGATCGCCGCAGCCTGAGCCAACTTCGGATGCATGGAGATGGCGCGATTGACGGCTGTGAGACCGCGCCCGATTTCGAGCAGGGTTTCGCGGTCGGTGATCTCGATCTTGTCGAGCGTGAATGTCGCGGCGGTCGGGCAGGTCATGCGAGGCCCTCCTGACGAAGGCGCGTCTCGACGTCGGCGACAGATCGGGCGGTGATGAAAATGCCGCCGGCGCGTTCCACCGCCATCCCGAAATTGCGCTGGATCGTGGACAGCTTCCCAGCGCCGGTCTTGACCTCGACGGCAACGAACCGGCCCTTGATGCAGTTGAGGCTATCGGCAGTGCCTTTCGTCCCCAGCTTCACGCGGTTGCCGTTCGCATCGAACAGGATGCCAGGCACATCGACCTTGACCGGCAACCCGCCGATCTGGCTGATGTAAAGCCGGACGTCGTTGAGAAGGGCGGAGTGAGCGGC
>ERZ1066132.349-NODE-349-length-14594-cov-6.331247_pt1 | contig 14594 bp, 14 predicted proteins | sample MGYA00382779_ERZ1066132 | MGnify/ENA primary metagenome ERZ1066132 (study PRJEB33369, sample SAMEA5778362) | biofilm metagenome | biome: Industrial cooling water; feature: Water cooling tower basin; material: Biofilm | place: United Arab Emirates | collected...
GACTTGACGACCGCGAGCAGCCGCACCTCATCCGCTCCGAGCGACTGCTCGGTCATCCCCGACGCGATCCGCACCGCGCGCTGCGCCGATTCCAGCATGTGCGTCAACCGAACGCGGTCCTCTTCACGCACTTGTTTCGAATCACGCGGCATGCAGAACCCTCGCCTGCGCCACCACGCGATCGCGGAAGAGTCTTGAGAGCTCCGCCGGAGTCCGAAGATCGACCCGACGACCGAGCATCTCACTGAGGTCCGCTTCCATCTCCGCGATCGAGAAAAGGGACGGAATCCGCCCGGGCAAAAACTCGACCAGGATGTCCACGTCGCTGTCCGGACCAAAGTCTTCGCGCAAGATGCTCCCGAACACCGCGAGGCGCGCAACCCCGTTCGCCGCACAAAACGCGGCGAGCTTCGCTTCCGGAAATTGAACGCCGTGCAACTCCATAGCCACCAATTGTAAGGTCCAAGATTTTCTCCGCATCGGGTGCCACTGCTTGGCCTGCCCAAAGGCCAAGCAGTTCGGCGACTCGCAACCCCGCCGCGCCCGCACCGCTTGGCTCCAAGCCGCCAAGCTGCGGCACCCTCAACTCCTCCGCGCCACTCCGCTCGCTCCGCCCCTCCGCGTTCTCTCCCCACGCCCACCTCCCGCTACCGTTCCCCTTCATGGCGGCAAGCCCCCACGCACTCCCCGACTCCCTCCCACATGCCCCCACGTGGCACCGCTGCCTCACGCCCAGCGCCCTCGCCCTCATCGCCGCCGTCACCCTCGCCCGCCTCCTCTACATCCTCTTCCTCTGCCCCTATCACCTCATCGAGGACGAAGCCCAGTACTGGGTCTGGAGCACCCGCCCCGACTGGTCCTACTACTCCAAAGGCCCCGGCATCGCCTGGTCCATCTGGCTCTCCGTCAAGGCCCTCGGCCTCTCCGAGTTCGGCGTCCGCGCCCTCGCCCCCATCTACTCCGCACTCGCCGCACTCGCCCTCGCCGGCCTCGCCGCCGACGCCGCCCGTGATCGCCGCGCCGCGCTCGCCGCCGCCGCGCTCTTCTTCTTGACGCCCCTCTTCCTCCTCAACGGCCTCTTCCTCATGACCATCGACGGCCCGCTGCTGGCCTTCTGGTCCATCGCCTGCTGGGCCATCTTCCGCGCCGCGTTCCGCGCCTCCGCCCGCGCCTGGCTCATCGCCGCCGCCGCCGTCGCCGTCGGCTTCCTCTTCAAGTACACCCTCGCCCTCTTCATCCCAAGCGCCCTCATCGCCCTTGCGCTCGCACACCCCGCGCTGCACTCACGCTGGAAGTCCCTCGCCCCAGCCGCCCTCGCCGTCGCCCTCCTCGGCCTCGTCCCCATCGCCATCTGGAACGCCCAGCACGACTGGCCCGCCATCAAGCATCTCCTCGGCCACGCCAAACTCCCCGGCGGCGACGTCCCCACCACTGCCCCCACCACTGCCCCCACTCCCGCCCCCTTCCCCCTCAAACACTTCTTCGAGTTCCTCGGCATCCAGCTCGCCGCCGTCGGCCCCGCCCTCGGCCTCATGCTCGCCGCCCGCCGCTTCACCGCCGATCCAGAAACCAAACCCGCCGCCCGCTTCCTACTCGCCCTCGGCCTCCCCACTCTCGCCCTCTACACGCTCATGTCCGTCTTCACCAGCGTCGAAGGCAACTGGGCCATGGCCGCGTTCCTCTCGCTCACCTCCCTCGCCGCCATCGCCCTCGTCCGCGGCCTCGACGACTGGCGCTCCAAACTCGCCGCCTGGCGCAGCCTCCCCACGCCCCGCCCCCGCGCCGGCATCTTCCTCCAGCGCCCCGAAACCCTCGCCCAGATCTCCTGGCACGCCACCCTCGTCTACGGCATCCTCGCCACGCTCCTCTTCCTCCGCCTCGACCTCGTCGCGCTCACACTCCAGAAACTCGGCAAGCCCGTCGCCATGCACCGCCTCCTCGGCGCGCCCGACTTCGCCAAAGCCATCGACCAACTCCGCCAACGCGAGACCCGCGGCGGCGCAGCACCACTGCTTTTCTCGTACCATTACGGCGTGGCGGCGCAACTCACCTTCTACCTCCCCGATCACCCCATGGTCCGCGTCGCCGGCAGCCGCCTCGGCTACCGCCGCACACAGTGGGACCTCTGGCCCGACCTCTCCCTGGACAACCCCGACCTGCTCAACCGCGACGCCATCCTCATCGGTGCCGCCGAATCCCAGTGGTCCACGCTCTTCGCATCCGTTGAATCCCTCGGCAACCTGCCGCAGGACCGCCGCAAAGACCGCTGGACCTACCTCGGTCGCCAGTTCCGACTCCCCCTCCCAGAGGGAGGGGGCCGGGGGGTGGGTTCATGGACGCCGGAAAGCGCGCCCGCGCACGCAAGCCCCAGCGAGCCGGAGCGTCCTCGCCCCGGCGCCGTGTCATCCCTCATCGCAGCGCCGCATCGCGCCGACTTCACCACCGCCACACCGACGCCTCGGCTCGCACACACGCGAGTGAACCACAATTCACTCTCCCCCGCGGAGTCCCCATGACCCGCGGCCCCACTATCAAGCACGATTACTTCTTCGCCACCCAGCGCCGCGATCGCACCCGCCGCCGCATCGCCATCGCGCTCCTCGCGCTCTCCGCCCTCCTCATCGCCTTCCTCGCCGACCGCTGGTTCTTCTTCACCTTCTACGTCGAGGCCGCCCGCCTCGGCGAGTTCGAATCCAAAGCCTGGTACCAGATCCTCCGCCAGACCGGCGACGTCCGCACCTGGCTCATCGTCGCGCTCGCCCTCGCCGCCCACACCATCTACCGTCAGTTCAGCGGCAACGGCCGCGCCCTCCGCGCCGGCTCCGTCATCGCCGTCTTCGCCGCTCCCGCCGCCGCCGGCATCCTCGCCGAACTCCTCAAACTCATCCTCGGACGCGAACGCCCCGCCGAAGAAGTCATGGTCGAACAAGGCGGCCAGCTCCTCAAGTCCCTCGAATACCAGGGCCACGTCTGGCGCGGCCTCTTCGCCGGCATCTACCACGACGGCCAGTGGTTCAACGCCTCCAACCTCGGCCTCCCCAGCAGCCACGCCGCCGTCTCCATGGCCGCCGCCGTCACCCTCTCCCGCCTCTTCCCCGGCACCGGCGTCGTCCTCCTCCCCGTCGCCCTCGGCTGCTCACTCACCCGCCTCTGGGCCGGCCGCCACTTCGCCAGCGACGTCGTCCTCGGCATGATCGTCGGCTGGCTCGCCGCCGTGCTCGTCATGCGCCTCCTCCGCCGCGTGCGCTAAAGAACGTACCGCCGCATGCAAAAAGAACCCTCCTGCGCCAGCGGAGGGTCGCCGTCGCTCCCGTCCGCGCCGCTCATCGAGAGAACGCGGAGTCGCGGCCCGCGGAGCGGGTGCTATCGAGTCCGCGGAGTGCCGCGGAGGGAGAGAAAGGTCTTTGAACTCGAAGGGCTCCAAGGGCTCGAAGGGGTTGGGGGGACTGGAATCGGGCTGAGCCCGGTCGGCGGGATGGGACTTCTGGATGGCGAGCGTCGACGCTTGGCTTCCGGCGCGCCGCCATTGGCTTCCGGCGGGCCGCGACTGGCCTCCGGCGCGCCGCGGCTGGCCTCCCGGGCGCCACGCCGGGACCGTCCCGCTCGTTCGTGAGGCTCCACCACCGGTTCGTGGAGGTCTCCCAACCCGTCGTAGAGCATCACCACCCTCTTGCGGAGCATCACCATTCTTTTGCGGAGCATCAGCTCCCTCTTGTAGAGCATCACAGGCCGATCGTGGGCCCCCATCCGTCACGCCCGGTGCCCCGGCGCGGGAATCCGGAGCCCAGGGGTGTTCCCCCCCTCCCACCGCGCCGACGCCCCCACCCCAGCGCACCAACCTCACCACCCCACGCCCCCCGCCCCACCTCCTCTTCCACACCTCCCACGCGGCCACGCCGATGCACGCGCCGCCGCGTCGGGCAGAAAGGCCAAGGCCGTTCACCACGGAGAGCACGGAGAACACAGAGGGAGCCATGTGTTCAAGCCCCGGAGGGGCGACGGGCTGTAGCCACGGGTGGAGCGAACGTCGCCAACAGGCGACCGCAGCGCAACCCGTGGAAAGTGTGTCGTTTCCTCACATCTACCCCGAAGGGGCAGAGGGATCAGCGCCTCATTCAAAAGCGAAGGCGGGATCCGACGGGGCATTTGCGACGGCCCAGTTCTTGCATTTCAGTTCGAAGTGTCTTCCGTCGTCGGGATGACTCACCGCGTCGGCATCTGGAACTCTGCACAAATCGTCGAGAACCTTGCGAACGCTCGCGCGAATCGTTGCATCGTCCCGTGTCACTTGCCACGCTTTGAACGGCTTGTCCTTGCTTGGAAGCTCCATGCCATGCATGCGCTCGAAGTAAGGCACGGAGCAGCGGTGATTGATGGGTGTGTCTGCATCACGAGCAGCCTTAACGGCCTTGGCGATCTCGCCGTTGGCCGCGTATGCGCCGTTTCGATTCCCGCTGTCGCCAATCTTGGGCGAGTCGACGTCGTGCAATACTGCACAAGGAACCTTGAAGTGGGCGAGCATGCGGACAAGCAGCGGAATCGTCCACTTTCCGCGCGCCCTGAGAATGAGCGGCCTTGCTTCCAAGGGAAACGCGGCCAAATCAGCATCCATCGCCGCAGTGAACGAAGCAAACTCGGTGTCGCCTTCCACGATAATGACTTTGTTCGAGAAGAACATTTCCGCGACAGACTGATCGAACGCGAGGAGCGTCTTGAGCGTGTCCTTCTCGGGAGTGTTGAAGTTCGCCGAGTCGGCGCGGTACACGTTGGGCGCGGCCTTCGCCTCGGGACGGTGTAGACGGACAATCGTGGTGTGGTCTTTCAAAGGATCGATGAAGGCGGGGTGGTGCGTAGACAGCATGACCTGCCAACCAGACGATGCGGCGAGCGAATAGAGGTGCTCCTTGGCGGCCCGAATCGCGGCGGGGTGCAGAGCAGTCTCCGGTTCGTCGATTAGAAGCATGTAGCCGGGAAGAAAGGGAGCGGGCGGAGTAGCGACGGGGGCTCCGCCGCCCGGGCGGAGCGCGGCGATGTTACCCTCCAACGCCTTGATATCCGCTGTGCACTTATCGACTGCGCCCGGCGTCTTGAGCGTCGGTAGTTTGTCCTTCAATCTTTTCAGTTCTTTCTCGTTGTCCTTCGCCACTTTCTCCATCTGTCTTCGTTCCTCGGCGCGGCGATTCAGTTCCGATCGCACTTCCAGCATTGACCAAAAAAGAGCCCGTTGCGAGCCTGTACCTTGCTGACTCCAGCGGGTCTGCCCGTGCGACTCAACCACATCGACATGCGAAGACTTGACGAGTGCCGCGCCGGGATCCACCGCCAGTTCGCCTAGAGAAACTGATAGGCGAATCTCCGAGGTGCTGAATACGCGGCGGTAGGACGCGTTCACCTGCTTCTGGATGCTGTCCAAGACGGCCTTGAATGCGTTCACAGGCTTCTCAGCTTCCACCTGTAATTCCCTTACCTTCTCGTACAACGGGGAACCCACTCGCTTCGCGTCTTCGGAAAGCTGCGCTGCGATCGGATCGAGTACGAGTTTTAGCAACGCGTCGTGCTCTTTCTGTGGCCCATCGAGCGAGCCAATTCGGAAAGGACGCGGAAGGCGGCTGTAGAACACCGGATCCAATCCGGCGGCCTTGGCATCGTCCGCGTAATCCTTCGCAGCCGGATCCCACGTTTGGCGGTTTGGCTTCCCACCTTCCGGCGGCCACATCCATCGTGATCGCACCAACAACATGCCATCCACCGGCTCCTTCCACTTTTCATCAACGTTTCCAGCACCCTGGGGAATGTGGACCCAAAGTTCCACAGTCGCAGGCTGCCCCGGGCCTTTAGTCGACACTTCGTCGGCAGCCAACATCGCGCCGGTCACCGCAGCTTCGTAAGCGCGCAACACGGTTGACTTGCCGGTGTTGTTCGCGCCGACAAGACAGACAATCTCGTCCAAGCACACTTCGAGCCCCTCGGGTCCGATGCATCCAAGATTGCAGACCTTCAACTTGACGAGGTACGACCGAGTGTCAGGAGCGTTTGTCATGATGTACTAAGGTACCAAGTGCGGCCACGCGGCATTCGCCGTCTCCGGGATCCCCGCCCCACACCTCGAAATTGCAAGACCATCGCTTCGGATACCTTGCGGACATGTCGGGAATGGCTCGGTTGCGGCGACGGCTTTCAGATCCAGTCAGAAGTCTCCTCCCAGCACAACTGACAAGCCACCCCAATCAACCCGTCCTCGCTCCCGCGTGACTTGGATTGCCACCGTGGCCCCGCCTCCCCTCCGCGCCACTCCGCCCCCTCCGCCCCTCCGCGTTCTCTCTCCCCCACTCGCACCCCCTGAAACACCCGAAACCGTTCCACCCCACATTTACACTGCGCGCCACCCCCTCCATCCCCTTGACCGCGCGCGAAGATTCTGTCACGATCCGCCTTCGCGTCCCCTCGCCCCTCATCCATCCGGAGCACGCATGCTCAGCGCCGCGGCCACGCTTCCCTTCCTCGCACTCGCACAAGCCACCGACCTGGCCCAAGCCGCCACCCCCGCCCTCACCCCCGCCGCCGCACCCCAACAACTCGACGCCGGCAGCACCGCCTGGATGCTCATGTCCTCCGCGCTCGTGCTCCTCATGGTCCCCGGCCTCGCCCTCTTCTACGCCGGCATGGTGCGACGCAAAAACGTCCTCACCACCATGCTCCACTCCTTCGTCGCCATGGCCGTCATCGGCCTGCACTGGGTGCTGATCGGCTACTCCCTCGCCTTCGGCCACTCCGTCGGCGGATGGGGCGTCATCGGCTGGAACTGGGACTACGTCGCCTTCCAGGGCCTCGCCTTCGACAAGCTCTTCGCCGACAAGGGCGTCCCCGAGCTCGTCTTCGCCATGTTCCAGGGCAAGTTCGCCATCATCACACCCGCCCTCATCTCCGGCGCCGTCGCCGAACGCTTCTCCTTCCGCGCCTACATCCTCTTCATCATCCTCTGGGCCACCTTCGTCTACTGCCCACTCGCCCACATGGTCTGGGCCGAAGGCGGCTGGCTCTTCAAGCTCGGCGTCCTCGACTTCGCCGGCGGCACCGTCGTCCACATCGCCTCCGGCTTCTCCGCGCTCGTCCTCGCCATGATGGTCGGCAACCGCCGCGACTACCCCGACGGCGCCATCATGCCCAACAGCCTCGTCCTCACCCTCACCGGCGCGGGCCTGCTCTGGTTCGGCTGGTTCGGCTTCAACGCCGGCTCCGCCGTCGCGGTGCAGTCCCCGTCGCCGGCAGCATCGCCGTCCTCGCCTTCACCACCACGCAGACCGCCGCCGCCGCCGCCGCACTCGTCTGGATGCTCCTCGAGTGGCGTCACACCGGCAAGCCCACCTCCCTCGGCGTCGCCTCCGGCATCGTCGCCGGCCTCGTCGCCATCACCCCCGCCGCCGGTCACGTCACCCCGCTCTCCGCCATCGCCATCGGCGCCATCGGCTCGGTCGTCTGCTTCTTCGCCGTCCAGCTCAAGGCCTGGCACAAGAAGGACGACTCGCTCGACGCCTTCGGCGTCCACGGCGTCGGCGGCCTCTGGGGCGCACTCGCCACCGGCATCTTCTGCTTCACGCCCGTCAAAGGCCTCCTCTCCGGCGACGGCATCACCCAGCTCGGCAAGCAAGCCCTCGGCGCCGGCGTCGGCATCGCCATGGCCGTCGTCGGAACCCTCATCATCGGCTCCATCGTCAACGCTCTCGTCGGCCTCCGCGTCACCGACCAGCAGGAACGCGACGGCCTCGACATCACCATCCACGGCGAACGCGGGTATCACCTCTAAGAAGCGGAGCAGCGGAGGAGGGGAGCAGCGGAGCAGGGTCAAGACAACCGAAGTCAAGACTCAAGCACGCCTGACCCTCTTCCGAATCCCTGCTCCCCTGCCCCCCTGCACCCCTCCTCCCCTTCCCCATGAAACTCATCATCGCCATCATCCGCCCCGAACGCCTCCAGGCCGTCCAGGACGCGCTCCAGAAAACCCTCGACGAGGGCGACAACTACCGCCTCACCGTCGCCTCCGTCGACGGCCACGGCCGCGCCGTCGGTGAGACCGAGTACTTCCGAGGCCAGCAGGTCCGCACCCGCATGGCCCAACGCACCCAGATCACTCTCGGCGTCAACGACGCCTACGTCGACCGCGCCATCGACGCCATCGTCTCCGCCGCCCGCTCCCCCAACGGCGAAGTCGGCGACGGCAAAATCTTCGTCCTCCCCCTCGAACAGGTCGTCCGCATCCGCACCGGCGAACGCGGCGGCAGCGCGATCTAAATCAAACCAGTGGGACCGGCCTCCGGCCGGTCGACAGACGCTCCAAAAACGCATCCCCCCCCCACCGCAGAGCCCATCCACACACGCTCGAGGCCCGAAAGTCCCGCCCACCCCACGCCCCGCACACCCCAACAAAAAAATCCCACCACCCGCTCCACCCGCTTGAATCATCCTCCCGCTTCGTGGGAAACTACCCCCCGCGGCACAATACCGTGCCGGCAAGGGGGTACATCGTGGGGGCACAGCGCGGCGAACCGCCCGTCAACTTCATACCCACCGACCACGAGCGCCGCCTGCTGCTCGAGCTCCTGCAATCCCCGCAGGAATCCCTCGAGTCGATCGCGAACGAACTCAAGATCACCCTCGCCGCCCTGACGATCTTCCTCGCCACCGACGACGCGGCGACCCTCTTCGCCCAGGCCGACCTCGCCAACGCCCGCCGCGCCCGCACCGCCGCCGCCGCCCACCTCGAAAAGTGCGTCGGCGCCCTCGCCCTCATCATCGACGACTTCATCTCCGACGTCACCCACAACCTCCAGCGCGAAACCCCCAAGTCCCGCCGCGAGCAGGACCGCCAAAAAGAAACCACCCGCCGCGCCGCCACCCTCCTCTACCGCATCGCCAACTTCACCCCCCGCACCATCACGGCCCCCGTCATCACGGCAGCGCCACACTCCCCCTCCCCTGGTGGGGGGAGGGAGGGGGCAGGGGGGTGGGTTCCCAACGCGCCGGTCAACGAAACCAACGCCCTGCCATCACAAGCCCTCCCCAATAAGAACCCAACGCGCGAGCGTGGGGTCACCCCCGCCCCCATCGCGCTCCCCGTCCTCAACAACAAACCGCTCCCGCCCACAACTCTCCCCGCCTCCACGAACCCCGAGCGTGAGCGAGTGGGTTGCCTTCCCACATCCGACATCCCACATCAGCCGCCCACCATCGACCCGCTCACGTCCACCCGACGCGCAGCCGGCCGCCCGAGCATCGCAGCACGCATAGCTCGGCCCACGCCGCCGGTTCACGTTGAATCGGATGCACCACCGCCGTCGCCCCGCGGCACCAGCATCGCACTCACGATCTCGGCGTCGTGCCCCGCAGGTGCAACCACAGCACCACGAGCGCCGCCGCCGCATTGACGGCCGCGAGCAGCGAGCTGAACGCCAATCGCGGGGCATAAGCCTCGTACACCCGGCCTCCGTAGTTCCAGTGGAAGTCCCCCAGCCGCTGCGGATGCTCCGACACGCGGCCCGGGACATCGCTCGCCGTCACGACGACCTGCGTCTCACACTCTGCAACAGCCAAGTTCTTGATGGTCATGCCAAACCAGAACGGATCGACGAGCGCCGACTTCACCAACTGCACGCATGAACCGATCACGATCGCAACAAGCAGAACGGCGATCACCTTCTTCATACGCCCCGATTCGATTCCTGCGCCGATCGGGTTCACGAATCATCACCATCGCAACGCCTCTGCTGATCCCTTTGGCCATTTGCCATTTGCCATTTGCCATTTGCTATTTGCTATTTGCCATTTGCCATTTGCCATTTGCCATTTGCTATTTGCCATTTGCCATTCGCTATTTGCCATTTCCTACCCTCCCCCGTGCCCGTCCCCGCCTCCATCCCTTCGCCCCGTTCCCTCTCCGTCCTCCTCTTCGCCGGCTTCGTCCGCCGCATCCCCTGGGCCGAATCCGCCTGGGCTCCCGACATCGCCCGCGCCCTCGTCTCCCGCGGCCATCGCGTCGAGATCTGCGTCGACGGCTGCGACGACACCGACACCTTCCGCGATCTCCCCCTCATCGTCCATCGCCCCCACCGCAAGCACTTCGGCGCCGAGCCCTTCGCCTTCCGAACCTTCGCCCGCCGCCTCCGACGGCAGCGACCCGACAGCGTCACACTCTCGCTCACCCCCATCATCTGCGGCGACGTCTGGCTCCCCATCGACCGCCGCTCCCGCGACATCGCCCGCGACCTTTTCACGATGCACCACCCGTTCGCGGCGTTGCTCGAGCTGTCACACCATCCCTGGCTGATCCACGAACTGCTCGCCGAACGCCGCGCGCTCCAGGAAGCGCCGCGCCACCGCGTGCAGCCGCTCTCCATCGGCCCCCACGCTCCCGGCTCCAGCCTCCGCTCGCTCGGCTACGCCGCCCGCATCGAACCCCTCACCGCCGACGCCCGCGACCACGCCCGCCGCACCACCCGCGAACGCCTCGGCATCGGCGCCGCCGACACCGTCCTGCTCCTGAGCGCAACGCACATGCAGCACCGAGCCGCCACAGCGCTGATGCAGGCCTTCGCGACGCTCACCCGCAGCGCCACGCCCAGCCGCGCCTTCTCGCTCGCCTCTCCCCCACTGCCGGCCGCCCGCCCGCAGCTCAAGATCATCGCCACCGGCCGCTACGCCCACACCCTCGACCGCTGCGCCCGGGCCGCCGGCGTCGCCGACCTCGTCATCCACGCCGGCTCGCACGTCGACATGCGCCCGCTGCTCGCCGCGTCCGACGCCGCCGTCGCCGCCTTCGGCGATGAAGGCCTCGGCACCGGCCGCTTCGTCAGCGAGGCCATCCGCGCCGGCCTCCCCGTCGTCGCCCACCAGCACGCCCCCGGCGCCGACCTCGCCGACAGCGGCCTGCACAAACCCGGTGTCGTCGTCTCCGGCCACACCCCCGAAGCCTGGCTCGCCGGCCTGGGCAAACTCGTCGACCCGCAGTGGATGCTCGACGCCAAAGCCGCAGCGACGAAGGCCGGCGCCGATCTCACCATCGATCGCGTCGTCGAACGCCTCGAGAGCTATTTGATCGGCGCACTTCGATGATCGCCCTTCGTCTAGGATCGCACCGATGAAACGCCTCGTGATCGAACGCACACTCCGACCCGGCCAGTACTGGCGCGAGGCGTGGGCGTTCCGTCAACTCGCGTACAACCTCGCCTGGCGCGACATCTCCATCCGCTACAAGCAGACCGTCCTCGGCCTGCTCTGGGCCGTCATCCGCCCGCTCGCCTTCATGTCCGTCCTCACCGCCGTCTTCTCCCTCTTCGCCAAGCTCGACGGCGGCGGCGTCGCCTACCCGCTCGTCGTCCTCTCCGGCCTGCTCTGCTGGCAGTTCGCCGCCGCCATCGTCGGCGCCGTCTCCGCCTGCATCATCGGCAACGGCAACCTCGTCGGCAAGATCTACTTCCCTCGCGTCCTGCTCCCCGCCGGCACCACGCTATCCACCCTTGTCGATCTCGCCATATCGCTGGCGATCATGATCGTGCTGATGCTCATCTTCGGCGTCTGGCCCACCTGGCGCATCGTCACGCTGCCGCTCTTCGTGCTGCTCGCGCTCGCACTCGCCGGCGGCATCGGCCTCTGGCTCGCCGCCTTCGCCGTCCGCTACCGCGACGTGCTGCACGTTGTGCCCGTCGCCGTCCAGCTCAGCATGTACCTCTCGCCCGTCGGCTACCTCACCACCAACGTCCCCGAGAAGTACCAGGCGCTCTACGCCCTCAACCCCCTCGTCGGCGTCATCGGCGGCTTCCGCTGGGCCCTGCTCGGCGATAGCTTCCCCATCGACTGGTTCGCCATGAGCATCTCATGCGCCACCGCCGCCGTCGCCATGACCGTCGGCCTCATCACCTTCATGCGCGGCGAACACCGCTTCGCCGACGAGCTCTGATCCTCTCCCCCTTCGTCGCTCCGTCGCTTCGTCACTCCGTCGCTCTTCACCCATAATGCGACACCGACCGCTCGATCCGCGCACGACCATCCGCGCCGATCTTCAGGAAGAACACCTCCATCGACAGCTCCCCCTCCGGCGGCGTCTCGTGGCTGTGCCGCCGGTACGTCAGGATCACCGACTCCAGTCCCACCGCCAGCTCTTTCGGCTCGAATCGCAGCGTCTTGTTCCGCTCCAGCGCGCGGCCGAAGTAGCCGCCCAGATCCGCAAGGCCGCTGATGAACGGCTCATCGCCCTTGACGATCGCGTCGTTGTACTTCTTGATGAACGGCGACGAGTGCCGGATCGTCGGCTCGTAGCACGCGAGGATCGCGCTGAGGTCGTGCGCGTTCCACGCCCCGTACCAGCGTTTCGCGAAGTCGGCCGCCTGTTCCCGAGTGATCGCCATGCGCGAGCGTAGCACGAGCACCCGGAACGACTCAGCGGCTGTCGCCCGAGTAGTTCGGCGCTTCCTTGGTGATCTTGATGTCGTGCGGGTGATTCTCGACCACCGTCGCGCTGCTGACCTTCACGAAGCGGGCGTTGGTGCGGAGCTCTTCGATGGTCTTGCAGCCGACATAGCCCATGCTGCTGCGCAGGCCGCCGACGAGCTGGTAGACAAACTCATTCAACGGGCCGCGGTACGGCACCAGACCTTCCACACCCTCGGGCACGAACTTCATCGTGGGCTTGCCATCAGCACCGACCTTCTCGCTCTGGCGGTAGCGATCCGCGCTGCCCGCGTTCATCGCGCCCTCGCTGCCCATGCCGCGGTAGGTCTTGTAGCGACGGCCGCCGGAGATCACGAGCTCACCCGGCGACTCATCAAGGCCCGCGAAGAGCGAGCCCATCATCACGCAGTGCGCGCCCGCGGCCAGCGCCTTGGGGATGTCGCCGGAGTGGCGGATGCCGCCGTCGGCGATCACGGGCACGCTCGGGTCGGCCTCGCTCGCGCCCTGCACGGCGTTCATGATCGCGGTGATCTGCGGCACACCCACACCGGTGACGACGCGGGTCGTGCAGATCGAACCCGGACCGATGCCGACCTTGATCGCGTCCGCTCCCGCCTCGATGAGATCGATCGCGGCCTCGCGGGTCGCGATGTTGCCGACGATCACAGACACGTTGTACTTCTTCTTCACTTCCTTCAGCGTCCGCAGCACGTTTTCGCTGTGGCCGTGGGCGGTGTCGATCGTGATGAGATCGACCTCGGCGTTCAGCAGCGCCTCGACGCGGTCGAACTGGTTGACGCCGACGGCGGCGCCGCACATCAGGCGGCCCTGCTTGTCGGTGAGCGCGCTGGGGAAGCGGCTGAGGCGATCGATGTCGCGCATCGTGATCAGGCCGCGGAGGTTGAAGCCTTCATCGACGAGCAGCAGCTTCTCGACCTTGTTCTTGCTGAGGAACGCGTCGGCCTGTTCGAGCGTGGTGCCGGGCGGGGCGGTGACGAGACCCTTCTTGGTCATCACGTCGCGCACGAGCGTGGCGGGGTCTTCGACGAACTTGAGGTCGCGTCGGGTGATGATGCCGAGCACCTTGCCCTTGCCGCGGGGGTTGGTCGCGCCGTCCTCGGTGACGGGGAAGCCGCTGACGTTGTGGGCCCGCATGAGTTCTTTGGCGCGCGACACAGAGTCAGACGGCCCAAGGGTGAGCGGGTCGGTGATGATGCCGTTGGCGGAGCGCTTGACCTTGGCGACCTCGCGGGCCTGGGTCTCGACGCTGAGGTTCTTGTGGATGATCCCGAGGCCGCCTTCTTGAGCGAGCGCGATGGCGAGCGCGTGCTCGGTGACGGTGTCCATCGGGGCGGAGATGAGCGGGATCTTGAGGGTCAGTTGCCGCGTGAGGCGTGCCGAGGTGTCGGCATCCGCGGGCATGACGCCCGAGCGGCGCGGGAGCAGCAGCACGTCATCGAAGGTGATGCCCTCGGCGACGATCTTGTCCAGCGGCGAGACCACCCGCGCGGCCGGCTGGGCCGACGCGTTGGCGGGGGGTGCGGGTTGCTTGGCTGCGGGGCGCGGGGCTTTGGCGACCGGAGAATGCCGCCGAACCAGAGAGTGCTTGCCCGACTTGCGATTCGCTTTGTCCGACATGGATGAGGGTTGGGGGGATGGAAGAAAGTGTCAAGGGGAGGAGAGTGGGAAGGGGTGCGGTGTGAGGGGTGAGAGAAGACGAACTCAGCCCTCACACCTTCCTGCGACCCGCAAAAACGCCATGAGCGGGGCTTTCGCCCCGCTCGTGGCGGCGTGTGATCACGGAAAACGGTCGCGCCCGTTGCGGCGGTCCATCCGCTGGCCGCGGCGGCGCGGGGTCCAGGGCGACGGGTCAGGCGTGGGCCAGGCGTCGCGGTGGCGCGTCGGAGCGGGGCGGGAGTCGTGGACCTCCACAACTCGCGGTCAAGGAGTCGCCCCGGCGCGGGCTCGGGTTGGCGGCGGGTCTCTCTCTCCTCCGGGCGGACCGGAAAAGCCCCGCCGCCGACACCCGAACGTGCCGTCGACAGGATGAAGATGCGATTCAGGATGGCGGAGGGCAAGTTTGGTTGGAAGGAAAATCTGTGAGGAGTCCGTTTATGAGGGCGGGGAAGGAGCAGGTCCGACAGCGAGCCGGG
>ERZ1066132.365-NODE-365-length-14152-cov-6.487551_pt1 | contig 14152 bp, 12 predicted proteins | sample MGYA00382779_ERZ1066132 | MGnify/ENA primary metagenome ERZ1066132 (study PRJEB33369, sample SAMEA5778362) | biofilm metagenome | biome: Industrial cooling water; feature: Water cooling tower basin; material: Biofilm | place: United Arab Emirates | collected...
GCTTGTCATCAGCAGATTCATGAACGGATCGCGCAGGCGTTGGGCGAGCGCCCGGTACTGCGAGTGGAGAATCACCACAACTTCGCCTGGCGCGAAAAGTTGGGCGATGGCACCGAAGTGGTTGTGCACCGCAAAGGAGCCACACCGGCCGGCAACGGAGTGCTGGGCATCATTCCCGGTTCCATGACGGCACCCGGCTTTATCGTGAGGGGCAAAGGCGAAGCAGCTTCGTTGAACTCGGCTTCGCACGGGGCCGGGCGACTGATGTCGCGAAGTGCTGCGCGGCAGCGCATCACCAACAAAATGGTGAAGCAGGAACTGGAAAAACACCAGGTGACCTTGCTGGGCGGTGGCTTGGATGAAGCACCGATGGCATACAAAGACATCCGCACGGTGATGCGACACCAGGCGGATTTGATAGACGTGCTGGCTACGTTTTCACCCCGCATCGTTCGGATGTGCGGTGATGACTCGCCAGCAGAAGATTAATCCGGTTCCCACACTCGCGTGTGTGAGAGCCGACACACACAAGGAGTGATGAACATGGAATGGATGAATCAATACATGGCGGATGCCGAACGGCTGATTATGGAAAACCGGGTAGACGAAGGTCTGGCGATTCTTCATGGCTTGCTCTATGAAGAACCGGGCTACGCGAGCCTGCACAACCACATTGGTTGGGCACAACTCTACTTCCGGAATGACACGAACCAGGCCGAATTGCACTTTCGGGCAGCAATCGGGTTCGATGCAACCTTTGCTCCACCCTTCCTGCACCTGGGTACGCTCTACAACCGATTGGGCCATTACACCCAGGCACGGGAGCACTTTGAGCGGGGACTTGCATGCGAAGGTGCGAACCGTCCGGCCCTGTTTGAAGGGATTGCCCTGACATGGGAAATGCAGCGCGAGTTCGGCCGGGCTATCAGGTACTACAAAGAAGCGATTGCTGCTTCTGCAGGACCTGAATTCAACCAACTGAACGAAGGCATCAAAAGGTGCCGAAGGAAAAGATGGGTACTGATGTTTTTTTGAGAATCGTAAACGTGGCGTGTCCCGCTCCCGCGGGACACCCACCTTATGAATATGGAAAAGATTAAATGGTTAGACGAATATCTGGAGCACGCGTTGGAAGTAGCCTGCCTGGAAGGCCATGAGCGCGCCCTGAAGTTGCTCGACCGGTTACTGTATGAGGAGCCCGGCTACGGAAAGTTGCACCAAACCCTTGGCATGGTGTATGTCCAATATGCCGAAGACGATACACTGGCGGAGCAACATTTCCGGCTGGCCATCCGCTTTAACCCCGAATTAGCGGATGCGTACATTTATTTGGCCGAAATACTGAAGAAAGACGAACGCCACGATGAAACCATCGAGGTATGCCTTAAGGGTTTGGACGTGAAGAAGGCCAACAAATCGCAATTGCTGGAAAATGTGGGCAACGCGTGGGAGCTGAAGAAAAAATACCGGAAAGCGATCAAGAGCTACCGCGATGCCTTAAGCCACTCAGCTGAGCTTTGGAATTGCCGGGTGCTGGAGGAAAGCATCAAGCGGTGCAAGCGAAAGCAGAAGTAGTAATGGGTTAATTGGTCAATAGCTAACCTAAGTAGAAGCGGCCCGTTGAAGCCGCCCAGGCATTACAAGGTCAGCGAAGCACCGGTTGAAATCAGCCGGTGTTTTTTTGGGCGTGCCCCTTCGCGACTCGGGGTCGAGCGGGTTGGCGAGGGGTACCTCGTAGAAATAGAAGCCGAAATCGAGGTGTGATAGTATTTTCCTACCTTGATCCTCCGTGCATCGCAGCATACTCCATCTTGATCTGGATGCGTTTTTCGTATCCGTAGAACGAAGAAAGAACCCCTCATTGAATGGCTTGCCCCTGATTGTGGGCGGGAGCGGCCGAAGGGGTGTGGTGGCCGCCTGCAGTTACGAGGCGCGAAAATTTGGTGTACGTTCGGCCATGCCCATGTACCAGGCGCTGCAACTTTGCCCCCAGGCAAAAGTGGTGTCGGGTGATATGGAAGCGTATAGTCATTACTCGCATCTGGTGACCGAGATCATTGCTGATCGGGCGCCCTTGTTCGAGAAATCATCTATCGATGAATTCTATATTGATCTGTCGGGAATGGACAAGTTCTTTGGTGCATTTCGGTGGGCCAAAGAATTGCGCCAGGTAATTATTCGCGAGTCGGGGTTGCCCATTTCGATGGCACTGTCGGTAAATAAGCTGGTATCCAAAGTGGCCACGGGCGAGTATAAGCCAAATGCGGAAGTGGAAATACCACCCGGAAAGGAAGCTGACTTTTTTGCCCCGCTTGCTATTGAGAAGTTACCCATGGTGGGCCAACATACCACGCAAGCCCTGCACGAACTCGGTGTTCGCACCGTACTGCACTTGCGCGCGATTTCGCTCGAAGAGCTGACGCGTGCATTTGGTAAGAGCGGCCAGAGCCTGTGGAACAAGGCACGGGCACTGGACGACTCACCCGTTATACCTTATCGGGACCAAAAATCGATTTCAACCGAAAGCACCTTTAGTTATGACACGGTAGATGCCGCCAGGCTGAAGTCAATTCTCATGGCGATGGTTGAGAAAATCACCTTTCAACTGCGTGAGCAACATAAGCTGACAGCTTGCGTGACGGTAAAAATTCGATACTCGGATTTTGAAACGGTGAGTAAGCAACGCCATATCGATTTTACCTCTGCCGACCACGAAATAGTGGGTGTGGCGTTTGAATTGTTTGAACAACTGCGTGACCGCAAGCGTCTCATTCGCCTGATTGGTGTGCGACTAAGTTCTTTCGTTCACGGCCACCATCAGATTCATCTCTTTAACGATACGGAGGATAACCTGAATCTCTATGGGGCACTGGATTACATCAAACATAAACACGGAGTTGACAAAATTGTCCGCGCGTCTACGGTGGACGTAAACAAACGCCTTCGCGAGGAGGTAAACCTATTCAACGGAAAGGTGATGCGTAAAAAGAAAAGCTAAACCACGGCTAGTTTTCACTGAACATTTTAGGGCGAAGCTGATGAAAGCCGCTGGCCTGCTGGAAAAGAAACGCGGCCTCCAGCAGTGTGCCCTCATCATACAAGTTGCTATACAAAACAACAGACGTAGGTCGCCCGCGTTTGTCAAGCCCCGTAGGCAAACTGATGGCCGGATGGCCCGTGAGGTTGGTGGCCATAGACAAATTGAATCCTTCGGCTGTCGCTACGATGACATCATAACGGCTCAGCAGCGCATTCATTTTCTCGATTAGTGCCGTCCGCTGGCGGTTTGCCTGCAGATATTCAACAGCGGGAATAAAACGGGACTGCCGCAGCGAATTGGCGCGCGAGGATTCATCCTGCTCGCCTAACTCTCGGTCGCGATGAGCAAGTACCAACTCATCAAAAAAGGCACCGGACTCGGCCCGCAAGATGATATCAAATCCGGCAAACGGAATGGAGTCCGGGAGACTGACCGGTGTGAGTGTTGCGCCCAACCTGCGCAAGATGTGTAAGGCACTATCGTTGGTTATTCGGTGGGCAGTGTCGCGTGCGAACAGCTTGTCGAAATAGGCAATACGAAGTTTTGACAGATCTGCAGGTGGGTTAAACGTAAATGGCCCCGGCACCACTGACCGATCCGGTTCCGGGTGGTTAGGGCCGTAGATCGCATTGAAAACCAAGGCGCGATCCTGTGCCGAGCGGCAGATAGGGCCGGCTTTGTCCATTGACCACGCCAGCGTCATGCACCCACCGCGGCTCACACGCCCAAAGGTGGGGCGCAGTCCGGTTGCTCCGCACCGCGATGAGGGCGCCAATATGGAGCCCAGGGTTTCGGTCCCGATTGAAAACGCCACAAGGCCGGCAGCGGTCGCGGAAGCAGACCCGGCAGATGATCCACTGGCGCCCTGTTTAAGGTCCCACGGGTTTTTCGTTTTGCCACCAAACCAAACATCCCCGCGCGCCAATGCACCGGTGGTTAACTTCGCCACCAAAACGGCTCCTGCCGCTTCGAGGCGTTGGTACACTTTTGCTGTATCGGGTAACAACTGATGCTGATAGGGCTCTGCGCCCCAGGTGGTTTTGTATCCCGGCACGGCAAAAAGATCCTTTAGGCCATATGGAATCCCGTGCAGCGGTCCGCGGTAGAGGCCACGCGCTAATTCTTCGTCAGCCCGCTGCGCTTGTTTTAACGCAAGTTGTTCCGTAATGCTGACAACAGCTTGCAGGGTGTCGCCAAAGCGCTTCAGACGATTGAGGTAAATCCGAGTGAGACGTAGTGAGCTGATCTTGCGCGTGCGAATGAGAATACTCAACTCAGCCACACTCAGGAAGGCAATTTGGTCATCGTTACCGATCATGTCGGTATCACGTTCGCTCAGTCGCCAGTCGGATGGCCCCGCTTGTGACTGACGGTTAAAGTGAGCCGGGCGCGGATCGAAGTACAACGCAGGGGATGTATTGATGCCAGCCGGTACGGCTCGTACACTATCAAAGCCCTGGCGGTTTTGCACCAGGTAGTTGCGCAGTACGTCAATCTCCTCATTTGTGAATTGTACGCCAATCAGTTTCTCGGCCCCCCGAATGTCTCTGCGCGAGATGGACGTGGGTGAGGCACAACTGAACACCAGAGCGACAGTAAGCAAGGGAATCAACAATCGGGTCACAGGCGGTCGGGTGATGGTTTGTTTCACGGGCGCAGCAAGTTAGGTGCCCGCACAAATGAACGACTATTTTTGACCCGCAGCCGTTGGTTGAAATCGAACGAGAACTTGCTGCCGGTGGCATCGTTGGTCGGCACATAGGTGAGTCGAAATTCGATGGTGCCGAAAATGAGGTTTTCATTGCGTGTGCGAATTCCTCCACTAATACCCCACACAACCCGGTTTGGATCTTCACAATCTTTGCAGTACACCTGCGCACGTGAAATACCCGCAAATGGGGCAAAGCGAAAACCGAGAGCGATCCAGGGCGTGTACAGTACGGTCTCCAGTCGTATAAATGTCTTGGTTTCACCCCACACGCTGTCAGCCGAAAAACCTCGTATTTCCGTGGAGCCGATCGGTACGAGTTGTAATACATTTTGGTTGAAGAGATGGGTATAGGTACCGGCAACCAGCGTGCGCAGTTTGTAACGATTCAGGTTAAATGCACGCGTGACATAGTTAGCATTGGCTTTCAGCAATACATCTTCGATTTGGTTGTTGCGCGAGTAGCCCCCCGCCTCCAGGCCGTAGGCATAGAAGTTTCCTTTCCGGTTAGCAAACGAATGAGTCCAACCGGTCGCCATGTAGGGCCGTTCAACACCTACTTGACGGGTAAGTCCTGCTGTGGCAGTAATGGTCAATCCGTAGGGAATATCTTCCGTACGACCGAACCCGAAGACGTAACGGGTTTTGAAGAAATTTTGCCAATAAAACGTGTATTCGCCCAATACACCAAACAGGTCGTTATAGCTCAAGTTTAGTTTGTACTCTTCCTGTTCGGGCTGGCGCAGGTAGTTGCCATCGAAATACCTCACCCCGAGAAAGTGGCGGTTGCGGTTACTAAACTCACGTTTGACGCCAAAGTTGTAGCCAATCCAATAATCCTGAATGGTGTATTGGTAATTGAGAAAGGTCGTGTCGGGTTCGTTGTACACGTTGTGCGACCAGTTGCGGCTAAGTTCAACGCCACCGGCCAGTCGTGAATACGGGGATACCAATGGTCGGTCTACCCGGACATAATAAGCATACTCATTTTCATTGCCAATGCTGATACCCTGATTGATCTGCGAGTACCCCACTTCAACCGAAGCCAGGCTAGCCAAAACGCTGCTCTTGCGATAACGGGCGTTCATCCCAAATACAGGACTGCGGCCCTGCTCAACCAGGCCGGTGAATTCCAGACGTTGTCCACGACCCATCAGGTTCGCATCGTAGAGGGTGACTTTTGGGGCCGTTGGAAAATCACCTCCAAAAGAAAGTCCGAGAGTGAATACATCACGGGTAACGACTGTTAGATCTACCGAGTCGGTGCCGATTGGCGTTACCACAATACGGCTGTCCAAAATGAAGTCGAGGTCGCGAAGGAAACGCTCATTGTCGGCTACCCGGTACGGGTTGAAAACCTGATTGGGGTAAACGAAAAGATGGTTTCGAATTATTTTTTCACGAGTGGGGTAGTGCAGCGCGCGGGATGCATTTTGAATAAAGCGGCTGGTTTTTCGCGTACTGTCGTAAATGGATTTTTCGAGGGCAAAAAAGTTGATGTGGATGTTTCGAATAATGCGGCCCTCAAAACTTTTGAGATTGGCCACGCTTGATTCGTTGACAACCGTATCTTCGGCTGAGGTGGTAATGTAACTCATCCCGAGCTTCCAGGCTTTTTTCGTTAACGAGGTTTTTGTGGAGTCTTTCTCCTGCGCAACCCCGGTTATGGCGAATGACAACAAAAGCAGAACTCCGAAAAAGACGGCTTGGAAGCAAGGCGATTTGTTTCCCGCGTTAGGCACGGATAAAGATATGGCTTTTTTGTGCCGACCGAAAGCTACTGCAAGGTTGCTTCAATGCCCACGCGGTATTCGGTTGCCTGCTGGTTAAAAGCCTGTTCAAACTTGGTGCTGTCAAAGCGATAATCGCTCTCAAACTGGTACATCATCTCCACAAACTCGCGCAGCACCGGAACAAAAACCCCTAGCAGCCCCACACCCCATTTGGGCATGGCTTGTATAGAATACTTCCGTTTGGTGATTTCACATGCCATACGCACATAGTGTTCACCCGTCATCTCGAATTTGCTGGTGAGGGCATGCCAGGTTTGGTTGAAAGCCGAAGACGTGGTGCCCAGCATGGCTACCGTTTTGCCGGCATCGGGTGTATAGGTGAAGGTGTGTACGGCTTTGGGGTCACCAATCCATTGGGCCCCCTTTCCCGCCCGCAGGCGTTCGGTAACCGTGGCATGGGTGAGGCTAAGAAGCGCGCCAGGCCCATAAAAATCAGCCGCGCGAATAATCATGCCCGCCAGATTGTTTGCTTTGATTTCTTCCAGCAGATGGGTGGCGATGCGGGCGCGTACTTCTCCTTTCTTGCTACACGGATTAAAAGGCGTTTGCTCGGTCATGGGCCCGGTCACCTTGCCATAGGCATACACATTGTCGAAGAACACCAGTTTGGCATTGTGTTTCTTGCAGGCGTCTATGGCATTTTTCATCACCACGGGCCAATCGCGCTGCCAAACTTTAGTGTCGTACTTGAGCCCAGCAAGCAAGTAAACCACTTCACTGCCAGCCACCGCTTTTTCGGTTTGCGCGTAGTTGAGCAAATCGGCATGAACGAGTTCGTCCGTCTCGTTTACTTTTTTTGGGTTCCGGCTTACTTGCCGGATGCGCAAAGTGTGCTGAACCAACTGTCGGGAGGTTTCAACACCGATGATGCCGTTGGCGCCTAAGATCGTATGCATAGTGCTCTGGATATGTTGTAGACAAATATAGTCTGTTCGACTGGCGCCAGCCGTCAGTTCAGTAGGAGATGGGTAGCGTTTGATGGCTTCGAGCGTGATGGGCTGGGCAGCGCAGTGATGCAGTCTGATAACAAGATGGGGGCAACGAAATATTTCATAGCGGACTCGCTTTTACTTTTCGAGTTAACGAAGCTGTGGCAAAATTCAAACAGCGAATTGCCTCAAGGGTTTCTATTGAATGCGGATTGCCTTCACCGCCATTGGTTTTCCCTCAGCACGAAAGGCCAGCACATACTCCGTTCCGCCCTCGGTGAGTTGCGTCTTTCGGCAAATTTCAGCCACGCTAAGCGGATGATTTCGGGAAATGATGTTGGCCTGTTGCCCTTCAAATTGAGCAGAAACGTGTTTGTCGAGTTTCAAAGAGGTGACCACTTCGAATATTCGCCCCGGGAAATGGGTTTGCCGTTCAGCGCTGGTGTAGAAATGAGTGTTTACATCCAGCTTGGTAAGCCCAAAACGCTGACCCAGTAATTTGAAAGGCCCTGCCTTTAACAAGGGCGCCCACGGCTCATACACGTATGGCTTTAATGGTCCGAAGGTGGACTGAGCTGCCATTTCCTCGTCCGGAGTAAAGGAGAATCGATTGGCCCAGCCGTTCGCCAGCGGGTCGTTACCGGAAAAATTGATCGCGACAATGGAAGGCCTGCCCTCAAAGTCCTTTTTGGCCCATCCCAGCAACTCCTTCACTTCATTGTCCACGCCAACCACCACCAGATGGGTGAGGTGGCGAATCTCGCGCATCATCTGACTGAGGTCCAGCATAGGTGATGCCTTGATCAACAGGTGTTTCGTAAGTGACCAGATCCGGGGCTGCAGTGCCACGACATTGGGTTCATGGTCGGCCAGCTGTACCGAGCGTTGCGAGCCCTTTCTTCGCGAGGGGTCGATGTAAATGAAGTCGAAGGGTTGGTGCTGGTCGTTGATGAAATCCACGGCCGATAGGGGGTGGTAGTGTATGGTTGACACGGCAAGCAGCCGATGGTTATGAGCTGCAATGTCGAGAAGGCTTTTGTCCGGCTCTACACTGTGCCACTCGCTGAACTGTTGAGCCAGAAAATGACTATCTACGCCAAAACCCTGGGTAAGGTCAACACCACGCTTGCGTTCTGGTATTAGCTCCCTGGCGAGAAATGCTTTGAAGCGCGCGGTAATTTCGGAGGAACTTTGTTCGAGATTGACCAAGGGGGGATACAGCGCACCCACAGCGTGGTACCAAAGCGGCAGCTTGGTGCGCGCTTTTCTTCGCCCAACCAACTGTCGTCCGATGTCAGCCGCAGTAACCCCGACCGGTAGCTGGCCGCTGAGTACCAACTTCCGCTCGTCCGCGTTTTCATGGTCCCGCAGAAACTGTTGGACGTCCGAATCTAAAAGTCGGAACATCATGCGCTGAATATAGAAGTAATTTGGGTAAACTTGCGGCAGGTTATGCCCGATGATCCGCGCGTATACGTTACAAGAAGGAAGGCTAACGCAGCACAAGCACCCTGCGTTACATGACCTGGAGGGGTTGTCCAACCTGATTTGGCTGGATTTGCAATCGCCCTCCCAGGAAGAAAAGGAGTTTATCGAGAAACTTTACAAGATTGAGTTTTTCACCTCGCAGGAAGCGCAGGAGATCGAGAGCAGTTCGCGATTTCTGGAGACGGACGATACCATTGAAATGAACCTGAGTTTGCTGCAGAATGGAGCCAGCGAACTGAGCATTGCCAACGCCTCTTTTATTTTGAAAGGGAACACGTTGTTCACCTTCCGGCAGGGTGATTTGAAGTCTTTTGCGGAGACGGTCAGGCGACTGAAAGCCGGAGGATCGCTGGAAAAGAAAGAACATGGGTTAGGCGTCTTCCTGACGATACTGGAAGTTCGCATTGACATGGATGCAGACTTGATTGAGGGCATTCACCGCAGGCTCAATCAAATCAGCAAGGAGTTAATTGCCAATAAATCCTACCAGGAAGAGTTGCTGTTGAGCATTGCCCGCGAGCAGGAAAACACGATGTTGCTTCACCAAGCCATCACGGAAAAGCAGCGCGTGGTGTCTTCGTTGTTACGAATAGATGAATTCACACCGCTTCAGGTGGAGCGTTTAAAGGTAATTGTGAAGGACGTGGCTTCGCTGCTTCAGCATGCGGAGTTCAGCAGTGAGCGACTCGAGTACATGCAAAATACATTTCTGGGTTTGGTGAATATTGAACAGAACACAGTAATCAAAATCTTTACTGTCGTAACCGTGGTTTTTATGCCACCCACACTTATTGCCAGTATTTATGGCATGAACTTTCAGCACATGCCTGAGTTGGATTGGCTGGGCGGGTATCCGTTTGCCATTGCGCTAATGTTGATATCGTCACTGGCCTTCCTCTGGTACTTTAAGCGCAAGAAGTGGTTATGAGGCCACTTTTAACAGTCAGCATCATTTTGGCAGTGGCAACCTCCTGCACATCAATTCGGGAAACCCCTAAGTATAAGCTTAGCGATGGTGAGTATTTGTTTCATCAGCGTGGCCAACCAAATCAGCGTGTTTTTATACATGTAGGGGAAGATTCTATCACCCTTGAACCGACAAAGACTTCGAAGGTTATACCCATCGTGCGCAAAGGGGAGGACGAGTACTTTGTTCAGCGCAGCTTTGATGTGGATTTATTGATTGCGCCATTCAAGTACCGGCCGGCCTCTGACAACCTTCCGCGCCAGCTTAATACCAGTTTCAACGGAAATCTTTTTTTGGGCTACCGCATCGACCATTTCCATTTGCGTTTTAAAAAAACACCTGTCGGAATGCAAAAACAGTTGGTGCATCGTGCCCTCAGCGTTGGAGGTTTCGGAGGATTTGGTTCAACCGCCATTTCGCCCTGGACAACCAATAACTTGCAACAAGACGAATACGAGGGTTTTATCCTGACGCGTGGGCTTGGAGTGCTGGTCGGTATCAATAACCTCACGGTGGGCGGTGCAATCGGTTTCGATTATCTAACCGACCGGGACAAAGACACCTGGATTTACCAAAACAGACCCTGGCTTGGTCTGGTAGTGGGCTTAAACCTCAATTGACCTACAAGCTTTCTTTCGGGGGGACTTTCCTGAAGAAGAGAATGTTTCGCGCGTAGACAAAGATACCCAGCCCTTGAGCTAACAACAGCACGGGATCGATTCCCCCCGGTCGGAATAACGCATAGAGAATCACCATGACCGAAGCAACCGCACTGATCACCCAAAAGCCGAGTGGAAGCGCTGAAGTTCCTGCCCGCTCGGAGTAATACCACTGATACACAAACCGGAAGTTGAGCATCAGTTGGCCAACACCGCCCAGCACAATCCAAAAATTGGTGATATCGGCATGCGAAACAATTCGTTGCCACACGTTGCCGGGGCTCATCACCATCCAGCCGAATACGACTGCGGGCAGGGCGAATGCGATTATCCGTATCGCCAGTGGAAAGCCTTTCCAGGCGTCTTTCAATTGAAGATTGCGGATGTAGATGAAATACGAAAGGGTTTGGCCCAGCACGATCACTGGATCGCTGCGCAGCACACCGTAGATCAAGAAGAGAAAGGATGCCAACAAACTGAGCAGCCAAAACAGTGTGGGTGACACGCTGCGCCCCTCCCGCTGCGAGAGAAATACCTGCACCAAAAGGCGTGCGCCAAACAGACCCTGCGCAAAAAAGCCAAGTGCGTAAAGCGCGTATTCACCCATGCGGGCGCAAAGGTAAACTAAAAGAGGCTGAGCGTGCCGCCCTTTCGAAAGCGGGTAAGGTCATAAGCGGGCATCTGGCGGTTCGCGAGGTATTTCTTTTTGGCAGCCCGGTGCAGTTGGTGAATGATATCAGCCAGCTGGCCTGATCCCCGAAGGCGCGTGCCGAATTCCGAATTGTTTACATTTCCTTCATGCATCGACCGGATTTGATTCCAAACTTTATCGAAACGATCCGGGAAGTTTTTTTGCAACCAGTCTTCGAATAGTTTCCCAATCGAACCGTTGAGCCGCAACACTTGAACACCGGTGGCTAAAGCGCCACGTTCCGCTGCGGCTTTTACGATTTCCGGAATTTCGTGATGATTCAGTCCCGGAATAATGGGAGCAATAATAACCCCGGTGGGGATTCCGGCTTTAGCCAGTTCTTCAACGGTATGCAAGCGTTTGGCGGCACTGGCCGTGCGGGGCTCCAGCAAGCCTCGCAGGTGCTCATCCAGTGTGGTAATCGAAATGTATACATGAACCAGTTTTTGCTCAGCCAACGCCCGCAGCAGATCAAGATCCCGCAGAATGAGACTGTTCTTGGTGATGATCCCAACCGGATTTTCGTATCGTAGCAATACCGCCAGCAAGCCGCGCGTGAGGCGATACGTTCGCTCCAGGGGTTGATAGCAATCCGTGTTGCCGCTGAGTTGAATGGGCACGGCCTCCCAGTTTCGGTTCAACAGTTGCTCCTCCAGCAACCGCGGTGCATTCTTCTTGACGATGATTTTGCTTTCAAAATCCAAACCCGCGCTGAAGCCGTAATACTCGTGTGTGTTTCGCGCATAGCAATAAATGCAGCCGTGTTCGCACCCCTGGTAGGGGTTCATGGAATAGGAGAAACCCAGGTCCGGGCTGTCAACCTTGTTCACCATTTTCCTGGGCGTTTCCTCAAACACCTGGGTGGCCACAGGCCCCAGCAGTTGCTCATCTAACCCCTCGACATGCTCGGTGACATAGGCGGCCTTCAAAAACCGGTTGGCCGTCTTAATTTGCGCCCCGCGGCCTTTTACGTATGTGTCACCCATAAAGCAATAATACTAAAAATTTTAGCATTGACGTAATACAGCCAGAAGATGCCTTTGCCAACCCAAGTGGACTATTTCGATACACCTGTTCAGGAGGTGAAGTTGCCCGAAGCGCAGGAGGCGGGTGTGGTGCTCTTGATCAAACGCGAGGACCTCAACCATCCCTACGTTTCTGGAAACAAGTGGTGGAAGCTGAGGTACAATTTGCAGGAAGCAGTTGATCAAGGGCATCACACGCTACTCACGTTTGGCGGAGCTTACTCCAATCACCTCTATGCCACCGCAGCCGCTGCACGCGAGTTAGGATTGAACGCCATTGGCATCATTCGTGGAGAGGAGGTACTGCCACTTAACCCGACACTCGCTTTTGCACACGCGAACGGCATGAAGCTCCATTTTATTTCGAGGGGGCGTTACCGCGATAATGCAGAAGACGAATTCATTCAGGAGTTGCACGATTTGTTCGGGGATTTCTACCGGATGCCTGAGGGGGGCACCAATGCATTGGCCATTAAGGGCGTGCGGGAATGGGCACACCAAATAAAGAATGAAGTGGAGTTTGACTACCTCTGCTTACCCGTTGGCACAGGTGGCACTTTAGCTGGACTGATAGCCGGGCTTGATGGTGCGGGCGAAGTAGTCGGCTACTCCGTTCTGAAAAACGGGGGCTTCTTACGCGCGACCGTACAAGAAATGTTAAATGAGGTACCGCAGCCCTTTCGAAACTGGCGGATCGAGACTTCTTACGACCATGGAGGCTATGCCAAAACCACGCCCGCCTTACACACATTCATCCGAAGGATGAAAGATGAATTTGCTCTGCCGCTTGATGCGGTGTATACGGGCAAAATGATGTTTGGCATCCTGGACATGTTGAAAGCAGGCAAGTTCAAAGCAGGGAGCACCGTCTTGGCGCTGCACACCGGTGGGCTGCAGGGCAATTACCCAAACAAATCTTCAAACACATCCTTCAGTTTCCCGAACCCCTTCACCTGAATTTTCGATTTCTTACTATCAACCGATTTTTGGTTGAACTTGGAAATATAGATTTCGCGAAAGCCAAGTTTTTCAGCTTCAGAAATTCGCTGTTCAACGCGGTTCACCGCGCGCAGTTCGCCACCCAATCCGATTTCGGCCGCAAAACATATTTTTTCATCAATGGGAATTTCTTCCATGGATGAAATAATCGATACACATAGCGCCAGATCAATGGCGGGGTCTTCCACATAAATGCCTCCGGCCATGTTGATGAAGACATCCTGTATGCCCATTCTAAATCCACATCGCTTTTCCAGCACCGCCAGCAGCATGTTCAATCGCTTTTGATCAAAGCCGGTGGGCGTTCGCTGCGGAGTGCCATACGAGGCAGGGCTCACCAGCGATTGAATCTCAATCAACAGCGGGCGATTGCCTTCAATCGTTGCCCCAATGGTGGCTCCGCTGAGAGGCCCGTCTTTTTGTGAAATCAATATCTCAGATGGATTTGATACTTCGCGCAGACCATTGCCGCGCATTTCATAAATGCCGATCTCAGATGTAGATCCAAATCGATTTTTGGTGGTACGCAAAATGCGATAAGCCAGATGTTGATCGCCCTCAAACTGCAAAACCGTGTCGACCATGTGCTCCAGCACTTTGGGTCCGGCCAGTGAACCGTCTTTGGTGATGTGCCCCACTAACAGTACAGGAGTGTGGGTCTCCTTGGCAAACTTCATGAGTTCACCCGCACATTGCCGCACCTGCCCGATGCTGCCCGCCACTGAATCTAACAGCGGAGAATACAATGTTTGAATGGAGTCAATGATCACGATATCCGGTTGGGCCGATGCAATGGCCGAAAAAATGTTACGGGTGTTCGTTTCGGTGAGGATAAGAAATCCTGGGCTCGTCT
>ERZ1066132.383-NODE-383-length-13541-cov-8.112339_pt1 | contig 13541 bp, 36 predicted proteins | sample MGYA00382779_ERZ1066132 | MGnify/ENA primary metagenome ERZ1066132 (study PRJEB33369, sample SAMEA5778362) | biofilm metagenome | biome: Industrial cooling water; feature: Water cooling tower basin; material: Biofilm | place: United Arab Emirates | collected...
GCTGTACACCGATGTGTTGCGACTGGAGGATGTGTGTACACCTCCTATCGAGATAGGGGCTGGTCTGGTGTACCGAGTGGTATACGGCGAATTGGAGATGATGAACGACAAGTCCAGAAGTTGGATGGAATCGGCCATCTCTGCGTCGTTTCCCAAATGGTTCAGGGGCGAGATGCTGTCGCCCTCGGCGTACGAGATAAAGGTGTTCAACCGTATCCTGGACGTAGTGAACGAAGAAGAGAAGCCCAAGTGCCTAGGCAGCTGTCACTTCAGTGGCAGCATGAACTGCGACATCTGCGGAAGGACGTTCTAGTTATGCGACCCCGTTGGCCGGTTATCATCGTTGCGGTGCTGCTTGCCGTGTTCTGGTCGTGGTGCTTGGTCCATCTGATGGTCAGGCTCCGGTCGTGAAGATCTTCGTGTTCGGGAGCAACCTGGCGGGCCGGCACGGCGCAGGGGCTGCGCTGTTTGCTCGGCAGAACCGAGGGGCCATCTACGGTCAAGGCTGGGGTCTACAAGGCACCAGCTACGGGATACCGACCAAGGATGCTGACCTCAAACCGTTGCCGCTGGAAGACATCGCCGTATGGGCCAGAGGCTTTGTGTACTTCGCAGCGCTCCACTCGGAACTGGAGTTTGAACTCACCCGAGTCGGCTGTGGAAGAGCCAAGTACACGGATGCACAGATCGCCCCGCTGTTCCGTGGAGTCCCCTCGAACTGTCAAACCCCTCCTGAGTGGAGTACGTGGCTGTGAAATCGTTGGAAAAGCTGTTGGAAAAGGGCCATGCTGTGCGTTTGACGTACGTTTCTAACTTGAAAGCGTACACAGGCATGGTCGATGACGGGTACGTACACGCTCACGCAGGCTCTCTTGAACAATGTGTGGAAATTCTCTATGAAAGAGCATCCGAAAAAAGCTCCCACGTACCTACGTAAGCATTGGTACCACGATAAAGAGCAGTTACGCTGTAGTAAATGCCACAAAGTGGTGTTCGAATCGGCGGAGCGTGCAACGCACGCAGCGAAAACCATCAGTACGCGAGTTCCCTTCAAAGCGTACCTAGACCCCAAGTGTGGTCACTGGCATCTTGCCAGAGACAAGGAGAAGTTGTACGATGGAAGTAGCGCTTCAGTCCTTTTGGAAAAGCGTGAACAAGATCGTTCGCGAGACCCCGCATCTCCGCCGAGGTCAAGCCGCGTTTCTCCATTTGAGTAAGGTGCGTCCGGACCTTGCCGAAAAAGTCCGCGCCACCAAAGAAGACCCCTTCTACGTTCCGGGTCATCAGCTGAAAGAGTTCAGTCGGTGGCTGGAACTCAACTGGTAACTCCAGTGGCTCCTACCAAAACCCCTGCAAAGAAGGCCCCAGCCAAGAAGGCTGCCCCGGCTAAGACAGCCGCTGCTCCGAAGACTCCGAAGTTTGTAAAAACGGAGGGGCTTACGACAAGCGAGCTCGGTCGATTGGAGAAGGCCTACCAAGACACGGCGCAGATGTCGTACTATTCCAACAAGAACGGTACGCTGAACTTTTCCAGTACTGACAAGCTGAAAAAGGCGCAGTACTTCTCGGACGTGTCGAGCTATTACACTACTGACGGTACGAGACGGTACTACATTCCCGTCGGTCCAGTACGTACGGGGTATCGCGCTGACTCTGGTACGTTGCTGACGGAGGCTCAGTTCAAGGGTCTCGTCAAGACCGACTACCTGGGCTTTTCTTTTGGCGGCTACGCGGTCCGAATGACGGAACACGACCTCCACATCGGGTGCCGCAAGAAGACCTGGAAGGAGTGGGAAAACGTGCAAAGCACGGTAACTTTCTTGGAGAACCAGTCAGAGACGCGATTACGTGCGATACTCTTCGCGTTCCTTGCTAACCGCAAGGTGTTCCTGGAGAAGTTCAAGTGAAGTACGTATTTCCAGCGCACATGTCCGTCATAGAGCAGTTCTTCTTTCGTCTGAAGCTGCTCAACTTCGACGTCGTCGAAGGCAAGGTCGTTGACGGCTACTTCTACACCCCGAAGGAGATTGCTGGGGCGTCGAAGATGCAAGTGTTTGCGTTCCACGCCAAGGACGTCCTTCAGGGAAACAATATCGCCAGCAATTGGCTGTTGGAGAAGGACGCCTTTAAGTTCCCAGGCGTGCACGTCCCCGTCTACGACGGGCATCGAGTCCACACGTTGGAGAACTGGGAGGCGTACTCTCCCGTGAAGTTCGCGGTGTGCGACAAGCCCACGGTGTTCGATGACATCACCACACCCATTCGGTTCAACGATGCCCTGCTTCAGCTAGGAGACCTCACGTACTCATGGAAAGACTGGGAGAAGTCACAGACCGTCGCGTATTACCTAGAGCGGCATATGGATTTAAGTCAGTCCACCACGCTAGCGAAGGGTCAGATGACCGCTTACGTCGAGAACATCATCGACGTGCTTCGGCAGAACGCGCTAGCGATCTTACAGACGAACTCCTAAAAGCGGCGGCACTCTTAGAAAGGGCTCCGCAGAAGTTCTGGAATACGCTGCGGCTCATTGCGGAAGCACGGGGCCTACACGAAGAGGCCCAGGTGTTCGATGCCTGGGTCATGAACGGCGGGCCGTTTGTCAACGAACGAAGGCTCGCCGAAAAGGTGCGTACCCTAAGCGACCACGGTACGCACTTACGGCTCCAGCATTTCAGAGAGCACGGCTGGGCTTTTCGGCACGAAGCGCGGGTGCTGTTGACCAACCATAACCTAGAGCAAGCGTTGAACGACTTGCCTTTGGAGATTCCATGAAGTTCACTCCGTTACCCACGGAATCCGCGAACGCGAATTCGATTGTTGAGAAAGCGTTTGCAAAAGCAAAAGTTGTTCGGATGATTCCCGATGTAAGAGGCCATCTTCGGGAGATTTCTGAATCGCAGTGGAAGTCCCGTAAGCGTGTGAAGGTGTGGGAGATCGTTGGGACGTGGGATCGGGTACGGTACACGCGCAAGGCCCCCAAGAGAATCGAAGTGGTGATGATCGGGAGCCACTTTTTCCGCCTCCAGGCCGTGAAGCGGGCGGCTACGTACGTCGTGCTGAATCTCAGCAGTGCCGGCTGCTATAGGTACACGACAAATGTCCGGGTCAATGCGCGGAGGATTCGCGTCGGGTACCGAACGGTGGGCTGGGCAGTCACCAAGGACTCGTGGAGGTTCCGTAAGGAGTTTCGGTACTACTTGACCTCTCCCGAAGAAGCCTTGCTTGAAGGGGTGGCGAAGGTCCTCGCCCACAACAAGGCGGCAATTGTCAAAGCCCTTGGGTAGTATGTGGTGCAGGGGTGTTCCATGAGTAAAGTGTGGGTCATCGCCGATCTACACTTCGGGCACGCCAAGGTCGCCGCGAGTCGAGGGTACGCTTCGACGGACGAGCACGACAGCGACCTCATCAGAAAGTGGAACAGCGTCGTGCGCGATAAGGACAAAGTCTGGGTGCTTGGAGACTGTGCCATGAGTAAGAGGCACCTTCCCAAGCTCGCAGCGCTTTGTGGGACCAAGCGGCTAGTCGGCGGTAACCACGACCTGTTTCATCTAGAGTACGCCACGTACTTTGAATACGTGGTCGCCATGAAAGTGTACGACAAGCTGGAACCCCTGCCGGTTGTTCTGACCCACTTTCCAGTGCATCCGTATTTGTTAGAACGATTCGGGGGTAACATCCACGGCCATGCCCATCACGCCACCGTTCAAGGCGATCACAGCGCGCTATACCTCAATGTATGCGCCGAGCATACCGATGGCTACCCGGTCGAGTTGGTAGACGCCGCTCACACTCTTCACTGGAACTTGATGCTTGGCCATAACAGCGCCGTGCCCTAAGTGCGAACGTGTAACGTTCGAAAGCACGATCCCTACTGAAACACTGTACCACGGAAGAGTTATCCGCTGGCACGCGGTAGGCTTCATCTGCGTGTGTGGGTGGACGTGGAGCAGTGATACGCAACGCGCCGTAAACCATGAAACCTTCAGATCCGCCAGGAGAACCAGTCGATGAGCGCGAGAGAACGCTTCGTATACAGTGAAGGGGAGACGCCGCTTCAAAAGCCCGGTGTTGTCGTACTGAGCCCAGAGAAGGTACTCGTCCTCGGCGCGTGCTACGGGGTGCTGCTCTCTTCGAGAGGGCCCGGAGATAAGCACATCTGCTTTGACCACCTGGTTGAAGACGACGGGAACTGGTTCATTTCAGGGGAGTCGTCCATGTCGAGCTTTTGGCTCGAAGATCTCGGGCGAGTACACGCGCACCTGCGGCAGTGGCTCAAAGACAACGCAGTCAAATGGCAGTGGGGATGGATGTTTCGCTAGCCTGCCTTTCGATAATGAAAGGCAGGCTAGCTCTCCCTTCTCTCCCTCTCTCCCTACCATGTATCTTTCCTCTCGGCAATACTTCAAGTTTGCCAAGATGTACGCCGTTCTCGAATCCTGGCAACACCGACCAACTGCAGAACTCGTCAAGTGGTGCAGAAAGGCCGAACGGTTCTGTCGAGCCCATGAACATGACACCCTATTGTACAGTAGTAATCTTCCAGTGAAAAGAAAGATTGCCCGAGAAGTGATCTACCACGTCCGTGACTGTTGTCGCGGCAGACTCCAAGAGCTCGCCACCTACAGAGATTTCCAGTGAAACAGCTTGACCAAGCGTACGCGAGGCGTCTTGTGACACTCATGGCGCTTCTCAGTTCCAAGACCGTCAGTGATAAGTTGCTGCGCAAAGTCCATCGAGCGGCCAAACAAGCACTTACGGACTACCAGGAAAAGCGCTTGGTCAACCGCTCGTCCCTCACGCACGAACAGGTGCTGCACGTCCTGAACAGGCTGTGTGAACTCAGCGGAGCCCCGCACGATGCCGGATAACGAGCTGCTTGCACTGCTCGCCGATTGGTTGGACGGTCAGAAGTGGAGCGATGTGTTTCCGGATTTGAAGCCGGAACACGAGAAATACATGCACCGTCATACCGTCCTCGGGCTTCTCAAAGCCCAGCTTCTCGCAGAGAAAAAGACCCGCGATGCCTCTCCCATTCGGGAGGCATCGCGTCTCTCTTTCTCTTCTATACCCAACTTACAGAGGTAACAACATGTCCACCGCCACTGAGAACTTCGAAGACCTCGTCACTGAGACGCCCAAGGCGGAGAAGCCGGAATGGGTGCAGATCACCCGGGAAGTCTTCGACAAGGTCATCGCCATGGGCAAGGACGAGTTCCTGGCCAAGATCCCTGGCCTGAGCGACGAGCAGGTGAGCAAGGGGCTCAAGTACGTGAGCGACCGCTTTGCCGAACGCGTCCCCCAGAAGAAGTACCTGGTCTTTCCCGTTCGGCGAGAGAAGCAGGGCGCGGCCGGCAAGCTGTATCTCGGCAGCCTCGGACGCCTCAACAAGGCTCTCACCGAAGAGCAGAGCAAGCGACTGGCCAGCAACGCCTTCTGAGATGCTCAATTTCTCGGCAGCTCTGACTTCCAATGCCGAAGAGCGCATTGGAAAGATCGACCGAGAGATCATCGAGATCACTGGGAAGCTCCAACGCTTGTCGTTGGAGCGCGCCCAGCTGGCTGTTCATCGAGATCTCAACCGCGCTTTTGCTGGCGCAAACCCTTACAGGGAATTGCATGATGGTGCTGTCTCGGGAGGTGTTTCAGCAAGTCTTGAAGCTGAGCGAGGTTGACTGGAACAACGTCTCTGAAGAGAGACGCCAGTCTGTGGTAGCTCGCTGTGTCCAGCTTCGCAGTGAAATCCCTTTGATCAAAGACATCGAGGGGGTCAAAAAGTTCTCTGGTGGTCTGTACCTGTACGAGCAAGCGCTAACCAACGTCTTGACCGAGCTAGGTGCAGAGCTCGGTGAGGATACCCCTGTTGACCTGCTGATCGGAGATTTTCTCCAGGAGTTCTAGCATGCTCACGAAGGACGATGTTCGTGCCATGGTCAATGACTTGCTCACCATGGAGGCACGAGAGCTGCTGTTGCAGCGACGTCCAGACGAGTACTATGGGTGGGTCGCTCCAACGAACGACTCCCCCGGCTATTGGATTGGAGAACAGGCGCTGAGGGAAAAGCGCCAGGCCATTGCTGATGTGGAAGAAGCCCTTCGCATGGCCAACTTGCAGGCGAGTGTTGCCGATAGCACCACGGAGCACTACGCTGCACTGTGCAAGCAACGTAGCGAGCTGGAGGCCACGCTGCACGATTTGCAGCTGAGCTACAGCGCCTTGGACTCGAAGATCAACGCCGCCGTAGAAGCTCGGCGGGATTTTTTGATCGCCAAGCGGGCTGCCAAGTTGTTCGTGGACTACTATTCGCGGGCGGTACGGCTCCCGCTCAATATGTACGTTCCAAGCGTACCGAGCGATTTGCGCAAGTACATCTTGCGCCAGCGAGCGAAGGGGGTTAACTCTCCGTTGTCCACGGTGCTGCTCTACCTGGTAGTGAAGAACACCAAGGAGCACGCCTTGGAACACCAGGTCAACGCGATCACTGGCGAGTCGTATCTAGCCAACAATCCTTTGGCGCTGGCGTCTTTGGATTTGGAGCATGACGAGTCCAAGCCGAGCCGGCAACGTCGAGAAGTGATGCGGGCGTTGGCGGAAGAGAAGGAAGCGGAAGTCGCACATCAGAACTACGATCCTCGTGACGTGCTGGCAGACTTCCACTACCACGGGCTGCCTGAGCAGCTGGGCGCGTTGTGGATTGATCGCAACGAAAACTGCTGTCCAACGTGCGAGCAACCGCTCAAGACCCGCCTTATCTTCCACGCTGGCGGGTATCGGTACGCTGTGGTATGCAGTAATTATCGCAAGGGCTGCTACATCGAGCCCATGACGCCACCGAAGCCGACGCGAAAGGAAGCCAAAGACTACGCGCTGGTCGAATGGGCCGTACAGTCCACCAAGGCTGCATGAGAAAAATTACCTTGTACAAAGGTCCGGGGGATGGAGAAACACGCTCCATCCCTGAAGACCTTCCTCCCCCGCGCATTCCCTACAGACGATCTAGCAAAGATCCCGTACTCGCTTGGTATGTCCCAGACCCCGACAGAAGTGACCGGTACACCCTTGACATCGGAGACGCCTTCGAAGTTCGGGCGGTTTAGCGGAGAGCCTCATATAGCCCTCCTCGTAGAAGAGGGGGAAGACTACAAGGTGTATCTGCTGAAGGACTTCTCCTATACGGATCCCTTTGGCAACACGGTCCATGTCCCGACTGGAACGCTGAGTGACGGAGCGTCCATTCCGCCCTGGGCGTGGGTGCTCTTCGGAGCGCCGCTGAGCGGTAACTTTCGTCGGGCGGCGATCATTCATGACTTCGAATGCCAGAACCCTACGGTAGACTGGGGTGTGATCCATCGGCGGTTCTACTACGCCATGCGATGCGACAACGTGGGTCGCTTTCGAGCGACCTGCATGTACCTCGCCGTACGCTATTTCGGGCCTCCGTATGGAGCATGATTCGGCGGCGGTCATTCTCATGGGGGCGCTGGTACTAGTTGCCGGCATACGAGAAGCGTGGCGAGCGTGGAGACCCTTCCCCAAGATCGTGGACGAGCTGTCTCAGATGACAGATTTTCAGCTCGGCATGCAGTACTACATGCGGCTGCAGGAGGAGAAATTCAACTCCTGGTCCATGATCGGACCCTTTAGTGCAGAACAAGCCTTTGCGGCGCTTTGCGAAGAGCGAGAAGGGGACGTGAAGGTCGTGTACTATGGGGGCGAATGGGCCATTGAAGTATCCCACCGTACCCCTACGAAGTACTCATCTGAGGATGTGTACAATCTGTACCAGGGGAGGCAGCGTGAGTCTCGTTGAAACGATACGGGCAACATTAGGGGTGCAGTCTGAAATCCCGAATCCGTGGGTTTACGCTGGTACACACTACAAATGGAGCGAGGGGAAGCTGTGGAAACGGATAATCCTGCACTCCAAAAGTACGTGGATCGCATGCTACCTTGGCCCTGAGATGACGACAATGGACCAAGCGTTCAAGAACGAGTATGATAGTCGGCAGTGCGGAAAGTTCTTGCCGCAGTTCATCAATGCCGCCCGAGACGCCAATCCGTGAGCACGCTCAACCAAGTCCTCGCAATCCTTCACGTAAACGGCCCCAATGAGTGGATCGTTCCAGAGGAGGACTTCCGGAAGTACCGCTATATCAACGACCGTCTACACGCATACGTGGGGATGATAGGCGACAAAGAGATGTGGGAGATCATGAGCCGTGAGATCACTATAGTGTTCAGGGGGCACTATTGGCTTTTGAAGGAAAACCCCCATTACGAAAGCCCTTCCAAGTTCCACTACATCGCCAAAGCGGCCCTAAACCACGGAGTGCTTCTGTGATCGACCACACGCTCAAGGTAAAGGAGGCGTTGGGTTTAGCCTATCCGGTGTACTACTGGAAGTACTTCGGAACAGCTTACCGATTTCGAAACGGCGCGCTCGAATGGTACAAAAATAACACCTGGTCCATTTGTTGGGCAGGGTACCACGAAAACTCCCTAAAGAGGTTTAGTCGGTATCTGCAGGAACTGCTGTACGAAAATACCACGCCGCAAGGCCAGAGTCCGTTTTCTGCTTGCTTTGTTGAAAGCGTACGCAAGGCCACCACAACGCCTCCTGAAGATCTATGAGTGATCATGCGTTGAAGATCCAAGAGGTCTTAGGGGTAACGTCTCCGGTATACTACTGGAATCATAGCGGGTTTGTATATCGGTTCAGGGACGGTCGCACGGAGATGTTCTCCCTAGGAGGATGGTTACGTTGTTGGCTAAGCTACGACAGAAAGACGGCAAAAGCGTTCAACGAGTATCTCCGTAAGCTTCTTCACGAAGGCGAGCCACCGAAAAATGAAGCAAGCCCCTTTACACATACCTTTGTGAAGAGTGTGCTTGCCGCCACCACTACACCACCCGAAGGATATGACTGACCTGCTCAAGACCCTGCATGAGTTGTTAGACATCGAAGAGCCGGTGTACTATTGGAACTTCTACCTTATGCACTACCGTCTCAGGAAAAGACGTGTCGAGCAGTACCGAAATGGCGAGTGGTGTGAAATGTGGAGAACGGTTGATGGTTACGATGCGGAGGAAGCGGAAAGGTCCCACGACTTCATGTATCGCGCGGTAACCGAAAAACGCTATGACGTAAACGAAGCGTACGGTCTCGACATGGACGAGCATTTTTGCGATCTTGCTACGGAAGCCACCACCACGCCACCTATCATACCTCCGCCGACCCCAAAACCAAAACCGCCGACTGCAACGTACACGTTAAACTGGTAATCCTGATGACCGACACGTTACAGCGAGTTACGGCAGCATTAGGTGCTACTCTAGCCAAGGAATACATATGGTATTGGGAATACCACGCCTACCGTCTTAAAGACGGCAAAGTACAAATGCGATTCGCGGACTTTTGGGGCACCTATGAATGGACCACGTTGTGGAAAGGCTCCTCTATGACGCCAAACCGTGTCAAATACATCACCCAGTGCGTCTTGGAAAAGCGCCGTGATTCTATGGTAGAGTCAGCGCTCAATCTTCCTCCAACGTTTTGCGCTGCCGCAACCGAAGCCTTACCTGCAACTCAGGAGTTGTACCATGAGTAGCATCCCTATCGAAGCCCTGGGCATTACCCAGGAAGAGTTTGTAGACCGAGTAGTGGACACCGCAGCAACCCGGTTGCTCTCGTCTATTCACATAGACGAGGATGGGGACGAGATTTCTAAGTCCTCCAAGCTCGCTACGCGCATCAAAGAAGAGGTCATGACCCGCATAGACCAGCGTGTGGCTGAACTGAGCGAGCGACATTTGCGGCCTATTGTAGAGTCCAAGCTGGACCAGCTAGTGCTGCAGAGAACCACCAAATGGGGCGAGAAAGTCGGGTCGCCACAGTCCTTTGTGGAGTACGTCGTGGCACAAGCCGAAAACTACATGATCGAACCGGTCAATTCGGAAGGCCAGTCAAAGAGAGCCGATTCGTATTCCTGGAAGCCGTATGGTCCACGGATCAGCTTCATGATGGACAGGCACCTGAACACGCACATTCAGAGTGCGGTCGAGCGTATCGTGAAGGCAGGTAACGATCACCTAGTCGAAGGGATCACGCAGGCGGTCAAGACCGCCATGGAAAAAATCTTGATCAGCGTGAAAGCGACGAGCCGATGAGCCTCCTCGATGACGTCCGTACGATCTTGCAAGTTAACCCCGTACTGCCAAGCTTTCAGTGGCAGTACGAAGGAGAGGCTTTCAAGTACGAGAAAAGCACCGTGTTCTTATGGGACCGTTACGAAAACGAATGGAAGGCGGTGTGGAAGCATTACAGCAATTACGAGGAATTGCTGGAGTACTTTGAGCGGTGCCTCGTTCGCAGAGAAGCTCCTCCGTTTCGGTCGGGCGCTCCTAACAAAGTCGATTTCGACTTCATGTGTGCGGCTATCGCCGCCCTACCCTAACCTGAAGACGCCATGCAACGCGATTGGAAGTGGTACATCGTTGCCTTACTGGCTCTTGCGGTGGTAGTGCTCTTGTCAGGAGCACGAGCTACGCCGACCTGCATTCCCTATTCCACCCTAACCTAACCCTCATGCCACTCGAATGGGAGTACAACGGCGTGCGGTTCCGTGCGGAGTACGGGGTTCTGCGAAGCAGTAAGGACGGAGTAGCCTGGGTCATCACCAGTTTCCAGTTCCAGAACTGTTTTGCGACAGCCTACAATCATACGGAGCAAGAAAAGGAACGGGCGGCTTCGCTGGAAGGCTTCGAAAAGGAGCGGGCGGAGTACTTCATCAACTTGGCGCTCGCCGCCAAAACGTCAGGGGTGTCGTTCGTATGATTACCCAGACGATTGCTGACCTGCTTGGCGTATCGACGCCGGTCTTCATTATTGAAGACCTGGGAGACTGCATCGCCTTTAAGTGGGACAACGGGGTGTGGTATTACGCGAAGACCGCTTACTCTATACCAGATCCCCAAGCAGTGGAGTGGACACGCTTTAATGATGTTGCGCAGGGAATTCTCGACACCTGGGCAAAAGACCCCCGTATTCCAGGGCCTACGTGGAGTAGACGCATGAAAGAATTCCGCGAGAAAGGTCTTCGGTTATGAGCAACGTAGAAAACATTAAGCGCATACTCGGAGTAAGTAACGCTTATGAGTGGCGTTCCGCTGACGGGACGTTTTATGTGAAGTGGGAAAATGGGGAGTGGTATTTTTGGCAAGGCGAATGGGTTAAGTACAGCGTTGATGCGAACAGGCTCTTAAACGACTGGTTTAAGACTACCGCTCCCATAGCGCATTGGAGAGCCTGCATGAGAAGCCTCTACAAACAAGGACTCCGGATATGACGCTCGTTAATACGCTTCGCACCCTTCTTGCAATTCCTTGTACCGAAGGGATTGTAGAGTGCTTTGATGTGACAATCAAATTGTCGGAAGGCGTGTGGTATCAGCAAGGCCTTGATCGTGCCTGGCATAAGTACAGTGCCTTGGATCAGCGCATACTCAATAAGTGGTTCAATCTGCCAGATCATGAGCTAGAAAAGAAGGCTGGTAGTTTCTGGGTCAAAGTCATTCGAGACCTCAAAGCTTTGGGGGTAACATGCTGAGCAATACGATCAAGGGACTTCTCGGACTCCCTCAAGAGATCATTGTACACAAAGACACCCTCACTATACGACTTGCCGATGGGAAGTGAAGCCGGCAGTATGCGGACGGTTCGTGGCGAGTATACGGGAAAGAGGAGCAAGAAATCATATGGAAATGTTTCAAGCTGCCGTTACCAGAACGAGAAAATGCGGCGGGGTCGTTTTGGAGTGACTTGTTGGAGGAGTTCAAGGAAAAGGGGGTAACATGCTGACCGATACCATACAAGAGATCTTGGGTGTAGACCCCTACTACACCTATAACACACCTACGCTACACGTACAGTATCGTGACGGTACGTGGCGTCTGTGGAACGCAAAGACCAAAGAATACACGCCGTGGAATTCGGATTCTCAATCGTTACTGAATAAATGGTTTAAGAACCCGTTCATTGCTCCCTTAGAATGGACAACGTGTATGTTAACCCTCTACGAAAAAGGACTCCGGCTGTGAGCCTCTTGAAAGCCGTAGCTACGATACTTGACATCTCCCCCAGAGAAATTATCGTACAGATGCACGACGGTACGTGGTCCCGCTACTACGAGGGGGATTTTTACTACAGCCACGTATACGAAACCGGTCCATGGATGAAGTGGGATCCTGGAAGCCAGAAACTTTTGAAGCACTGGTTTGCACTTCCCGAAGAAAAGCGAGAGGCCGAAGCCGGGCCGAGATGGGCAGAAGCGTTTCGAGAGTTCGAAACCCAAGGGGTGGTACTATGAGCCTTCGAGAAGTCAAGGTGGCGTTAGGCCTTACAGAAGACACGCCAGAGTACGACCTGGTTCCTGGGGTATTGCACGTTGCCAGACGTAACGGCTTGTGGGTTAAGCTGTATAAGGCCAGTGGAAAAGAAGAGCCGTACGACCCCGTAAGTCAACGGCTGATCAACGCCTGGATGGAGAACCCGGAAGAGGCGAAGATGTTCGCGGATTGGTACAACGTGGTGCAGTTCTTTCGTGAACAAGGAGTGACTTGATGAGCACTGTTGGAGACGTCAAGAAAGCCCTGGGGCTTACCTCGGAGTATCTAGAGTTTCCTTCATTGAAAATGGGAGGGTTCCAATATCGTGTACATGTCCCCACCAGAAAGTGGGAGTACCTTAGTATTTACAGTAACACTTGGATTGCGTATGTAGATGATCTACAAGGGTTCTTGTGGGAGAAGGTGCGAGAGCTCAGTAAGCTACCACAATACCCTCACATGAAAGAAGTCGCAGCGCTCCTCCAAGAAACCGGCATCGAACTATGACCTTACCAGACACCATCAGTAAATTGCTTGGGCTACAACCCAACGAGTGGGTATTTAGGGGGCTCTCGTTCTTTGAGTACCGCATGGTCAACGGGCGGTGGTACTACAAATATGGGAATAAGGGATGGTATCCGTACGGAAACAAAGAAAATGTGAACATCTTGAAGGCGTATTTGCGATATTTGGAAGGGGACGATTCTGGCCTAAGTAGTGTTTGGGCTGAGATTTTCGATCACCTCCGTTCTCAAGGGGTACAGTCTTGGGAAGTACCAACTAACGAGGGGTAACATGTCGTTCACCGATACCATCTCCAAGATTCTCGGAGTAGAAAATCCGCACCACACCCTCTTAGTGTGGAATGGGGGAATATACAAGTACAGCAACGACATCTTGTATTTTCAGCCGCCAAACTCCCTGGAGTGGTATCACTTTCGCAAAGCCCGGGACTTGAAAGCTGGCGTATCAGCTATGAAGCAGGCCATAAAGGCAAACAGTCCTCATTGGCATACCAAGTGGTACAACTCCTACCATCCGGAATTTCTGCTCGCCGTCATCGAACAACAGCCCAACTGGAATCTATGAGCCGCAACATCTGGATCGTGCTCGTTGCAGCAATCACGGGGTGCAGTTACCCCGAGGCCCCACATACC
>ERZ1066132.392-NODE-392-length-13383-cov-7.297719_pt1 | contig 13383 bp, 8 predicted proteins | sample MGYA00382779_ERZ1066132 | MGnify/ENA primary metagenome ERZ1066132 (study PRJEB33369, sample SAMEA5778362) | biofilm metagenome | biome: Industrial cooling water; feature: Water cooling tower basin; material: Biofilm | place: United Arab Emirates | collected...
GGGCGTAGGTGGTCGCCGAGGGCTGCCCCAGGTCGATGGTCATGCGCAGCAGCACGCCCGGGGTCAGACCCGTGGCGCTGGCTCTGCCGCCTGCGCCGCAGCCGCCGCCCAGGTCCTCGCTGCGGCCCGGGACGGTGAAGCGCTGGGCCAGCAGGTCCGGCGCGCAGGGCGAGGTGCAAATCCGGTTGAGCAGCACCAGAAACTCATCGTCCTGGTTGCTGTCGGCGATCGCTCCGGGCACGGCGCCCTGACCCTGGCTGGCCAGGGCGCGCGTGACCGCCAACTCATCGTTGAGCACCAGGCGGGAACCGATCTCCAGGCCGGTGGCCGTGTCGATCAGCTGCGCCTGCCATTGCTCCGGTTCGCCGGGAGCCAGCAGGCGCGAGTTCCAGACCACCAGGGCCCCTTCCGGCCCCCAGGCGACCGCCAGCCGGCGGAAAATCTGGGCCGCGCTGGTCGCGGTGGCGATCACCCGTGGGGCCGCCACGGTTTGCAGCGTGCCGGTCACGGCATCGAAGCGGTAGACGGCCAGGGCCACGCGCTGGTTCTCCAGCATCCAGGCGACCACGAAGCGCTCCCCGTCCGAGTCGATCGCCGGGGTTCTGAAGCTGCCCAGGCCCGGGAAATCGCTCCCGTCGGCCAGCGTCAACACCGGCGTCAGGGTCGCGGCGTTGCGGTCCAGCACGCGCAGCTCCAGATCGTTGGCAAAGGGGGAAACATCGGTGCGCACGTAGGCAAAGCGGCCCGCGGCTCCGCCCTGGGTCGAAAGCGCCACGGACTCCTCCGCATTGGCGCTGCTGCTGATGCCCGGGAACTGGGTGTTGCCGGTGAGGGCCGGCACGCCGGCGGTGGGCACGGTCACCTGGCGCAGGCTGGTGGAGCCGGTGCCGTTGTCGAACAGCAGCAGCAGCTCGTCGTCCGTGGTGCTGGTTTCGTTGCTGAGGGCCACCGGCTGCTCGGATTCGTTCAGCGTGAACAGGAGCGCCCCGCCGCTGCTCACCGCGCCGTTGGCGGCGTCGATCGTGCGGCCGAAGAGATCGGTCTGAGTGCCCAGGTCGGCCTGGGACCAGACCGCCAGGTAGCGGTTGTTGAGGCGGCTCCAGCCCAGGCGCGCCACCCGCGCCCGCCCGGTGGTGTCGAGGGCGATCTGCCCGCCGACCAGGGATCCCGTGGAGCTCACGCGCTGGGCCACCAGGTTGCCCTGGATCGCCGCCGAGTTGACCTTCTCGACCCAGGCCACCAGGTAGCCGTTGGTCGTGCCGCTGTGGGCCACGCAGGCACCTTGGCTGGCGTTGACTTCCAGGGTCGTGGGCGAACCGATCAGGGGATCGAGCAGCACCGGCCAGGCGGCGCTGTCCAGGAAGGCATCCGGCAAGACGTAGTGCAGCTCGGCCTCTCCCGGCTCGCCCGCCAGGCGCAGCTCGCCCGCCGCCCGCCGCCCGCGGGCGTCGATGCCGGTGACCGCACCGATCGTCAAGCGGGCCCCGGCGGCGCCTTCGAGCAGGATGCCCGCGCCATCCGGGCGCGGCGCCAGTTCGCTGTCGAGGGCAAAGCGCACCACCAGCTCCCCATCGCCCGCCGGCCGGCTTGCCAGCCACAGGCTGTGCTCCAGGCCGAGGGGGGTCGCTTCGAAGCGCTCGCGCACCAGGCTCGCGACCGCGCGGCTGCCCCGCCGCGGCTCGCCGGAGTCGAGCTCCAGCCCGCCCGCGGGCGCCGCCAGCGCCAGGCGCTGCCCGCCCTGCTCAAGCCAAAGCGGCCGCAGCGCCAAGCGCGCTCCGCCCGCCGTGAATTCGAAGCCCTGGGCCCCGATCCTCGCCGCATACCCCGGACCTGTGGCCCAGCCCCCCCCCTCGTCCAGGGTCACGCCCGCCGAGAGGGCCCGGATCGCGGCCAGGTCCAGGGAGCGCAGCGTGCCGTTCGCGCCGCGATCGTCGCCGCCGATCTCTGCCGGCCCGGCGGGCACCACCCCCGGGTGGCCAAGGGGGTCGAGGTCCTGCACCCCGAGGGGCATCCAGTGAGGGAGCAGGGCCAGTCCGATCAGGGCAGGGTTCATGGGGGCTTGGGTCGGGAATTCCTCGGGGCTAGAGCCCAATCCGAGTTCGCCCGGCCCCGTCTCGCTCTGCCCGAACCTCGCGAGCCCGCCCAGACGGGCTCTTCGGCGCTCCTGAAGCTCCGAAGCCGGTCTGCCAGCGGCAGTTGCGATCCCCGACGCCGGAAGCTCAGGGGGGGGGCTGGACTCGACCTGCGTGGCCTCGGAGTCCGCCCCCAACCGCCCGCGAGGAGACCGCCGCCCCCCCGGGGCGGACGCACCCTTCATGGAGCGGCTCCGCGACGCCCTCGACGCGCCTAAACTCACCCCGGGCCCCGCTCCGTCTCCACCCCCTTTCCGCCCACCGATGACCGGCAAATTCGAACTCAAGAAGGCCAACAACGACCAATACCACTTCGTGCTCAAGGCCGCCAACCACCAGATCGTCGGCCAGAGCCAGATGTACGCCACCGAAGCGACCCGCGACAACGGCATCCGCTCCTGCCAAAGCCACGCCCCCACCGCCTGTCAAGGGACGTCATCTCTTACGCAGTTAGGGGACGTCAATCGTTACGCACCTGGGCGGTTGCGTTAGGTATTTGTTAGCCTGGTTGGTTGGGTGGTCAAGGAGGGGCTTGCCCCTCCTTGTCTGCCTGCAGGCCGAAGGCCTGTAGGCCCCCCCTAGGGGGGGCGCGCGGCCTCGGCTGCTCGGTGGTTGCAGGGCGCCCCTGCATGGGATCACTTCATACGTGCCTCGAGGTCGCGGAGGCGGTAGCTACGGCCCTTGATGTTGAAGACATGGCAGCGGTGGAGCAGGCGATCCAAGAGCGCGGTCACCATGACCTCGTCGCCGGCGAAGACCTCGGGCCAGTCCTTGATCGCCTTGTTCGTCGTGATGATCGTGCTGCCTTTTTGATAGCGCAGCGAGACCAGCCTGAAAAACAGGCTCGCCTCCTGGCGCGTGAGGTCTCGGTAGCCGACCTCGTCGATGATCAGCAGGCTGTTCCTCAGGTACTTCTTGCCCTTGACCCTCGTCGGTGGGACGTCCGCGTCCTGCTTCAGGTCGTGGATCAGGTCATCGAAGCGATAGAAGCCCACCGAGAATCCCAGCTCGATCGCCCGGATCCCGAGCGCCACCGCGAGGTGCGTCTTGCCGACCCCCGGCGGCCCCTGCAGCAGGACGGTCTCGTGCGCCCTCAGCCAAGCGCAGGTCGCCAGAGTTTCGACCCGCCGGCGATCGATTGTCTCCTGAAAACTCCAGTCGAAGTCCGCCAGGGTGTTCCCCGGGGGCATCGCGGTCAGCTTCAGAGAGGTGCGCACTCGCCGCTCCTCACGGGTCTGGTGCTCGAAGACCAGGAGCTCGTCCAGGAAACGGTGGACGCTGAGCTCCTGTTGGACCGCCTTCGAAAGCAGGTCCGCCAGCGCCGCGGCCCCATGCTCGAGGCCAAGCTTCAGCATCAGCTCCCGTGTCCGGTCGATCTCCAGCTCGGCTTGCTTGGTCCCGCTCATCGCGCCACCTCCGCCAGGGCTGCATACAGATCGAGCGGCCTCTGCTCTACCGGCAAGTCCAGGATCGCCTGCAGGGCTTTAGCCATCCTGCCCGGCGGCGGCGGTGCGATCGCCCCGGGCGTCGAAGCGCCTTCGTAGCAGGTCGGGTCGATCAGCAGCCGTCGATCCGTACGGCGCGGATGCTCGGCGATCAGCACATTCTCTGCGAAGATCTGGACCTTCTGGTTGCAGCCACGGACCTCCACCAGCCGGCCGACGTGGCGGAATGGCACCGAGTACTGCCGCTGCTCGAAGTGCACCGTGCAATCCTTGTGGACCGGACGGATCACGCTGACGTCGAAGGGCTCTGGCAGCTTTGGCAGGGGCTGCAGGAGGCGCCTTTCCTCTTCCCAGGTCTCACGCACCGTCCTCCCCGTCGATGGGCAGACACTCCGGTCGCACCACCGCAGCACCCGTTCGTCTGTGATCGACTGCAGGTGCTCCATGCCGTCGAAGTTACTCCCTAGGGGACGGATGAAACCCCGCACCAGCCGGACCTTGCTCTCGACCTTGCCTTTCTGCTCCGGCGATCGCGCGGCGCAAGCGTCCACGTGGAAGCGCACGCTGTTCGCATAGGCCCGGTATACCGGGTGGATCTCCCCCCAGGGGCCAGACCCCTTCGCGATCGCCGTCTTGACGTTGTCGATCCGATTGACCGCCGGGATCCCGCCCAGGCGCTCGAAGGCACGGTTGTGGCAGGAAAGCCAGCTCAGCTGATCCTCACGTGCCGCCCAGACCACCGCGAAGGCCCGCGAGTGGCTGAGCTGCATCACGAAGGCATGCAGCATCTGCGGACCAGATCCGATGTTCATGCGCGGGAATTCTCCCCAGTCCGTCTGCGCCTGTGCACCCGGCGGCGTCTCCACCCTGCGATAGGTCCGAATCGGTGGCCGCCCGAATCGTGCCCTCACGTAGCGCAGCACCGACTTGTACGACGACTCGTACCCGTGCATCTCGACCAAGTGTTCGAAGAGGTCCCGCGCATTCACTGGCCGGCCAGCACCGGCCTGGCTTGCTGCCCACGCATCGATGACCGCAGCGTGTTCTTCCGCTGCATGCGCCTTACCCTTCCTGCCGTCCACCGCCCCAGATCGCTGGCGGCGCTGGTGGTACCGGATCGCCCCTTCGCTCACCCCCAATTGGCGAGCGATCGCTCTCGCGGGCGCGTTCTTCTCGGTCAGCACTCGAATCGTCACGATTTCCTCTCGGGTCAGAGCCGCCATACCGCCGGTTTGCCGCCCCCCAGGTCAGGGCACAAGCCAGCTTCAAGCAGGGCTCAGGGTTTACCCGGATGCGTAAGGGTTCCCGTCCCCTAAGCGCTCAGATACCACGTCCCCTGACACCGCCACCCTGTCCGACCTGACCTGAACCTCCGCCGCCCCTTCGACCCCGACCTCCCCCCCGGGCGCCCCCTCAGGCGCCCGCATCCAATCCATGAGCGATCGTCACCGAACGGGCCTGGGGAGGGTGAAGTCTGCTGAGTCCAGCGCTCCGCGATAAACCCGAGCTCGTGCGTCAGCCCCTGGCCCACGCCGGAGTTCCCTGAAGACTCAAGGAACCCCTGGACCCAACCCGGGGTCTGCCGCAGATCCTCGTGCCTGGGGCCTCGAACGGCCGCCCGAGGTCGAGGTAGGCGACCTGCAGCAGATTCTCCCCCACAGCGGTTGACCATACAGGCCCGGCCGGTGACTAGCTATGTGACCGCAATGGGTCGAACGTCACCGCCTTTCGAAGCTACCACCCGGCACATATACTTCAGACAAGACACCCGCAACAATCAAAACATCAACCTCATAGTGCATCGGCGGATCGACCCCGACAGTTCTCACGCGCAGAAGGTACTTTCCTGGTGCAACAGCCTGCGAAGTGTAGACTCCATGAGTTGCGATTCTATCGACTTCGTCACCGGGCGACACACCGCCCGATGCGAGCCAGGACAACCCTTGCTGCTTGCCATCCGATGCAATGATCTTTGCATCGACTGTTCTGTTTTGCAAGTCGGATTGATTGCGAGTTGCGGGCATGACCAGCTTGATTCTCCCTGCACTAGAGACAGCAATTTCAAGAGACATATCACGTCCCGGCTCGACGATCGCGTGAGCGCTTGAGCTCGCGGAAACAAGATAAAACGACAAGGGATCAGCACTAGCCTTCGGCGCAAAAGAATACAGTCCTGGCACCAATGAAAGCAGTGCCGGTTCGTTGTAGCGGGTGGTCGCGTAGTATGCAAGTTCCGAATTGAATCCCAAGACCGCGGGCCAGGCAGATATTGCGCCATCTACAACACCCCCAGTGGACTCGTCAATCAATTTGCAAGCAATTCGCTGCTCCAAATAATTATTTCCCAAAACAATATTTATGTATTGCCCCGGCGCTGCTGGATCAAAAGATATGCGTTGAATTACAGCCCTCAGCGCACCTTTGTCTCCAAAACCCTCCACTAGGTACTCACCTATCGTGGACAGGTACAATCGCGCCTTGCCCTCAATATCGCAACCCACGCGAATTGGAGCAATGTCAATCGAGCCTCTAGCTTCTGGATTCGCGCCTTCCAATGGCACAAAATAGGAGGATGGGTTCACCTCGTAAGGGTTGCCGCCATCATCAAGCTGATAGCGAATATAGAGCGGTGAACAATTTAAAGCGAATATCAGCTCGTGCCCATGTACTCGGAGCTCATCGCTGGAGTACACTCGCTCGGCATAGCTTCCACCAACTGGAACCATCAACGCAAGGACCAGGCCGCTCTCGGGTATATCTCTCTCCAGCAAACGGAATTCAAAGCCTCCTGACTTGTCGGTTACAAGGCTAAGTGGTAATGGGCCTAGTCCTTGAGCTTTGGCTGGATCGACTCGCATCCGGTTGCCCTCCTCGTAGACATGGAGCTGCACGTATTCCAAGGCCTCTCCGTTTGCAAAGGCTGCTCTGCCCAGAAAGCGATGCCAATCCTGACTCCCATCGAGATCTTTGGCCTGATCTCCCTCGCTCTGCTCGCGCAAGCTTGCTGCACTCGAGTTCTGTTTCAGTGAAAGCTCTGCCTGTACGATAGAGCTGTTTCCCTCGAGCCTCCCCATGTCGCCGTCTGGATCGTCTCGCAGCTTACCCACCCCAGTACTTGAACACCAACGGACCAGGCTCAATACCAGACAGGCTGATATCGCACACAAAGTGACACTATACCACCGATTAGAGCTTTGATTCATCGACCAGATTCAGCTTCGGAAGGACTCGACGAGATCATGTCTTTTGGCAGGCAAGGGGAGGAAGGCCCGGGGGTAGAGGCCTTCCTCCTTTATACCCCATGCACTGCACTCACGGGGCTCGGTCATGCGGGCGAAAATTCACTCAGGGACCGATGATCTCGTTCTCATCGATTTTCCCATCTTCATCGGCATCCACGAATGTCACCACGGTATTGTCCGTATCCCACTGTTGGAGCTGACGCGCGAGGTCGCCAGTCGGGGTGTTCACGGTGATGATGTCGCCGCCAATACGAAACGACACCACTCTGCCGAGCCCATCGACTTGAACCTCTGAGACTTGACCCGTGTATGTCGCTGCAGGAAGCGCTATCCCTGTCGATGTCAGGGCGACAACCGCGATCGTGGCGAGCAGGGAAGAATTCCGTTGTGAGCTCATGATGAGAGGCCTTCTTGGGGGTTGGGTTTTGCGGAGCATCTCGAGGAGGCAAGCTCTGAGGAACTCAGAACCGTGCGAAGCGCACTGGGCGCACGCAGCAAAGCGAGCCTACCAGGCGTACAGGCGCTGATTGCGAACATCCTCCGTGTCTGTTTCCAGCAAAGTGAGGATGGCTCGCCATCAGGCTGCTTCTGTCTTTGGCCGCTAAGCAGGCACTTGTCGCTCAGGATCGTAACAAGCAGAATCAACACCGAATGTACGGGTCATGTAAAATCTATGTCCTGCATCTCTGACAGGTCCCTCAGAGGCAGCCCCTCCGCTCTCGTATGCGCATCCACAACTCCTGATCGTACCTCTCCGGAGAGAGGGGGTGGACTGTCCGTGGTCGCCTGCTGGGGCGAGCCAGAGGGGCGGGCCGGGCGCTGCGGCGGCGAGGCGGTTTGGAGCGAGGTCCTCGGGGACGAGTTGGGGTGCGCTGGATGCGTCGGGATCGGCGCAGTGGGTTGGGGACTGGGGCGCGGGTTCGGTTTGGTCTTCGATCGGGCCGGTCAGGATGCGGTGGATCGGGCACCGGTTGGCGATTTCGAGCGGGCGCTGGGGATATCGACGGCGGCGCAGGGGCTGCGCCAACGAGGGCTGTCTTCCTCGTGGAGGGGATCTGGGGCTCGTGCGGAGACCGGGGCCCAATCCGCAGGCCCCATCCGTGGGAACCATCCGTGGGCCCCATTCGCCGGCCCAATCTGCAGGCCCGGGCGGCGTCGCGCTCGCCGCGGGTTCCGCAGCCCCGGCGGTAGCTTCCGCCCGTTGCTAGCCCGTTCCGAAGGCCCGGCCCCGGCGGCAGTTGCGCCCGAGGCGCCGCGCCCCACGGCGCGTCGTCCCATTCCGCACCCGGAGGCCCCGGCGCCGAGCCCCGCTCGGGACGCGCCCCCGCGCCGTGCCCCGTGCGCGCCCCCATCCAAGGCCGCGCGCCCGGACCCTCTGCTCCGCGGGCCTCGGCGTCCGAGCGGGCCCACCCACGGCGCCTAGAATTGCCCCGAGTTCGCCAGCTCCTTCGCATGCCTCGCCCCATGTTTCCGGTGCTCCCCTTGCCGCCCGTGTTCGCTCGCATTCGTTCCTCAGCCGCGGGTCTACCGCTGCCTTCGGCCCCCCGCGCTGCCTGGATGTTCGCGGCCCTGTTCGTCGTCGGCGCTCGGTTCCCCGCCGACGCCCGCGCCGCTCAGATCGGTCCCCCGGGCCCGCCGCCGCAGGACGGCCCGCCGGCCGAAGCGCAGGCGCTCGACCTGACCGGACTGTGGCCGGCTCCGGCCGGAACCTGGGTCTGCGCGGACGGAAGTCTGGCGCGCAGTCGCGCCACGGATACCCCCGTCGGACGCGGCAGGCTCGAGCAGCGTTGGCGCCGCGAACTGCCCGCGCCGCTGTCCGAGGAGGCGCTGGTCAGCGGAGACGCCTGCCTGGCCCTGACCAGCGACTCGGGCAAGCATTTCGGCCAGTGGTTCGACCTGCGCTCGGGCCAGCCGATCGGCTCCGCGCTCGCGGCCGAGCTGCCCCTGGCCCCGTGTCTGGCCGGGAACCGGGCCGTGCTCCGCCTGGGTCCCGATCGGCTGGTGGGCATCGAAGTCGACGCAGACGGCTGGCGCGAGGTCTGCGCCTGGACGATCCCGTCGGTCGGCGAGCCCCTGTTCGACGGCGAGCGGGTCTATGTGCGCGACGCCCGCGGCCTGCAACGCCTGACCTGGGGCCAGGCCCAGCCCGCGGCGCGCCTGGACCTCGATCTGATCGGCCGGCTCGCGTGGTTGCCCGAGGGGCTGGTCGTGCTGGCTCGTTCCTCCAAGGGCGGCAACTTCCACTGGACCCAGGTGCCCTTCGATCTGTCCGCTGCCAGCTACGGGCCCGCGGCCCTGCCGCTCGATGCCGTCGACCGCGGCGCGCGCGAGGCGCGGCTCTATCCCGGCGCGCTGAAACACTACTACCAGAGCGCGGACATCCACTGGAACGGCTCCTCCATGACCTGGTTGGTGGTGGGTCCAGAGCTGGGCTTGATCGCCGGCAAACTCGAGCGCGACCCATTTTCGAGCGTGTTGCACGCGGCCCCTGCCCAGTGCGCGCAGGGCAGCCTGGGCTGGTTGCGCGATCGGACCTGGGAACGCGACTACCTGGCGCTCGCCGCCGCCCAGGATCGCTGGGTGATCTACGGACCGACTTTGGAATTCGAGCAGCGCGGTCCGCGCTCGGTGACCATCGGCCGGGACGGGGTCTGGATCGATCGACGGGCGATCAGTTTGGACGGCGAATCGCTGCTGCAGCTGCTGCCGGGGGCCGATCCGCGCTGGGTCGTGCCCACGCTGCACGGCCCGCTGCTCTGCCGCGGCCAGCGCAGCCTCGAACTCTGGGGTCCGATCCGCCCCGCAGTCCTGGCCCAGCGTCCGCCCTGGACCGACTGGCCAGCCGAAGTCAGCGCCGCCGCCGTGCTCGAGGATCCCAAGGCGGTTGCGATCGGGGACCCCGAAGGTCCGGTGCTCGTCGGACCGCTCCAGATCAGCGCCGGGCGGCTCGCGGCCCGCGAGCCCGAACCGGCGCCGCGCAAGGGCAGGCAGAAACCGAGCGCGGGCATCGAAGCGGGCGCCTTGAGCCTGTGGATCGCCGGCGACGGGCGGCTGCTCTACGCCCGCGATTGGGCGGCCTTCGAACGCGGGCTGTCCGAGCGCCTGCGCCTCTCGGCCGCGACGGCCCTCGCGGAGGGCTCCCTGCCCGCGCAGCAAAGCTCCGCTGCCCCCGTGATCCAGCGCGCCCTGGCCGTGGCGCGCGAGTTCCGCCTCGAGTCCGAGATCGAGAAGCTCGCCGCGGCCCTGGAGCGGGTCGAGCGGCAGGGACGCAAGGCGCGCGCCGACCGGGCCGAGGTGGCCCAGGCGGCCCTGGATGGCTTCGATGCGGAGCGCCAGGCCCTGTTCGAGCGAGCCTTCGCCGATCTGATCGGGGAGGCGCCCGACGAGCTCGGCTGGGCGGCCCTGCGGGCGGGCCTGGACCAGCCCCCGCTGCGCGACCACGCCCGTCGGTGCATCGATCGGGCCCTGCCCAGCGGCCTGGAAGCGGACCTGGGCTCGCCGCGGCTGCGCCTGGAGCTGGCGCGCTTGCACGCACGCCGCGGCGTGGAGCTCGTGGGCGTCGAGGGCGGCCGGGCGGCCCCGGCTCAGAGCGTGCTGGCGGAGGAGCTGATCCGGGCCCGCTGGCAGCCGGATTGGATCGGGCTGCTGAGCCCGGACCTCCTGGTGTTCGGGCCCCGCGATCGTTTCGATGACCTGGTTCTGGCGCTCCTGCGCGGACAACTCCTGGCGGACCAACTGGCGGGATTCCTGGGAGCGACCCCACAGCCGATCGACGCCGCTCTGTTCGAGAGCTCGCCGGCCGAGCGGCCGCGCCGGCCCTTGGCGGTCTCCGTGCTCGGCGCCAAAGGCGATGCGCAGCGCTTCGAGGCGCGCCGGCAGCTGCAGCCGGCGCAGTTCTTCGACGTCCGACGCGCCCTGTTTGACGAGGGCAACGCTCTGACCCTCGTGCACTGGCCCGCGGGCAGCGCCAAACTCGGCGCCCAGGAACCGGATCTGATCCTGGCCCTGACCCAACACTGGCTCGAGCTGCGCTGCCCGCTGTACACGGACACGCGCCAGGCCCGCGGCGGGCCGGGCTACTGGGCCCGGGTCGGCTTGCCCCTGATGGCCGCCGAAATGCGCTTCGACCTGCCGAGCGATTCGGCCGTGCTCGACCTCGATCATTCGCAGACCGCGGTGTTCCTGTCCACGCTCGACCGCGAGCTGTGGCTGCCCTGGCCCAAGCTGGTGGCCCAAACGGCACCCTCGATCGAACTCGCCAGCCAGCAGCCCCTGGCGAGCATCGAGCTGCCCTGGCTCTTCAACCAGCTCTACTGGGCCACCACCCGCGAACTCCACTGGGCCCAGTCGGCCCAGCTGTGCGCCGCGCTGCTCGTCGGCGAGGGCCAGACCCAGCGCCCCGAATTCGCGCGGGTCCTCGCCGCCTACCACCGCGGAGACGCCGAGCAAGCCCGCCTCCTGCGCGAAGGCGGCCTGGACGCCAACGCGCTCGAGCGCCTGATGCAAGCCCACCTCGAACAGCTCCAGCCACCCGCCGGCCAGCCCGGCGATTGAGCCCCAGCGCTCCTAAGGCTCCCCGCGCGCCGTCGGCGCCGGACCGCAGCGGATTCGCAGGCACAGCGCTCGGGCCAGACGGGCCCTGGATCGAGCGCCGCGGAAAGATCCAGCCCGCTCAGGCCAGCTCGCTGTGGTCTTCGATCACGCCGGTCAGGATGCGGTGGATCGGGCACCGGTTGGCGATCTCGAGCAGGCGTTGGCGGTCCTCGGGGCTGAGCGCGCCTTCGATGTGGATGCGGCGCTGCAGGCGGTAGTGGATCCGGCCGTCGTCGGCCTTGGTCTCGGTGTGGGAGACTTCGACGCGCCAGTCGGTCACCGCCAGTTGCTTGCGGCGCGCGTAGAGTTCGAGGGTCAGCACGGTGCAAGCCGCCAGGGCCGAGTCCAACAGGTCGTGGGGATCGGGCGCGGCGTCGCTGGAGCCCAGGGTCTTGTCGACATCGCTGCTCCAGGCGTGGCGGCCGTTGGTGAGCGTGGTCAGCGCCCCGTGGGCGCGGTGCAAGCGAGCTTCGATCGGCATGGGCGCGGTGCGTTCTGGGAGCCGGGACGGGCGCGGCGTGCTGCCCGTTCCGCAGGACGGTAGCATCCGGTCCGGCGCCACGCCCGCGGGGCCTGCGGTCGCGGCGGAGCCGCGCGGCGCGAAGGGAACCGGCCGACGCGGTCTGTGAGGCGCTCCGGCCAGCGGCCTCGCCAGCCGCGTCGGCCGGTGTTCAGGGAATCGAAGCAGAAACTCGTCCGGTCAGAGCGAGGCCAGCCAGGCCTCGAGCAGGGCGCTGGCCCGTAGGCGTGCCGCTGGCAAGAGTCCGCGGCAGAGCCCCACCCGCGTCGCTTCGGCTCGGGCGCTCAGCTCACCAGGATCTCCGCACGGGGCTCGGCGGCGGGCGCCGGGGCGGCCGCGGCGCGCTGTTCCCAGAGACCCTGGGCCACGCGCAGCAGCGGACGCCCGTCCTCGCTGCGGATGCGCCACAGGTGCAGCCAGCCGTTGTCGACCAGCTCGCGCACCGCCGGTTGGCGGGCCAGGATCGCGTCGATCGCTTCAGCGGGCGCTTCGACAAAAACCTGCAGGCGCAGGGGCGCGTGCATGTACTCCTGGCCGTCGTGGACCGATTGCCAGGGCAGGCCGGTCATGAGGTCGCCGCCGGAGCCCAGCAGCACCCCGAGCTGACCCCCGACCGCGTTGTGCAGCACCTTGTTGCCGCTGCCGAACAGCTGCGGATCGACGCTCGAGCCGAAGTACTGCAGGTTGATCCAGTTGGCGACCACCACCGGGGCGGTCAGGATCAGCTCGAGCACGGCGAAGCCGTCGTCGCGGCGCCAGTCGTACTCGTGCAGGAACGAGCGCCCGGCCAGGTCCAGGCCGCGGGTGCGGGCGCGCGGCGCGGCGATGAAGGCCGCGTTGCCCGCCAGGGCCCACTCGGGGCGCACCTCGGCCCAGTCGCGGGCGCGCCGGGCGATGGCGGCATGTTGCTGGGCCTCGCCGAGCTCCCCCAGCCCCAGGCGCGCGGCGCGCTCGAGGCGCGTGCGCCGGCCGGCCTCCGCCAGCCAGCCCGCCAGCAGGTCCAGGTCGGGGCGCAGCTCGGCCGGCAGGCTTTCGGTGTCGAACAGCGTGAAGCGGTCGGTGGTGGTGTCGTGCAAGCCCGCCAGGAAGCGCACCTCGGCGGGCAGGGCCCGGCCGCGGCGCGCCAGCTCGGCGCGCACGTCCTCGGCGTTGAGCAGCGCCGCCGCGGCGCGCGCGCTGGCGGCGCCGTTCTGGCCGCCGCAAGCGCCGCAATCGAGGCCGGCGGCGTGCAGGTTGTTGGCGCTCTGCCCGCCGTGGCCCGCCAGGAGCACCAGCCGCGGCAGGCGCTCGGGCAGCGACATGGCGCCCAGGATCCCCTGGGCCAGGTCGGCGCGCGCCGCCAGTTCGGGCGCGCTGCCCTCGAAGCGCGGGGCGCCCGCGCTCTGCCCGGGGGCCAGGGCCGCGGCGCCGTTAAAGAGCTTTTCGGCGTAGGACAGGCCCAGGGACTCGAC
>ERZ1066132.396-NODE-396-length-13313-cov-6.427515_pt1 | contig 13313 bp, 13 predicted proteins | sample MGYA00382779_ERZ1066132 | MGnify/ENA primary metagenome ERZ1066132 (study PRJEB33369, sample SAMEA5778362) | biofilm metagenome | biome: Industrial cooling water; feature: Water cooling tower basin; material: Biofilm | place: United Arab Emirates | collected...
TAGCTCACCCAGCGCCACCAGTCGAGGCTTTCGCGGCCGAGGCCGAACGTCCGGACAACCCAACCGAATTCCTTGTCCGCAAAGCCTGTGAGCGCGGCGCAGAGGCAGAACGCGGCGACGTTGAAGAGGATGAGGATGTGATTGACCAGAGTCGGCCGACGCAGCGGCCGATCGGTGCCAAGAGGTAGGAACACGGTGGATGGTACGGGGGAGCGGCGCGGTTTGCGGGGCGATCTGCGGGGCCAAGCGGGTGTTGCGGCCGGAGAGGGCGTCTGGGGTCCGGGGGATGCGGGGCGAGAAGTTCCGGAAACCCGGCTGGCGGACGGAATCGGCGCGGGGAGGATGTCGCGGCGGCGAATCCGGGGCGAAATGGTGCGTCGAATCAACGTCGGCGCTGGAGGGTTGTCGGTGTTGTTTCTATAGTCGGAGCCCGGCCCGGAGCGGCGTTTTCGAGCGTCCGCGACGGTCCGATTCGGCTGTGTTTCGTTGCTGCTCCCGCGCGCACCTTCCCCGATCCCCGACCGCTCGAAGGAACACCAAATGCCCGCGTACTCCAAAGGACTTGAAGGCGTCGTTGCCGCTCAGACCAAGCTCTCGTTCATCGATGGCGAGAAGGGCGTGCTCGAGTACATCGGCATTCCGATCGGCGAGTTGGCGACGCATTCGACGTTCGAGGAGACGGTGTTCTTCCTGTGGAACAGCCGGCTGCCGAAGAAGAGCGAGCTGAGCGACTTTGAGAACTCGCTGCGGGCGCGGTACGAGATTCCCAAGGGCGTGGAGGACCTGCTGCACACACTGCCCAAGAGCGCGGAGCCGATGCACGCGGTGCGGACGCTGGTGTCCTCGCTGGGCCTGCACGACTCCAAGCCGAACGCGATCGACATTCCGTCGCTGCGGGACAAGGCGCTATCGATTATGGCGCAGGTGCCGACGCTGCTGGCGTACTTCCACAACTATCGCCAGGGCAAGGGGCTGGTGCGTCCGGACAAGTCGCTGGGCCTGGCGGAGAACTTCCTGTACATGCTGAACGGGAAGAAGCCGACGCCGGCGATGACCAAGGCGATGGATGTGTGCCTCGTGCTGCACGCGGATCACGGGTTCAACAACTCGACGTTCACGGCCCGCGTGCTGATCTCGACCGAGAGCGATATCTACTCGGCGATCACGGGCGCGATCGGATCGCTCCGGGGCCCGCTGCACGGCGGCGCCAACGAGGGCGTGATGAAGATGCTGAACCAGATCCCGACGGTCGGGGACTGCGAGAAGTTCATCCAGGACAAGCTGGCGAAGAAGGACAAGATCCCGGGCTTCGGGCACCGCATCTACAAGGCGTACGACCCGCGGGCGACGCACCTCAAGGTGCTCGCCGAGCAGCTCGCCCGCGATACCGGCAACATGCCGCTGTTCGAGAAGAGCACCGCGATCGAGGCGGTGATGACGCGTGAGAAGGCGGCGAAGGGCATCTACCCGAACGTCGATTTCTACAGCGCGACGACGTACCACTGCATCGGGCTGCCGCTCGACCTGTTCACGCCGAGCTTTGTGATCGCTCGCGTCGGCGGCTGGGCGGCGCACTGCATCGAGCAGCTGGGCGACAACCGCCTCTTCCGCCCGGACGCGGACTACACGGGCCCGCACGCGGTCTCGTACGTCGGGATCGACGGGCGTTGAGGTCGGAGCAGTAGAAGAACAAAGCCGCGGGTTGCCGCGGCTTTTTCGTTGCGTCTACAGACGTTTGTGTGTGCGGCTCGTGCTGCGGGAGCTGCCGCACTGTTTGATTCCGAGCGGCTGGGCAGCGGGACCGGGGGTGGAAAAGTCCCGCGGGTTTTCTGCGAGCACACGCGGTTTCACTGCCCGGCTCCGAGCAGCCGGGCGGTGGCACCCGCTGTGGGTTCACATGCCGAGGCGGGCCAGGATGCGATCGAGCGTGATGCGGAGCAGGGTCTCGTCCCAGGGCTGGGCGGAGAGGGTGATGCTGGTTTCGTCGGTGGCGGTGCTGGCGACGTCGATCTTGAGGGTCTTGCCGAGGTTGTACGAGGGCGGGCGGGCGACGATGCCGCCTTGCTCGGTGGTGGAGGCGCTGGAGACGATGGCGTAGCCGCGGTCGCGGAGGGTCTGTTCGGCGGCGGCCATGACGGCGGGCACCTTGGCGGGGATAACGGCGGAGAGAGCGCCCATCCTGTAGGTGGCGGTGAGCTGGGACTGGCTGCCCTGCTGCTTGGGCGTGGCTTCGCAGCCGGCGAGCGCGATCAGGGCGAGCGGAGCGACGAGGGTGACGATGCGAGTGAGCTTCATGACGGACCTCCAGACCGGCTCATAGTAACGAAGCCGCGGCCCGCTCGTCGAGCGGGCCGCGGCCGGAGGTGGGGCGACGTGGTGGCGCGGATCAGAGCATCGTCCAGACGATCTTCTCGACGGGATCGGGCGTGGCGGGCACTTCGTGGCTGAGTGCCTTGCGGACGGCCTCGATGATGCGACGCTCGGCCGCGCTGGTGTTGAAGAAGACGTTGAGCACGCCGCCGCTGCAGTCGGCGATGCCTCGGGCGGTGCGGAGCAAGTCCTCGCGAAACTCATCGAGCTGGGCCTTGTTCAGTGTCTTCCTGAGATCCTCGGCGTAGCGGATCCAGAGGGCCCGCACCTGAGGCGTGGGGCCGCGGCGGAGCCAGTCGCGGAGGCGATCGAGAGCCGGGCCCGGGGTGATTCCGAAGCGGGACGCGGCGTGGACGACGGCGTCGGCTTCTCGGTGATCGAGCACGCCGTCGGCCCATGCGATCTCGACGAGCGGGAGGAGCTTGAAGGCGGTCATCATTTCGCCGCGGACGTTGACGTCGAGCAGACGGTCGAGCAGTTCCTCGTCGTCGACGCCGGTGATCTTCCGCAGTTCCTCGCGGTCGAGGGTGCGGCGGAAGACGGCCTGGAGCTTTTCGACCAGCTCTGCGTCTTTGGCGTGGAAGTACCTTTCCTCGAAGCTGCGGCCACGCAGTTCAAAGGCGTCAAAGGAGTGCAGCGTGTTCATTGGAGCCCCCTTTCCGCGGCCTTCGCCGCCAGCCCCACCGTGACATTCTCCGGACGCTCCTGCCCCAATCCTCCCTCCCCACACTCAGTGTATCGACATTTGCCGGTACCGCGGTCTGTGCGCTGTGGAGCACGGCGCGTCTCGTGTTGCTTTGTGCCGTGCGGGGGACGGCGTTCGCGGATCGGTCGTGCGAACACGGCATGCACGGGGGGCGTTCGGCATGCGAACTTCGGGCTTGCATCGTGGTGGGTTCTGCGAGACAATGTCACGACGGAGTTTCCGCCTCCGTGTTCGGTTTCGTCACCAAGTGGAGGAGAAGAGCATGATTCGCGATGCCGCGTCGTGTGTGCTGGGGTTGTCGCTGATGGCCGGATGTGCCGGGGCCGAGATGGTGTGGACGTCGTACACGGTGACGCTCACGCTGCAGCAGGCGGGCGTGATGGACGGCGTCAAGCACCATCCGAACGTGGTGAGGTTCTACGGCATGGCTCAGGTGCAGCTGACGCCGGCGACCACGAGCGACGGGAAGGTGATGAACAACCCGCTGTACGAAGAGAAGAAGATGGAGGGGGTGAACCCGCTGTATGAGGGCAGCGGTGATCGCAGGACGCCCGGAACCTGGACCCAGTTCGAGCCGCATCATTTCGATCGGGTCGAGGGATCATGGACATCGCTGGGGTCTTCGTACCGAGACGGGATCGTGCATCGCTGGCGGTGCGAAACGTGCTGCTGTCGTCGTCGCGAGGCGTGTTCCGGAGCCTGCTCGGCGAACAGTTCACGCTGGGAAGCGATGGGCCGCTCGACCTGCGTACCGCGACGAAGGAGCTGCCGATTCGCTGGAGCGCACCGGAGGTGCTGCGTCTGTATCTCGACGGCTATGAAGGAACGGACGCCTACTTTGAGGCGAGCACGGCTTTCGAGCTGGCGGTGATTCCGTCGCCCGCGGCGTCGGGGCTGCTGATCGCTGCGGGTCTTGTGAGCGCCCGGCGTCGGCGGTAACGGCGCGGGGCGACGGCTCGAGTGATGACCGATCGGGCGATTACGGCTCGCGGTAGAACCCGCCGCCGGCGTCCTTAAGTTTGCCGGCGCGGACGAGCGCGGGCCAGATCTCATTCGGGAAGCCGTCGGGCGGCTGGATGGCGTCGATCTCGGAGTGACGCCCGCCGGAGGTGTAGCGCCCGCCGAGCTTGGACTCATCGGCGAGGCGGCTGACCTTGAGTCGCTTGTGGAAGGCGCGGTACGCGGCGTCGAGCTCGGAGGCCGGGAACTCCGGCAACGGCGCGGCGGCCTCGGCGGCGGCTTTTCCTTCGATCGCATCGACGAGCGACTCGAGCCCCGTGATGTCACGCGCGTCGATCACCTGCTTGATTCGGGCGGAGTCGTTGCTGAGGCGGGCGAGCAGACGCGAGGCGAGAGCCCAGTTCTCCGCGGCGTTGCCCTTGTTGGCGCGGAGGTCCTTGGCGAGGGAGCGGACTTTCTCGAGGACGTTCATGGGGAAGGGTAGTGGGGAGCGAAGGGACGGAGAGACGCAGATCGAGCGTCTCGCATTGCGTGTCAGCCGCGCGTTGGCACAGGTCGGGCGATCGGACCGTTGACGAGGAACACGCCGCGAAGTCGGGGAAAGCGGCGTCGTGGTCGCGGAATCGGCCTCGGCGATGCGGGTTGAGGCAGGCGAGGGCGTTCCGCATGATGGAACATCTGAGCCGGGTCCCTCATTCTTCCCGAATTTCGTTGACCCAGAACCCGTTTGCGGCCAGACTGGTTTGGGTCGCGCGTTGCCGGGGTGACGGCGGACCCATCGGCGGAACTCAGGAAGGCAGAAGTGCCAGATGAAATTCAGACTCTCGGCGGCGGCTGTGTCGTTGACGCTCGGCTCGTCGTCGGTTTTCGGCATCGGGGGCGCCGGGCTCAAGGTGCTGGTGCGCTCGGGCGATCAGGCTCCCGATCTTGGTGCGGGGAACATTGTGGTGGAACTGCGGCACGCACCGGCGATGCGGGGCAGGACGGTCGCGTTCGCCGCCAAGCGGACCGGCCAGGAGACCGGCCCGAGCCCGGCTGACTATGTCGTGTATCGGTACGAGCCGTTCGCCGGGGTGTCCTTGGCCGGCGATTCTGATGTCGTGTTGCCGATGCTCGGCCCGGGCGCGACTGGTGTCGAGATTCGGATGGCCATTCCGGATTCGCCGCTCGATGCCGTGTTCGATGCGAACTTCCAGAACCCCAGTGGCCCGCAGCGGGCGATCATCCGGGGAAATCAAGGCGGCTTCCATGTGTTGGCGCAGACCGGCGTGGTTGTTCCCAACGCGGGCGGCAAGACGTTGAAGTCGATGGACGAAACGCTCACGTGGCCGCTGTCCGCGAATCGGACCGTGTTTCGCGGCGATCTCGGTTTTGTGCCGGATCCGACATTCCGGAGCAGCATCCTGGCGTCGAACGCCACTACGACGCACGTGCTCGCCGCCCCCGGCAGCACGTTCCACCTTCCGGCTATCTCACTCACCATCGAAGCGGTCGATCGGGCGCTGCTGGGTTCGAGTTCGGCGAATGGAGACGCGCTGGGGTTGATGCTCGGCGATGCGGAGACATCGACCAACGTCTTCGGTCCGTTCGTCGGGCTGGTGCGGCTGCCGGAGATCGGGGCTGCGCTGGTGACGCCGATCGTGATACCGGGACAGGCGACGCCGCCGGCGCTCGCCGATGGGACCGTCCTGGCGTGGATCGACATGGCCGTCGGCCCGAACCACCAGGGCGCACTCACGCTCCTCGTGCAGACTCCGACGGCTTTCGTCGAGCAGACGGCGATGATCGATCTCGCGATGCCGGATCCGCTCGGGGGGGCGGCGCTGCTGCTGGCACCGAACACGCCTGTTGTTGCGACGGCGTCCACCGCGGGCTTGATTCCCGGCGGCACCGTCATGGCGCAGCACTACGACCGGGTGCTGTTCAGCGGGAGCCGGATGTATCTGCCCATCTATGCGCAGTTTCCCACGTTCCAGACACCCGTGGCGCTCGTCAGCGCGGTGCAATCGCGGGCGGCTCGATCGGCGGCGGATACGCCGCTGGTGACCGAGCTGCGGGCCTTGCTGATCACGCAGGCGGCGGCGCCCGGGCTGACGGGCCCGAGGGTGCAGAGTATCGACACGATCAGCGCTTCGGACGACGGCTACGCGTTGGCGGAGGTCACGCTGAGCGGCACGGGCGTCAACGCGGGGAACAACAAGGCGTGGTACATGTGCACGCCGAGCGATGAGGTGGTGCTGGTGGTGCGCGAGGGGCAGAACATCGAGGTCGCGCCCGGGGTCTTCCAGGTGCTGAACGCGGTCGCGTACCACTCCAACTGCAACACCGGCGACGGCCTGCCGAACTCGCTGGGTTCAAACGGGAGATGGGCGTTTCAGGCCGACCTGAACGGATTCACGAGCACCGCGATCATCGTGGCGACCGTCGCGAGCGACTGCCCGGCCGACCTGAACGCTGACGGCGTCGTCGACGATGCCGACTTTGTGATCTTTCAGGGTGCGTACAACATCCTGGATTGCCAGGACCCCGGGATGGCCGCAGGGTGTCCGTCGGACCTGACCGGGGACGATCTGGTGGACGATGCAGACTTCGTGGTGTTCCTCGCGGCGTACAACGAGTTGCTGTGTCCGTAGCGGTTGGGGCGACCACGGAGGACGCACCGTCCGCTTGAGCACTGCGGAGGTGGCCCGCGATCATTGCGAGCGCATGGCCGCCCGGATTGCGTTTTCGAGGTCTTGCGTGCCATAGGTCGAGGCGGCGGGCAGGCGGAGCAGCTTCAACCCGGCGGCGGCGAGGGCGCGGTTGACGAAGTCGTCGCGATCCTGGCGGCTCTTGCGTTCGTGCGAGCGGTCGTCGAGTTCGATCACGAGCTGGACCTTGAGACTGCCCGGATCGACGAGCACGAAATCGACGGACTTGCGGTCGATCTTGTTCTGGAAGGTCTGCCAGCGGGCCACGCCGGCGCGAGGATAGATGAGTTTGCTCAGTTGAACCTGCGCGAAGATGAGCGAGCGACCGCTACAGACGGCGTGGAGTGCCGCGAAGAAGGATCGTTCAGCGGCGGTGAGCAGGGAATCGCGGGTGACGTAGGGGAGCGGCTCGCTGCCGGTGTCGGCGTCGTCGGCGGTGCTGTCAGCTCCGGGCGCGGGCTTGCGGGCTTCGAGGAGTCGCACAACGAACCAGAGGACCGCGATGATCAGCCCGAGGGCGGTAAAGGTGAGGATCAGAGACGTGTTCATGCCGGCACGATATCGAATTTACTTGCGTGCGTCCGCCGTGGAGGGTGACTCCGACTGTGGCGATGCAGGCGGAGCCTGGCATGGTGTGAAAGGGAGGTCCGGCGCGAACGCCTGCGGGCACGCGGGTTCGAGGATTTGGTACAACATCCTCGGCTTTCGGGACGATGCGACCCGACGGGCGCGTCTTCGGGTGAACATCAAGGGAGTGGCTCATGGCGAAGGAACACGATGAGGATGCGGGCGGTGCGGACTTCATGGAGGAGATCTGCGCGCACTTTGAGCGGCATTACGGGGCGAGCGAGATCGTGATGCACGAGATCATGTCGGATGAGTTGCACATCGATGTGTTTCCGATTCCGCCGTCGGAGCGGTGGCCTTGCTGGACGCTGCACACGACGGGCATGAGCGAGCGGGCGATGGATGTGCCGCCGGAGATGGCGGATGACGACGAGGACACGAGCGCGATGCAGTTCGCGGAGATGATGATTCAGTTGCCGCCGGATTGGCCGGTGCTGGAGGAGGATCGGGAGAAGGCGGCGAAGACGTACTGGCCGATCGAGTGGCTGAAGCGTGCGGCCCGGCTGCCGAACGACATGGAGACGTGGCTGGGCATGGGGCACACGGTGCAGTTCAGCGAGCCGGAAGAGGAGATTGATTCGGGGGGTTTCGCGGGGATGCTGATCATGCCGCCGCTGGGGCCGGAGGGGGCGCGCGAGATCGAGCTGTCGGACGGGCGGGTGGTGAACGTGCTGATGATCCTGCCGTTGTATCGGGATGAGCTGGATTTCGCGGTGGAAGAGGGGGTGGAGGCGCTCTTGGAGAAGATGGAGGAGGCGGACCTTTCGCCGGTGGTGGAGGTGGGGAGGAAGAGTTTGCTGGCGCGGTGAGTACCAGCTTCCATGACCGCGCGACTCGCCGTCACCCTTCGAGCGTGACTCGGGTAATGCCGCGTTGCAGAGTGCCTTCGACGCTGATCGCGTGACCCCAGAACATGTCGTTGTCGTTGCACCAGAACTCGAACGTGCCGTCGGGCTTTGTCGTCAGGGACTCGAAGGAGAGATTGCCGCGGAAGGTCTCGGCCGCCAATGGCGATTGGCCCTCATCGAGCCAGTGGTCGTTCTTGATCTGGAGCAGCTCTTCCACCACCTTGTCCTTCACACGCTGCTCCCACAGTGCTTGATTCTCCCAAAGTGTCCGAGCGAGTTGCAGGGATGCATCGCAGGAGCACGCGTCGTCGATCGCGAGTTGAACCTTGAGCGGAGCCTTGAGCCAGGTTGCCTCGCCGCAGAACCAACCCACGCGGCGGTCGAGCAACAGCTCGCCGAACGGGGGTTCGTGTCGGACGACGGGATTCTGCAGGTCCGCGGCGAACTGCTTGAGGGCGGCGTCCTTGGGGTCAAAGTCGATGAACTCCTCGATCATCCCTTGCGGGCTCCCCAGCTCCGTTTCGAGCGATACACGAGCCCGGACGCGCACGAGTCGATAGGGCAGCAGGCGATCCTGAAGTGATGTGGCTTGCTGCTCATCGACGCGCTGTCTGAGCGTCAATGGCGATTGCGAAAGAGGCTGTCCTTCGAGCCGCCACGCCGCGAGCGGAAGAATGAACGTCCGATCGGTTTGTCCGCGTGACTGCCAAGCAGCGCAGCCGAGCGGGGCGATCACACCGGTCAGCTTGCGGCTTGGGCTCGAGGCGAGCAACGCGTAGAGCCTCTCATCGCGGGCGGCGGCGTCGCGGAGGATTCTCTCGATGTCGTCGGCCATAGGTATCTGTCAGTCGAGAGTCGCGGCAGGGAAGGCATCGTGAAGACCGCCGGGAAGCGGGTCGCCATCGCGGATTCGGAGTTCGAGCTGGGCCTCGCGACCGTCGGGTGCGTAGAAGGCGCCCTCGCCGTCGATCGCGGTGATGAAATTGAAGAATACGGCGTGCATGTGTTCCGCGAGCGCTTTTCGGATCGCGTCGAGCAGTTGCGGATCGGCATGGACCCCCAACTCGGCGAGTCGCTGGTGGAGAGCGCGGGCGGAAGGAAGCGGTTCCAGCACCAGCGGGCGGCTGGGATTGAATGGATTCGGGCGGAGCTCGGGTTGTCCGGTCCGAACGAACGAGGCCGTGCGAATGACATTCGAGCGAATGTGCGAATTGACCGTATGGAACAAGGCCGTTGCGGCGGACGTTGGGTCCATTGAACGCTCCTGTGTGCACACAAGATATCAGACGATTTGGGCGCGTCGTCGTCCGCCACATGCGTCATGGAGTGACGTTGCGAAGGCCCTTCTCCGATCCCTTTGGGGTCGGGAATCATGGGAGGGCGGCTACCGGGGGTGCCGCTGCGCGGCGACCCCCGGCTGGGTTCTGGCACCGCGTTGCGGTGCGAGGAAGGCAACGTGATTGCACTTGACAGATGCACCGACCTCGCAAGACCAGTGGGTGATCATGGCATGGCTCAGCGTGAGCGGGCCGCCCGCCGAGGTCCATGTTCCGGGTTCGTGCCACGCCCGCCCTTATCCAGCCAAGTTCATCAGAGCCCAAAACAGAAGGGCTCCGAAGACGACGCAACCGCTGACCGCGGCCCACCACGAGAACGAAAGCCAATAGATCAGGGCGTCTGAAGCTCTCTTGCGACGGAGTCCCCAGACAAGAAATGGAATCGCGGCAACGCCTAGGGCGGAGAGAAAATACATGACCAGGGCACCGCGAGGGCTTAGGAAGGGCGCCGCCGGGATAACGAGTGCTCCGTATATCAGCCCGAGCACCTCGGGCCAACGCGGGAATCGTGAGACTTTCCACGCACTTCTCGCCGTGAAGACGAAACCACATTCGGGACAGGTGTGTGGCTCGGTGCCGGTGGCTGGATAGTCGCACTTGGGGCAGTTGGGTGGCGAGTTGTCCATGCTTGCGGCCGAGCAGGCGGCGAGATTCGCAGATTTTTCGAGGAGCCCCGCCGCTTACTGTGACGGTCCCCACCGCCCTCAGGACGCGGCCTGATAGATCGCCGGTCGGTACCGCGGCTTGGGGATTCGCTTCCCAGCGGCCTTTGCCGTCTCAAGCCAGAGTCGCATCGCGATCATGACTTCTCGCAGTGCTTTCTCGGGCGTCTCGCCGAAGGCGGAGCAGTACTTCAGGTCGGGGACGTCGGCGATGAAGCCCTTGTCCTCGGTGCTAAAGAACACGTTGATGTGGTACTTCGGGGTCGCCATGTCTAGCCCTCGATCCGCAGATTGTATTGCTCGACGAGTTTCAGCAGTTGCCGCACCTGATACGGCTTGGCTTGGCCGCCGACTGGCTGCAAGTTCAGTTGGGCGTCGCGGTGCGTGCGATGGATGTAGATGCGGTGGCTGCCGGAGGTGCGGTCGAGGCGGAATCCGAGTGCTCCTACGAGGCGTTCGAGATCGCCGAAGCGGACGTTTCCCTGGCTCTGACTGATGCGTAGGAGCAGCCGTCTCGGATTCACTCGTCAGTCCCCCTGATCCAGCACCGCCATGAACGCTTCCTGCGGGATCGTCACGCTGCCGACGCTCTTCATCCGCTTCTTGCCTTCTTTCTGCTTTTCGAGCAGCTTGCGCTTGCGGCTGACGTCGCCGCCGTAGCACTTGGCCAGGACGTTCTTGCGGAAGGCCTTGATGGTTTCGCGGGCGATGATGCGGCTGCCGATGGCGGCCTGGAGCGGGATCTCGAACTGGTGGCGGGGGATCTGTTCCTTGAGGCGTGCGATCAGGTGGCGGCCTCGGCCTTCGGCTTTCTGGCGGTGGACGATGATGGCGAGGGCCTCGACGGGGTCGCCGTTGATGAGGATGTCCATCTTGTGGAGGTCGTCGGCGCGGTAGCCGATCACCTCGTAGTCCATGGTGCCGTAGCCGCTGGTGAGGCCCTTCATCTTGTCGAAGAAGTCGTAGATGATCTCGGCGAGGGGGACTTCGAACTGGAGGAGTTCGCGGCCGGCGGAGACGAAGGACTGGTTCTTGTAGGTGCCGCGGCGGTCGAGGCAGAGCTTCATGATGTCGCCGATGTACTCCTTGGGCACCATGATCTCGACGCGGCAGACGGGCTCGCGGAGTTCTTCGACGAGCGACATGTTGGGCAGGTCGGCGGGGTTGTGGACTTCGAGCAACTGGGAGCCGGCGGGGACGCCCTTGTCGTTCATGCCGTTGATGAAGGGTGAGGCGGGGTCGACGGGCTTGAGGGACTGGCCGTTGGCGCCGGTGATGGTGTCGGTGCCGCGGACGAGGACGTGGTAGGAGACGGTGGGCGCGGTCTGGATGATCTGGACGCCGCCCTCGCGTTCGAGGCGTTCCTGGATGATGTCCATGTGGAGCAGGCCGAGGAAGCCGCAGCGGAAGCCGAAGCCGAGGGCCTCGGAGTGGACGGGCGAGAAGGTGAAGGACGAGTCGTTGAGGCTGAGTTTCTCGACGGCTTCGCGGAGTTCTTCGAAGTCGGAGCCCTTGCCGTCTTCGGTGGTGGCGGGGTAGAAGTCGCAGAAGACCATCTGGCGGGGCGGCTGATAGCCGGGGAGGGCCTCGGCGGCGGGGTCGTTCTCGAGCGTGATGGTGTCGCCGATGCGGACGTCTTTGAGGGTGCGGATGGCGGCGACGATGTAGCAGGTCTCGCCGGGGCCGACCTTGCCGTCGGGCAGGCGGTAGGGCTTGGGGTTCATCTTGCCGATCTCGGTCACCTGGAACGAGCGGCCGATGCCCATCATGCGGATCTTGTCGCCAACCTTGAGCTCGCCGTCGAAGATACGGGCGTAGACGATGACGCCGCGGTAGTCGTCGTAGACGGCGTCGAAGATGAGGGCGCGGAGCTGCTTGACCACGGGCTTGCGGGGCGGGGGGAACTTCTCGCAGATGGCGGCGAGGAGTTCGGGGATGCCCTGGCCGGTCTTGGCGGAGACGAAGATGGCGTCGGCGGCGTCGAAGCCGAGGGTCTGCTCGATTTCCTCGGCGACTTCGTTCGGGCGCGCGGAGGGCAGGTCGATCTTGTTGATCACCGGGACGATGGTGAGGTTCTCGTTGACGGCGAGGTAGGCGTTCACCAGCGTCTGGGCCTGGACGCCCTGGGTGCTGTCGACGACGAGGATGGCGCCGTCGCAGGCCTTGAGGGCGCGGGCGACTTCGTAGTTGAAATCGACGTGCCCGGGGGTGTCGATGAAGTTGAGCATGAAGAGGTCGCCGTGGGATTCGGCGGACTCTCCCTTTTTGGTCTTGTGGGCGGGCGCGGCGGACTCTGCCTGGTTGGTGGCGCTGGAGGTCGAGCCCGAGTCGTCGATCGGGGCTTCGTATTCGTTCTCGAGCTCGTCGGTCTTGCTGCCGGGCTTGTGGCGGTGGAAGACGGTGACGGCAGAGGCCTTGATGGTGATGCCGCGTTCGCGCTCGATGTCCATCGAGTCGAGGATCTGCTCCTTGGCCTCGCGCGCGGAAACGGCGTTGGTGGCCTGGAGGAGCCGGTCGGCCAGGGTGCTCTTGCCGTGGTCGATGTGGGCGATGATCGAGAAGTTACGGATGTGTTCGGGGCGCTCGGACATTGCGGGGGATGGTAGGAAAGGAGGGCCCGCGCCAACGGGTGGAAATGGCGCGATTTACGGGTGATCCACTCTGGATTTCCCGAGCGGGATCACGATTGGCACGGCCGCGCGGCTGGAGCGTTGGCGACACGGGCAGCACCGCGGCGTGACGGCAGCGGCCGACGTGGGTTCACCGAATCGTCACGGGGTGCGGGCGGCACACCGCGTGATGAAGTTGGGTGCTACGCGTGCGCGGCGGCGGGTTTGATCAGCGGGGTGGTGAGAAGGCGTTGGAGGCTGCGCACGGAGCGTGCGCGAAGGCGGGGCGGCTGGGAGAGTTGAGCGGCGGCGGCGCGGAGCGCGGCGGCGGCGGATCCGGCGGCGGGGAGCAATTGCTCGATGAAGTCTCGCGTGGCAAGGACGTCACACACCTCACCCATGCGACGCTGCAGGTCTTGGAGTCGGGTGATGCGGCGGCGGATCTCACGCGAAGACGGCGCGATGCACGACTCGACCTCGAGGGCGAAGCGCCAGCATTTGACG
>ERZ1066132.404-NODE-404-length-13061-cov-6.078733_pt1 | contig 13061 bp, 11 predicted proteins | sample MGYA00382779_ERZ1066132 | MGnify/ENA primary metagenome ERZ1066132 (study PRJEB33369, sample SAMEA5778362) | biofilm metagenome | biome: Industrial cooling water; feature: Water cooling tower basin; material: Biofilm | place: United Arab Emirates | collected...
CGGCAAGCTCGGACTTGTTCCCCGTCGTGAGTACGATCGCGCCGGTACGGTTTGACAGGGCCATCAGGATCGTGCCCCGCAGGCGCGACTGCAGATTCTCTTCCGCGATGTCGGGCAGTCTCTCGCCCAGCTTCGAAGCGCCCAGTGTCGCCATCGCCGGGTCGATCGCCGCTACAGCGCCGTCGAACGGCACCGAGATCGGAACCGTCATGCACCTGATACCGAGCCGCGCGGCGAGGTCGTATGCGTCGGACTTGCTGTGCTCGCTGGAGTACGGCCCCGGAAGGCTGACGCCGAGCACATGGGCAGGACCGAGTGCCGCCGCCGCGATCGCGGCGGTGACGGCGCTGTCGATGCCGCCGGACAGACCCAGAAGCGCCGAGGTGAAGCCCGTCTTCCCGAGATAGTCTCGGACGCCGAGGACCAATGCCCGGAACAGGTCCTCGTCGGACGACGCGACGCGATCGTGACCGTGCGACGCGCCGACGAATCGCGCGGCAGTCATCGCCGCCGATGCTCGGTCCGAGGTCTCTTCCGTGGAGACAACTCCGGAATGAGTCTGCGTCAACGGCAGATCGACGCACATCAACGCGGTCTCGAACGCGGCAGCACGAGCCAGCAGGCGACCGTCGGGCGCGACGACGCACGACCGACCGTCGAAAATCAGATCGTCATTTCCGCCGACCTGATTGACGCTGGCCACGTGCATGCCGTGACGTTGTGCGTGCTTCCTCAGGATGGAGAGGTGGCGTTCGCTTTTTCCCAGGACGAACGGGCTCGCGGACGCCGAAAGGATCGCCCGGCAACCGAGGCGGGCGAGTTCGTCGATGGGATCGGGGCCATCGTGGTAACGGGCCGCGAAACCGGCGTCCTCGCCACGCCACAGATCTTCGCAGATCGCCAGCCCGAGCCGCACCAGACCCGCTCGGCCTGGAACTTCGATCGCAACAGCGTGCGATCCGGGCAAGAAATACCGGTCCTCGTCGAAGACGTCGTACGTGGGTAGCAGTCGCTTGTCGTAGGTAGCGATCGCCCGCCCCTCCCGGTAGGCGATCAGGGAATTCACGATTCCGATGCGGCGTCCGGCACTGTCAAAGGCCGCCCGTGGCAGGCCGAGTATGACCGTTGAGTCCTTCGAGCATGCGGTGCCGATCCGATCGGCGGTCGAGCGGCAGGCGTCAAGAAACCCGGCCTGATGGAGAAGATCGCGAGGGGGGTATCCGCAAACACAGAGCTCCGGGAAGAGAACGACATCGGCCTCCAGATCGCGAGCCTTGTCGATCATCGCCGCGATCGCAGCGGCGTTGCTCTCCAAGGCGCCGATCGTGGGGTTGGTCTGGGCGAGCGCAAGGCGCATGGATTAAGAATAGTGATTCATCCCCGTCCGGTCGGCCGTTCCCGCCGCCGAAATGTCGGCAAAGCCGCGGGTGTCACGGCCCGTCGATGGGAAAGCGGCGCGACCGGCGACGAGCGATCGACACGACAAGCCCCGTTCCCGCCGCATATTCTCTGCCCGATGATTACGCCCTCCCCGACGACGAAGATCGATCCCAAACTCTGCCGCGGTGTCCTCGAGCAGGTCGTCGCCGAGTCTGCAACCAGGCCCGGCTATGTGGTGATCAGTGTGCCGAACACGAGCTACCAGATCCATCTCGTCGGCTCGGCGCGAGGTGAGGTCGGCCGGACGATCGTGGGCACGATCCGCGCCAAGGCGCGTCGCATCGACGCGGTCCAGAGCGGCGGACGATTTCTGGAACCGGTCTTTGGCCGCCCGCGTCGGGTGCAGGGCAGCGTGATCGCCATTGAAAGCGGATGCATCGTTGTGAACGCCGGGGTTCCGATTCATGTTGAGCCCACAGACGAGCGTCAGAGCGCCGGCGACTTTCAGATTGGGCAGTTTGTCAGTTTCGATGCGCTCGACGGCGCAACGTTTACGCAGGGCTGATCAAGACTTTGTCGCTCGCTCAAGTGCTCCGCGAGGGTCCCTCAGCTCCAGGGACCGGGCCGCAGCGGGTGTGATGCCGGCGCGGCTTTCGATCTGGCGACGCGGTTCCCTCGCTCGTTCCTGACCGCTTTCTCATAAGCCTCGGCGGCGATCGGCAACAGACGTGAGCGCACGCGGTTGCGCCGGCGTCCGCGTGTCGCCCGTTGTGCTGGTCACGACCCAGCTCCCCGCCTCCTCCGTCGTTGCTCCCCGTCCGGTGCATGCCGCGGGCAGCCTTTCTAATGTTCACCCGACGCGGTGCATCTCATGTCAAGGAAGTCGTGGCGACACACGACACGTGCGGGCTCCGACTGGGCATGCCGCCTTGCAGGCCTCCCGACGGACCGTCCGGGCGAACGCACATCCCGCTTGTTGGCGAAGCGCGGGTATCCGCTGGCTTATTGCTGACAGTTCGCCGTTGCACCATCTCGTCGGAACGCGATGCTCGCCTGTTCGCATTTGCCTGGTCGTCCATCGGGCTTGAGACCGTACTCTGCGCACAGGGCATTCGCATCCGTGCTCCGATGGCGAGAGGCCCGGCTTCGCCCGGAACAAGGCCGATTGGTTCGGCTTCGCGGAAAGACACGCCCGCCTGATCGACCGTGACGCCGTCCGCGACGCGGCAGACGGCGCGAGTTGTGGCCGCCTTGAAGATCGTCTTGTTCCCAGCGCGCTGCACCCGCATCGCGGCGAATGCCCTGCGACGGTTGCGTCGAGGTTCGAGCTCTCTATCCCTTCGTTGGCCGTGGTCAGGTCGCCATGGTGGAAGGAGCCGGAACCGTGGCGATCTCAGGCCCGGGCACCAGATCGTGTTGTGATCGTGAACAGACAGGGCTCGGGCATACCCAGCGATTGCGGACGCCGCGATTGAAGGCGGTCATCGCGACTTGCCCGGGCTTGCGCGGTTCTTCATCCCGGATCGGTGGCGTCACCCGTGTCGATGCCGGCCGTTGGCCGTCAACGAGGGCTCAGCGGCCGGAAGCGAAGACCGCGGCGATCAACTCGTCGGAGGATTTCGGAGTCGCTTTCCCGCCGATGCCCGCGCGCTCCAGCGCCAGCAGGACGCGCCGCTCCGCTTCTGCCCGCGATTCGCCCAAGGCGACCAGTGCGGCGACGGCTTCTTCGCCGACCTGATTGAGCCCGGGCGTCGAGAACGAGGCCGCGGACTTGATCTCGAGCGTGCGCAGTTCGACCTCGCTGAGATACGGTTCCACCTTGCCCGACAGTTCGGCGATGACCGTTTCCGCGAGTCGCTTGCCGATCTCGGGAAGCTTGATCAGCGCCGCGGCATTGCGCTCCGCGATCGCTCGAGCGATCTGCGCCGGCTCGATCGCCATGGCCCGCAGCGCCTTTCGGTTGCCGATGCCCTTCACCGTCGTAAAGAGGTCAAAGAAGGCGCGGTCACGAGCGCTCTGGAATCCGATCAGGCGCGGGATGAAGCTCGTGCCCTGACCCTGACCCTCGAGGTACTCGAGAGTGACGAGCGTCACCGTCTGGCCCAGCTTTGGTGCGAGCAGCGGAGCGACGTACGCGGGTATCAGCACCTCACGGGCGAAGGAACCGTCCGGAGCCGCGATGTGCGCCGCGTTCGATTCCAGGGACTCAAGTGTGCCGGTCAGGCGTGCAATCATGGGGTCATCGCAGCTCGAAGAGGGAAGATCCGAAACACCGTGCAGGCAGGAAGATAGCAGCACCGGTGGGCTTCCGCATCCGGCTGTCGCGGAACCTGCGCTGTGCTGCCGCATCTGATGCGTTGGCACAACCGGAGGACCACACTTGCGAACGGCAATCGGACTCATCGTGGCGACCGTTTCTCTGATTAGCAGCATTACGCTGGGGCAGACCATGAAGGCGGTCCGGGCCACCGCGTACGGAGGCCCGGAAGTCCTGAAGGTCGAAGAGATCGACCGACCCAAGGCCGGTCCCGGCGAACTGCTCGTCCGCGTTCGTGCCGCGGGCGTGAACCCGGTGGACTGGAAGATCCGGCAGGGGTTGCTTCGAAGCATGTCGCCCCAGCCGCCGTTTATTCCGGGGTACGACATCGCCGGAACCGTCGAGTCGCTCGGCGAAGGTGTGAGCGAGTTCAAGGTCGGCGACGAGGTGTATGCGTATCTCTCCCTGACCAAGGGCGGCGGCTATGCGGAGTTTGTCGCCGTCCCCGCCAAGGAGGCGGCGAGAAAGCCGAAGACCGATTTTGCCGAAGCCGCTGCGGTGCCGCTCGCCGGACTGACGGCGTGGCAAGCGCTGTTCACGCAGGCATCTCTCAAGCAAGGCCAGACGGTGCTTATTCACGGGGCCGCCGGCGGCGTCGGGCATTTCGCCGTGCAGTTCGCCAAGTCCAAGGGCGCAACCGTCATCGCCACCGCGAGCAGCGCCAACCATGACTTCCTGAAGAAGCTCGGCGCCGATGTCGTGATCGACTACACCACAGAGAAGTTCGAGGATGTGATCAAGGACCGAAAGCTCGAGGTTGACCTGGTGCTCGACAGCATCGGCGCGGACACCCACGATCGCTCGTACGCCGTGCTCAAGAAGGGCGGCACACTCGTCTCCATCGTCCAGCCGCCCAAGGCCGACAAGATGAAGGAGTACGCGGTGAACGCGAAGGTCTTCCTTGTCATGCCCAACGGACCGCAGCTCGCCGAGATTGCCCGCCTCATTGACGCCGGCACGGTCACCGCGCACGTCAGCGCCAAGCTGCCGCTCGAAGAAGCCGCCAGGGCCCACGAACTCAGCCAGACCGGCAAGACCCGCGGCAAGATCGTGCTGGAAGTGAAGTAGCGCACACCTCCACGCCCCCGCGTCTCTCTGCGCGGCTTCTGCGGCGAGGAGTGGTCGAGCGCAGCGAGGCTGGGGACGAGCACGAGGCAACACCGCTACTCCGGAGCCATCCGAGCTCGGTGCTCCGCGCGACCGCGGGCATCTTGCCGCTACCCGCTCACTTCTTCTTCAACGTCGCCCGCTGCACCGACACCACGGGCACGCCCGTCACCTGCGGCACCTGCGCGGCAGGATCATCCGCCTTGTCGCCGGTCGCGACAAGCTGCTTGGTGCTCATGGTGATGATCTCGGTCTCGATCGTGTCCCCCACAAACCGGTCGTGGGACACCAGCCGCACGCCTTCGAGATCGAACGCGCTGTACAGGCTCCCGCCGATGAGCGTGCATGGCAGCACAATTCCGTTCTTCTCATCGATCTCGTACGCCCCCTTGGCCGCGTCCTTGACGACGAGCTGGTACGGCCTCTCCTGACGGTTTTTTCCGTCGTCGTAGACGATTGTCCAGCCGAATCTGGTCGGATCATCCGTCGCGGCGATCTTGAGTTCCATGGTGAAACGCATCGCCACGCCCGTGGGGGTGATGAGCGTCGCGTCGCCGGTCCAGTGCCCGACCCACGTGGCCGGGAAACGTGCCTCGCCCGCCGTCGCTTTCGCAGTGGGAGCCGGATCGGCAGCAAGCACGGACGCGGCGACAAAGACGAGGGCTTGGGTGACCATGTCGGCATGCTACCGGCAACCCGCCGAGCGGTTGGCAAGTTGCCGCCCTATACTCTGTCCTTCGCCAGTGGCCCCGTCGCTATTTCAGGTGAGTTGATCTCACTCGGATCGTTCTGGGAATCTGCTGGCAGCGTGCGGCATGTTCGCCGTCACGCGCCACCCGCCGGGTCGTGCCTCGCACGCTTCGGCACCCAGTTCGGCCGCTCGTTCTGACGCGCCACTTTCTGAACCCCCACGGGGTCTTTCGGCGTCCAGGTCCAAGCAGTGCCCAACGCACGCGTCCGCGGATTCCTCCGCGGCGCAAGGAGTAGTTGTTCTCTTGATGTCCGATCCTGTTGCCGCGCACCGCCCCATCCACTCGTCCTCCCATTCGCACGCGGAGAGCCACTCCGCCGGCCACTCCCATGGCGAAACCACGCGAACCAAGCCGCACGCAGGCTCGCACCATAAGACCGAACACGCGGCCGTGATCGTCCGCGGCGGCGCCGACGATGCGACCCGCGTCGCGTCGACTAAGGACGCGATTCCCACGACCTTCGCCGAGATCGGGCTCTGCGCGCCCGTCCTCAAGGCGCTGAACGATGAGGGCTACACCATCCCGACGCCGATCCAGGCGCAGGCGATTCCGCCGCTGATGGCCGGGCACGACATGCTCGGCTGCGCGCAGACTGGCACCGGCAAGACCGCCGCGTTCGCGCTGCCGATCCTGCACCGACTGCAGACCATGCCGCGCGACAAGTCGCACCGCGGGCCGCACCTGCCCAAAGTTCTCGTGCTTTCCCCGACGCGCGAGCTCGCCACCCAGATCGGCGAGAGCTTTGCCGCCTACGGGCGCCACACGTCGGTTACGGGCACGATCATCTTCGGCGGTGTCTCCCAGGGCCGCCAGGTCCGCGCCATTCGCGCCGGCGTCGACGTTCTCGTCGCGACCCCGGGCCGCCTCATCGACCTGCTCGAGCAGGGCGAGGTCGATCTGAGCCAGATCAACATCCTCGTGCTCGACGAGGCCGACCGCATGCTGGACATGGGCTTCATCGCCCCGATCCGCAAGATCGTCTCCAAGCTCCACGCCGAACGCCAGACCATGCTCTTCAGCGCGACGATGCCCAAGGAGATCGTCCGACTCGCCGACTCGCTGCTGAAGAACCCGGTGAAGGTCTCCGTCACGCCGGTTTCCTCCGCGGCGCCGAAGATCGAGCAGTCGCTCTACATGGTCCCCAAGGCCACCAAGCCCGCGATGCTGGTGCACCTGCTGGAAGAAGGCAACGTGCAGCGTGCCGTGGTCTTTACCAAGACCAAGCACGGCGCCGACCGTCTCCAGAAGCGGCTGGTCCGCGCCGGCGTCTCCGCCACCGCCATTCACGGCAACAAGGCCCAGAACCAGCGCGACCGCGCCCTGCTCGGCTTCAAGACCGGCAAGGTCCGCGTGCTGGTCGCCACCGACGTCGCCGCCCGCGGCCTCGACGTCGACGGCATCAGCCACGTCTTCAATTTCGATCTGCCGATGGACCCCGAGGCCTACGTCCACCGCATCGGCCGCACCGGCCGCGCCGGAGCCACCGGCATCGCCATCAGCTTCTGCGACCGCGAAGAGCGAGGCCTGATGCGCGACATCGAGCGCCTCACCGGCAAGAAGTTCAACCCCATCATGACGCTGCCGGACCTTCCGACCGATCTGCTCGACAGTCACCACGCGCACCAGGACGAGGCGCGCGAAGATGAGCGTTCCTACCGATCGCACGGGCACGGTCACAGTTCCCGCGAGGGAAAGTCGCACGCCAGCTCCGGCTACCGCGGCGGCCACGGCGCCCATGCGGCGCATCCCAAGGCCCACCCAGACGCCCATAGCGGCTCCAACTCGGGCAAGCATGCCGCCGCTCACGCCCCGCACAACAGCCACGCAACCCACCGCGGAACGCCGGGCCATGCTTCAAGCCCCAAGGCAGGTCACGGCGGTGGACATGCCAGCGGTCATTCGAGCGGGCACTCCGGCGCCCAGCCCAAGCCATCGGGAAATGCGTCGCACCGTGGTGGCCATCCATCCAAGAGCAACCGCCGCCCCGGTAAGCCCAACTGGCATCGCGGCGGCCGTTGACCGGCCGGAGTCGGCGCGGAATCGACCGCGCCGTCTGACGAATTTCGACCGTCACGCGACTAGTGCGGCACTTCCTTGACCGCGTTGCGATTCCACGCCGGCACCCGAACCACGATCGGGCCGTCGCCGGTGATCTCGCACTGGCAGCTCAGGCGGCTGTTGCGTGACAGCCCCGGCGCCTCTTCCACCCGGTCCTCCTCCGCCTCGGTCGCCTCGGTGAGCGAATTCATGCCCTTCTCGACGTGCACGTGACAGGTCGAGCAGGCACAGACGCCGCCGCAGGCGTGCTCGATGTTGATCCCGTGCTCAAGCGCAAGCTCGAGCAGCGTGCGAGTTCTCGGAGCTTTGAGGTCGATCTCAGAGCGATCCAGGCCCATCCCCTCGGCGTCCTCGATCAGGAATTTGACGGCGACGGTGGCCGGAAACTTGGTGGTGTCGATGTCGCGGATATGCATGGGGGGTCCTCTGGGCTGGAGGTGATGGTAGAGCGGGGAAGTAAAATGGCCAAAGGGCCAAAGATCCAAAGGACCAAATCACGAGGCAGAACGCCCTCCGAATTTGGCCCTTTGGCGATTTGGATCTTTGGCTATTTCGGCCGCGAACCTATCATTTCCGTCCATGCCTTCGCTCCTCGTCGAGCCCGAAAGCCCTCTCGCTGGCACGCTGGATCTCAGCGTCATCGCTCCGGCTCACAACGAGCAGGACAACGTCGCCGCGCTCGCCGAGGAAGTCCGGGCGGCCCTGGAGCCCACCGGGATCAACTGGGAGCTCATTATCGTCGATGACGGCTCGACCGATCGCACCCGGGCGATCGTGCAGGGGCTGATGGCGACCCGCCCTTGGCTCCGCTGCGTGGCGATGACCCGCACGCCCGCTGGCAAGGGCAACGGGCAGTCCGCGGCGTTCCACGCCGGCATCCGCGCCAGCCGCGGCCGCCTGGTGGCGACGATGGATGCCGACCTCCAGAATGATCCGGCCGACTTGCCGGCGCTCCTGAAGACCCAGCGCGACACCGGCGCGGACCTGGTGCAGGGCGACCGCTCGCACGCCCGCAAGGACAACCTGATCCGCAAGGTCGGCTCGTTCGTGGGCCGCTCGTTCCGCAAGATGCTGCTGGGCGACAGCGTCCGCGACACCGGCTGCTCGCTGCGGATCATGCGCCGGGCCTACGCCCTCGCGCTGCCGCTCGAACTCCGCGGCATGCACCGCTTTGTCCCCGTCACCATCCGCGACCTCGGCGGCACGATCGTCGAGCAACGCGTGAACCACCACCCGCGTCACGCCGGCGAGACCAAGTATGGCTTGGGCATCACCAAGCGTGCCATCCCAGGCTTGATCGATCTCTTCGCGGTGCGCTACTTCCGTTCTCGCCGTCGCAGCGTCGCGGCGATGGACGTGCCGCCGTCGAACGCGGGCACGCCGCCGGTGAAGGTGGTGGAGGTGAAGCCCATTGCGGTCGGAGCCGGGGAGTCCTCGTCCCGAGGTGGCCATTGAAGTGGGAACCCGCGGCCTTGATGGGGCTGCTCATCCTGCTGGGCCTGTGGCTCGTGGCAGGACCCGTCGGCGGCAGCGGCGTGAAGCCCCGTGAGAACTCGATCGTCACCGAGATCCGCGTCGGCAGCACCCGCGGCGTCGTCGAGGTCACCGGCCCCGCCTCCGATCAGAAGTTCCGGGTGCTGACCCGGGGCGGCTACGAGTCGCCGGAGATGACCCGCCCGCAGTTCGAAGCAACCTTCGGGCCGGCCGTCGCGCACGAAGCCGCCGACGGCCGTGCAAACTGGGTCTTCCGCGTCTTCAACATTACCAATTGGGCGAGCCTGTTCTGGATCAGCATCGGCTTCGGCGGGCAGATCCTCTTCAGCGGTCGCATGTTCCTGCAATGGCTCATCAGCGAGCGCCACAAACACAGCATTATCACCCCGTCATTCTGGTGGTTCAGCCTCTTGGGCGGGATCTGCCTTTTCGCGTACTTCGTGTGGCGTCAGGACGCCGTGGGCGTGATCGGGCAGTCGTCGGGGATTGTGATTTATGCACGAAACCTGCGGCTGATCGCGAAGCAGAAGCGCCGCGAGGCGGGGAAGTAGAGAGAACGCGGAGGGGCGGAGAGGGCGGAGATTCGCGGAGCCGGAGTGGTTTGGGTGCGACTGACTCGTCGGCCGCTCCTGTGCTGTGGCCACCAGGCACTGGGGTGAGAAGCGATGGGTTTTCCGATAAGATACTGGAATCGAAGCGCGGGTCGGTTTTCTTGGTCGCCGACGGAGACGCAGTGAGCCAACGGTACCCTTAACCGCTCGCCGAACTGGAGAAGCACTTCGCCAAGCCGGAGAGTCTGAATCAGCTTGTTCGTGAATGCCTTAGATGTGTTGGTGGCAGGGGTGTATTGCATCGGTGCGAGTGGAGACCGCCGTGTCAAGAGTGCCAGTGAAACCCGAACTTCTTCGCTGGGCCTGCGAGCGCGCCGGCAAGCCGGAGTCTGCACTGACCGAGAAGTTCGCAGCATTCCCAGCCTGGCTGACCGGTGAGAAGGCTCCGACGCTGAAGCAACTGGAGGACTTCGCCAGGGCAACCCGCACCCCGTTCGGCTTCTTCTTCCTCCCCGAGCCGCCAGTTGAGAAGATCCCGATTCCCGATTTTCGCACCGTTGGCAGTGAACGCGTCCAGCATCCGTCCCCGGACCTTCTCGACACGATCTACCTCTGCCAGCAACGCCAGGATTGGTATCGCCAGAATACACTCGTGCTGGGCGAGTCGCAGCTCGACTTCATCGGCTCCGCCAGCGTGCAGAGCGACGTCGTCACCACGGCCGCACGCATTCGCCATGTCGTCGGGTTTGATCTCGACGCCCGTGCCGAGGCGTCCACGTTCCTCGACGCGCTCCGCATGATGATCGACGCCGCCGACCAGTCGGGTATTCTCGTCATGGTGAGCGGCATCGTCGGGCACAACTCGCACCGCCCGCTCGACACTGCCGAGTTCCGTGGCTTCGCCCTGAGTGACGACCGCGCCCCGCTGATCTTCATCAACGGCACCGACACTAAGTCCGGCCAGATGTTCACACTCGCCCACGAACTGGCCCATCTTTGGCTCGGCGAGTCGGGCGTCTCAGATGTCACCCCCGCGACGTCGTTTCCGCAGCGTGCGGGCGGACTGAGCGTCGAGCGCTGGTGTAACGCCGTCGCTGCCGAGATGCTCGTCCCGATAGCTGGCTTCCGCCAGGCGTACAGCAGCCGGGCGGAACTGAGACCAGAGATGCAGCGCCTCAGCAGGCAGTACAAGGTGAGCACGCTCGTCGTCCTTCGCCGAATGCTTGACGCGGGCGGTCTCACCCGCGATGCGTTCCAGGCTGCGTTTGACGCCGAACTGCAGCGCCTAAGGGCCGAAATCGCCAAACGGAAGGCCGCCGGTGGCGGCGGCGACTACTACGCCACCACCAGCGTCCGCGTCAGCGAACGATTCGCCAAGGCTGTGCTCGCCAGCACCTGGGAGGGGCGATCCACGTTCACTGAGGCGTTCCGCCTCCTCGGCTGCCGCAACGTCAAGACCCTCGAATCCCTCGGCGATCGCCTCGGCATGTCCGACTACCTGCGTGGGGGGGCTCTCTGATGGCTTATCTCCTCGATACAGGTATCTTCATCGAGGCCAAGCGCCGGTTTTACGGAATGGATTTCGTCCCCGGATACTGGGACTGGCTCATGCGCGAGGCCAACACAGGCACGATCCGCTCCATCGAGAAGGTTGCTGACGAGATCGGCGCACAGCAGGACGACCTGAGCGCCTGGGCCGCGACATTGCCTAATGGATTCTTCCTGCGCCCTGACGCCACGTTCAGCGCCGCGTTTCAGCAGGTGAGCCAGTGGGCGCTAGCGTCGGGTTTCCAGGCCGCGGCGTACAATGAGTTCCTTGGCGTGGCCGATTCGTTCTTGGTCGCGCAGGCACTGGCGGGCGGGCACACCGTCGTCACCCTAGAGAAGCCCGCCACGACGCCAAGCAAACGGAAGATCAAGGTGCCCGACGCGTGCGCCGGCGTGAGCGTCAAGTGCATGACGCCGTACGAGGTGATGCGATTGCGCGGCGTACGGCTGGTGTTGGCCGCGCGATGATTCCCGTGCTTAGCGGCTCCGATAGTTCTCAAGGTGCCAACCGGGGGCGAGGCGTGGGGCCAGCCGTTTTCCGTCATTATCCGATCCCCCGCCTCTCTTGGCTCGCTCCGCGTCCTCTGCGTTCCCCGCCCAAATCCCCGTCCGGCCGAAGTCGCTATCCTCTCTCCCGGCGTCCTGACCGACGCCCCGGCCGGAACAGGCGGCCGCGTGTTCGACAAACTTCGGTTGCGGGTTGGGATGGGGCGTCGTGGTGGTGCAGAGAGCGCGGGTCAACCCCGATCCGCGGCGGCGATGGCACACCATGCAAGTCCTTCTTGACGACCAACCCCTGACGATCGATCGGCCCACCCTGGCCGCGGCGTTGCGTGCTGCGCAGGACGCCGCCCGCGAGCGCGGCCGCATCATCGTCGAGGCCTTCGCCGACGGGCGGCCGATTTCGGACGATCAGCTTTCGAACCCCGACGACACGCCCTCGGAACTGGGCCGTGTTGCGCTTCGATCCGCGGAGCCCAAGGCGTTGGTCAGCTTCACGCTGGTGGACGCCGCGGACGCTCTGGTGCACGTCGCGGACGATCACGAGGAAGTCGGCGGCAAGATCCAATCCGGTGAGACGCAGGAAGCCCTGGCCAAGCTCGGCGAATCGATCGCGACCTGGCAGGCGGTCTGCGACATCCTGAACAAGAGCGCGAGCTTGCTCAAGCTCGACCTCGATGCGTTGACGCTGGATAGCGATCCGACGCCGCTGTCGGCGCAGTTCACCGCGATGCTCGAGAAGCTCGGCAGCATCAAGACGGCGCTCGAGTCACAGGACTTCTCGGCGCTGTCCGACATCCTCCTCTACGAGATGGCGCCGCTGGCGCGCCAATGGTCGGCGACACTGCGTGAGATCGCCGATCGCGTCCGGGATGGGCGCATCCGGCCCGGTTCTTCGATGGGGGCCTAGCCGAGAGAGCACCATGGCCAAGGCACCGGGGAACCCGATCGACAAGCTGATGGACGAAGCGAGCGAGGCCTTGCTCGCGACCGAGTACTTCACCGTTGTGAAGCTCTGCAAGAGGGCTCTCGAACGCGCCCGTGCCGCCGACGACTTTGAGCGCATGTCCCGCATCGTGCTGCCGCTGCAGGAAGCGCGGCGTCAGATCCGCCAGATCGCCTGCGACGCCGGACCTCGCTTGCTCGTCACCCAGCGTCTGAAGCCCAGCGAGATGCAAGCGGGGCTGTATCTCTGCCAGGTGCCGATGATCGCCGCCGAGGCGCGGGATGTGCGGGAGCTGGCAGAGTCCAAGTCGGTCCCCGCGATGGTACTGTGCCGCGAGCCGATGACCCGCAGCGGCAAGTGGCCGATTGCCGCCGTCACCAAGGGCGGCCTGGTGGACACTGTCACGA
>ERZ1066132.408-NODE-408-length-12900-cov-6.496847_pt1 | contig 12900 bp, 10 predicted proteins | sample MGYA00382779_ERZ1066132 | MGnify/ENA primary metagenome ERZ1066132 (study PRJEB33369, sample SAMEA5778362) | biofilm metagenome | biome: Industrial cooling water; feature: Water cooling tower basin; material: Biofilm | place: United Arab Emirates | collected...
CGCCCTACAGCGTGGATGCGCGTCGGTGCATCTCGTACCTGACGATCGAGCGGCGGGGGGCGATCGACGTTTCGCTGCAGGCGAAGATGGGCGAGTGGATCTTCGGCTGCGATGTGTGCCAGGAGGTGTGCCCGCACAACTCGGTGCGCCCGGCGGGGAGTGATGTGGGGGTTGCGCACCAGGCGTACGCGCCGACGCGGGAGACGCTGGACGCGATCGAGGTGCTGCGTTGGACGGAGGAAGAACGCCGGCGGGGATTGGCGGGGACGGCGATGACGCGTGCGAAGCTCGAGATGCTGAAGCGCAACGCGTTGATCGTGGTGGGGAATGCGGCGGTAGATGCGGAGACGCGGCGTGCGCTTCGCGTGGCGGTGGCTGGGGTAGCGGAAGAAGTGGGGGCGAGCGCGGAATTGGTGGCGTTGGCGCGGCGGGTCTTGGCGAGTCTGTCGTGAAGTGGGGGAGTCGGATTAGACGTTTGGGGTTTTGATCCACGCCCTCGTTCCCCTCCCCGGTCTCGCTGCGCTCGACCACCCCTCCCCGCTGCGCGGGGCGGGGAGGCGCGGGCGGCTTCGCCGCACTTAGGAGCGCGTACGGGCCGCGGCGGCGATGAGTACCACGCCGAGGCCGATCGGCAGCCACCATTCCTGTTTGTGCATGAAGCCCATGTAGAATGTGGGTGTGGCGAGGGCGCACGCGGCGAGCCAGACGATGTAGCTCGCGAGGGTCGGTGTCGTGGTGGCGTGGCGCCGGGGAATGATCACGAGCCAGACGTAGGCCGGGAGCAGCAGGCCGTAGGCCGACATGAAGAGGCGATAGCCGAACTCGAAGGTGGGGGAGATGCCGGGGCCGTCGCTGATGCGGGGGAACTGCAGCCCAGCCGAGAGCGCAAGCGCTGCGATGGTGGCGAGGGTGAATGTCGCCGCCCGACGCGAAGATGTCGGCGACTCGTCGGCGCCCAGCAGAATCGCCTCGCGAATGTGCAGTCCGATGGTGTAGCCCGATTGAATGAGGATGTGAAAGACGATCGCGGCGGCCACACGCGGACCAGCCGCTGCGGTGCCGAGGAAGTGGCCCGCATAAGCGAGCGTGAAGAGGATCATGGAGAAGAAGACCACCCCGAAGCCGAGGGCGAAGGCGAGCTTGGACTCCCGCGGCGTGGTGGAGAGGCGGGCGCGGAGGAAGGTGGCGTCGAGGTAGGGGCAGAAGAGGAAGCCGAAAACACAGACCGGGGCGAGGTACAGGAGCGCGGGAAGTCCGAGGAAGGTGCGGTTTGGTGCGTCGGGGATCTTGAACTCGAGCCCGGTGTAGAGCGCGAACGCGGCGATGGCGAGGCTGAGGAGATAGACCGTGCCCGCGTCAGCCGGTGAGCGGGATCGCACCCCTGAGAACAGAGCAAAGGCGACGATGGCGCTGACGACCCACGGCCAGAGCGTGCCGCCCACGTATCCGGCTTGCGAGAGCCACCAGATGAGGTACAGGTGGAAGAGGACGGTGATGGCGGAGAAGAGGCGGACGGCAAGGGCATCGCGGGTGAGGATGCGTTGGGCAGAATCAGAGGAGCGGAGGACGAATCCCATGGCGGCGGCGCCGAGGACGTTGGGGATCGCGAAGACGAAGAAGGCCGCGACGCCATAGTCGCGGACGAGGAGGATGGGGAGGAACATCCCGATGCACCACGTCCATGAGACGCCGAGATAGACGGCCCAAGAGGCGGCGCGGGGGAGGTTGGTGGGAGGGTTGGACACGGGGCGCGAGTGTACGGGATTCGAAATGGCCAAATGGCCAAAGGGCCAAAGAGCTAAAGGGCCAAATCAGAGCGACGATCGGTGATCTGAAATTTGGCGCTTTGGAACTTTGGCCATTTGGCCCTTTGCCTCTACCCTCGGTCATGGTGCGATATCGGTGGAAACTGCTGCGTGCGGGGAAGTTCCGGCTGGACGGCGGCTCGATGTTCGGGCTGGTGCCGCGGGTCGTCTGGGGCAAGACGGTGCCGACCGACGAGCGTGGGCGGATCGAGGTGCAGCACAACTGCTTGCTCCTGGAGCGATGCCACGAGGATCCGGGTGATCCGCCGGGACCCAAGCTGGTATTGCTCGAGGCCGGGTCGGGCAACAAGCTCGACGCGAAGAGCCGCGACATCTTCGCGCTCGAGGAGCGCTCGATCATCGACGCGCTGCACGAGGTGGATTGCCGCTGCGAGGATGTGGGCGCGGTGCTGGTGACGCACTTGCACTTTGATCACGCGGGCGGGCTGACGCGCTTGCCGAGGCCGGGTGAGAAGGGCGTGGGGGAGTTCAACGCGGTGCCGACGTTTGCGAACGCGGAGATTTACGCCCAGGCGAGGGAGTGGCAGGACGCGATCGCGAACAACAGCGTGATGACGCGGACGTACTTCAAGGATCACTTGTTGCCGGTGGCGGATCAGATGAAGCTGATCGATTCGCCGCGGCCGTTTGTGAGCGGGTACACGCCGGGGCGGGATGAAGCGCCGGCGGTGCCGGCGACGCAGCGGATCACGTGGCTGCACGGGCTCAAGGGTGTGACGGGCGTGCCGGGTGTGGGAGTGATGCTGGTGCCGGGGCACACCTGGGGCCAGCAGGCGATGGTCTTCACGGATGAGCGAGGCGAGACAGTCGTGTTCACGCCCGACGTCATGCCCACCGTGAACCACGTCGGTCAGGCGTACAGCCTCGCGTACGACGTGGAGCCGTACACCAGCATGGTCTCGCGGCGGTGGCTGCTGGAAGCGGCGGCCATGTACGGATGGACGCTGGTGCTCGACCACGAGCCCGGAAATCCCGTGCAGCGGGTGAAGCGGAAAGACAGCTGGTACGAACTCGACGCCATCACCGCCAAGCCATGATGGGCAAGACGTCCCGCGAGGATCGTCGCATCGGAGCCGAAGCGGCAGCAAGCGACCGGCGTTGTTGCTGCGCGCCGTTGGTTCCCTTGAATGGGTGGCGTGGGCTTTTCGCCCGCTCGTCACCAGCCTTCGTATGATCATGTTGTGACTACCACTGGAACAGCCGACCCTGCAGCCCTTCGCAGCCGTGTGGAGAAGGTGATTTCGCTCATCCGCCCGGCGGTCCAATCCGACGGCGGTGATGTGGAGTTGGTGGCAATTGGGACAGACGGGGTGGTTGAAGTCCGGCTCCACGGGGCTTGTGTCGGCTGCCCATCCAGCACCATGACGCTGCAGATGGGCCTGGAGCGCAACCTCAAGGCGCACGTGCCGGAGGTCAAGGGCGTGCGGGCGGTGAATTAGGCGTCGGGCCAGACGACCGGCCACACGACCGGCCGGACGACCGCCAGAACGGGTTGACAGACGGTCAATCGTCTTCTATAGGTTTTTGTCAGGATTGGGAGACGCGGCCTATCCGGCGTGGCTTCGCCGGGAAAGTTACGGCTTCGCGCTTTTGGGGCTCGGCGTGCCGTGGTATAACTTCATCGGTGGTACCCGCCATGGTGGAACGCGGCGGGGTTCGTTCCGGTGGTGCGCGTCATTCTGCGCCCAGGCCAGGGAGTGGTCTCATGCTCGTCATCACGCGTCGTGAAGGTGAAGAGATCGTGATCGGTGATCCGCGCAACCCGATCGGCGTGGTGCGAATCGCGTCGATCAAGGGTGAACGCGTACGCGTCGCGTTCGACTTCCCGCGCGAGGTGGAGATCCACCGCCGCGAGATCGCCGAGCAGATCGCCAATCAGGAACCCACGGTGGTCGGAACGATCCGGCCGGCGACCGGGACCTGAGCGGCGCGTTAGTCTGTTGCACGACGATACCCGGGGCGCTGCTCCGGGTTTTTCTTTGGACCGCCGAGCAATCGAACAGCCCGAACGTCTTCCCATCGCGGCGCCAGCACGTCGCCCACGCCGGTCGGGAATGTGCACGTCCGTGTTCGCGCCCTCGACCGCGGCGGTCCCCGCGGTCAGAGCTGGACCGCCGATGCATAGTGGCGGAGGCGGGTCCGTTCACGCCACGTGCCCGGGTGGAACACGTCGATGCCGATGACGTCGATGCGGACGGGGCGGCTGCGTCGGCGGAGGTGGGGGTGCTTGCGCAGCAACTCGAGGGCGAGGGTCGCGAGTTTGTCCTTCTTGTCCTCATCGACCGCGGCTTCGGGCGGCGGCGCGTCGGGGTGAGCTCCATCCGCGCGGCGCGATTTCACCTCGACCAGCACGAGGAGTCGCTCGTCATCGGTCTCGCAGACGATGTCCAACTCGCCGCTGGGGAGCACGACATTGCGATCGAGGATCCGGTAGCCGCTGCGGCGGAGGTAACGTGCCGCCGCAGACTCGCCACGCCGGCCCACGAATGCCGTGTCCGGGCTGATGTGGCCGAGGAGGACTCTGAGACGCCAGAGCATGAGTTAGGAACAGCGTTGCCCGGTCGGCGGTCGCCGCGGTTCACCGCGGTGAGCCCGCTTCCGTCGCTGGCTTTTCCACCGGAACATTTCCCGCCGCGACGTTGGCGGTCACACGCTCCTCCAGGATCTCAAGCAGGCGTCGTGTCATGGTGTCAAAGTCGGTGAACGAGGCGCGGCGCTTGAGTTTCTCGACGAACCGTCGCTGCTCGTAGTTGAAGCGGCCGTTGGTGAGCGAGTAGTCGAGGCCGATCTGGGCGTTGTAGAGGTCCATCGACATCCGCTGGATCTTCTCGAGCTTGATCCAGTAGGACGTGCCACGGACTTCGACGGGGCCGGTGTGCTGGCCGGGCTGGAGCGTGCGCACCGCCTCGTTGAGCTCCTTGGGGCCGAAGAAGTCGTGCTTTTCGTACTCGTCCTCGAACGACGCGACGAGGAACTTCTCCGCGTCCTTCTCCTCGTCGTCCGGGGCGACCTCGTCGTCGGCCGGCGCTTTGCGCGGCGGAAGGCGCTCATCGGCCAGCTTGTTGAAGTCCGCGCCGCTCGCGAGCGCCTCGGTGATCCGCTGCACTTCCGCGGCATCGCGCGTGTTCACGCTGAGCACCCGGAAGTACGCCAGCGGCGGCGGATTGAATTCACGGTACTGACGCTCGTACTGCATCTGGATATCGCGCCAGCTCGTGTTCACACGGCTCTTGATCCGCGTCTGCAGGATGAAATTGATGAGCTCCTGTTGCTCGCGGTTCTTCATGTACTGATCGAGCGTGCCGCCGTCTCGGGCGGAAAGCGTCTCGTTGGCGGCGGCCTCGATGCCGCGGTTCTCGGCCACAACTTCGCTACGGACGGTGTTGAGCCAGTTGAAGAACCCGGCCTTCTGCTCCGGCTTGAGGGAGTTGAGCGCCTCGGCGCGGAGGACCTCGTCCTCGATGATGCCGTTGAGCTTGCGCTGGACCTCTTCCGTCGCCAGTCGGCGCCACGCCGCCTTCCCGCGTCGCGGATCGGCCTTCACCATCTTGGCGTACTCGGTGGTGAGGCGGTCCGACATTTCTTCCAGGAACGTCGAGGCGTAGATGGCCCGGTTGTTGACGTCCCCGATCTTGGCATCCACAAAGATCGGCGCACCGATCTCGCGGGGCGCCCGGCTTTCCAGGTCGGGCGCACCGATCTCCGCAGCCGCGTCGAAGATTCCGTCGCTGGCGGAGACCGGTCCGGAGCGCAGCGGTCTCACAGTCTCGGCCGCCACGGTCCGAGTCGGGGCATCCCCCGTCCCGCCGACCGATCCCGCCGCCGCCGTCGGGGCCTTGAAGTCCGCCGCCGAAACTTTGGTCGTCGCCGACACGCCCTCTGACGAGGTGCACCCCGACAAGCCGATGGGTGCGCAAAGGGCGACCACGAGCGCTGCGGCGAGCCCCGACGCACGTCGCGACCCCCGGCCAACGCCGGCCGCGCACGATCGCGGCGCGTCGCCTTCATGGGCTCGCGCCGGGCGCTCGTTTCGGGGTGACGTAGACTTGAGCAGGTTTGTTCTCAAATGTGGTCCGCCTTCCGAGGCACGCGAGGTGTTCATGACGACTCCGCAGGGGGGCGACGCTCCCAAGATTATCATCGATACGGATTGGAAGAGCCAGGCTCAGGCGGAGAAGGAAAAGCTCGCCGCGCAGGAGGCGGCCAAGAAGGCCGAACGCGAGGCCAAGCAGGGCACTGGCGGCGGCGAGCCCGGTCAGGACGGTCCCATCGGGATCAACGATATCATCTCGATGTTTGTCAGCCAGGCGCTCATGTACCTCGGTGCCGTGCCGGATCCGGCCTCGGGGCGGGCGGTGGTGGCGCCGGAGTACGCGCGGCTGCACATCGAGATGCTCGCGGTACTCGAGGAGAAGACCAAGGGCAACCTGACCGAGGCCGAATCGAAGCTGCTGACCCGGGCGCTGCACGAACTGCGGATGGAGTACGTCGAGGTTTCCAAGTACGTCGCGCAGGCGATCAAGGAAGGCAAGATCAAGCCGCAAGGTGGGGGGCTTGCGGGAGGCAGCATCGGCCTGCAGGGAATCGGCGATCCGACGCCGCCGGGCGGTCGCTCCTTCGGCACGCCCGAGGCCGGAAGCAGGCCGTAGACGGTCGCGGACACGTGATCGGACGTCCTGCGCGTTGCGGAACGCCGGGCCGCGGCGTTCTCGCGACGCCGACACCAGAGACAACACACCGCCGCGCCGCTACCATGCGTCGACGGCCGTCGGATTTCGCGGTTCTCGCGAAGGCTCGGAGCGGCCGGAGAAGGATTCTGCGCGTGAGCCACAGCGTCGCCGCCGCCCCGGATCAGTCGTTTCTCGACAAGCACTACTTCCTCATTCGGCGTCTGCACTCGCTGACGGGCATTGTCCCCATCGGCGTGTTCCTGATCGCCCACCTGGTGACGAACTCCTCCGCCGCCTGGGGCGCCTTCGCGCTGCGCGAGCAGCTCGTCGGTGTGGACGCGCTCGCGGACAAAGGGCTGGCGTACTTCTGGAAAGAGGTGATGTGGATCAACACGCAGATCCCGCACCTGCTCCTGATCGAGATCACGCTCTGGGCCTCGATCGCGTTTCACTCGATCTTCGGCGTGTACTTCGCCCTCAGCGGCAGAGCGAACACCAATCGCTACTCCTACCAGGGCAACTGGCGCTACCGCCTGCAACGCCTCAGCGGGTACATCGGGATCGTGTTCATCTTCTATCACGTCGCGACCCTGCGGTGGGGATGGTCGTTCCTGGTCCCCGGCGGCACCAAGTGGAGCGCCGAGTTCGCAGGTTCGACCCTGGCCGCGGCTTTGCAGGGGTCAGACAACGGTTACACCCTCGGCGGCGCAATCGTGACTCTGCTGTACTTCCTCGGCGTGACGATGCTGGTCTACCACTTCGCCAACGGTCTGTGGACCGCGGCGATCACCTGGGGCATCACGATCTCAGCCGCCGCCCAGCGACGCTGGGGATATGCCTGTGCGGTGCTCGGCGCGGCCCTCATGCTTATGGGATGGGTCTCGATTCTCGTCTTTGCGGTGGTCAACCCCGAGCAGACCCGTTCTCTTGAGGAAGGTCTGAAGAAGAGCCATTCGTCCGTGGTTTCGACCCCCGGGGAGGTACTGGCGGCGGCGATTGCGGAACGCGGGGATCGGCTGAATCTCAACCCGAACCGGACATCGAAGGAGTAAACGATGTCTCAGCATCGAGTCATTGTCGTCGGAGGCGGGCTGGCGGGTTTGAGCGCATCGGTGCGCATCGCCGAAGCGGGTCTGCCGGTCGATCTGTTCTCCCTGGTGCCGGTGAAGCGCTCGCACAGCGTTTGCGCGCAGGGCGGCATCAACGCCTGCAACGAAGTCGCACGCCAGCAGGGCTTCAGCGAGTACGAGCACTTCGACGAGACCATCTACGGCGGTGACTTCCTCGCCGACCAGCACCCGGTGCTCGAGATGGCGAACTGGGCTCCGAAGATCATCGATCTGCTCGACCGCATGGGCGTGCCGTTCAACCGCACCAGCGAGGGCAACCGCGACCTGCGTCTGTTCGGCGGTTCGCTCTTCAAGCGGACGCACTTCGCCGGCGCAACGACCGGTCAGCAGCTCATCTACGCCCTCGACGAGCAGGTGCGCCGCTACGAGGCCGAGGGCAAGGTCAACAAGTACGAGTTCTGGGAGTTCCTGGGACCGATCATCCACGAAGGGCGCGCCGTCGGCATTGTCGCTCAGGACATGCGGACGATGCAGATCCGCTCGTTCCGCGCCGACGCGGTGGTCATGGCCACCGGTGGCTGCGGACTGGTCTACGGCAAGAGCACGATGAGCGTGATGTGCACCGGCGCCGCGGCGGCGCGGTGCTTCCGTGCCGGCGCGTGGTACGGGAACCCGGAGATGATCCAGGTCCACCCGACCGCGATCCCGGGCGCGGACAAGCTGCGCCTGATGAGCGAATCGGCCCGCGGCGAGGGCGGGCGCGTCTGGGTGCCCCGAAAGCCCAAGGACACGCGTGATCCCAAGCAGATCCCCGAGAGCGAGCGCTGGTACTTCCTCGAAGAAAAGTACCCGGCCTACGGCAACATCGTGCCGCGGGATATCGCGACGCGCGAGATCTTCGATGTCTGCGTGAATATGGGCCTGGGCGTGGGCGGCGAGAACCAGGTCTATCTGGATCTCACGCACCGCGATCCGGACTACCTCACGCGGAAGCTCGGCGGCATCCTCGAGATCTACGAGAAGTTCGTGGGCGACGACCCGCGCTTCACGCCCATGAAGATCTTCCCCGCGGTGCACTACTCCATGGGCGGTCTGTGGACGACCTACACGAAGGGGAGCTACAACCCCCAGGCGGCGTTGCCCAAACACAAGAGCGGCTCGCCGGCGCCGATCGATGCCAAGGTGGGCATGGGCATGCAGCTTGGCGCGCCCAACAACTCGATGACCAACATCCCGGGCCTGTACGCCTTCGGCGAGGTCAACTTCGCCTACCACGGCGCGAACCGGCTAGGCGCCAACGCGCTCCTGTCGTGCATCTTCGACGGCTTGTTCTGCGGCGTGTCGGTCTTCAATTACGTGAAGAACGAGGCTCCGGGCAAGGCTCCGGCCGAGGGGCTGGCGTCGGGCGCGTTCGACGAGAGCGTGAGCCGCGAGACGGCGCGGATGAAGGCGCTCATCGATAACGCGTCCGCAGGCGCGAGCGACCCGGCGACGAATCCGTACGCGATCGGCAAGGAACTCGGCGACGAGATGACCGCCGCGTGCACCGTGGTGCGCACCGAGGCCCGTGTGAAGCAGTGCCTGACGAAGATCGCGGAGCTGAAGGATCGCTACGCGAAGGTGAAGCTCTCCGACTCGGCGGGCTGGACGAATCAGTCGTTCAGTTACGCGCGTGCGGTGGGCGACATGTTGGCAGTGGCGGAGGCGATCGCGCTTGGTTCGCTGGAGCGGCGCGAGAGCCGCGGGGCGCACTACCGGTCGGACTACCCGGACCGCAACGACGCCGAGTTCATGAAGACCTCGCTGGCCAAGCACGAGGCGGGCAAGACAACTCTGGAGTTTGTCCCCATCGACGCGAGCCTCGTGGCGCCGACCGCGCGGACGTACGGCAAGAAGGACACGAAGAAGCCGGAGATGGCGGGGGCCGCGAGCTGAGAACGGTGAACGATGGCGAGCAGCGGAGACAACTCTCGTTCCAAACACCCGCGGTCGCGGGGAATGCCTCCGGGCGTGGACGAGATGCTGCGCCTCGCCAAGCGGGTGACCGACGCTTCGGACGCACCGGTCGTGGGTGGGATTGCGGTGCTGCTGCACGGGGGCGGAAGGCACACGAGGGACATCGACGTGTACTCGGCGGACTTTTGGGAGACACACCAGAAGCTCGAGGCCGCGGGGATCCTGTGGGATTCGAAGCATCGCGAGCACACGATCGACGGAGTCGCGGTGCACATGGTGCCGAGTGACTCGCTCGGCGGCGAGCCGAAGCGGATCAGCACCATTCGCGGCGTCAAGGTCATCGGGCTCGCGGATCTGATTCGGGCCAAGCTCACGGTGGGTCTCGAAGCCGTGAAGCGGGCAAAGGACATCGCTCACGTGCTTGATTTGATCGAGGCGGTGCCGCTGAAGAAGGACTTCGCGGCCAAGCTGCCGAAGCATCTTCGTCCGGCGTTCAAGGAATTGGTCGAACAAGTCCACGGCAAGCGGCACACCTATCTGCCTGCCGCCACCTTCTGGAAGAAGTACGCATGATCTCCACACTTGCTCCGACTGGGACCGCTCCGACCTCCGGCATGACCGACGCATCGCGTCGGCGCGCGATGGCCAAGGCCAATCGCGTGGTGACCTTCCGCATCAAGCGCTGCGACGGACCGGGCAAGGCCGCCTATTGGCAGGACTTCAAGGTCACCGTGCCCAAGAACGCCAACGTGATCTCCTGCCTCCAGCAGATCGCCGCCAACCCCGTGACCGCCGACGGCAAGCCGACGACGCCCGTGGTGTGGGACTCGGGTTGCCTCGAGGAAGTCTGCGGCGCCTGCACGATGGTGATCAACGGCAAAGTGCGTCAGTCGTGCTCGTGCCTCATCGATGACTACGCGCCCAACGACGGCGACGTCATGACCCTCGAACCGATGAGCAAGTTCCCGGTGGTCCGCGATCTGTGGGTCGACCGCTCGCGGCTCTTCCACAACCTGAAGCGCGTCCAGGCATGGGTGCCGATCGACGGCACGTACTACCTCGGCGCCGGCCCCAAGGAGTCCCCGGCCAGCCAGGCCACGCACTACGTGCTGAGCACGTGCATGTCCTGCGGCTGCTGTCTCGAGGCCTGCCCCCAGTTCAACGAGATCCCCGATCAGGGCTCCAAGGAAGCCAACGAGGCCGCGTGGAACAAGGGCTTCATCGGCGCCCACGCCATCAGCCAGGCACGCCTGTTCAACGCTCACGAGACCGGCAAGGAACTCAAGGAAGAGCGGCTCGACGTGCTCATGGGCACCGGCGGCGTCAACGACTGCGGCAACGCGCAGAACTGCGTCAAGGTCTGCCCCAAGCACATTCCGCTGACGGAGTCGATCGCGGTCATCGGGCGGCAGGTCACCTTCCACGCCATCGCGAAGTTCTTCAAGGGTTGATCCGCCCGTCCCCGCCGGTCGCTGTATCCGGTTACAGCGCATTTACATTCAGTGGGAATCCTGATTTTGGTCCGCCTCGCGGGTCGGGCTTGGTATTTTGGCTCCCGGCATGAACCGGGAACTTCCAGAAGCGAGCGGCCTCTACGACCCATCCCTTGAGCACGACGGCTGCGGCGTCGGGTTTGTCTCCCGCGTCGATGGTGTCGCGACGCACGAGATTCTGAGGCTCGGCTTGCGGGGCGCGGCGAATCTGGCCCACCGCGGCGCGGTGAGTGCGGACGGCAGCACGGCGGACGGTGCCGGCGTCTTGACGCAGGTGCCGCGGAAGCTCCTCTGCCGCGAGCTACGGGCGGCGGGGTTCTCGATCGACGAGGCGGACGTGGCGGTGGGCATGATCTTCTTCCCGCGCTCGCACGCTCCGGCGCGGGAGCGTGGGCTGGCGATCGTGGAAGAGGAAGTGCGCCGGGCCGGGATCATTCAACTGATGTGGCGGGATGTGCCGGTCGATCGCGCGGCGCTCGGCGATCAGGCGCGGGCGACGGAGCCGACGGCGCGGCAGCTCCTGATGAAGCGGCCGCCGGGCGTCGGCGATGACGACTTCGAGCGGATGCTGTACGTTTGCCGCCGCCGCATCCAGAAGCGTGTGGCGCAAGCAGGGTGCGATCCGTTCTATCTGTGCTCGTTCAGCTCCCGCACGGTGGTGTACAAGGGTTTGGTGGCGACGCCGCAGCTCGCGGCGTACTTCCGCGATCTGGCCGATGCAGACTTCGAAACCGCGGTCTGCGTCTTCCACCAGCGTTTCAGCACCAACACGTTCCCGACCTGGTTCCTGGCCCAGCCGTTCCGCATGATCGCGCACAACGGCGAGTTCAACACCTTGCGCGGCAACATCAACTGGCTGCGGGCGCGGCAGGGGTCGCTCAAGAGCGAACTCTTCGGTGAAGCGCTCGCGGACTTGCTGCCGGTTGTGAATGCGAACGACAGCGACTCGGCGACGTTTGACCGGGTCTTCGAGCTGCTCACGATGTCGGGGCGCGATCCGCTGCGGGTGCTCATGATGATGGTGCCCGAGGCCCACCAGAGCGTGGTGGACCTGAGCCCGGACGTGCGGGCCATGCACGAGTACAACTCGACGCTGATGGAGCCGTGGGACGGCCCGGCGGCGCTGGTCTTCTGCGACGGCCGCGTGGCGGCGGCAGCGCTGGATCGCAACGGCCTGCGCCCGATGCGGTACTGGGTGACGAGTGATGGGCTGGTGGTGGCGGGGTCGGAGGCGGGGATCCTGCCGCTGGATCCGGCGAAGGTGGTGGAGAAGGGCAAGCTGGCGCCGGGCGGGATCTTCGCGGTGGAAATGGCGAAGGACGGCGTGGGGGGCCGCGTGCTGCACAGCCGCGAGATCAAGGAGGGCGTGTCGAAGTCGCTGCCGTTCGGGAGGTGGCTTCAAGAGAACCGGGTGCGGGCGGAGGCGGCCCCGATTGCAGACCACATCCCGGCGGAACTGGCCACTCGCAATGACGCGGTGTGCACGCCCGAGGAACTGCTGCGGCTGCAGCGTGCGTTCGGCTACGGCAAGGAGGATCTCGATCGCATCCTCGGCCCGATGAGCGCGGACGGCAAGCCGCCGATCGGGTCGATGGGTGATGACACGCCGATCGCGGTGCTGTCGAGCAAGGCTCAACCGCTGTATCGATCGTTCAAGCAGCGCTTCGCGCAGGTGACGAACCCGCCGATCGACTCGATCCGCGAAGAAACGATCATGTCGATCCAGTCAGCGGTGGGGCGGCGCGGGAACTTGCTGGAAGACGCGCCAGAGGCCGCGCGGCTGATCCGGTTCCCGTCCCCGTTGATCTCGGGCGCGGAGCTGGCATGGCTGTGCGGGCGAGCGGAGGATGGGTTCCCGTCGGTGGTGATCGACGCGGTGTTCGAC
>ERZ1066132.418-NODE-418-length-12625-cov-5.929037_pt1 | contig 12625 bp, 9 predicted proteins | sample MGYA00382779_ERZ1066132 | MGnify/ENA primary metagenome ERZ1066132 (study PRJEB33369, sample SAMEA5778362) | biofilm metagenome | biome: Industrial cooling water; feature: Water cooling tower basin; material: Biofilm | place: United Arab Emirates | collected...
GTGATCACCCGCGTCAGCGTCAGCCGACCGAACTGCGGGATGTTGTACACCCCGGGTCGGTTCACCTGACCGTCCACGTAGATCTCGCCCACCGGCGGCGACGGCACCCGGATCACATCCCCCGGGCGAACCACGATGTTCACGCTCGCGTCACCGTCCAGCAGTTGCTTGTACGGCACACGGATCACGCGCTGCGCCACGACCCGCGGCCGGTCGTCCGGCGCCTTCGCCCCGCCCGCACCCGCCTGCGGCGCCGGGCCCGCCAACTGAACCCACTTGCCGTCAAGGAACACCCACGACGTCGGCGGCTCCTCGCCCCGGGTCGCCGCCGCGCTCGGACGCCCCGGCTCCGGAAGATCGATCACCGGACCGCCCGCCGGCGGGTCTTCCAGCCGCGCCAGCGTCCGCCCAGGACGCGACGGCTCGAAGCCGCTCACCATCCCCGGCGACGGCAGATCGACCGGCGGCGTCGTCGGCTTGGGTTCCTCTTTCTTCGGTTCCGCCTGCGGCGCAGGCTCCGCCGGCTTGGGTGCCGGTGCCGGTGGCACGCTCGGTGAATCCGGCAGCGCGACCGGCGGCTCACCTTGCGGCTTGGGCGCCTCCGCCGGCTTCTCGCTCGGCGCCGGCGCCCCGTCCGGCTTGCTCAACTGGTCGATCAGATCTATCAGCGACTCGCCGGACTTCGGCGGCTCCGCCGGCGTTGTCGGCGCCGGCGACGTCCCGCGGCTCGGGCCGGCGCTCGGCAGCGGCGACCGCCGCGTGTCGCGCGGGCTCATCGCACGCTCGTCCAGCGGCACCGACCGGATCACGAAGAGCTCCTTCGTCGATTCGTCGATTCGCCCGCCCGCCGTCGATGCCTCCACCAGCTTGTAGTCGATCGACGGAATGAAGTACGGCCCCGGACGCTCCACCGCCCCGACCATCGTGTACGTCTGCTGCCGCAGCTCTCGGATCACCACGCCCACCAGCGGCTCGGCCACGAACTTCTTCATCGCCTCGGAGATCGTGTCCCGCACGCCCTCGATCGACTGGCCCGACACGAACAGCCGGCCCAACTGCGGCAGGTCGATCGTGCCCGTCGGATCCACCGCCCGCTCGAACTGCTCCGGCTGCCCGGTCGTCGTGAAGTCATAGATCTCGATCTGCAGCACGTCGCCCGGGCCGACCCGATAGTCGCGCGGATCCGTATACAGATCCTCAGGAGTGGGGGAGCTGATCTCCACCAGGTCGCCCTTCGCCTCCTCGATGCTCGCGATCCGCTCCAGGATCGGCACCTTCGTCGGCGTGTGCTCCCAGCGGCCCACCACCGACGGATCAAAGAACGAGTCCGACTCGCACCCCGTCAGCAGGCCCAGGCTCGCCCCGGCCGCACCGGCGGCAAGCACAAGCCGCAGAGCTCGAGACGCGGACACATTCATGGTGCTGCAAGGCTGCTTCAAGCGACTCTCCAGTCGGTCAGGGGACGGTCGTGTTCCACCCCGTCGGCGGCACGCCGACGCAACAGAACCGGGCACTCAGCATACGAGCCGCCCGTTCGGTCTTTCTCCAGCCTACTGCATCGGTCGAATAGGGCCCACGTTTTGATCGGACGTTCGTTTCTGGGGCGTGACGGGTTCGCGCAGTTGTTGCCGAGCGTTGGAAGCCAACGCTCAAAGCAGCAAAGCTCAAAGCTCAAATCAGGGCATCCGCTCCGCTCCCCGCATGCCTTGCTTTGAGCTTTCCCGCTTTGAGCTTTGAGCTTCTCCCTTCCCCTACCATCCCCCCGTCCATGACGACCCCTTCCCCCCTCCCCCCCGGCATGACCCCCGAGGCGCTGGCCAAGACCATCGCCCGCCATCCCCGTCCCGCCGGCGGCGACCCCCTCCGCCGCGTCGATGCCCCCATCGTCAGCCTCAGCAACCTCATCCTCAACAACAACGAGGGCAAGGAACACCTCCTCGTCAAGCGCAAGCCGTCGTGGCTCAAGGCCAAAGTCCCCGGCGGACCCGGCTACAACCGCCTGCGCAACATCATGGCCAGCCACAAGTTGCACACGGTCTGCGAAGAGGCCGGCTGCCCCAACATGGGCGAGTGCTGGGCCCGCGGCGTCGCCACCATCATGATTCTGGGTGACACCTGCACCCGCGCTTGCGGCTTCTGCAACGTCAAGACCGGCCGCCCCGGCACCGTCGATAAGGACGAACCCCGCCGCGTCGCCGAGAGCCTGGCCCTGATGGGCCTCAAGCACGTCGTCATCACCAGCGTCAACCGCGACGAACTCTCCGACGGCGGCGCCGGCATCTGGGCCGAGACCATCATCCGCACCCGCGAAGCCTGCCCCAACATGTCCGTGGAGGTCCTCATCCCCGACTTCGAGGGCAACTGGCCCGCGCTCCAGATGGTCATCGACGCCAAGCCCCACATCATCAACCACAACCTCGAGACGGTCCGCCGCATGTACCCCGCGGTGCGTCCGAGCGCGAAGTTCGATCGCTCGCTGGAACTGCTCCGCCGCGTCAAGGAACAAGGCGGCGTCGCCAAGACCGGCATCATGGTCGGCATCGGCGAACGCGACGAAGAAGTGCTCGAGTTGATGGATGACGTGATCGCGAAGACCACTGCGGCAGTGGGGCAGGGGAGCAGTGGGGCAGGTCAGAACAATTCCACGAATGGAGCGCCCGCGGCGACGGACATTTTGACCATCGGCCAATACCTCCAGCCGACGCGCAACCACCTTCCGATGGACCGCTGGGTCACTCCCGAGACCTTCGCGATGTACAAGGAAGAAGGCCTGAAGCGCGGCTTCAAGGTCGTCGAGAGCGGCCCGCTCGTCCGCAGCAGCTATCACGCGGATCATCAGGCCGATGTGCTGACGGATATTCTGCAGACGCGGGCGTAACCCGCGCACCTCGTGGTCAACGATCACGCACAAGCGAGCCGGGGCGTCCTCGCCCCGTGCGATGTTGCGTTCAATCGCTCCGACCGCGTTCGTGCCCGTAACTGGTGCAGCGAGTCGACTGCTTGGCGACAACCCAGGTGATCGCACGATGATCGCGTGCGACGCCGCGAGAATCGCCTTTGATCCGGCGACCCGCCGAGCCTGCTGGAACTCGACGGGACCAACCGAAATCGTGTATAGCCTGCCCTTGACAGCTTGGTGTCCACTCTTGTAAGATTATGTCCGATCTGGTTGTTCACAAGGAGTGATTGCCTTCAACGTTCTGATCGCGACCGCGCACCTGCCCGCAGTCGCGTTGACCGAGTTTCATGGGGTCAGGCCAGCCGCGACGTAGAAAGGACGTCGGCAGGTGCGGCAGCCTGAGGACAAGATGCGTCAACCGAATCCCCAAGATTCGGTCTTCTTCGCATCTCGACCTCAGGAGCGATGGAATGCCGTCCGATGTACCGTTTCGGGACCTGCGTCGTGAACTCGAGCGTCTGGGATATTCGCTCGATCGTGTGAATGGCTCGCATCACCACTTCCGTTGTCCGGGCCTGCCACATATCGGCTTCCCAGTCCACGGCAAGCAAGTCAAACATGTCTACCTCCGCGAAATCCGATCGACGCTCCGAGCCGCGGGCAAAGCGTTCGGGCTCTAGCACCAACGGCCGTCGCGCCACCGCCAAGCGCCCCAGTCGCCCCATCGACACGAAGGTGATGCAAGAAGCCACTGCGATCGCCCGTCAGTACCAATTCGTGTGTGCGGCTGAGCCCTCCGTCGGCTACCTCGGCCGCACAATCGAGATGCCCCTCGTCATGGCCGACGGTAAGACCGTCGAAGCCTGCATGAGCCAGACCCTCGAAGCGACCGCGCTCGCCATCGCTTCCATGCTCGAGCACGGCGAGCGCCCGCCTGCTCCCGCCAGCGAGGGCAAACGCGACGTGCAGCTCAACATCCGTCTCACGGCGGAGGAGCGGCTCGCCCTCGACGCCGCCGCGCGACGCGACGGCTACCGCTCGATTTCCGACTATGTCCGCGCCGCCGCGATCTCGCGGCTGCGGGCAAGCTGAAGATGCCTGTGTTGTGGTACGCTCGCCCCGTGCCGCGGCACTCCGCCAACTCTCCTCGCAGCGACGCGCTCATGTACCTGGGCGTGTTCTTCATCTTCGGCTCGCTGGCGATCCTCATCGCCTTCATGCAGCCCCGCGCGATGGGTTGGTTGGGCGGCCTCGCCTTGGTCTTGTTCGGCGGCACGATCGCCGTCGGCTGGGCCAGAGCCTTCGCCGCGAGGCGATTCTGGTTGCTCGTCCCGCTGATCATCGCGCCGTTCTTTGCCGAGCCGCTCTTCTTCGACCCGATCGCTCGTCTCGGCGTGTTTCGCGTCGGAATGGACACATCGGAGATGACCCGGAAGATCATCCTGGCTGTCTTGATGGTTGCGCTGACATCCGTCGGCTTCGTGCTGTTCATCCAGTTCGTCCGCTCCAAGGAACGCCGCGCCGAGCGTGCTCAGGCCGAGCTCGATGTCGCCCGGGTGATCCACGAGTCCATCGTGCCGCCGATCGCCCTCGCGACCGCCTTCGCCGACGTGCTGGCCACCTCCTCACCCTCGGCCGAGATGGGTGGCGATCTGGTGGATGCCGTGCAGCGTGACGGCGAACTCGATGTCTTCCTTGCCGACGTCTCCGGCCACGGCGTCGGCGCCGGCATCGTCATGGGCATGCTCAAGGCCTCGATCCGCACGCGACTCCTCGCCCACGCCGACAACACCAACGACGACCTCGGCCTTGTGCTCCGCGACGTCAACCGCGTCACCACCGATCTCACCCGACCCGAGATGTTCGCCACGCTCGCCTGCGCCCGCGTGCGGGCCGACCGCAGCGTCTCCTACGCGCTCGCCGGGCACCTCCCCATCTTCCGTTTCCTCGCCGCCGAACGCCGCTGGACGCGGCTCGACAACCAGCACCTGCCTCTGGGCATCGATGCCGAGGCGGAGTTCACCTCGGGCACGCTGCGGGCCGCCCCCGGCGACATCCTCGTCTTCCTGACCGATGGTCTCGTCGAAGTCATGGACTCAAAGGGCCAGCAGTTCGGCCTCGATCGCATCGCTCGCGTGCTCGAATCCACCGCCGATCACGCACCCCTCGCCATCGCCGACGCCCTGCTCGCCGCCGCCCGATCCCACGGCACGCAGACCGACGATCAATCGGTGCTCGTCGTCCGCGTGTTGTAACGCGGTTGACCACAGAGACACAGAGGCACAGAGATAGAAGAAGGGATTGAACTCAAGGCGTTCAACCCAACACGTTCGACTCAAAGCTCTCGATGGGCTGAAAGCGTGACTGTGCGGCGAACACATCCGCTTGCGACCGCGCCGCGACGACCGCATTCCGATTCTTTCTGTCTTGAGCTCTTCGAGCTCTTGGAGCCCTTGGAGTTGAACAACTCTCTCTATCTCTGCGTCTCTGTGCCCCTGTGGTGAATCCCGTTCTACCCTTGACAGCTTGCTCGCACCCGAAGTGATCGAAGCCCTGGTCGGCCTGCTCGAGGCCAAGGACACGAGCACCGCCGCCCACACCTGGCGGGTGGTGCTCTACACCCGTGCCCTTGCGGAGAAGGCCGGCGTCTCCGCCGATGATCTCGAGCGCCTCACCGCCGCCGCCGCGCTGCACGACATCGGAAAGATCGAAATCCCGTCGGCCATCCTCCAGAAGCCCGGTAAGCTCACCGACGACGAGTTCGAGGTGATGAAGTCCCACGCCGCCCTCGGGCACGAGCGGCTCATCCGCATGGGCGAGGACGACCGCGTCATTCTCGATCTCGTCCGCCATCACCACGAGCGCTTCGACGGCATGGGCTATCCCGACGGACTCGCCGGCGACGAGATCCCCGTCGCCGCCCGCTACTTCGCCGTCATCGATTCCTTCGATGCCATGACCAGCATCCGGCCCTACCGCCGCGAGACCGGCGTGCACGCCGCGGAAAAGGCGATCGCCGAACTCGAGTCCGGCATCCGGACCCGCTACTGCCCCGGCACCGTCGAGATGTTCGTCTCGATGTACCGCACCGGCGAGTTGGGCTGGATCCTCGAGTACTTCAACGACGCCGCCGACGTGCCCAAGTTCACGGGCCGGGCGGACGCCGGCGTGCGGAGCAGTCTCCGGTCGTAGGTCGTGGCAAGGCCAGACTTTGCAGCGCACACCGCCGCCGCCGCGGGCCGACCGGAGTTGGAGGACGCCCGGGGCGCGCATATACTTATCCCCGCGGTTTTCCGCGTGATGGTGGCCATAGCTCAGTTGGTTAGAGCACGAGGTTGTGATCCTCGGGGTCGCGGGTTCGAGTCCCGTTGGCCACCCTTTTTTCGCGTGACAAGGTCGGAAGACGGAGTTCGGAGAGGTGGGGGCGTCGGTCCTGGGCCTGGGGCCGAGGCCGCAGGACTGAGGTCTGAGGTCTGAGGTCTGAGGACTGACGACCGAGGTCGAAAGCGCGATGCCGGATCCGCCGGGCCTCACAGCCCCGCGAGTTTTCGCAGTGCCTTCTCAACCTCCGGCGGCACCAGCATCGCACTCAAGCGTGATTGCTTCACCAAGGCGAACGCCGCGAAACGGGCGTCGGCCTTGATCGCGTCCAGCGTGACCGGGGTCCGGGCGTGCTTCACAAACGCGATGTCCACCACCGGCGTCTTGGTCTCCCCGGCCGCCGTGACACCCGGATTCTTCGGGTCGGGGTACGCATCGGTCACCATCCGCGCCAGACCCACGATCGCGCGCTCCTCGCCGGTGTGGTAGATGAACGCCTCGTCACCGGCCCGCGCCCGCCGCAGCGCCTTCAGCGCGGCGGCGTTGGTGATACCGTCCCACCGCACGCCCTTCTTCGCACCCGCAAGATCACCGATCGAAAACGCGCTCGGCTCGGTCTTCAGCAGAAACGTGGCCATGGCTCCAGCGTACGCCGCCCGGCGCATCCGCCCCGCGCCCGGATCACGCCGCCCGCGCCCGCTCACACGCAACGATCAGCTCGCGCAGCACCGCGGCGGATTCCTTCGGGCTCTTCGTCCACGCCAGCATCTGCAACGCCCGCTCCGCCGTGACCGCCATCCCGGGGAATCCCATCGACGGCGCCGAACCCTTGAGCGTCATGCACAGCGACTCGCACTCGCGCGCGTTGTCCCCGTCCACCGCCCGGCGCAGATCACCCGCGATCCGTTTCAACTCCTCCAGGAACCACGGAAGCATGCTCGCCGACGGATCGTCCCGCTTCAGCGCCGAGCGGCTGTCGTCGCCGGGACCGTCGCCGCACTGGCCCATGAACTCCGCGATCGCCCGAACCACCCGGTCGTAGGTCAGCGGCTTGGTCAGCAGCCCGTCGCACCGCAACGCGCTCAGCTCCATCCGCGTCTCACGCGACGCGTCCGGCGTCAGCATCAGCACCGGTGTGTGCATCCCCGCCCCACGCATCTGGTTCATCAGGTCAAGCCCGGTCCCGTCCGGCAGCTCGAAATTCACCACCACCACGTCCACCGGTTCCTTCAGCGCCGCCATCGCTTCCTTCAGCGAGTCCGCGCTCCGCACCCGGACCCGCGTCCGCCGCATGAAGTGCTCGAACAGCTTGTGGTCGTTCTTCTCCGGCTCCACCAGCAGCAGCGAGCCCGCGAGCTTCTCCGCGTTCACCTTCTCCAGGCTGAAGAACTCCGTGTCACCGCCCACCGACACAAACTGCTTCGCATCGATCGGCACGCCGAACTTGATCCCGATCTCGTGCACGACCCCGCCGCGGTGCTTGCACCGCACCACCTTGCCCCGCACGTCCAGGTCGCCGTGCGTCGGGTGCGGCAGCCGCACCATGCACTTCGAACCCTCATGGATGAACGCGTTGTGGAACAGCGACATCCCGCCCCGCGAGATGTTGCGGCAGCACAGCCGCAGCGCCAGCTGCGTACCCCCCGGCTGCTCGATCAGCACCGGGATCCGATCACGATGAAAAGGCCAGCGCACGAACTCACGCTTCAGCTCACCCGCCGTGCCGCCGGACATCGCATCCAGCTTGTCCGACAGCGCACGCACGCCCCGCACGTCCAGCCCGAGCGTGTTGCGACGCGTCGACGCGGATTCGCTCCCCCACGCCCCGTCGTTCGGCCAGTCCGACATGCCCCGCTTGTCAGCCATGCATTCGCCCCTGCCGATCCGCTTTCCACGACGAGCCCGTCAGATCATCGAGCCGTCACCCCGCCGAGTTGAAGCGGCCGGCAACAAGTCCCGCGTCACGCCCCGCACGTCCATCGCACGCCTTCCAGCTCGACCCCTCCCTTCTCGGACCAACCACCCCGCAACGCCCCATCACCCCGCACGCTTCTGCACCTGCGCACTCTCGCACGCCACGATCAGCCGCTGGATCGCCACCCGCGACGACTCCGCCGAGTGCGTCTGCGACAGCGACCGATTCGCCCGCTCGGCCAGCGCCGCCACTCCCGAGAATCCCATCCCCGGCGCCGCCTTCGCGATCTGCGCGCACATCGCCCGCAGCGAGTCCGTGTCCCGCCGCTCCAGCAGCCCCCGCATGTCCGACGCCCCCTCGTTCAAGCTCCGCACAAACGCCGGCAGCAGCGACGACCGTTCGTCACGGCTCGCGATCGAGCTCACCGTCGCCGCCCCGCTCCGACCCACGATCAGAAACTCCGCCACCGCACGCAGGAACAGCGGCTTCGTCAGAGGCTTCGACACGATCGCCGCCGGGCCGAGCTCCCGAAGCCACCGCTGCCGGTCATCCTTGCTCCGGCCGCTCGCCACCAGCACCGGCGTCGCCACCCCGGCCTCGCTCATCGCCGCCAGAAAGCCCCCCACATCCACCCGGCCCTGGTCCGGGTCCACGATCACAAGGTCCGCGCCCTCCGCCGCCTGCGCCACGCCCGTCTTCTCGTCCTCCGCGCTCCGAAGCCGGATCTGCGTCCCCAGCAGATAGTTCTGCATCAGCCGCAGCTCGATCTCGCTCGTCCCCACGACCACCAGGCATCCCCGCAGCTCCTCCTGCGGAACCGACTCCAGCGAGAACCAGTCCTCCAGCTCATCCAGCTTGAGAAAGTCCCCCGGCTTGATCGGCTGGTCGAACCGGATGCCCACCTGGTGCACCACGCCGTTGATGTGCTGGCTGTGCGTCACCTTCCCCGCGACCGCCATCGGGCCACGCACCGCGTGCTTCAGCGTCACGCTCACCCGCGTCCCCGGGTACAGAAACGAATTGTGCAGCGCCGCAAGCCCCCCGCTCGACAGGTTCCGGCACACCATCGTCACGCTCGTCAGCGAGCCGCCCGGCGCCACGATCTCCACCGGCAGCGACGCGATCCGGTACGACCGGCGCTTGAACTTCCGCGGCGAGCGCCGGCCCTGCTCGTCATTCTCGCCGTCCGCCTCGTCCAATCTGTTCATCAACGCCGCAACGTCCCGCACGGTCATCCCGAGCGAGTGCAGCTTCGCCATCGCCGATGTCGGCGCCGCGTTGGTTCCGGCACGCATCACAAACTCCAGAAGTGCACCACAACTTCTGGATCGACCGCCGTCCCCCCGCTCTGCAAGCCCTTCCGTCCCACGTTCCCCTTCCGATTCCCACCGGCATCCCCAGACCGCACCCGCGAACAAGTCGGCCCAGACGTCACCGCCGTCCCGCCCCAAACCCGCCCACCACCGCCCCGCCGCCGGCCCGTTACACGTCCAGGTTCTTCACCTCGAGCGCGTGCTCCTCAATGAACTTCCGCCGCGGCTCGACCTCCTCACCCATGAGGACCGAGAACAACGCGTCCGCGTTGCTCGCCATGTCCCAGTTCACCCGCAAGAGCACCCGCTTGCTCGCGTCCATCGTGGTCTCCCACAACTGCTCCGCGTCCATCTCGCCCAGACCCTTGAATCGCTTGATCTCCAGGCCCCGCCGCCCAAGGTCCTGCAGCGATTCCAGAATCGCCGGCAGGCTCGCCGCCTCGATGATCTTCGCGCCCTTGCCCGAGACTGTGGTGGTCACGGCCTTCTGCGCCGTCGCCCGCACGCCGGTCTCGGCGCTCTCCTCGTCGGCCGCCTCGTCCTCCGCCTTCTCGTCCACTCGCGCCGCGTCGCCGGTGAGCACCCAGGCGAACTTGGCCGGCAGCTTCTCGCCCGTCACCGACTCTTCCTGGATCAGCGTGTAGTCGTCGATGGAGAGTCCCACCGCCGCCAGATCCTGGAACAGCCGCTCCATCTCCCGGTTCTCGTGCAGCTCGCGGATCGTCGCGTGATCGGCACTGCTCGCCCCGGCGTTCTCGCCGCCGGCCGCTCCGCCCGGCTCGCTGCTCGCCGTGTCCGCCAGCCGCAGCTTCATCTGCGAGACGATCTCGAACGCCTGCTCCTCGGTCCACGCGTACGCATCACCGCCCCGCCACGACACCCGCCGCGTCGGCAGCCGTCCGCTCCCTCCACGCGGGCCCGCCGGGTCCTGCGACCGCGCCGCGAGCAAGTCCGCAAACTTCGCGCCGCGACGCTCCGCGATCGTCACCAGCTCCTGCAGCCGCGTCAGCAGGAAGATCGCCCGCTTGAGCGCGTCGCCCTCCAGCCGCGTGATTTCCTTCGGCTCGCGTGCGGCATGGAGCGGATCGACATTCAGAATGTCCCGCACCGACAGCACCGCGTTCTCCAGCCCCAGGTTCACCAGCGAGTCCTCGAGCGTCTTCTCGTTCAGCACGTACCACGCCCGCTTCGCCTTGCCGTGACCCTTCGCCACCTGATACAGCGGCGGCTGCGCGATGTAGATATGCCCCTTGCGGATCAGGTCCGGCATCTGCCGGAAGAAGAACGTGAGCAGCAGCGTCCGGATGTGGCTGCCGTCCACGTCCGCGTCCGTCATGATGATGATCTTGCCGTAGCGCAGCTTCGCGATGTCCAGCTCGTTGCCGATGCCGACGCGCAGCGCCGAGATCAGCGTGCGGATCTCCTCGAACCCGAGAATCTTGTCGATCCGCGCCTTCTCGACGTTCAGGATCTTGCCCTTCAAGGGCAGAATCGCCTGCGTCTCCACGTTCCGCCCCTGCGTCGCGCTGCCGCCTGCCGAGTCACCCTCGACGATGAAGATCTCCGCCTCGTCCACGTTCCGCGTCTTGCAGTCCCGCAGCTTGTGCGGCATCGACCCGCTGTCGAGCGCCGTCTTGCGGCGCGTCAGCTCGCGCGCCTTGCGGGCCGCCTCGCGAGCCTGCGCCGCGACGATGCCCTTGAGGCAGATCCGCTTGGCTTCCTGCGGATGCTCCTCCATCCAGTTCTCGAGCGCCTCGCCCACCGCCTGGCTGACGAACGTCTCGATCTCCGGGTTGAGCAGCTTCTCCTTCGGCTGGTTATTGAACGTCGGGTTGGGCAGCTTCACCGAAATGATCGACACCAGCCCCTCGCGCAGGTCCTCGCCGCTGGGCACCGGGTCCTTGTCCTTGATGATGCCCGCCTTCTTGGCGTACGCGTTCATCGCGCGGGTGAGCGAGACCTTGAAGCCCTGGGCGTGCGTGCCGCCGTCGACGTTGTTGATGTTGTTGGCAAACGTCAGCAGCGTCTCGTTGTACCCGTCGTGATACTGCATCGCGACTTCGCAGATCAGACTCTCCGCCGCGTTCTCGCGCTTGATGTACACCGGCGCCGCCACCGCGTTCTTGCCGGTCATCAGGTAGTTCACATACTCGAGCAGCCCGTTCTCCGCCTTGAACGTCTCGCCCCGGGTCTTGCCGTCCGGACCGACGCGTTCATCGGTGAACTTGATCGTCACACCCGGGTTCAGGTACGCCAGCTCGCGCAGCCGCGTCGCCAGCGTGTCGTAGTTGAACGTGGTATCCGGGAAGATCGTCGGATCCGGGCGGAACGTGACCGTCGTGCCCTTGGTGCGGTTGGAGTTCGCCGGAATCGCGCCCACCGCGTGCAGCGGCGTCGTCACCCGCCCACGCTCGAATCCGATCGCCACCACCTTGCCATCGCGGTAGACCTCGCAGTCGAGATACTCGGAGAGTGCGTTCACGCAGGACACGCCGACACCGTGCAGACCGCCGGAGACCTTGTACGCCGAGCCTTCCTGCTGGAACTTGCCGCCGGCGTGCAGCTTGGTGAGCACGATCTCGATGGCGGGCTTGCCGTTGAGGTTCGGGTCCTCGTGCTTCATCGCGTCGGTCGGGATCCCGCGCCCGTCATCGATCACACAGCACGAGCCGTCGGGCTGGATCGTCACCTGCACGAACGTCGCGTGCCCCGCCATCGCCTCGTCGATCGAGTTGTCCACGACCTCGTACACAAGGTGGTGCAGCGCATTGATCCCCGTGCCGCCGATGTACATGCCCGGACGCTTCCGCACCGCGTCGAGCCCTTCGAGCACCTGGATCTGCTCCGCGTTGTAGTTGTCGCCGCCCTTCGTGATCGACGCGGAAGGATTGGTGTTGGCGTTGGTGTTCTCAGTCGACAAAGGCTTCACCTCGATGTGTGACGCGGCTTCAGAAGCCGTGCTCGATTCTGCGGCGGAACGTGTCATCCGTGTCCCCGTTCATCTCCACAGCCAGAGATGCACTCGCTCATTCACACCACTCCCGCCGCCGGCTCCCACACGCCGCCGACACCGAAAATGGCATACCGAACACAAACTGACTCCGCCGCCGTTCTCGGCGACCGGAATGATAGCTTCTCATCGACCAAAACGCGAAAAAAACCGTCGAACCGGCACCA
>ERZ1066132.424-NODE-424-length-12424-cov-6.208263_pt1 | contig 12424 bp, 13 predicted proteins | sample MGYA00382779_ERZ1066132 | MGnify/ENA primary metagenome ERZ1066132 (study PRJEB33369, sample SAMEA5778362) | biofilm metagenome | biome: Industrial cooling water; feature: Water cooling tower basin; material: Biofilm | place: United Arab Emirates | collected...
GCCCCACTCGGTGCCGAGCGTCTGCATCGCGTGGCGCGGCGTCTTCCATTGCAGGAGATCGCAGGGCTCATTCTTGAGGTTGCCCTCGATCTCATCTTCGGTCAGGCCGATCGCGCGAAGCATATTCTTCAGCGGATCCGCGAACTTGACCCGCTTGAAGCCCTGTTGAGCGACGAGGTAATCGGCGACGGTGGTCTTGCCGACGCCGGCTTCACCCATGAATGCGACGATGTGGGGCATTAGATTAGTTCCTCCATGTCCAGGACAGTTCGAAGACCGGAGCCGGTGACCGCTGCTGCGACATCCCGGTGATCGGCCAAGGTTGAGATGATGTATTGATCGGTCGATCTGACCGCTTCGATATGGATAACATCAATCGTGGATCCGTCAACCTGTGTGGCACGTTCGGAAGCCTGCTCATAGATGATGAGATCGAAGACGTGGCTGAACCATATGACAGTGGTCCCCGCGGCCAGGTTCAGGCCGACCCCGCCGGACTGGGGCTGACCAAGGAAGACCTTGATCGCCGGGTTCTCCATGTATTTGTTCATGGCGATGTTCTTGGCGTCACCCGACATGCCGCCGCGATAGATCACGAAGTTGATCTTCTCGCGCTGGAGCATCGCCTGCACTTTATCCATGTCGACTTTGAAGCGGCACCAGACGATTACCTTGCCCTGAGACCCTCGGATCTCGTCAAGCAAGGCTATCAGCGCGGGGTTCTTTTCGTCCGGGACGACGGTGTGGACTTCCTTGTACTGATCATAGTACCACCCGCGAGTGATCTGCTGCAGCTTCGTCATCTTGGCTGCGCCCGTCAAATCCATCTCGTCGAGCACGCCGGTCTTTTTGACCTCGTCGTACAGTTTGCGCTGCTCTGGCGTCATCTCGAAGCCGCGATAAGAGGCATTCAGGTCGGGCAAGCCCTTGCAGTCCTGGCGCAGGACCACAGAAGCCCATTTGCTAATGCGCATGGTGAGGTCATCAAGATTGCGGTAGTCGACGAGTTGCGAGAACTGCTTGCCGCCTTTCAGCTTGCGCATTTCATAGATGGCATACTCGGCCTTGAACTCAGCGTGGGTCCGGAAGCCCAGAGCCCCGGGCTCCAGGATCTCAAATTGCGACCAAGCGGCGAGAGGACTGTTTGACACAGAGGTGCCAGTCATGATGCGGCGCACTTTGCACTGCTTGGCGTAGCCGCGAACAGTGCGGGTGCGTTTCGAGCCCGGCGTCCGGAAGTCGTGGCTCTCGTCGACGCAGAGCATGAGCTTGCCGGAGTGCTGGCGCAGGAACTCGCCGAGCACTTTCTTGGCCGGCTCCCGCCAGATTGTTTCGCTGTTGATGCACAGCACAGCCAGTTGGCTGCGCGGTGTCTTCATCAGGCGCTCGAAGGCGTACTTGTGCGACTTCGTGTTGCGCTGGGATGATCTGTACACGGCAGCTCGGTATGGCGTCGAGCAGTGGCGTGGCAACTCGCGGCGCGCCCAATTGTCGTGAACGCCGTTTGGCGCGATTATCACAAGTCCGGTTATATCGCCTACGCTGAAGCGATACTCGGCGAGATCGATGATCGCCTTGGACTTTCCTGATCGCATTTGCCAGAGAAGTGCGCGAGCATCCTTCTTCCGGTGATCATTGTATTCTTTGACCTGGTGCGGGAAAGGCTTGGTTAGGGACTTGTATCCCATAAGCTACTCACCGCAGCCTTTCTTCTTGAACACGGTGTGCGAGCGCCACCCGCCATCGCAGAAAAAGCCCCAGTCCCGTACCTTCCGTCCAGTGATGAAAAGCGTCCAGCAGGGCTCACCGTCATAGATCACGAGGCGATGCGCGAGTTCAGGTGGTCGATAGTACGGCACAAAGCGTTTAGGCCAGCGGGTCGTGTAGCCGGACAGTGAAGCCGCGTGAAAGTCATGAACGACTTCACCGAGGTTGCCTTTGAGGAGGAAGGAAACGCTCGCCCACGGATGATCATGCAAGGCGCGATCGTCATCGCTGCGCAGGATCTGATGCAGATAGATGTTGAAGAAACGGTTACGGGGGATAACCCACCAGCGCCGCAATTGCGCATCGCGCCGACCGTCGGGATAATAATTGAAAAGAACCAGGTGCGGTTTCCCCGACGCCAGGCGCTTCAACCAGGCCCAGAGGTTGTCTTCCTTGGCCGGCACATAGAAAGGGTAGTCCTTGTACAGCATATTATGCCTCGTGTATGGGGTGGCCACAGTTCTTGCAAGTTCGATCGTGAGTGTTCTGCTTGTGGGTTCCCCACTTCAGATTGGTCATTACATTGTTTGTGTGGTCCTTGTCAAGATGACGGACCAGAGGGTAACCTTCCGGGTTCGGAATAAACACCTCTGCCACCAAACGGTGAACAGGCAAAGTTCTATTTTCGCCATTCCAACAGAGCTTGACAGTGTGATAGGGGTTAATCTTTTTGCCCGTGTTTATACTGGTCTTCAAATGCCGGCCAGCGTGGCCCCTCATAACCACCCCAGGCATAGTCTGCGAATGCCCTGAGTGCCTGCGATGGGGTATGACCTTTGTCACCGACCGGACGTGCCCGTAGTTTGACACTTCGTACCGGCCATCGAAGCCCGGCACTTCGCGCCATTCTTCGGGTAGCAGAAGATCCATCTGCTGGCTCACTTCCGGTACCTTTTTCCTCTCCAACCTTCTACCGCAATCGGGAAAGTTGGAGCCCAGCTAGGACGCTGTTCCATGATCCACTCGACTTCCTCCGTCCAGCCCTTGCCTTCGTCGACCTCGTTGATCGCTTCGTCGTGCACGGACAGCACCGGCGTATAGTCTTCGTGGGCTTCCAGGCGCAGCAGCGCCTCGGCCATAATATCCCGGGACACAGCCTGCGTGATGTTTTCAACCAGCTTGCCACCATATGTAGATTGTGCGGTCCACTGATGAGTGAAGCTATCGACACCATCATACATTATGGTATCCTTGGAGGTTCCCCACGCGGTATCTTTCTCCTCGATACGGGGGAAAGGGTAGGCAAGATGCCTGCCTGACGGCAGTCGGCAGAATAGGAATTTGCCATGAACTTTGTAGTAGACATTCCCGTAGGCGCGCTTGTGACCAGCGCGGACCCACTTATCGCTTCGACCGCCATAGTAGTTGTCTATGGCTTCCTTTGCGGCCTTCTCACAGTCGGCCCAATATTGTGGTATCGCTGGGTAGCGAGCACGATATTTGTTGACGACGTGCTTTGAGAAAATCAGTGGACGGACTTTGTTCTCAATGACACGACCCTTCGTGCCAGAGAAATAAATGATCGGGTTTGAACGAATATCGTCTTCGATCTCCTTCTGGATCTCGCGCGGCACGACTTCGTCAATCAGATCGTCAGTGAAGAAGATGCGGTACTTCTCGCATGTCACCAAGAACTTCGACGCACCCATCTGATAGCCCAGGCCGAGCACGGCCTGCTTGCCGAGCTTGCGCTCCGGGGGCTGCTTCTCAGGGTTTGCGATGACTGGTCTGCCATAGATGTCGGTGGCCATGTCGCAGTAGATGTCTTCATCGCGATAGAAGATCTCGAGACCTTTACGCTCGTCAGCGAGCCACATGACGCCGCGGCCTTCGATCGCCGCGTAGTCGGCTACGATCAGGTCTTTGCCTTCGGGCGCGCAGATCGCGCCACGCACCAGGCCGGCGAACAGTTCCATCGGGCTGTCGTGCTCGGCGATGACGTGCGAGATGTTCTGCTGCATGATTGCATCAACAGCCTTCTCCATATCCTTGATGTTGCCCGACACCAGGTTCTGCAGCTGCACGCCGCGGCCAGACCAGCGGCCAGTGCCGGCGCCATGATACATGAGCGTGTCGCGAATGCGGTGGTCGCTCTCACTGGCACGGTCGAGCATGGCCTTGTACTTGCTGGTCGATGACTTGTTGAGCTCTCGGCAGAGTGCAGCAACTTGCCCTATTGGCTCGTCAGGATATTCCTCAGCGATATCACGGAGGCGATCTGATGTCGTATCCGCTATCGGAAAGTCCTGCAGGAGGAACCATTCCTTGATGGCATTGCGCTTGGTCTCCTTCTCGACCATGCAGTCGGTGAGCGCCGACAGCTGCATGCGCTGGCGCTCCTTGTACTTCTCAATCATCACCAGGATGTGCTCGGCCATGTTGAGATCGCAGTAAATACCGCGTTCATTCATGGTCTGGTCGAGCTTCCAGACTTGCCACTCGTTGGCATTGAGGTCAGGCATGATGCGAGCGATCGAGCGCTCGGTGTCAACGTCGTCGCGGCAGTAGGCGAGCTCGCGCAGGAACTCTTCCTTCGTCCCGGCGTATTTCTCAGGCTCCGGCTTCGGCGTGCCATCCTTTTCGAAGGGCTTGTTTTTCCACTTATTCCAAGCCGGCGTCGGCTTGCAAAGTTTCAGCATCAGCTTGTGACCGTCCTTGTCCTTCTGGATCTTGGTGCCCATGATCTCGGCGACCTTGCCCAGGCCTCGTGGCAGCGAACACGCCGCGGCCTTCGCGGCAGAGCAGCGCCATTGCGCATCAGGGATGTCGGGCCAGCCATATCGCTTGACCATGATGTTGCGCCACATCATCCGCTCGAAGAAGGCGTTGTGTGCCTCAACGAGCGCGCCTTCCTTGATCAGCTGGAAAAGGCGCTCAGGGCGCGGAGAAGGGGTTATGCCATACTGCGCGAGGACTGGTGACAGCCAATCTTGGACTGGCTCGTCCTGGTAGGCCCAGCACAGCATCTTAACTTCCGTAGACGGATCTTCGGAATAGCGAGCTGCACCCAAGGCGATAGGGCATTCACTCCGGCTTTCGAAGTCGATCGTGATGTGCTTTAGGCCTGCCATTACTTTTTCTCTTTGATGTACACTCTCGCGTCCGGCGCGCGATAGAATGTCACGATCGCGTTGTCAGGGATCTCGTCGACGACGTAGATCACGTTGTTGATATCGGTCATGTATACCTTGCCATCTGCCGCGACGTAGACGCGAGGCCGGTTGTCTTCAGGGATGCCTGCACAAGCGCCAAGGGCAGCGAGCGCCAGACAAATAATTGCGGTTCGCATCAAAGCATCTCCTCTTCCATGAGGATCGTTTCGTAGAGCTCCAGCATGCTGTCCTGCTCTTCGCGGGTCTGGCGATCGATCTTCATGCGACGGATGGCGCCGCGCAGCGCGCCGGTGTCGAAGCCGAAAGCCTTCGCCTCTGCATAGACTTCCTTGATGTCCTCGGCGACAGCCTTCTTTTCATCCTCGAGACGGACGATCTTGGCCGCAGTCTGCTTCAGCTTCTCTTTGGTGGTCTCGTCGATCTTCGCCGAGTTGTGCCCTACTTCGGACATGTTGGTCTCCTTCTCAGACTAGCGTCAAATACATGACGGTTACGGGGGCGTTGGGGCGATCAGGGTCCATTTTGAAATTGTCTTCCATCATCTCTTTGACCCAGGCCCTGGCGGTCTCACCGACAAAGCCCTTGTGTGCGGCCCAGTTCGTGTGACTAGCATGGACAAGGGACCTCGTAAAGTCCGTCGGGATGATGAGCTTGACGACCGCGACACCCATGAGAACCTTTATAGCCTTGTCACGCTTGACACGGTGCCAGAGGTTGACGCGCTGGCCCGGGGAATACGGACTGCCGAACTCGGCGCCGGGCCGGATGATGCAGAACTTCTCAGGGAGCGGATGATCTTCCAGGAACTCGATCCCCAGAGGGAACGCCAGGATCTTTCCAGATGGCTGCACGACGAGACTATTCATGCGGCGGTGTCTTTGTTTTGCCAGTACCAGGCGCCAACGTCGAAACCACAGCATCGGCAGGTTTCTTCGCCAACAGGCTCATGGCTTGCGCTGCAAGAAGGGCACTCGGTGAACCGGACACGACAATTATGCGTGTCGTCGGAGCAGTCTTCGTAGAATTTGTCATGGTCCATGTTTTCCTCCGATAGACGCCGGCCCCATGGAGAGGCCGGCGTCGTTACGCTTGGAGCGAAAGGTCCGGGCAGAGCCCTAGACCAGTTCGTCCTCGTCGTCCTCGACTGAGGAGTTGAGCACGTTGTTGTAGTCGCTGAAGTCTTCATCGCTGAAGGCATCCTGGACATCAACGCCGCCGCCGGCGAGGCGTTCGCCGTGGGTCAGGAAGACGAGAGCTTCGAGGTTGAAGCGCAGGCCCTTGCTGACGTTGTCGAAGGCCCAGGTCGAGACCTTGGCGCGGACGTGAGCGCCCGGATAGAAGAGCGACAGGTCATCGGTCTTGACGACCTTGACTTTGCCGTCGACCATTTCGAGGCGACCGAGCGAGGGGCGGTTCTGCGATTTCACCGAGATGAACTGACGGCCTTTGGTAAAGCCGGCATATTTCTTCTTGGTCAGCGCGCTGCGGATCGGCCAGATGTAGCCTTCCGCGAGCTTGAACTTCGCCTTGTCTTCGATGACATCTTCGCCATCGCCGAACTTGGCGATGAAGTCCTTCAGGCCCGCTTCGCGAAGCTGCCGCCAGAGCTTTTCATCAGCCGGCGAGAAGTTCGGGACGTCGAACAGGAGGTTTGCGGAGAAGAGGGGTTCACCCTTGCCATCGATCTGAGCGGGCTTCTCGAGGTTCGGGAAGGTCAGAATGGCCGAGGGGGTAGAGAGCGTGGTCGAGACCGACTTTGCCATGGTGTTGCATCCTTGTGGATTGGTTTCATGAAAAACTCCTTTTACGGAGTTCTGTGGTGTTAACCGCGTTTCAGTTGGTTGTCAATGGCCTCAGCAAACGCGGTGAAGCTGGGCATTCGGTTGGTGCGGAACGCTTCGCGCCAGTAATCCGGGATCTCCGAGTGATCCCCGCTCTGGCGCGCCTCGATCAATTTCAATACGCCGGCGCGCACTTTGACATGGTCGAAGTCCGACCACTCGCAGATGCGCCGGAAGTCCGGGCCGTTGTCATAGAACCACTCGCGCGCCTCGCGGACGGCGCGGACGTGTTCCTCCTTCTTCTTGCTCACATTGGTGAAGCCGAGGGCATCACATATGGCTCGAAGGATCACTGCACGGAAGAGCTTCTCGTCTGGATCACTCACAACATGGTCTCATCATCTTCGGGGCCCATACCCGAAAATGGGTTAACGACCACTGCTTCTCGGTTATCGCTTTCCTCGGCCAGCGTCAACTGTCCAGGGGGCGTTTCGACGTAATCTTTGATCGCCTCTTTCAGCGCTTTGTCCTTCTCCAGCTGCGCCGGAGATTTCAGCTTCTTCGTGAAGAGCTGATCGTCTTCGAGGACACACGTCAGATCCTTGATGACCTTGTCCTCGTCCTTCCATTTGCGGTGCGACCGCTTGCGCACGAGCTTGTAGCCGGGGATCGTCACGCCGCGCTCAGCTTCGCCTTGCGCATATGCGGCCACCGAGCGGATAAACTCTTCCATCATCGGCGCGGCCTTCAGGATCTGCGCCAGGCGATCGGCATGCTCGTTGCAGAACTCCAGCGCCTTGCGTTTGCCTATGGCTTTGGCAGCATCCTCGTTTACGAGGTCGTCGACGAAGATGTCGTCGAAGATGCCTTCCTTCGATCGCACGACGCTGTCCTGCAGCTCAGGGCAGACAGGCTTCGCCGGGCAGAACGTGCACCAGTCGCCGGCGCGCAGCTTGGCGTTTGGCAGTGCGGTGGCCGCGGCAGCGTCGATTAGCTCGGCGAGGAAGTCCTCCATGAGGTAGGTCGGATCAACGCTCCACTCGCGGATAGGGCCGTTGGCATGCCGGGCGCGAGGCTGCACGACGACGAGCGAGATGGTCTTCGGCATAAGGGCCGGATCCCAGTCCTTCGCCTTGTCGTTCCAGCACAGCGTGCGCAGGGCGCCGAGGGCATAATACATGAGCTGTGGGTTGTCTTCGACCTCGACGACCTTGCCACGACCGTGTTTGTAGTCAGCGACGATCAGGATCTCGCCGGGCACAAAAATGCATGCGTCGTTCGTGCCGAACATGCCTTCGCGGACCCAGCCCAGGTTGAAGCCTTGCTCGACCAAGAGAGCGGGTTCCTGCCCCAGCATCTCATAGTCGGCGACGGTGCCGCGGATGAAGTCGACGTAGATGTTGACAGCCTCGAGCATCTCTTCGGTGACTTCGAAGACGAGGTCAGTCTTGTCCTTCTTGTCTTCGCGGATCTTCGGCGAATTGGCTTTCAGGGCCTCAGCTTCGGTTTCAAACAGCCGGCCATCATCGTCGCCGTACCAGCCGAGGAGATCCGTGGTCTGACGTTTGTAGTTGCCGAGCGTCCATTCGCCGACGGCGTGCGCAACGGTTCCTTCAGCAGCAAAGCGTGACGAAGGGCTCTCAGGCATGTCCTCGCTTGCAGCGATCGAGCCCGGGCAGTTCATCCAACGCTCTGCGCCAGAGGCGCCAAGTTTCGAGTGTGCAGTCATAGGCCTGCGGCCTCCTTTTTCATGTCAATGAAGTATTTCCAGGCACACATATCGCAGCAGTCGTCAAGATTGGCGCGCGTTGTGCGGATGTTACCTCTTTTGTTCGTACCCAGACGGATGATGTCTGTGGGTTTCTCGGCAGCTCGCCATTGCCAATAAGGGCCAACCCACAACAAAGTGCCTTCTGGGCACGGCAGAACGTGCATTCCGCGGCGAGGATCGACGCCGGATGTTCCACCGATTTCTACTTGGCGCGCTTGAGATTTGAAGACGAGACCCTTGAAAGGCCCATCGTAAACTTTTCCTACGGGCATCTGGATCTCCTGGGGGGTAGGCACCCCCGGGGGAGCATTCCCCGGGGGCATCATGGCTGCGGCGTCCGTTAGGACTTCTCGGCCACCAGCTTCTTGAACTTCGCGAGGACCGCTGTGAGGTCGGCATGCGCCTCCTCCAGTTTGTCCAGGCCGATCTCGGAGAAGCGTGCCACGTCGTACTTCTTCAGCACGCGGGCCAGGTGGGGCCGGCGCTCCTCGGACGTCAGGCCCGGGAAGCCAACCGCTTTCTTGGCGAGTTCGAGGAGGTCAGCCGGGGTCACCGTTGGCTTGGCAGGCTCGGCAGGCTTCTTGGGCTCTTCCTCTCCCTCGCTGTCGACCGCGAGATCGGCGTCATCCTCGTCGCCATCATCCGAGCTGTCATCCTCGTCCGTCGCGGACACGGCTTCTTCAGCTTCTTCCTCTTCCCCATCTTGCTTGGCCAGGAACGCCTTCAGGCTGAGGCCCGACTTGCGATATTCCTGGGCCTGCTCAACCGTCAGGCCGGCCTCGGTCTCTTCCTTCGTGCGGCGGAAGCGCGGAGCGGCGGTCGTTTCCGACTTCGCCTCATCCTTCGCAGGGGCCGTCTCGACAGGCTTCGACTGAGGTGCAGCTGCCGGCTTACCCGCCGTCGCGGCGGATCCGTCAAACAGGGCGAGGAGCTCGACGCCTGTGAATTCGATGGTGATCTGGATGTTGGGGTCAACGGCGGCGAGGGCCTTGACGGCGTCGATCTGTTCGGCGACAGCATCGGCGGGAAGAGCGGCAAGTTCGAGGGTGATATACGACATGGTTTGAGGTCTCCTTCTGTGTGGAAACCCGGATCTATCCCAATCCGGACGGTTTGACAACCCCCTGCTTTTTCTGTACCACGGGTCATCTCGAGCGAGAAATCATCAGTATGAATGCATTAGAGCCTAAGCCATCCTTGCTGCGACAGTACGAAGGACGCAAGTTCAATTTCGTCAAGTTGCGGCGCTGGAATGAGAAATCCAAGCAGGGCCGGGAGATCGGCAAGGCGCCGCTCCAAATGGCTTGGACGTGCGCTGAAGTTCCGTATGAAGATGCTGTCGCCCACATGCAGAAGGGCAATAACGTCGGCGTCCAGCTGAGCGTGAACGGCTTCTGCGTCCTCGACTATGACCCCCGGCAGGACCCCCAGGCTGGCACGCCGGAGAACGCTCTGGCCCGCCTGATGGAGGAAGTAGGGCTCGACCCCTCCAAGCAGTGCTATGTCATCACCGGCAACCTGGATGGCAAGGCTCGCGGCCAGCACATCTACCTGCGCATTGACCCGGCCTGGCGCGGTCGCACGAAGCTGCCAAAGAATGACAACCCCTACCCTGGCTGCGAGTTCAAGCACTCCCCCGGGCAGCAGGTGGTCGCCGCCGGCTCGATCCACCCCACAGGTGGCCGCTACGAATTCCACCCGGAGAGCGCCCCGCTCGCCGACGCACAGCCGGCGCCGAAGGCGCTGCTGAACATCTTCAAGCTGTCGGCCCCCGATCGCCACCTGCGCGGCGAGGGCGAGACAAGCTGGGGGGCATTTGAGCCCGAAGAGATCCGGGACGCACTGTCGCACCTCGACGTCCTTGACTACAACGGCGAGCATGACGAATGGCTGGCCCTTATGATGGCCTGCCACTGGGCCACCGGCGGCGAAGGAGCCGACGACTGGGTCGAGTGGTGCATTGGTGACCCTGAGTACGAGAACGACGCGGAGAACATCCGTGAGCGCTGGGACACGCTGTCCGTCGACGGCTCCGGCCCCAAGGTCACTGGCGCGCTGATCTTCAAGAAGCTGATGGAAGCGGGGGTAGAGCCCTCAAAGTTCCCGCGGCGCAAAATCGAGATGATGTTCGACGACATCCCGGAAGAGGAGCTGATCACAGACCTCGAGCCGGCGTCGCCGGAGACCCTCGTGCTGAAGGCCATGAACGACAAGCATGCCCTCGTCGCAGAGGGGATGAAGCCCTATTACCTCAAGCCGGAATACGACGAGATCACCGATGCGGCTACCGTCGGCTTCACCGAGGCGCAGACGCTTAGGGCGTTGTATTCAAACAAGTTTATCACCATCCCGGTCGAGAAGAAAAACGGCCAGGTTGAGTTCCAGAAGATCACCTACTTCGACTATTGGAACACCCACGAGAAGCGCCGCACCTATGACGGCACCGAGTTCAACCCGGCGAGCGAGGACAATTCTCGCGAGACACCTGGCGGCTTGATCTTCAACCTCTTCCGCGGCTTTCCATACAGCCGGCTCGAGCGCGGCGACGGTGACTGGAAGCGCTTCGGCGAGCTGATCCTGCATTCGCTTGCGGGGGGTAACCCCGAGCACGAGAAATACATCCTCGACTGGGTGGCCTATTCGCTGCAGAACCCGGCGGGGCCCCAGGGTATTGCCATGGTCTTTAGGGGCGAGAAAGGCGTTGGCAAAGGTCTCTTTGCCCACCGCTGGATCAAGTTGTTCGGCGCCGCGGGCTTCACGACGGCGAGCGCCGACGACGTCTTTGGCCGGTTCAACAATCGCATTGCCACGACCTGCGCGCTCTTCCTCGACGAGGCCACATGGGCTGGGGATATGGCCCGCAACTCGTCCATGAAGAATATCATCACCGAGCCGGTCATCCGCTCGGAAGAGAAATTCCGATCGGTCAAGCAGATCCGAAATCACCTCAAGGTCATCATGACGACCAACGAGGACTGGGCTGTGCCGGCCTCGACGGACGAGCGCCGCTTCGTGGTGTTCGACGTAGTGCGGGCATACCCCGAAGGCTCGACGTTCTACAAATCCGTCATCAACGAAATGGACCACAACGGCGGCATGCAGGCCTGGTTCTATGACATGATGCACCGGGACATCCGGGGGTTTAACCCCACGGTCGACTATCCCAAAACGCAGGCCTTGAAAGACCAGATCATGCTGACGATGGGGGAGATAGCCCCATGGTGGATTGACCTGCTCGATCAGGGGGAGATCCCCCACAGCTTCGTCCCAGGATCACTGGGGGATATCCCCCAGTGGGAACTTTCGGAAATTGCTGTCCCCTATAAAGAGTTCCGCGAGCTGTTCAAGCATTCCGGCGCGTCTCTTGAAGGTGATTGGCACTTCCGGTTCGATCAGAAGTTCGGCAGTGAATTCAAGAGAATGATCCCGGTCGGAAAGATGGACATCCGCAACATCACTCCTCCTCAGACTGATGACTTCTTGAACATTCAGACGGCTCGCGATGGCCGCACAAAATGCCTTATACTGCCGCCCCTACCGGCGTGCCGTGAATATGCCGGTAAAATGTTCGGCTACGAAAAAGATCAAATCGTCTTCCAAAAGCCGGAAGATCCTGGAGATCTCGACGACCTTTTGTGATCGCTCGCACGATCGGTCGAAGAGCGAAAGCCGGCTGGAGAAATCTGGCCGGCTTTCTGATTTTCGCGCATCTGAAATGCGCAGAAATTCCAAAAATCCGCTGGAACAATAATCTGCAGAAATTCCCAGGGGCCGCTGGAACAATAATCTGCAGAAATTTTTTAGGGCCGCTGGAACAATAGAGCTGCCGGAAAAATCCGTGAAATTTCATGCAAAAATTTTTCGTCCGTTTACGGATTGTTAAGGTTAACAAATCGAGGCGGCGCGTTAAGGTTAACGGTCGTTAAGGTTAACGGTCGTTAAGGTTAACAAATCGAGGCGGCGCGTTAAGGTTAACGGTCGTTAAGGTTAAC
>ERZ1066132.450-NODE-450-length-12010-cov-6.120033_pt1 | contig 12010 bp, 13 predicted proteins | sample MGYA00382779_ERZ1066132 | MGnify/ENA primary metagenome ERZ1066132 (study PRJEB33369, sample SAMEA5778362) | biofilm metagenome | biome: Industrial cooling water; feature: Water cooling tower basin; material: Biofilm | place: United Arab Emirates | collected...
GCCTCTGGCGGTGCAGTATCGGGCAAAGTATCTAGGTTGGCGACAGATACCTTGGGCTGCCCCTCAGGAAAACTCTCGGAAGGCTTAGTGAATTCCATTGGCTGCCATCCCCACTCGTTCATACGTTGAACGATCTGCTTGGGGGATTTGATGTTGAAGTCTTGCCACTCTATCAGGGAAAAAGGACCGAGAACTGTAGTGGGGGCCATGTCCCCGAGCACAGCAAAGCCCTTGGTGTTGGCAGCAGGCACACCTTTCTTAGTCAACCGGGGTTGAACTTCCCCAAGATTGGTAGCCTTACGTGGAAAGGCTTTCCTTATCTGTGTCTGAAGATCATTCAGCTGCGCCTTAAGCTGCATGTGCTCGCGTTGCGCCCCGTCAATATCAAAGGGAAAACCTCGTTGAGCGATCTCATCACAGATACCAGTAAACCAGTGCTCGGTTTTAACCGCTAGTTCGCTGCAATTCTTGCCTTCCTTTCGCAGGTGTTCAAGAAGACGAACGGTGAGTTCCACGTCCCGCTGACATCTAAACGTAATTCGGGGGTCCCATCTCTCCCAGTCCGTAAACTCAACCTTAGGCAGGTGAAAGTATGCTCCCCATCTTTCAAGGGAGTGTCCCCCCACCCGGCCGGAATTATATAGTCTAGATAGGATGAGCGTGTCGGTGATTTGCGCCACTGGGATAAGTGGTATCCCAAGGAATTGGGTGAGGATGTGTCTGTCAAACTTGACAAAATTGTGCCCAACAAAGTGGGTCGCCGATGACAGATACTCGCGAGCCTCATTGAGATACTCGTTGTTTGTAACATCGAAAATCCTCCACTCTTTCTCTTCCAGACAGTACGTCACTATGCACCACAGCATAGTGGCGCGCAGTCCGTTGGTTTCTACGTCTACTACAAGTGTCTTTGTTTTCACTTCAACCGCTTGAGAATTACATCCAGATCAATGGGGGTGTAGTCTATGTGCTCGACACAAACAGGAATGTAGCGAGGATCAGGGTGTCCCTTAGAGTCTTTGACAAACTTGTCGTGAGTGTGCCCGTGAATGTTGTAACGGAAACGTCCCTCTAGTTGACGCTCACTAACCGGGACGTGGGAAAGGATAAGACCGTGCTCCGGGTATACTTTGTAACCAAGAACATGCGTAACATTAGGATGTTTCACCCAGTCAGCAATGCCCCACGGATCGTGGTTGCCTAGGACAATAGCAATCCGCCCGTTCAAACGATCTAACACTGAGAGGTGCCTACGGGCCATACAGAAATCCCCGAGATGATACACCCTATCGTCGGGGCTTACGACCCTGTTCCAGTTCTCGATCATCACTTCATCTTGATGAGCCGCGTTCTTGAAGGGACGGAGGGGCGAGCCATCTTCACGCTTGAAGATAGACGCGGTTCCTTCGTGACCGAAGTGTGTGTCGGATATTAGAAAAGTTTTAGACATCAAGGCCCCGCATAATTAGGAGGAACAATACCGTACATGAAATAAGCTTTCTGAATTGTAGCCCAGAAAGTGTTATCAACAGACCATTGTTTCAAAATCTCTTCGGCTACTTCAGTTAGACCAGACTCAGCCAACCACCACGCAATACGCATAGCTTCCTCGCGATTGGCGAAAGGAGGTAGCTTATTTTTAAGCTGCCTCGTCAACAGCTCTTTCTGAGTTAACTCCCTCAACTCGTAGCTGTTCCCCGTCTTCACTACTTCCATCGTCGTCTCCGAAGATACGCGCTACTTGCTCAGCGCTGGGTTTAAACTCTAGGTCCTCTGCTTCAATTACACGTCCGGTATCCGAGTCGTACTTAGCAATGAAGGCCGGCCCAGTGCGCCCGCTGAAGCGGTTCTTTGACACGTAGCCATACAACGTCCGCCTGACTTCCTCCGACTGGTTCATCGTATCACGCTCTAGGTTGATCACTATGTTAGCCAGCTGCTCGATACCTGCCGTACCCCTAATCTGCCCTTGCCTGTTAGTGTGAACGACAGCTACCAGAGCGATGTTAAGCTCGATAGTCAGCGTCTTGAGCTGGGTCATGATAGAGTCAAGGGCTTTACGTTCGTCTCCCTGCGACTGGTCGGAGACAATGATACTCAAGTGGTCGAGGAAGATATAGTTACACCCCAGCCCTTGCGCGTAGTACCGCACACGCCCAATGATCTCTTCGATCTTGTTAGAACCAAACGAGTCGAAGAAGAACACACGGTCATCCTCTACGATCCGCTTGGCAAGATCGTATTCTTCGTCAGTGTATTCAGTATCCGGCAGATGCAACGGCTTGTTGATCTCAATAGACATCAAGCCTAGCGCCGTATCGTCTGGGCGTTCTTCAAGAAAGAGAGAACCGATGCGAGCTTCGGGGTCCTGTTTAAGGATAGCATACATCGTCTCGCGAAGGAACGAAGACTTGCCCACCCCTGTGGGGGCAGTAACAATGACAGCCTCACCACGTCGTAGTCCGTAGGTGAGACGGTTCAATCCCTCGAAGGGGTACTTCAGGGAATGAATGTCAGCCTTGTTGGTCATGCGCTCAAGGACTTGCCGTCCTGTCAAGATACCAGCAGGCGTGTAGATTGGGGCTGACCACCAAGCCCGTACGAAATCCTCGGCCTTGCCCTTCATCTTGTAGCCGCAGGCATCCTTCAGCTCTGGGTCTAGCCGAACGATGCGGGCCTTGCCGGGTTGAAGGATATTGGCGCATTGAATGGCGGCTTCCTTGCCCGCCTTGTCGCCGTCGAAACAGATGTACACTTTCTCGAAGCTGTCAAGGTACTCGAAGTTAGCTTTGAATTCTTTGTGTGCTGCTGCTGCCCCTGCGTTCAAGGACACGACGGGCCAACGGGAGCCCTGCATCTCAAAGGCTGCAAGGGCGTCAAGGTGCCCTTCCACTACAGTGACAGCCTTAGCGCTGGCCGGGGGGAACAGATGCTGGCCGAACAGGGCAGCCTGTGTCAGGCCGCCGGGAACCTTGGTCACAAAGTTCTTCGGGAGATACCGAATGATTTCTCCGACGCCTTCGTTGACGCGGTTAAGAACAGGATAGTGGTGGGAGATTGTGAAGTTGTCGTCACCCACTGTCTGCTGCACACCGTACTTACGCACAGTATCTTCGCTAATCCCTCGCTCAGGGATGGCACGGGTGACACGCCGCTTCACATCAGCGGTGTATTCTTCGACTGACTCCATCAGTTCTTGGTTCTTTCTTGGGCCTGAAGACGGTTTAATAACACCGCACCCGGCGAAGCAATACTCTCCGCCGTCTGCGAACTTAGCCAGACCACGAGAGGACCCGCATTTAGGACAGGGTCCCCTTGTGCTCGGGCTTTCAAACCTGTTCGAGAAGGAGGGCATCTAGATAATCACCGTTCTCTTCGAACGACTCGATGACTTCATGGTACTTCTTCTGTGTTGAAGAAGCTTTCACGCACACCTGACACGGCTTGTACCCTCCACGTTCTTTAGGATCGCGGACAATCTCAACCCGTGTCAGCTGGGCGTCACAAATGTGACAACGCATTTCAACCTATAAGTTTCTTCAAGGCGTTAGTATAAAACTCCAAGGTCCTGCCTTGTAGACCGGGAGCTGTGTTAACTTCTAGGACGTAGGCTTTCTTCTGCTTCTTGTTCCAGATAACATCGACCGCCCCAAAGTCAAGCCCGGTTCCAAGGAAAAGTTTCTCGGCTTGAACAATCACATCTTCAGGTACGTCGCCCACGTTAGAAGGATCATTGGCGTAGATAAAGCCGCCATTCCTGTTTCGTATTTTCCAGTTCGGAACTTCTACTTCTCTGTTCCTTGCCTTACGTTGAATAAAGAAGTCAGTTATCTCCCCGTCTTTCTGGAACAAATGAACGCGGTACTCGGCTGCTTTCTTGATATATTCCACGTACAACAGAGCAGGACGAACAGTATCTGGGTCACCTCCATATAGTACAATCCCCTCACCTGAATGTCCAGTCAATTTCTCTCTGGCTACAACAAGCTTACCTTGCCGGACCCAATCTTTAGCATCCGCAGGTAGCTCAGTAAAGGCAGGCAAGCGCCCGTAGGTTTCTTCTTTAGTGGAAAATGCCCGGAAGAACAAGCGCTTATTAGCTGCAATAGATATATTAGGAGGGTAATTTAGACAATTCTGCGGCGTCATAAGAGCATTGCTCACGCCCCAGTTAATAACAAAACAACCCGGAGGTTGGCTATAGTTGTCTGTTTTAATCCTTCGTATCTTCAAAGCCCTTGCCAAATGCTTGGCGGACAAGGACGGACGGGAACCTTGATACAGGTAAACAGACATTAAAAAGGATCCTCTTCTTGTATCGCACGCAACTGTCGTCTAGTGTTTTCTCTAATAGGGATTTGGTCGGTTAACTGTGTTTCTTCTGCTTGTTGCGGTAATTCATCGTTCACACGCCATGCTAATTGTGCCCGTACATCACGGTCAATTATGTCGCCTGCTGTTAGACGTATTCGTCCATCTACTTGTACTTGTTCTCCGTTAACGCGCATCATAAATTGGTCAAATCTAAGAGGGTTAAGCGCTCTGGGGGCACGACGTAAAGGAATGGGCTCGTCAGTTGTCTCAATATCTAAGTGGTGCATTCTCTTCGCAGCAGGTTTATCTTGTTTTTCGCTTTCCTTAATATCCCTAGGGGACAGAGCTCCCCACTCTACTCCAAAGAACAAAGGCTGTATCCAGTTAAGTCCTTCATAGAAAAGATTGTTTAGCCTGTCAGCTCCCCCCACCTGCTTTACAATACGATCATAGACCTCAGAGCGAGGGCCTTTCGCCAACAGCTCTTTTAAAAAGGCGGCGCATCCCTGCATAGAAATGTCTTCTACGATATGCGAGATTTCTGAAGGGGCTGTAGCGGAAGCTCTTGCGTACAGAGAAAGAATGATGGACACCCAGTCAAGGATTTCACCACGATCAAGTGTACCGTGGAGAGCCCTGAATTCCAAGGAGCCGAACTTTCTAACAGTGCAGAGATTAACCGCAGAGTATTTGTTATGATCGTTACTAATGAAACGAAGGAAATCCGAAGAATCAGATGCAGCAGAACGCAGGCTCTCGGCGAGTGCGCCACCGCAATCGTTCACACCCAGACAGAACAGATTTCCTTTTCGCTGTTCTTGCAAGAGAGAAGTGAAGATGTGTTCAAACACGTAGTACAGAGCAGCAATGTACATAACCTGATAACCGTACAAGTTTTGCACATTAAGGTGCACATGTGTGGAACAACGAATGCTGAAGTTAGTTTTCGACGACTTCTTGTTCATTGCGCGAAGAAGGTAGGGCAGAGACTTCTTTGCAAGATAATCGTAAGAGTTCGGCGTGCGAAGGACATACTCATAAGACTCCCCTCTTAAGGAGCCATCTGCAACCGTACGCCAGTAGTAGCGCAAGTCTTCGGCGCGCGGGAGATTGTTGCCCTCTACTTCAAACTCCATTCCGATTAGTTGAGAGGGTTTCCACTTGGTAGTGAAATCAAATCTATCAGGGAAAAGAACAGGATAATCCTTTACCTTCCGTTCCATGTAGATATTAAATGTGTTATCCAATTGCAACCTCCAACTTCAACTCGCGTTGAACCAGCTCACGCATGTACTTGAACGCAGGTTTCAATACAACTAAACCCGGTGCATCAGGATGAATGGCTCCTATTTCCGTTTCGAATTGGTTATAAAGAAACACATTCAAACTCAAGAAGGACTTCTTGCTGTCCACATGCAGCCAAAATCTGCGGCTCAAAGCTGCTCTAACTCGTTTAGTTTCGAGCGCTTCCTTTACTGAGGGATACTTATTAACGAACATGTTAACGAACCCCTCAGTAGCCAACATGTGCGCAAACTCATTGGAACAGTTCAAGTGTGCCCGAAGATTTTCGACATACTCTTCGTTAATCTTATTAGGCCCTCGCCAATACTTGTACATAATCGCGTCCCCTTTTGATTGCACACGAAGAGACGAGCTTCTGGTTCCAAACCTAATGACCCCAGCTGAGTTAATAATAAAAGCTTCTACATTTGTGAAGCTTACGCCTTGTTGCGTACCTCGCACCGGGATGCGGTTAATAAAACCTATAGCTCCGGCGTTATCAAGATTGAAGAAACCAAGCTTACTGCCAGTACCTGCGCAATCAAGAGCGGGGTCTTCAACAGGGACGACTTCAGAAGTACCCTTATTGCCCTGCATAAGGATACCCCCGAAACCTATTCCTCTTCCAACCCCTCTAATATCCCCGATAACAAAAGGATTATCTCCCAAAGAAACCAAAGTGTTACGAAATCTGCGTCGTAAATCTTCGAGACTGGTCTCTTTAACAAACCCTGCTGGTAGCGGCATAGCTAAGCATCCTTCAATAATTACGCTGCGGCTTGAATCATGCCTGTTACTTTATTATGACAAGCCACAACATCGGGAGTAATGACCCCGTTCTCAATAGCTTGCATAGCGAGAAGACCAAACTCTTCTTCAAAGCTGATGCCCCTCAGGGAAAGCCAAGCAGCGGTCTGCGCACGTTGGTGCGCTTCCTTGCACAGCTTATCGTCGAACATCCAGAAATTCGAAAGAACCCTATACTCCACGCCGTACGGTTTCAACCGAAATGCTCCTGCTTTGCCATAAAGCTTACGGCGTTCCGCTCCCTCCGAATCTGCGAACAAGGACCACAGACCAAGAGCGTAGTCTAGCTGGCGCACCACAGCCATAGCTTCGTCTTGATGTGCGCCGTCGTAATAGTCTTTAAGCCAGCCGATATGCAAGTGACCGCCGGCGCTACGCATAGGAATATCTTCATCGGGACGTGGGTTAGGAACGCCCATCATCCACGCATTGAAGTCCGGATCACAGCCCATGGTCAGTCCGGGTTTATTCCTACGGTCATTCATGAACATCTCGTCCAGTTTCACAACCGAGCTTCTGGACAACGATAGCTGATGCTCTTTGAAACGCGCGAGAGTGTCATCAACTCCTTTCTTAACCAACTCAGCAAACTTTGCTGGATCAGGCGTCGGATTAGTATTCAATTCAATGGCCGTGCCATCAACTTGGATAGCCCCATAGTCTGTTTCTTCGGGGCTGTACTTGGTTCCCTTAACCAAACGCCCAAGAAAAATGTGGGCGCTGATAAACGCATCCTTGTTTGTCTTAAGAAATACTTCAGGATCGCTCCCGATAAGGATGTCTTTCTTCTCAATGAACGGACGCAACTTTAGTCTCCTCGTCTCTTTCGTTTGCTAAGTTGATGTAAAGGCTGATCCACGCACGGTCATCTTCTACGCCCGGGTAGTAATCCATGATGTGAGAAACTACCTCATAGTCAGAGGTGCAGGACGGGCAAACATACCCGCACCCCTTAATCTCCACAGTACCGATAGCGCCCATAGGCGCTTCTTCACGGCAGTACACGCACTCATGTACTCCGTTCTTCTTACGAGGATACTTGTCGGAAGTGAGAACGTCTGTTCCATCATCGTCCACCCCTGCTAGCTGACCTTGATAACCGTAAGCAATGCAGTACTCAAGCCACTCCTCATCCGTCATGTTCAAAGCAGCAGCGGCTGATCTGTCAGCGTCGGTGATTTTCTTCGGGGCCCGAAAGGGAACGACAGTAACACCCTCCGATCTTTCATAGTGAGAGTAGTGATTGTGCCCGCTCCATACCCAAGCTTTAACAGCACGCTTAGAATCCCACGGGGCATCTTCATCGGTTGCTGAAGTTACGTGATTGTTGTCGAACTCCATTGAATACAACGTGTCTGTCTCAAACGATTTGATTTTGTCATCGCTGTGTTTACTAAGCTCGCGCTGAAAAGCAAAAGCCAACATCGGACGCTCTGATGACCAATGAAGTGTGTCTGAAACTACATCCCAAGTATAGTACAATGTTCGCTGAGAATTGCGGATGAAGTTTAGTTTACGATCTCTTTCGTCCCACCACACAAACGCCCACGCACCGCGTATCTCCGGGTACACTGCATCAATCCCGTACCTATAGATACAGTACAGAACTATCTCGCTATCCGTGGCTTTATCCGCAAGCAAGTCACGTGGTGGAGGAGTTGTGTCCGGCAAAGGCTCTTTCTTAAGAGCAAGCTTAGTGTATACCTCTTCAGCGTTATGAATAGTACCGTTATGCGCGCCGACAAATCTGTTGTTACCGAACGAAAACGGGTGAGCATTAGCCTGTGTGATAGCTCCACGTGTGGCTGCTCGACTGTGCCCGATAAGAACACGGGGAAAGGGGATATTGTATTTCCCTTTCTTCTTTATCTTCTCGAACTTGTCATCAACCGCTTGCTCAACACCTTTATAGGCGTCAATATGCCTGATCAAACCTTTGCGGTAAGCAGAAAAATCCCGGACAACTGCCTTGGAATTAGCATCCTTAGGCACAGCCTGTGCGAACACAGCCAATCCTGCAGAGTCGAAGCCCCTCAACTGAGAAGTCACAAAGATATTCAAGAAAGCATCAAGTGCTGCCTTATTCGGCGGCCGATTAATGTTCAGTGTATATAGACCGCTAAGGCCGCACATGTTAAGCCATCTCCAACAGGTTGTTGATTACGTAGTCTTGGAATTCTTGGGACGCGCCGTAGAATTCCGGATGTCCTTGCACCCCGAAGCAACGGGTCTCAGGGATGCGCATGACCTCTACGATTTGCCCCGTTCTCATACTTACTTGCCAATCTTCTTCCATATAGAAGCCTTGTGTATGCGGCTCTGGGCTCCAACCTAGAACATATTTTTCCCACTGTTCTTGGGTAGGACGCGCTGCTTGATGATGCGCCGTGGTAACTCCGGGTAAAATTTTCCCTTCACGAAGAACGATGCTGGCATTAGGCCCGTGTCTGTGCCCCTCAATATGCTGCCACAATTTACCACCGTTCAACACCCACAATAGCTGGTGCCCTCGACAAATACCGAAATGAAGTTTCCCATTCTCAACTCCCCAATGGTACGCCGCCACCTCTTCAGCATCTCGGTAGCTGTAGCCGTCAGTATAGCGGGTCGGTTTTTCTCCATACAACCGAGTGCCAATGTCCTCACCACCAGTGTACACCAACATGTCTGCTTCCATTAGGTAGTTGGAACGCTCGAATTTGTCGCGGTACTTAGCGAGCCAAGCAGCTGTGCCCAACCGATCACCGCCTACAATGTGGAATTTAATCACGTCGTTAACTCCTGTTATTAACTGAGGGAATCGAAGATGTCGCTTTTACTTGAATCAAGTAAAGTATCAAACAGTCTGTAACGCTTGACTTTGATGGTTGTCTCCGCCAAAGCTTCAAGCATCTTGGACATATAGAAAACAGCATCTTTCCGTGATTGGAACGTACCTGTGATGCTGTCTGTTGCGTAAGTGAAAACAAAACCAGCCTTCACTTTATCAACAGCATCACGCACAACAATTTGATCAACCCCCATTATCTGTTGCAACTCTATGTACACAGAAAAAGATGGAGGAGAAACTACGGTAGAATTCTGAGAAACCTGAAGACCGGCTTTGGTTCGCAGTGCTTTAACCATGTCCCCCGACAGTTTGTATACTTTAGAAACATTGAAAACAGCAGTTGAAAGAATGATCACCGGAACTTTCTCGTAATCTACTGAATAAATGTGTGTGTCTTTCTCGACACGGACAGATATTGCCTTCTTTAAGGGAACACTTGATGCTCCATAAACAGCATGAAGCTTATTCACAAGAAGCGACGAGCATTCATCCGTCACAATAGGACGATGAAGTTTGTACTTAGCGTAAGAAACCTTGACAAACCAGCTAAAAATTTTAGCTGGGTAGTTGTGGATTTCAGACTTGACATCTTCATCCATATAACTTGGAGCTGGAATTATTACGCTAGGAACAGACATTAGTTTCGTCCTCTTTGACACTCTCGTTGAATTGGACTGGCCGCGCATTCACCAAGCAACGGGCTTGCCTCATACCGCCAGTTCTATTACTGTCCTGAATGTTCTGTAGCCTTGACAAGCAGGTACGCCGAAGCGTTCGTAACAGCATAGTGCCTACCGACAGGTGGAAAGTCGATAGGTCTTTTCGCCTTACCGAGGAAGAGCGGCTCGGCTGTGCACCCGGAACGTCGCGTTCCTATTCACAGGGTGGCTGACACGGGAAACTTTTTATATAAGCGCCGGTTACATTACAGTGCCTCCGGCGTCCCCTTCGCAGCAGGACTGTTGGCGTTTCTGCTCAAGAAGATTTACACCTGAGCAATCACCGTTTCTACTGACCGCTGATCACGGGTACAGTTTTTCAGCTACAAACAACCTACTATCCTCTACCCGTTTAAGACGGAATGAAAGAAACACCTGTTAACCCAGTAGGCTAAACCATACGACAGGCTTTCACTTGAGAACTATATCCTGAAGCGGTGTCAAGTCTTACGGCTAGTCTACTAACAGTAGACACCCCCTGTTAGTACATTCAGCTAGTAAAGGATTGGTTCAGGAGCCGGGATATCTCCACCTTGAACTGGTTTATCGCTGTGCAATGCGCCGAACAAGGCGATGTGGCTGTCTTGGCTAAGGTAATTCATGTTAAAGAAGTCCTGCGTCAAGCGCGCAAAACCAAATTTGTTGACAAGCCAATCGTACCACACTGACGTCATCTGTGCCTTGTTCAAAGAAGCAAGCGCAAGATTACCAGACCCGGGGCTACAATTTCCATTTTCGCCAATTTGACGGAAAAGGAAATGTTTCAACTTGAACTCCTCGTACAACAAAACATACGGCTCCACCCTTTTATCCATGTGAGTGTTGAAACCATTCCAAACATTTATTCCACAACAACCCGGCATAGGGGATATTTCAGTGCGCGGAAAAAGCCTACCGTAAGTTGACAATATAGCAGAGGCATCAATGTAACTAATATTTACACCGTCTTTGAACTTGACCATCTTCGGATCAAAATAAACAATCATTCCATCTAAATTATTGATTACTTTGCCCTTAGGGAGAGCGTGCACAGCAGCGCACGCCTCAATATAAAAATCATACGTGTTGACAGGCGGATACTTCGGTCTCACCTTCTGGTTGAAGTGCTCGCAAATAATAGAACCGTCACGAACGGGAACAGTAGCGTGCGTCATATTTATTTCCTCACGTTAACTAGCGCATACATGTGAACAATACATCCACTTCCGGGGTTCCTGAATTTATAAAGGAACTTAAACCCCACATCATCAAGCATACGACGCAGGTTACGGCTTCTAAGTTGCTCAGTGTTTACAGTTAAAACAGCAAGACCTCTATAAGGATGATGTTGTCTCAGTTCAGCTAACACTACAGCGAACCAATCTTCGAGGAATTCTTCAGACTCAAGCGACCCAACCTCCACAACACCGCAGCAATGGCGGAAAGAACGGCTATACTGAGACACAACGGCGCCATAAGTCATTGTGAAACCTGGGTAAGGTAAGTCCCATTTATCTGGAACAATCCAAGACTTACGCATATGAGTACACTCCTTTATACCAGTTGGGCGGCGCGGTGTTGCGCCAAGTTGGCGGGGTTTTAGGATGGTGCGCGTCCCATTTAGCGGACAGCGCTGCTTTGTAAGCGTCAAACAAAGACAGCTGCTTGAAGTCAGTGCAGTTGGGAGGCGTGGTGAACGGAGTGTCGGGAAACTCGTCGGCGTTAGCTACGAAGATAGGACGCAGGGTATAGCTGGCGTGGTCAATGTCGAATGCGCTACGATTACGGCGCTCTTCAAACAACCCGTCGAAGTGCTCGATCAACCAGCTATAGTTGAAGCGGTTAGCTCTAGTCCACACTGCGCAAGGGTGGTTGGCGTGGCTATTGCGGTAAGGAGCTGGCTTGCCCAGACCAACAGAGATGCCGACACTCAGGAGTTGAGCAGTCTCAAGTATCATCTTATTAAGACGGAGATCATCAAGCGCAGCGGCGCAGGTGTAGGGGCAAGTCGAGGTGATGAAGATGTTCATACTCCAAACAACAAAACTACAAGTGCACGTAAACAACTCATCAGCGT
>ERZ1066132.452-NODE-452-length-11871-cov-5.695074_pt1 | contig 11871 bp, 5 predicted proteins | sample MGYA00382779_ERZ1066132 | MGnify/ENA primary metagenome ERZ1066132 (study PRJEB33369, sample SAMEA5778362) | biofilm metagenome | biome: Industrial cooling water; feature: Water cooling tower basin; material: Biofilm | place: United Arab Emirates | collected...
CGTGGTGGTCTTGGACAACTTCTCGACCGGGCACGCGATCGCCGCCGAACGCGCCGGGCGCGGACGGGCGCGGGTCGAATTCGGCGACCTCGGGGACGCGGCCTTTCTCGAGCGCGTTTTCAAGGCCCATCGGCCCCAGTCGGTGATCCACTTCGCCGCCAAGTGCTATGTGGGCGAATCGGTCAGCGAGCCGGCTAAGTACTACCGCGAGAACGTGGCCTACACCTGGAACCTGCTGGAGGCCATGCGCGCGCACCACTGCCGCTCGATCGTGTTCAGCAGCACCTGCGCGACCTACGGCGAGCCGCAGCGCATCCCGATCGACGAGCGCCACCCCCAGGACCCGATCAATCCCTACGGGCGCACCAAGCTCCATATGGAGCACATGATCGAGGACTTCTCCAAGGCCTACGGCCTGCGCTACGCGGCCCTGCGCTACTTCAACGCCGCCGGCGCCAGCCCGGAGGGGGACCTGGGGGAGGACCACCGCCCCGAGACGCACCTGATCCCGCTGGTGCTCGACGTGGCCCTGGGCAAGCGCAGCGAGATCAAGATCTTCGGCGACGACTATCCGACCCGCGATGGCACCTGCATCCGCGACTACATCCACGTGCTGGACCTGGCCGACGCGCACCTGCGCGCCCTGAGCCGGCTGCAGATGGACGCGCACCGCGTGGTCGCCAACCTGGGCACCGGCGAGGGCTACACCGTGCGCGAGCTGATCGACCTGGCCGGGCAGGTCACCGGCAGGCCGATCCGGGCCACGGTCGCGGCGCGGCGTGCCGGGGATCCCGCCATGCTCGTCTCCGGGGGCACGCGGGCCCGCGACCTGCTGGGCTGGGTGCCCCAGCATTCGGCCCTGGAATCGATCCTGCGCGACGCCTGGCGCTTCCACCAGGCCTACCCGAACGGGTATCCGGCCTGAGCGCCATGGGGGCGCGCCTCTACGTCCTGGGCGCCGGCACGGCGCTGCCGCGCCCCAGCCAGGGCGGCCGCTGCTACGGCCCCGCGGGCTACGTCTACGAGCCGCACCCGGGCGGTGCCCTGACCCTGCTGGACATCGGGCCCGGCTCGGTGCGCCAGCTGGGCCACCTCGGGCTGGGCCTGGAGCGCATCGAGCGCGTGGTCCTGAGCCATTTCCATCCCGACCACTGCCTGGACCTGTTCGCGCTGACCTTCGCGCGCCGCAATCCGGCCTGCGCCGGGCTGGGCGCGCTCGAAGTGCTGGGCCCGAGCGGGCTTTCGGCCTGGTACGAGGCCGGCGTCGGCGCGCTGGGGGAGTGGGTGCGAGATCGGCGCTTGACGCTGGTCGAGCAGGGGCCCGACGCCTGGGCCGGAGGCCGTCGGCAGGGCGGTTTCCGGCTCTTCGCTCGGCCCACCGGACACACGCCCAACGCCCTGGCCTGGCGCATCGAACCCCAGGGCCCAGGCGGCGCTTGGGTCTACAGCGGCGACAGCGGCGAGCGCGCCGAGCTGGCCGAGTTGGCCCGCGGCGCGGACCTGTTCCTGTGCGAGTGCTCGTTCCCCGACGGCCGGGAGAGCGAGCACCATCTGACACCGGGCGGCGCGGCGCGGCTGGCGCGCCGCGCCGGGGTCAAGCGGCTCTTGCTGACGCACTTCTATCCGGAGCTCGAGCCCGAGCAGGCGGCGGCGGCGGCCGGGGCCTCCGCGGGCTGCCCGGTGGCGGCGGCCTTCGACGGGCTGTGCGTCGAGCTCTAGCTCAGGCGGGGCGCTCCCCCGTGCGCTGCCCCTGACGGCCGAAGGGCAGGCAGATCAGGTAGGCCGCGAGCGCCAGGGCCAGGCTGGCCAGGAAAGGCGCCTGCCAGCCGAGCAGGGAGCCCAGGGGATAGGCGCACAGGCCGACGAGCAGGGCGGCCAGCGCGCTGGGCGCGCGTCCGAAGGGGCACCACAGGCCCATCAGCGTGATCACCAAGAGGCCGCTCGAGCCGAGCGAGGAGGCCAGCTCCACCAGGCGCGCCACCCCCGGGCCGGCGAGGGCCAGCAGGGCCGCCAGGGAGCCGAACAGGAGCACCGCCAAGCGCAGCCGGCCGAGGGCTGCGACGGCGCGCCCGCGGTAGAGGTTTTGCACCGCCAGGGTCGAAGCCACGAGCAGCGAGCTGTCGATCGTCGACAGCATCGCCGCGCTCAGGCTGGCCAGGAACAGCGCCGCGCCCAGGCCCGGCAGCAGCTCGAGGGCCAGCTGGGGCAGGATCCCCTCCGGATCCTGGTTCTCGAGCCCCAGGTGCCGCGCGCCGAGGGCCAGATAGACCGGCAGCAAGCCGACGGCCAGATACAGCAGACCCGCGCCGATCGTGCCCCAGCGGGCCACGGCCGGCGAACGGGCGGCCGATTGCCGCACGACCAGCTCCTGGGCCACCAGGGAGCCGAGGATCGGCACGCACCAGGCCTCGAGCAGGCCCAGCGTCGAGGCGGCTTCGGCCGGGCCCTCGGCCAAGGCCAGGGCGGGCGCGGCTCCGGCGGCGCCGAGCGCATGGACGGCCGCAGCGGTCAGCAGCCCCAGACCCAGGATCACCAGGCCGCCCTGGAACACATCGGTGACCGCCACGGCCAGCAGGCCCCCGGCCGCCGTGTACAGGGTGCCGCACAGGGCCGCGAGCAGCACCGCGGGCAGCTCCTGCCAGCCGGTGGTGGCCTGCACCAGGTGCCCCAGGGCGCGCACCTGGGCGGCGGCCCAGAGCACGGAGGTGGGCAGCATCGCCAGGGCCGCCAGCCGCTCGACCCCGGGCGAGTACCGGCTCCGGAACAGATCCGCCAGGGTGAACAGGCCCCGGCGCCAGAGGGGCGCGGCCAGCAGGCAGCCGCCGAGCACCAGGCACAGGCCGTAGGCGAAGGGCTCCGGGTGGCTCCAGCGGAAGCCCGCGGCGAAGGTGCTGCCCGCGGATCCGATGCAGGTCTCCGCTCCGAACCAGGTCGCAAAAACGGTCCCGAGCAGCAGCCCGGGCCCCAGCCGGCGGCCGGCCAGCAGGAAGTCGTCCGCTGCGCGCACGCGGCGGGCGACCCACAGGCCCAGGGCGAGCTGAGCCATCAACGCCATGGGCACCGCCAGGGCCAGCCAGGTCATCGCGGCGCAGCATAGCGGCGACCCGCGCTCGGCAGGGCGGGGACTTCGCGCCCGGGCGCGGGTTGGCGCGGGGGCCCCGCGTGCTCTACAACTCCCCGGAAAGCCCCAGATCCCCCCCGATGAGCGAACTCCGGCCCTCCTTCCTCTGGCTGCCCCTGGGGCTGCTGTTCGCCGCGGCGGTCGGCTACGGCGCCTATCGCTTCCAATCCGGAAGCGGCCGCGAAGCGCTGGCGCACGAAACCCACGCCCGCGCGGAGATCGGGCGGCGCGCCCCGCCCGACGCTCCGTCCGCCGCCCCTTCGGCGTCCCCCGGGACGGCGCCGCCCCGCGAGCTGCAGGCCGCCGGGATGGCGTTCTCCGCAGCGACCGGGAGCGCCCGGGCCCAGGAGCGGGTCCTGGCCCTGGACAGCGAGCTGCGGGCGCGCTTCGAGGCCCTGATCGCCACGGCCCTGGCCGAGGTCGATCGCGTGCCCAAGGCCAAGCGCTCCGAATGCTCCGTCTCGTACCGGGTGATCGACCTGGCCAGCGGGCAGACCATCGCCGAGCGGGACCCGGACCGCTCCCTGGAGTCGGCCTCCAACATGAAGCTGCTGACCAGCCTGGCGGCTTTGTGGATGCTCGGCCCGGAGTGGCACTACGAAACGCACGTGGACGCGGTCGGCGAGCTGGCCGCCGGGCAGCTCACCGGCGACCTGGTGGTGCGCGCCAGCGGCGATCCCTTCTGCCGCTGGGGCGAGCCCCGGGCCGCCGTCGAGCTGGTCGCAAGCCTGGCCCAAGGGGTGGCCGAGTCGGGCCTCAAGCGCGTGCGCGGCGACCTGCTGATCGACCGCAGCCCGTTCCTCGAGCCGGGACCGGCCGCGGGCTGGCCCAATCCCAAGCTCTACTGGACCAAGAGCTACGCCCTCGCCGGAGGTCTGACGCTCAACGCCGGCTTGGTGGCGGTCGAGGTTCGGCCGGGACCGGCCGGAGGCCAGGCCGAGGTGCGGCTGATCCCGGCGCCCACCGGCCTCAGCGAGAGCTTCTCCGTGCTCAGCGACCCGGGCAAGGCCAACGACGTGCGCATCGGCCTGTTCGTCGAGAGCAACCGCCTGGAGGTCAGCGGGCGCTACGGTGCCGGCCTGCCGCTCTATCAGACCGAATTCAGCCATCCGCGGCCGGAGCAGCACTTCGCGGCGGTGCTGCGCGAACAGCTGCGACAGGTCGGGATCGAGATCGAAGGCGGTCTGCGCTCGGTTTCCGGAGCCGGCGTCGGGACGCGGCTGTACACGCACCGCCAGCCCTGGCTCGAACACCTGGCCGCGATCAACACGGATTCCGCCAATTCCCTCGCCGACGGGCTGCTGATGACCCTCGGTGCCCAGCGCTTCGCGGAGGGCACCCGCGCCGCCGGTGCACGCGCCGTGGCGGCGGTCCTGGCGGAGCGCGGCCTGCCCACGCAGGGCCTGGTGCAGGTCGACGGCTCGGGGCTGTCGCGGGACAACCGCGTCACCGCGCGGATCCTGTCCGAGGCCCTGTGCGCCGTGCGCGAGCTGCCCGCGGGGCAGCGCTCCGCCTTCGAGGAGTCCCTGGCGCTGGCGGGCGTCTCCGGCACGCTGGAGGACCGCATGCGCAGCGGCGCCGCCAAAGGCCGCGTGCGCGCCAAGACCGGCTGGATCAACGGCGCCTCCTCGCTCTCCGGCTTCGCCTCCAGCCTGGCGGGCCGGGAGCTGGCCTTCTCCATCCTGGTCGCCTATCCGCGCATCGACGGGCTCAACACCCGCGCCTGGAAGCCGATGCAGGACCGCATGTGCGAAGCCCTGGTGGAGTGGCCGGGCCCGCGCTGAGGCGCCGGCGCCGGCCGGGCCAGCGGCGCGGGCCCTAGCCGGGCTCCCGCCCGCTCCGCCGGCGAGCGGCGGCGATCGCAGCACAGCGGCTTTCGGGCGGGCCTGTCCCGCGCGGAAGCCGGTCGCTTCCCTTCCCGCAATCTTTCCGGAGGTTTCGCCCCATGAGCGCCCTCGATTCAGCCCAAGAACGCCTGCGCCTCGCCCTTCGAGCCCTCGAGCACGCCGAGGCCGCCGGCCGGTTGCTGGCCGGTTACGCCGAGCGCCTCGGCCGGCTCGAGTCGCGCTCGAAGAGCGCGCCCCGCGACCTGGTCACGGAGGCGGACCTAGATAGCGAGCGTTTCTTGATCGGACGCCTGCGGTCCGATTTCCCCGAACACGCGATCGAAGCCGAGGAGAGCGCACCGGATCCGGACCAGGCCGGAGGCCTGCGCTGGTTCATCGATCCCCTGGACGGGACCGTCAATCTGGTCCACGGGCTGCCGTTTTTTTGCGTGTCGATGGGGCTGTACCGCGGCGCAACGCCCCTGTGCGCGGCCCTGTGCGCGCCGCTCCTGGGCGAGAGCTTCTACGCGGCCGCGGGCGCGGGCGCCTACCTGAAGCGCCCGGGCAGCGAGCCGCGGCGCCTGCGCGTCTCCGGCGCCAGCAGCCTCTCGGAATGCGTGCTGGCCACGGGTTTCCCGTACCGCCGCAACGAGCTGCCCAACAACAACCTGGGCAATTTCGCCCGCCTGTTCTACGAGGTGCGCGGCATGCGCCGGATGGGCTCCGCAGCTCTGGACCTGGCTTACGTGGCCGCCGGGCGCCTGGACGCCTTTTGGGAGCTGCACCTCGCGCCCCACGACGTCGCCGGCGGAGCCTTGCTGGTGCTCGAAGCGGGCGGCGTGGTCAGCGATCTGGAGGGGGGCGGCGATTGGCTGCGGGGGGGCCAGATCGCGGCCGGGCCGGCGGCCCTGACCGCCCAGATCCGCAGCCGGGTCAGCGCGCGGCCGGAGCGCCTGCAGGGCGGGCCCCGGCCCTGAGGGAAGGGCGCGGACAGGGCCCGCCGCGGGTCCCCCCCGGGGCCGGCGGGGGGGCCGGCCGCCATGCGGGGACCCGCTGAACCCCGCGCCGGACGGACCGTCGGCCCCCGAGGGGCCCCGGAACGGCCCGCGCGGGGCCGGCTTCCGGGCGCCGCCGGGGCCCGGTACCCTGGCGGGTTCGCCGCCTGTGGCCGGGCTTCCCGGATCGCCCTCCCCGGAGCCCAGCTCGCACCGCCGCGGCGCCTCCATGGCCAGAGCCAGTCAATCCGCCAAGCCCTCCGCCGCGCCGGGCGGGAAATCGGCCGCGCCCCGGGCTGAGCCCGGACCGGCCGAGCGCGCCCATCCGAGCTTGTTCAGCGCCGGAGCCATCCGCCTGCGCGGGGCCCGGCAGAACAACCTCAAGGCGGTCGACCTTGACCTGCCCAAGGGACGCCTCGTGGCGATCACGGGGGTCTCGGGTTCCGGCAAGAGTTCCCTGGCCTTCGACACGCTCTTCCGCGAAGGCCAGCGCCGTTTCCTCGAGACGCTCTCCGCCTACGCGCGCCAGTTCCTCGGGCGCATGGAGAAGCCGGAAGTCGACCACGTCGAGGGGCTTTGCCCGGCGATCGCCGTGGACCAGCGCGCGATCCAGCGCGGGCCGCGCTCGACGGTCGGAACGCTGACCGAGATCCATGACCACCTGCGCGTCCTGTATGCCCGCGCGGGCGTGGCCCACTGCCCGGACCACGGGCAGCCGCTGGTGGCCCAGACCGCGGAGGCCGTGCTGCGGCAGATCGAGTCCGCGTTCGCCGGCCAAAAGCTGCAGCTGCTGGCCCCGCTCGTGCGCGATCGCAAGGGCCAACATCGGGCCCTGTTCGACGACCTGACCAAGCGCGGCTTCGTGCGCGTGCGGGTGGACGGGCGGGTGCTGCGCATCGAGGAAGTCCCGGAACTCGATCGCTACAAGCGCCACACGGTCGAACTGGTCGTCGACCGGCTCGAGCTCAAGCCCGAGAACGAGGCGCGCCTGCGGGAGGCCGTCGGGCAGGCGCTCGAGCTGGGCGGCGGCGACCTGGTGGCTCTCGGGGAGAGCCGCGAACAGGCCTTTTCGACCCTGCGCAGCTGCCCGGTGTGCGGCATCGAGGCCCCGCCCCTCGAGCCGCGCCTGTTCTCGTTCAACTCCCCCCACGGCCAGTGCGAGCGCTGCGAGGGCCTGGGCGTGCTCGAGCGCCCGGCCCTGGAGCTCTTGGTCGCCGACCCGAGCAAGAGCCTGCGGCAGGGAGCGCTGGCGGTGACGCGCGCCGCGGGCACCGGGCTCAATTTCCCGCGCGTCGACTGGAAGTTCCTGGCCGCGGTGGGCGAGTCCCATGACTTCGATCTGGACACGCCCTGGAAGCAGCTCGGCGAGCGGGCGCGGCGCGTGATCCTGGAGGGCACCGGGGAGGAGCGCTTCAGCGACGATTTCACCTGGAACGGGGCGCGCACCGCCGGGACCGTGCGCTTCGAACGGCGCTTCCCGGGCGTGCTGGCGGCGATCGAGCAGGCGCTCGAGAAGGGGCACAAGCGCTCCCAGCTCCAGCGCTTCCTCTCGGTGCGCCCCTGCCCGGATTGCGCCGGCACGCGCCTCAATCGCTTCGCCCGCACGGTGCGCGTGGCCGGCGTGCCCCTGGCCGAGCTCGATCGGACCGCGATCGGCGAGCTCGGCGCACGGCTGGCGGCGCTGCCCTTCGACAAGCGCGCGGCGGAGATCGCCGCGCCGCTGTTGCAGGAGATCCAGCGGCGGCTGCGCTTCCTGGACCAGGTCGGGTTGGGGTACCTGAGCCTGATGCGCGCCGCCGACAGCCTGTCCGGGGGCGAGGCGCAGCGCATCCGGCTGGCGGCGCAGCTCGGCGCCGGGCTGCAAGGGGTGCTGTACGTGTTGGACGAACCCTCGATCGGTCTGCATGCGCGCGACCACGGGCGGCTGCTGGGGGCGCTGCTCGGGCTGCGCGACCTGGGCAACACCGTGGTGGTCGTCGAGCACGACGAGGCCACCCTGCGGGCAGCGGACTGGCTCGTGGACGTGGGGCCGGAGGCGGGCCGCGGCGGCGGCCGGATCGTGGCAGAGGGCCCGCCCTCCGAAGTGGCGCGGGCGGACTCTCCCACGGGGCGGCTGCTGCGCGGCGAGCTGGCCATGCCGCGCCCCGAAAAGAGGCGCGCCGGGGATGGGCGCTGGCTCGAGCTCCTGGGGGCCCGCGGCTTCAACCTGAAGGAGATCGACCTGCGCCTGCCCTTGGGCACCCTGGTGGCGGTCAGCGGGGTCTCGGGGTCGGGCAAATCGACCTTGATCAACCGCACCCTGGCGCCGGCCTTGGAGCGACGCCTCGGTCGCGAGGCCCCTGAACCCGCGCCCTTCCGCGAGCTCTGCGGAGCCGACTCCGTCGAAGACCTGGTGGCGATCGATGCGGCCCCGATCGGACGGACGCCGCGCTCCAATCCAGCCACCTACAGCGGCGCCTTCGGCCCGATCCGCGACCTGTTCAGCCAACTTCCGGAGGCCAAGCTGCGCGGCTGGGAAGCCGGCCGTTTTTCGTTCAATCTCGAGGGCGGTCGCTGCGAAGCCTGCCAGGGCGCCGGTTCGCAGCTGGTCGAACTGCAATTCCTGGCCCCCGTCACCGTGCCCTGCGAGGAGTGCGGCGGCCATCGCTACGGCAGCGAGACCTTGGGGGTGCGCTACAAGGGCAAATCGATCGCCGATGTGCTGGCGCTGACGATCGAGGAGGCCCTGGCCCTGTTCAAGGACCTGCCCAAGATCGCCAAGCCGCTCGAGGCGCTGGTCGCCGTGGGCGTCGGTTACCTGAGCCTGGGGCAGCCCTCGACGACCCTCTCCGGGGGCGAGGCTCAGCGCATCAAGCTGGCCAAACACCTGCAGGGCAAGAAGCAAAAGCACACCCTGTACCTGCTCGACGAGCCGACCACCGGGCTGCACGGGCAGGACGTGCAGAAGCTGCTGTACGCGCTGCAGGCGCTGGTGGACCAGGGCCACAGCGTGCTGGTGATCGAGCACAACCTGGATCTGCTGCGCGCCGCGGACTGGCTGATCGACCTGGGGCCCGAAGGCGGGCTGGGCGGCGGGCGCCTGCTGGGCCAGGGGCCCCCCGAGGCGATCGAAGCCCTGGCTGAGTCGCACACCGGCGCCGCCCTGCGCGCCGAGCGGCGCGCCCGGGGCGGCCGCACCCAGATCGAAAACCCGCTGGCTCTCGAACCGGCCGATCGTCTGCGGATCCAGGGGGCCAGGACCCACAACCTGCAGGGCATCGACGTGGAGCTTCCCCGCGACGCCCTGACGGTGATCACCGGCCCCTCGGGCTCCGGCAAGAGCTCGTTGGCCCTGGACACGATCCACGCCGCCGGTCGTCAGCGGTTCGTCGAGTCCCTGTCGACCTACGCACGCCAGTTCCTGGCCTCCAAGGACCGCCCTCCGGTCGAGCGCATCGAGGGCCTGGGGCCCTCGGTCTCGGTGGAGGCGCGCAATTCCCAGGGGCACCCGCGCTCGACCGTGGCCACGACCACGGAACTGCACGACCACCTGCGGGTGCTCTGGGCGCGGGCCGGCACGCCGCGCTGCCCGACCCACGGCAGCGCCCTGGAGCGGCGCGGAACGAGCGCCTTGGCGCGCTTGCTGGTCGAGCGCTTCGAGGGGCAGAAGGGCTACCTGACGGTGCCCTTGGTGCCCCCTGGCAGCCGCGACGCCGCCGGTCTGACGCGGGAACTCGAGCTGCGCCGGCCCGAACTCGAGCGCGCCGGGTTCGTGCGCCTGTTGGTCGACGGGGCCGAGCTGCGCCTCGATGGACCGAGCCCCGCCTTCCGCGACGGGCAAGGCCTCGAGCTGGTGCTCGACCGGCTGCGCTTCGACGCCGACAGCCGTCCGCGCATCGTCGAGGCCCTGGACCAGGCCGCCGGTCTGTCCGGGGGTCGCTTCGCCGGCGTGTCCCAGGGCGGGGAGCGCCTCGAGCTCGCCACCCATGGCGCCTGTCCGAGCTGCGGCTTCACCCTTCCGGAGCCCCTCGAGCCGCGCCACTTTTCCTTCAATACCCATGTCGGCGCCTGCCCGGACTGCGACGGCCTGGGGCTCTCCTGGCAATGCACGCCAGAGCGCCTGATCGCCGACGAGGGCCTGCCGCTACCTGACCAAGGGCAAGGGCTACTACGAGCACCTGCTGCGCGCGGTCGGCAAGGCCCACCGCATCGACCTCTCCAAGCCCTTCCGCTCCCTGGATGAGGAGCAGCGCGCGTTGCTGCTGCATGGCCGCGGGGCGCGCGAGTCCTACAGCGTCGAAATCCACAAGGAGGGCCGCAACTTCGAGGCGCTCGAGACCTTCACTTCGACCTGGGATGGCCTGTGCGGAGCGGTGGACGGCTGGCACGCGCGCAGCGAGGACCCGGAATGGCGCGCGATCCTCGAGGGCGTGATGCAGCGCCAATCCTGCAAATCCTGCCGGGGCGAGCGCCTGGCCCCGGCGCCGCGCGCGGTGCAGCTGGGGGGCCTGCGCCTGCCCGAGCTGCTTGGCCGCTCGATCACGGCCGCGCGCCTGTGGCTGGCGGAGCTGCAGTTGCCCCGCGACAAGGCCGCGGCCGTGGGGCCGGTGGTGGGGGAGCTCGAGGGGCGCCTGGGGCTGCTCGAGCAGGTCGGCTTGGGCTATCTGAGCCTGGACCGCCCGATGGACACGCTGTCGGGCGGCGAAGCGCGCCGCGTGCGCCTGGCCGCCAGCCTGGGCTCGCTGCTGACCGGGGTCTGTTATGTGTTGGACGAGCCCACCGTGGGGCTGCATGCCGCCGATGTCGACCGCCTGTGCGGCGCGCTCGAGGCGCTGCGCGACCTCGGCAACACCGTGATCGTGGTCGAACATGACGAAGAGCTGATGCGCCGAGCCGATTGGCTGATCGACATGGGGCCGGGCGCCGGGCGGCTCGGCGGCCGCGTGGTGGACTCCGGACCGCCCGCGCGGGTGACCCAGGCGGGCAGCGGGGCCACGGCGCGCGCCCTGCGCGGCGAGCTGGCCCTCGCCCCGCGCACCGCCAGCCGCCCCGTCGGCGCGGAGATCGGCGTTGCCGGCGCGCGCCTTAGGAACCTGAAGGACCTCGATTTCACGGTGCGCTTCGGCGAATTGACCGGCGTCTGCGGGCCCTCCGGTTCCGGCAAGAGCACGCTGGTGCTCGAGTGTTTCGTACCGGCCCTGCGCGGCGAGAAGCCCGAGGGCCGGTGGAAGCGCAGCCTGGGCAGTCTGGGCGGCGGGCGCCGCGTGGTGCTGGTCGACGCGGCCCCGATCGGCCGGACTCCGGCTTCGATTCCGGCCACGGCCGCCGGGCTGATGGACCCCCTGCGCGAGCTCTACGAGCGCACGCCGGAAGCGCGGCTGCTGGGGTTCACCGCGGCCAATTTCTCCTTCAACAGCCCCAAAGGACGCTGCCCCGCCTGCGAGGGGCGCGGCGCGATCCAGGTCGAAATGCAATTCCTGACGGATCTGTGGCTGACCTGCGAGGAGTGCGCGGGACGCCGCTACCGCCCCGAGGTGCTGGCGATCAAGTACCGCGGGCGTTCGATCGCCGACGTGCTCGAGCTGTCGGTATCGGAGGCGAAGGAGTTCCTGGCCCACCAAGCGGCCCTGGCGCGCATCCTGGGCACGCTCGAGGAGGTCGGGCTCGGGTACCTGGGACTGGGCCAGAGCTCGACCACCCTGTCGGGCGGCGAGGCGCAGCGCATCAAGCTCGCCAGCGAGCTGCTCCGGGCCGAGGGCAGCCAGGGGTCCGTGTTGGTCTTGGACGAGCCCAGCACCGGCCTGCACGCGATCGACCTGCTGCCGCTGGTCCGCGTGCTGCAGCGCCTGGCCGAGCGCGGCGACGCGGTGGTCGTGATCGAGCACCACACCGGCTTGCTTTCGGCCTGCGACCGCCTGATCGAGCTGGGGCCCGCCGGGGGCGCCGAGGG
>ERZ1066132.455-NODE-455-length-11856-cov-9.395729_pt1 | contig 11856 bp, 8 predicted proteins | sample MGYA00382779_ERZ1066132 | MGnify/ENA primary metagenome ERZ1066132 (study PRJEB33369, sample SAMEA5778362) | biofilm metagenome | biome: Industrial cooling water; feature: Water cooling tower basin; material: Biofilm | place: United Arab Emirates | collected...
GTCCCGAGCGCCTTGGTGGTGCCCGGGTGACAGCCGACCCGTGCATCACACGGCTTGCACACCCACTTCGCCGCCCAGTCGGGACGGGGCGACGGAATGAGCACCGCCGCCGCGCCGCAGTACGGGCAGCGTGGCGTGGTGGCGGTCCGCGCATGCAGCGCCTGAATCACCTGCCGGCGCACGTCGGGATTGCCGCGTTGCCCAGGCGCCGGGTTGACATGCGCCACGGGCAAGACCGCGCTGGCCGCCTGCGCCACCGCCACGCTGCGCGAGACGCCCATCTCACAGTGCACGAGCAACGGCGCCTGCTGCGCCACCGCCTCGACCAAGGCGTCCGCGATCGCCCGGGCGGCCTCGGGCTGCGCGTCGGCCGTATCCCATAGGGCGATGCGGCGGACCGCGCCCCACCCAAAATCCAGCGACGCCGGGTCGTGCGTGTCGCTCGTGAGGCTGAGGACATGTACCGTGGGATCGGCCGGCAGCGCTTCCGCCTGGCGCCGGCTGGCCGTGCGCAGCGGGATCAGCTCGGCGACGCCGTATCCTTCCACCAGTCCTCCTTGTCGACAATGCGCTCGATGCGGGCGCGGTCGCCGTGCGTGTGTTTGATGAGGCGCTGCGCCTCACTCAGCGTCAGGCCGAGCTGCTTGGCGAGGTAGCGCGCAAAGCGGGCGGCGTTCGGGTGCGGGCGGCTCACGACGCCTCCTCGGCTTCCAAGGCGAGCCACAGACACGCGAGCATCTCACACTCGGGCCATGTGGCTCCCCATGCACCGTCGCGGCCGACGAAATCGATGTAACGGGCGCGCATCGTCTCGCGCAGCGCCTCGGGAAGCGGCAGCATCCACAGCTGGTGGCGTGGCGGATTCTTCGGGTCCGCATGCACACGCCGTGCAACGGCCCGCCACGCGGCGGCTTCGGTCTGCAGGCGATTAGCAGCCATAGTACACCGCCGCCTGCTCGCGGTTGACCTCATGCCACCACTGCTGCTTGTCTCCTGCGTAGTCGTAGCCAACGGCTTCCTTGTACCACGCAGGAGATTCGGAGACGGCGACGAGCGGCTCCTTGTCGTGAAATGCTTTGAGCGCCGCGTTGACGGCGATCACCGTGCAGCTTGGGCAGTCGTCAACCGCAGAGCGCAAGCCGACCAATCCCTCGCTCATCAGCAAGTCGACCAGCTTGGCGATGGTCCCTTCGACATACTGCGCCTTGCACATCCCGCATTGCCGTAGCGGGTTGCGCATGCAGGTCTGCTCATGGCGCACCATGACGTGACGGCGCTGCCCTTTTTTCTTGCAGAATCCGCAGTAGTACATGGTCACGACGCGCTCACGCATGCGCCGGCACCTCCGCCGCCTTCACCGCATCGTACTGCGCGATGGCCCGCCATGCAGCGGCTTCGGTGGCAAGGCGGCGGGTCATGCGGCACGCTCTTGGGCATTCGCGCCGCAGTTGGCCGCGATGATGGCTGCCGCCACTGGCGGACACACGGAGTTGCCGCACATACGCACTTGGGCCTCCTTCGACATCGGCTTGCCGTTGAAGGGGATGTCGATGCGGTACGACTCGGGGAACCCCTGCGCGCGGTACAGCTCGCGCGCTTCCAGCATGCGCATGCCGATATCGGCAATCGCGTAGTCGTGACCGTCCACGGTCACGAGCCCGAAGCGCTCGCGGCTGGTGACCGTGCGCATCGGATCGAACAGGTCGCCGCCGTCTTTCTCATTGCCGTAGTAGGCCACCATGAAGGCGCGGACCTCGGCGTGATGGGTGCCGCCAGCTGACACCGTGCGCAGCGGTGCGTCGAGCGCGTCACCGTGCTGGTGTGTGGCCTCGCTCCCTCGCAGTGCCACGAGCGTGCTGGTGACCAGCGCATTGCTGTCGCGGGTCTTCACCGTGGGCACGGGATCGAACAGCGAGGCGGCGTTGATGTCACCGGCCTTGCGCTCTGTCTGGTGCTTGGCAAGGAACGCCGCGACCAGCGCGTGATGTCCACCGGTCGTGACCGTGGAAAGCGGCGCCGTGGCCGCAGAACCCGGATGCCCGCTCGTGTTGACCACCAGCGTCGGCGCCACCAGCGCGAACCCGCCGCCCTTCGGCTGCGCGGTTACGGTGCGCATTGGGCGCGTGAGGTCGATAGGCGCATCACTGCTACTGGCGTTCTGCACCTGCACCACGAACGGCCGAGGCGAGTCGAGCACAAACCGACGCAGACCCGCCGCGATGCGCCGCAGGGTCGCCTCAGCCAGTGGGCGCTTCGGCGCCGCGCGGCCGTGTGCTTTGCCCCAGGCGCGGGCTTTCTCGCGCGTCAAGAAGATCGACGGCGTGGGGATCGAGAAGTCGAGACACTCTGCCGCCGTGCGCCACGGCTGCGCCGTGCCCGGCCCGTGTGTGGGGCGGGGCCACACGATCGGCTGCCCATCGCACCGGGCGATCAGGAACAGCCGCTTGCGAATCGTCGGTGCCCCGAAGTCGCATGCGCGGAGCTCGCGCCACTGCACGTCGTAACCGAGACCGCGCAGGCGGCCCACGAAGCACCGGAACGTGAGCCCACGACGCGCAGGGCAGGGCCGTTCATCGGCGCCGAGCGGCCCCCATGTCTGGAACTCCTCCACGTTCTCGAGCACGATGACACGAGGCCGCACGGCCTTCGCCCACCGCACGGCCACCCAGGCAAGCCCACGGACACGCGGACTCACCGGCTTGCCGCCCTTCGCCTTGCTGAAGTGCTTGCAGTCGGGCGAGAGCCACATCAGCCCCACCGGCCGCCCACCCGTCGCTTCGCGCGGGTCGACCTTCCACACGTCTTCGCGGTAGTGGCGCGTGTGCGGATGGTTGGCGGCGTGCAGCGCAATGGCCTCCGCGTCGTGGTTGATCGCGATGTCAGGAGAGCGGCCAAGGGCGAGCTCGATGCCGAGAGATGCGCCGCCGCCGCCGGCGAAGCTGTCGACGATCAGTTCGGGCGTCACCACCCGCCCTCCGTGGTGGACGCGCCGCACTTCGGGCACGGTTCTTGTGACGGCTCAGGGTCTAGGCAGCAATCACCGCCGTGCCCGTTGCCACAGCACACCGCAATCGTGATATACCCGTCGCCGTGGCACTCGCTGCACACGGGTAGCGTGGTGACCGCGCCGTCTGCCGCGCCCGACGCGGCGGCGAGGGCGGCGCGTGCAAGGCTGCGGTATCTATCGCGGCGATGGTCCGGCAGCTTGTCCCACGACTTGATAGCTGGAATAGCCTCGTGGTATTGGAGTGCTTTGGCCGCCGCTTCCACAGCCTCATCACCCGTCAGCGCCTCCACCCGCCGCTCGGCCGCGTCGGCGCGGGTGCGCTCGGCCTGTAGCGCCTTTTCCGCGGCTCGCGCGCGAGAATGGACCCCGAGGAGCAGCCCTGACCCACCGCGCTCGTAGTCCAGAGAAAGGAGCGTGCGAAGCAGCATCGCATCATCCTCGTTCTCCCTCGCAATACGGCGCGCCTTGGCCATCTCGTTGATCGCGGCGACCCGTTCGCGCTCGGCCGCGTCGGCGCGCTGCTGCTGTCGCTCGCGCTCCTCGTCGAAACCGTGAAGCTCCTGCATATGCAACTCAGCGCGCTCTTTTAGTGTGCGGGTGTCTTCGTCGTCGAATGGCATACCAAGCGCCTCCGCCGCTTCGAATACTGTTGCGTGGAGTGCACGCTGCTCCCCCTCCAACCGCGCGATGGTGGCGCGGGCGTCCTCGTTCTCGCGCTCGACGGATGCGAGATAGCGCGCCGCAGCTTCCACTGAGTGCGCCGGGATTGCGCAATACATCGACACGGGATCTGGGAACGCCGCGTGATGCAACAGCGATTGCGCCCACTTGATCGCTGGCTCGATCTGCTCCGCCGTCGTGGGCGTGGTCATGGCTGCTGGCGCGGTGCGGCGCTTCATCAGCGCCACAATGCGCGCCGCCGCACGCCGGGCCTCGTCCTGCCGCGTGCTGTTGCCGCCCTCGGTCCAGCGTGGCGTCTCGACGTACGGCGACGCCGCGACCCGCATGGCCTCGTACACGCATCGCGCGACCGCTTCGATGTCGCCCGGCTCCGCGTCTTCCTCCGGCGTCCGCGCTGCCCCCGCAGCGCTCGCCGGCTGTTCTCCGTCCATCGTGCCCCCGAGTGTGTGGTGAGTGATCGCCTACGCTCACCAATGTACGCTAACCAATGGGTTGCGCAATAGGGGCGCGTTAGCGGATAGCGCCCGCCTGTTCGAGGTACCACGCCAGCGAGAACGGGACCGGATCCTTGGCGGACGCGGCCGGCGCCTGGCGCTCCATCGTGCGCTGGCTCGGGCCGAGCATCTGCCGGTGGTAGAAGTGGTGGGCGCGCTTGACCACGTCCCGCTCCTGCGCGTCGAGGGTCGCCAGAAAGCGGTTCCGCTCGGCCAGCGGAATGGCGGCCAGCGGGCCGGCGCGCTTGAGCGACTGCTGCGCCGCCTCGCGGGCGCCACCCAGCGCCACGTACCGCTGGAACCACGCTCGCGCCGCGTCGTCCTCGCCGTACTGCAGGGCCTTGCGGTAATAGTGCAGGGCGGCCGACTTCTTGGTGTTGGCACCGCCTGGCCGGTCGCGGCCCTCCTTCTCCAGCCAGGTGTAGGTCATGCTGCGTGCCGCGTCGTACGCGAGCTGGCCGCCGTCGGTGCGGTACGCGATCAGGTTCACCAGCTCACTCGACGCCGGCCGCGGGTCCGCCGGCACGCCGCCGAGCGGCAGCATGACGTTGCGGTACACGAGCCCCAGCGACCACGCATCGAACAGCGCGCCGTACGCCCGACCCATGGGGTCGCGCAACGTGCGCGGATTCAGCGGGTCAGGGAACAGCGACTTGCCCGTGAGGAAGCTGTACAGCGCTTGGGACATCGGCTCTAGGCTGCCCATGATCTTACGGGGCGCAGCCAAGAGTGCGTCGCCGACCAGATCGCCATAGCCCACGTCGCCATTGAGCAGCTCGCGCACATCGTGCGGCAGATCCTTCATGCCGACCCACGAGAGGAAGTCGGCAAACGCGCCTTCGACGCGCACGGTGATGATGTCGCCGTCGCTGGTCTTGCCGAGGATCAAGTGCCCGTCTCGGCCGGCCTTGCGCAGCTCTTCCCACTCGTCGCCCCACATCGTGGCGTTGTAGATGGCGACCGCGCCCATGAAGAGCCCGGCCAGCACGCCGGCCGTCCCCAGCTTCACGCCAGCACTGACCGCCGCCTGCACGCCGCCGAGCCCGAGCCGTACGGCGGTGGCGGTAGACGCTCGGCCCATCCCGCCCACCCAGCCGCTATCCTCGTGCCGCGCATTGCGGGCGAGGTTCACGAAGCGCTTGGTGTTGACCTCCATCCAGCTGTAGAACGGCAGGAACCGGTCGCGCACCGTTTGCCCGAGGCTGCTGATGTTGCCGTAGTCGCCGAGCATGTCGCGCGAGAGCAGGGCGGCCTTCTCCTCGTTCGACTGCAGCGCATCGACGCGCGTCCGGTTCGACGCACCATACACGCGCCGGCCCTGGTTGAGCTGGTCGAGGAAGTAGCGATAGGCCGCCAGGCGCAGCACGTTCTCACGCCACGTCGTGAGGCCGCGCGCGTGGTCCCAGTACACTGCCGCCATGGCCATGAACGCATTGGGCGGCATGGTGGCCAGGTGCCGGAACTCCTCGAACGTTTTGATGTCGGGAATCTCGGTGGTGGTCTGCGTCTGCCCGATCACGCCGCGCTCGAGCAATGCCTGCAACTCCGCCGTGGCCGGCGCCGACAGGTCGCGCGTCCGCTGGTAGCGCCAGAGGTCGGCCGCCGCCTGCGCGATCTTGGGGCCGACGCCCGGCAGCATGATGGCCACCTCGATATCCGACGAGATGTTGTTCAAGTTGTACTTGATCACCCGTGTCGGATTTAGCAGCGTCCACACCTTCCAGGCGCGCACCTCGGTCTTGAGCGCCGCGTCGAGAATATTGGTCGGGCTCTCGGCCGGCTTGAGGTTGTTCAGCGTCTTCACGATGCCCACGGGCAGGATGAGGCCGGGCTTCTTGCCGCCCATGACCATCAGGCGCTGGAGTTGCGCCACGTCGACTGGCCCGCCGCGCAGCAGCTCGGCCAATTCCTTCTCGCTCACCGTGAGCGCCGAGTAGAACACGTTGCCCTTCTCGGGCTGCCAGATGTCGAACTCGTCGCCGGCCATGGCCAGCAGCGCCTGCTGGTCGGCCGGGTTCACGTAGTCGGCGCCCAGCGCGTCCTTGATGGCCTGCTTGCGCTCGGCCATCGCCTTGTAGATCCCGGCCGCCGCCTTGCCGGCCGCGTTGTCCTGCTGCACCAGCTGCGAGAGGAACGGAAACCACTGCGGGTGCGCGAAGCGCTCGCCCGCGGCCTCCGCCTCCAACAGAGCCTGCACCATGCGCGCAAAGGCCGGCGGGACCGTCACGCGGTCGTGCAGCAGCTCGCGCACGATGCGCTGCCGGCCGGCCGCGATACGCTGCGCATAGATCGCGAGCGGATCCTCGCCGCCGGCGGCGTCCACCTGCTCGTAGAAGCGGTCGACATTCCAGCGGTGCGCGTCGGCCTTGAGTTCGGGCGTCCGGTCGAACGCCTTCACCGTCTGCAGCACCTCGTGCAGCAGCAGGTTTTGGTAGCCCTGCGCCACCCATTCGTATTCGGCCTCGATGTACGCGAGGTTGAAGTCACCCCCACCCGTGCGCTGCTTCATGAAGCCGCGCGACTTGACGCGCGCATCACGCGGCGCGCCGACCCCTGTCCACTGGCCCTGCTGCACGAGCAGCCGCTTCTCGGCCGCCGCGAGCACCTGCCGGTGGTAGTAGCGCGGATCGTCCAACACCGACGCATCGAGGTTGCCAATCTCCACGAGCTGCGTGGTGAGGGCCTTGGCGAACGTCGCGCGCCGCTCAATGGCGGCCGCCACCTTGGCGTTGTCCCGCACCACCCGCTCGACCTTCGCCTGGTCCTGCAGCACGCGGGCACGGGCCTCGCCCACCGGCACCACGCGGTCGTTGGCATCGCGGCCGTAGAACGGCACCGGGTTGCCGCGATCATAGAGCCCGGCATCGATGTCCTTGAGGATGTCATCGAGCGCGAGCTTGCGGCTCATGAGCTGCACCTCAGATGCCGACAGGCCCTGCACGATCTGCAGCAAGCTGTCGGCGGCCTTGGCCTGGCTGACCGACCCCGAGCGCTCGGCGCTCAGCAGCGCCTCATTGATCAGGGCGTGCTCTGCGTCGCGCGTGGCGTCGAGTTCGGGGAAGTGGCGCAGCCCGGCCGTGATCCCGGCCAGCGCCTTCTGCACCCGCTGGCGCAGCGAGAGCGTGGGCAGGCCCTGCTCGCCCTTCCGCAGGCGCGCCTCGACCTCGGGGAACTGCGAGGCGAAGAGCGGGGCGGTGTCGGCCGTGCGCCGGCCGATGGTCTCCTTGATCCGCCGGGCGGCCTCGCCGATGGCAGCGGCCATGGGGTCGGTGTAGGCATAGCGCGGCTCGGCGCCGGCCTCGTCGTCCACCTCCAGCAGCTCGGCGTCCGGCAGGTACGCGCTGTCGTCGTCCAGGTCGGCGCCGTCGTCCACGGCCTCAGCCGCTGGCGCCGCGCTGGAAGCCGTCGCGGCCGCGGGGGTGCCCGAACCCTCGGCGGTCGTCCGTTCGGGCGCTGGCGGGGCGGCAGGGCGCGGCGCGGCCCCGTCCCGCGCCTGGGTCAGATCCTGCCGCAGCGCCGTCAGGGTGTCGTTGAGCGTGGACAGCGCGGCGGCCACCGGATCGGGCGCCGGATCGGCGGCAGGATCGCCCGAGGGCGACGCGGGCGCCGTGGTGGCGGCCGGCGGCCGGTACGTGACCGACCCGTCGGCGTTGGCGGTCTTGGTCCAGCCGTCCCGGGTGAGGCCGTCCAGGCGGCGGCGCTCCCAGGTCTGCATGGGCGTGCCCGGGCGCACCGTGACCGCGCGGATCGCCTGCTGGTACTGCGCGTCGGTGTTGTCGCGGGCAACCAGCTCGAAGGCGCCGGACTCGTAGCTCGGCGCCCACATCGGCTTCCGGGTGTTGACTTGGCCCTGCAGGGCCTGCGTGTCCAGCTCGACCAGCACGCCCCGATTCGTCCCTTGGCCCAGCGCCATCTCGGGCGACGTGGCCAGGAAGGTGGTGTCCCCCTGCGGCCCGACGTGCTGACCTTCCAGCATGCCGAGGGCCGCATAGGGCGACATCTCGCGGTAGGCGGTCGGGGCGAAGTCCGCCAGCGGACGGCGGTAGTTGCCGGCCGCCACCTCCTCGACGGAGGGGCGACTGGCGGGGCGCGCGGTGGCGGACGGGGCCGGCGCAAGGGACGGCGCGGCCGCGCGCTCCATCTGCGCCGTCCGGGCCGGCTGCACGGAGGCCGGCAGGGACGTCGGGAACGCCTCGTCCTCGAAGGCTGCCGGGTCAAAGTCGGTGGCGCCCTCCGCCAGCGGGGTGTTGCTGGCCTCGGCGCGGCGCACCAGCTCGGCCGCCGGGTCGATGCCGCGGCGCTCGAGTTCAGCCACCACGCGATCCACCACGCCCTGCGTGAGCTGCACGCGGCGCTGCGCCTTGGCCTGCATCGACGGGCCTTTGCCGTCGCGCGTGGCCACGGCCAGCTTGGCGCCGGCGTCGACGCTGAACTGATTCTCGACGTAGTCGTACACCGACTGCCCCTGGTCGCGGGACAGTCGCGTCGTCAGCGTTTCGAGCTCCTCGATGAGCCCCGCGTCGGACACGGTAGCCAGGTTGTTCACCAGGCGCCCGCTATCGGTCCGGGCCGACATGCGCATGGGGCGCCCCGGTGTCTCGCTGGGGCGGGCCACGGGCGCCGGGCTGGGGGCCGGCGCGGCCTGTGGCACCGCCTGCGGGGCGGGCTCAGGCACCGGCTCGGGCGCTGCCGGCAGCGCCTCGGGCAGCGCTTCCGGCTCAGGCTCCGTGGCCAGCTCGTCAAGCAGCGCCGCGCGCGGATCCGGCGCGGCAGCCGGTGTGACCACTGGGGTGACGGCCGGCTCGGCGGCCGGGGCGGCGGTGGGGACAGGGACCGGCTCAGGCGTCGGCATCGGCGCCGGCGCGGGTTCAGCGGCCACCGGCGGCCCCATCGGCGCGGGCGCCGGCGCCGGCTCCACCACGGGCTCCACCACCGGCTCGGCGACTGGCACCCCACCAACCGGCGCCGCCGTAGGGGCGCTGGGGGTCGCGGGCGTGGTCGGTGCCGCTGGGGTGGGTACGGCCCCCGGGCGTGGCTCGCGCGCCGCCGTGGCCACATCGGCCGGCGGGGCGAAGTCGTCGAACACCTCGAAGTCGGGCTCGACGCGGCCGGGCAGCGGCTTCGGGATGATGCCCGGCGCCTTCTCCCACGTCCCCTCGCCGATGTCCTGGCGCTGTCGCCAGCCGGCCAGCTCCTGCACGCTCCGGCTCCCGCCGCCCATGACGGCGCCGGGCAGGGCGCCGGCGATCCCCGCCTCACCCATGCGCGCCAGCCCCTCGGCCAGCGAGGCCGGCGCGCCGGCCAAGGCCCGCGTGCCGAAGTAGCTGCCGCCCTCCTGCAGCGCCTCCGTGGCCCCTTCCGAGGCCGCGCCCTTGGCCGTGGCCCGCGCGAGGTTGCCGGCCACCTCGCCGGCCGTCCGCTCGCCCCACAGGTCGGCCGTCTCGCCGAGCAGGGCGCGCTTGGCGCCGCGCGCCGCGCCCAATTCGGTTACGAGGTCGAGGCCGGCCAACGGCACGGCCAGCCCCAACGTGCGCCGCGCCCGGTCGCCCCGGTCCATGCCGGGCGCCACCTGGTCGAACTCGCTGCCCACCTCGCCCACCTGCTGCGCATACGACGCGGCAAAGGCGCCCGGCAGGCCGCCCACCGCCGCACCGGCCAGGGTCGGCAGCGACGAGCCGAGGCCCTGCCCGATCACCGCGCCGGCATAGTCGCGGAAGTTCTCGGGACTATCGAGCGCCTCGCCGATCGACTGGACGCGGGGCAGGGCGGCCCGGCGGCTCCCGCCGAAATCTTCGAGCGCGCGGCCCGCCGTGCGCAGTCCCGTGGCCACCGGCCGACCGACGGCGCCGAGCACGCCGGCCTCGGGTAGCACATCGGCCACCGTCTGCAGGGCGCTGCCGGCCGACTGCACGGTGCCCGGCCCGGCCGCATCGAGCGCCTGCGTGGTCAGGGTGTTGACGAAGCCCCGGCCGTCATCCCACTCGACGCCGCCGCCGCTGCCGCGGAAGCCATTGACGGGGCCGGGCGTGCCCACGTCGACCGGACGATCCATCGGCGTGGCCACGGCCGGCTTGGTGAGGGTGCGGGCGCGCGTGACGGCCGCCTGCTGGGCCGTGCGCTGGGCCGCCGCGTCCTGTTCGGCCCGGCGCTGGCGCGCCCGCTCCACAATGGCGGTGTACGGGCTCGCGCCCGCGTCCGGGTCCTCGCCGGCGGCGCGCCGCCGGGCGCGCTCGACTATCGCCCCATAGGGTGCCGTCACTCAGTCCTCGGCGCGCGGCCGGATGCCGTACTTCTGGTTGATGCGCTGCACGTCGCGGGTGTACTGCTGCTGCAGCTCCTGTTCGCCCTGCGCGTCGCCGAGCCGCCGAATCTCGGCCAGGTCGCGCGCGAACACCGCGCCCAGCTCCTGAATCTCGCGCTGCGCATTGATCTGCTGCGCCGTGAACACCGCGTCCCCACCCGTGGCGCCCACGGCCTCACGGGCGAGCGCATCGCCAATGCTCATCCACGCCTGCGCCTTGCGGGTCGCGTCGCCGAGCTTGGCGCGCCAGGCGCCGTGCTGCTGATCGAACGCGGCGGCGCGCGCCGTGGAGTCGGCCTTGTAGGCCGCCACCTGCGACGCCGGCGCGAACTCGGGGTCCGGGCGGTCACCGCCGGCCCACTTCGCATAGTCGGGCGCGCGCGGCTCCATGCGCTCGACCCGCGCCACCACCCGATCGGCGTTGTCGAACATCTTGTCCGCAATCGAGAGATTGGCGGTGCTGCCGCTGCCGCCGCCGCTCCGCTCGCGCGGCCGGAAGTCCCCGGCGCCGTACTTCCGGTCGAGCTGCAGGCGCCCCTCGTGCTGGCGCAGATCATCGGCCACCGGATCGCGCGGCGCCGGCTTGAGCGACTGTTCCCAGCGGTCCCGGTCGCGGCTCCGCATCTCGTCGCGCACGCTCTTGGTCTGCGTCGGATCGAACACCAGCGACTCCCGCGAGCCATCGGGCCGCGTGAGCGTGGTGGTCGGTGCGTCATCCGTCGCCGCCAGCAGCGCATCCCCGATGCCATCGAACATCAGGCCGTAGGGATCGCGGCCGTCGTTCTGCAGTCCGGCGGCGGCGTTGCGCCGCGCCGTGCGCTCGCCCTCGGGCACGAAGCCCTGGTCGGTCGCTCGGCCGCGCGTGGTCAGGTACCGGTCTTCGCGCTGCACTTGCCGGTCTTCGGCCGCGAGCTGATCGAGCGCCGCCTGGCGCTGTTCGGCCTTGAAGCGATCAATGCGCGCCTGATTCTCGCGGTCGGCGTAGCGGTCATCCTCGACCTGCTGGCGCGCGGCCTGCTGCCGTCGGTCGCGGCGGGTGTCCAACCCGTCGGCCACCGTGGCCAAGGCGCTGCCGATGTCGAGAGGCCGCGCCACGCGCGGCGCCTCGGGAAGGACCTGCGGGCTCCAGCGACTCATCCGGCACCTCCGGTGAGAAGCGACGTGGCAAGACGGGTGCCGCCCTGTAGCAGCGAGTTGATAAACTGCATGCGCTGGTCCTTGGACATCTGCGACATCATGCGCTCGAAATTGGCGTCCGCCGTCACGCGGTCGCGCTCGCCGCTGATCGCATCGCCCACGCGATCGGTGGCGCCGCCCCACAGCTTGTCGGCCAGCGACAGGCGCTCCAGGCGGTTGCTCTGGTTGCGCACACT
>ERZ1066132.471-NODE-471-length-11555-cov-6.042696_pt1 | contig 11555 bp, 9 predicted proteins | sample MGYA00382779_ERZ1066132 | MGnify/ENA primary metagenome ERZ1066132 (study PRJEB33369, sample SAMEA5778362) | biofilm metagenome | biome: Industrial cooling water; feature: Water cooling tower basin; material: Biofilm | place: United Arab Emirates | collected...
CGGCATCGACAGCCAATTCACCCGCGCCATCCGCGACCTAGCCCCGCGCTTCGACCACCGCCTCTTCCTCTCCGCCACCCCCCACAACGGCCACAGCAACAGCTTCTCCACCCTCCTAGAGCTCCTCGACCCCTACCGCTTCACCCGCGGCACCCCCGTCCGCCCCCGCGCCCTGGACGAGGTCATGGTGCGCCGCCTGAAGGAAGACATCCGCCAAGCCCACGGCGGCTTCCCCGAGCGCCACGTCCTACGCATCCCCATCGACCACCTGCCCGAGGACGCCCCCGAACTCCAACTCTCCCGCCTCCTCGACCGCTACCGCACCCTGCGCGAAGCCGCCTACGCCCACGCCCCCAAACGCCAACAAGCCGCCGCCGGCCTGGTCTGCGTGGGCCTCCAACAGCGCCTGCTCTCCTCCATCGACGCCTTCGCCCGCATCCTCGCCGTCCACCAACGCACCCTCGAACGCGCCGCCCCCACCGCCGCAACCTCGCGCCACGATTCGACCGCTGCCAACGGGTCCCCCAGGAGTCAGAGTAGTTGCCGTCTAGGGGCCTACCGAGTTTCTGCGCCTCGCCCAAGGCGGTCGCGGTCTAACCCAGAAGCAGGATGCCCGTCTCTTAGACGATACCGAAGTGGAATGTCAACTCATGAGGGCCAAAAGCACTTGACAGCCTGAATGAAGCATGAAACAATACCGTGCATCTTGAGTGCGATCGATCCGGACCTGCCGCGACCCTCAATAGTCTCCGGCATGCGTAGCGCTCACGGCTCGCATTCGCCCAATTGTAAGGTGATTGGGACTCTACAGCCCGCATCACTAGAAAACCAATAAACAGAGCTTACCTCCGGCTATGAAGCTGATTTTCAGTCACTTGCTTGCGCTCGCTCACACCCTGCTCGCATCGACGCAGGAAGTGGACCTGGACCAGATCAAAAAGGATTTGGTCCGTCAACTGGTCAACGCATCCTGGCCCGTGGATGTCGCTGTCTCTGTAGCCACGTGCCAAGCCCCGATTCTTGCCCAGGCGACTCTGGGCGATCCAGAGCAAGCAAGAGATCGTGTGGAGCGATTAAAGGGACTGGGAAAGCATGCCCCAGCGATGAGGTTGCTCTACGACGCACCGGACCTGACCGAGGTGGTCCTCGGCCATCCTGATCCCTCCACCGCCGCGGAAATCCTGTATGAACTAGGCGACCGAGCGGATGTCAGGAACACCATCCTAATGTTCCCAGCGGAGACACTTGAGGTGGTTGACCTGCTGGTTGAGTACCGCGAGGCACTGACCAGCCGTCCCCTGGAAGATGAAGGGTTCGACACACTGCCCGTTCACCTATTCCTGACATCGACGGCGGCAGAGGAACCGTATCGTCAACTGGTGGCAGACTTACTCCTGTGGTCAAGCGCATCGACCGAGCGGAGAATCGCCGTGATCGGGAGCCTGAGTCGCACTTCAATCGAAATGAGGCGGATGATTAGGGCTTCTCCCGAGCCTGTCGCCGCCGCGGCTCGGACCTGGATGCGATACTGCGATGACTATCCTGACCGAGTAGAGTGGATCTGTGGCGTTCAGCTCGAACTCGATCAAATACTTGAGTTCTTTCAATGCACAAACAGCAGACTGATGGCGGAGCGCATCGGATTGGATGCGCCCATGATGATTATCGACATGGGAGTGTCCGAGTCCATTCGGGCAGACCTATCTCAAATCATTCCCTACACCGACGCGGAAATGCGGGCAGATATGAGGCTACTGAGCGGTCAATATGGCTTACCGCAGCTGCTGGCAAGGACCTCGCTTCCACCGGGAACGATGAAGGCTGCGCTCAGGGCGGCAACAAGCGACACCCAGAAGCTCAGGAGATGGCTGAGTCTCTCAGATCAAGCGATCGCGAGAGATGTAGGGACCCTGGATATGGGCTTATGGGGTTATGTGCCATTCGTTGATATCTCGGCAAAGCTGATAGATGGACGGGAGATAACCGCAATCGATGGAGTCATGGTTGCGGTCGATGCCGTGTCCTTGATCGTACCCATGGCGAAAGGAGTTGGAGGTCTCAGGCACGCAGGGAAGATCCTCAAAGCTGACATAGAGAAGATAGCCTCCAAATACGGCAAAGAAGCAGCACAACGAGCCATGAAGCTCGCAAGACATCCAGCGCAACTTCAAAAAGAGCTTCCCGAAGTTTTTGAAGCTGCTCTCAAGGCAAGCGTTAAGCGTGAACTGAAGGATGGTGGCCTGGATATCACCAAATTAGTTACTTGGGCCTACGAGAAAATGGGCGCCAATGGCAGGTACTTGAAGAAAATCTCCGCGCTCGAGCCTCGCATCTTCATGAGGCCTGACCGCAAAGTGATTTTCTTGCCGCACAAGACCTTGCTCGGCCGCGTGCTGAAAGAAACTATAGACAACAAGGGCTTTGAAGTTGCGATCGAAAATAGCCTACAGGCCGCTTCGGCGATCGCTCCTCACGTGAAAGCATCTGCAGATGAAGCGATTAAGCAGATCAATGCGATCTGGCTCGCCGTCAACGAACCTAAAGGTCTCGGCGCTCTTATGCTTTATAAAGCTACGGGCATGTGAGCCTCTGATACCCCCCCCCAGCAAGATGCAGATGAACTCAAAGATCCGACTGGTTCTTGTGTCGACCCTCATCGCCCTCATCGCATTCCAGCAGAGTGCGCGGGCCGACAAGCTCAATAACCTGCTCAAGAAGGCCGCGCGCATAACAGATGATGTAGCCTTGCGCAGTTCGGATGATGTTCTCGCCCGGATCAGAACGATCCCGCGCCTGATGCCCAGTAAAGAGGCCCTAGCCGCTGCATCCAAGCAGGGAATCGGCGAGGCGACGGACATCAGGTCGGCGGCTGTGCTGCTGGACGGAGCCCAGCGCATCGAGAAGGCCGTACCCGACCTCCTATTGAGGAGCAACCTGATCGCCAGGCATGGGCATGACGCCATCTTGTCTGCTGGTTTAAGGTCAAGCGCAGCAGATGACCTGATTTATTTGCATAGCTACCTCCAAAAACTCGATCTGCCGCTCTCAGGGAGATTCCGCACAGCAACTATGGCCGACTACGCGCGGGTAGTCGAGGACGATGTCAGATGGGGCTTCTGGACGAAGTACGTCAAGCCGCACAAGCAGCTATGGGCCGGAGGCGCCGCTTTGACTGCCTACCTGGTCAATCCCGAATACTGGCATGACTCCTTGGGCAATATCGTGGAAGGCTCTGTCCACTTGGCAGCCGACCTGGCCGGGGAGCAGCTTGCAGCAGTGTTGCGCGGAGCCAAGACGGGTGCAAACGCGCTGACCGAGCCGGTGGTCCAGGAAATCAAGTCGTTTTTCACGGGAAGCCCAACAGTGATACTGACTGCGATCGCCATTCTCTCCCTGCTAGCCGCCCTCCTGATTGCCCCATTGCGGCAGCGCTTGCTCAAGACCTTCCGGTATCTTTTCGTCGCCGAGCCCAAGAGTGCCCATGGCAAGGACACGTTCTGAGAGTATGCAGCGCACCGCGGGAGTCTATCGAATTGGTCTTTTTGGCCGCTCGAACGCTGGGAAAACCAGCCTGCTCCTGGCTCTGAGCGATCTCAAGGACTCCGCACTAGTGGAGGGGAGGCGCTGGTCGGTCGCCTATCTCCCGCCCGTCAAGGGGCAAGGTCATGATCCCGTCGCTTATGAAAAGCTGAAGAGAGGCGATGAGCTGCTTTCCGCTGCTCGGGCAGCGATGAGAGCAGAAGGGCGGACGCCAGTCACGCCGGAGGATGCGAAAACTACCCTGTCGAGGTTCCAGCTAGCCTGTGACGGATCGAGCGTCATCATTGAACTTTGGGATTTCGCAGGAGAAATCCTGGCACCGAGCAGGCTTGGTGACACCGAGAGTCATGGCCATGCCCTAGCCAAGAGGATCGCCCATGCGGATGGCATGCTGATGCTTGCCCCCGCTGACGACGGCAGTGAAGAATCGGTCCTAGATGCAGAAAGAACCGAGCAAGTCATTCAGGCTATCGCGCGGCTCCATGACTGGATCAAGAGTCATGACGAGCTGGCGGATGTCCGTGAACGGCCCTTCGCCTTGCTGATCACGAAGGCCGATAGAACTCCCTCAGGTGCTTTAGCGCTCGAGGAATATGGGGAACCGGCGGTTCAGGCGATGCACGCCATCGAGTCTCTGATCGGGGCTGACCGCACTCGTTGGTTTCCGCTCAGTGCCCTTCCGGGCCATTCAAGGGCAGATGCCTTGCTGGCCCCACTCATATGGGCGGTGGATGCCATCGATAGCCAGGTGCTTGCTTATGCCCAAGTCATTCGCTCTCAGTCCGTCTTCCGGGTTGGGATCAAGCATAAGTTCCGCGCGACCGAGTACCTGACGCGCCTGATCAATCGCCGAAAAACCGCTAGATCCTCCGATCAGATTCTCTCGGGCGCTCGATACGAATTAGCCAAGATCCGGAAAGCACTCCTTGGATTCGCAGGAATCCTCGCGACTTTCTCACTATCCGCCATTTTCGTGTGTCTTTCGTTACTAGATAAATCAAGGGCCACCACGCATTCATCGATGTTGAGTAATCCAAACGCTACAGAAAGTGTAGTTCGGGCCGCTCAGGATTACCTTGATCGATACGATCAAGGCTGGCGCCAATACTTGCTATTTCGGCTTTCTGCTGAAGAACTCGGCGCGTTAAAGCGCAATGCCTCAGAGCTTCTGGCGAACCGAATGATGAACCAAGTGCGATCCGAATCGGACTTGGCAGCACAAAAGTCCCATGCTGAACAGTTACTCGGTTCCTATCCAGGCACCAGTCATGCTCCAGAGGCTGTGCAGATCCTCGAGTCGATCTCCAGGACAGAGACTGCACGCAAGTACGAGGAATGGATTGCCGCATTAGAGCTAGAAGCAGCCGATCCACTCCTCGATGCAGACGGGCTAGGAGAATTGGCAAAAAGATTAACTTCAACTCCTAGCGTTCTGCAAGAAGACGAGGCTCAACGAGGCCGGAGGGTCGCCCTCCGGGAGAAAGTTCTCCAGCGCGGAGAGGAGCAAAGAGAGAGCGCTAACGTGACCAATTTGCTAAGGCATGTGGAGCAGGCTATAAAAGATGCCCTACCGAGCGAATGCCTGCGCGCCCTACAAAAAAATAAGGGACTTCTTGAGAACCAAGAAGTAAAACGGATGATAGCAGGGCTGAAAGTTTCTTGGAGAGATTGCATCCAAGACTGTGCCGTTAAGGCTAAGGCACAAGCCGCTTTTGAACGAGGCATTACCGAACTCAAGCGTACCCTTGAGTATGAGTCGGTGGCTACCGAAGTCCTAAAAATTCAGATAAAAGAAGGCGTAGACGAAGCAATCGATGGGCTGACTGATGCATGGGATCGTTACGAGTATGATCTCTTGTGTAAGCGACCACAGTTAAAGTTCGCCGAAGACTACTTAGAATCTGGTCATCGCAAGTGCATGGAGCCGGTTGTGTTAGAGTGGAAACTCTGGCATGAAGGACTGGATCAAGTGCAGGAGCTGACTTTACGTTTGACGGAAGTACACTGGGATCAGAAAGAAGGTCCTGACGACCCGATGCTAGACTTCTTCGTAAATGAAGTCGAGGTGCTCAAGAAACGGAGGCTCGAAAATGATGCGGCTGGAGAGCATGCCCTGATTTCCGACGCTGTTCATCAACTGAGCAGTAAACCGAGTAGCACGATCAAGATAGAGCTCGCCCTCTGGGATTATGATCTGTTTAATCGGGACGATTACGTAACTGGTCTGGAAGAAAACGAGATAAGTCTTGTCGGCCTAATGAGATCTGGACTGACTTTGCGCTTGGTCGACGGGCAAAAGGTTCACAAGGTCAAATTTAGGGTCGATGGCTATCCAAGCGAACCTGAACTTAAAGTGTGGACTCCATGCAAATAGTGAAGAACCGCCAGATCATTCTTGTTCTCCAATCTGCCAGGCTTTCAGGCACTGATTGTCAGTATGTAATCGGCACTGGTGCCTCTCTTGGACCGAGAGAACTTGCGGTGCTAGAGACGAGCAAATCGTCAGTCTCCGTTAGCCACCAAGTCATCCAAGCCAAAACGCAGAGGCCTGGACCTGAGAAGCTCGTCTTCGATACTGGTTACGAGCTTGAGCCCGGGGAGCGGAAAGCTGTCGAGCAACGACTTCGGGGCTTTCTTTCGGAACTGCCGGCGGTTCTTGCACAGGTTACTGGTCAGTCAGGTTCCAACGGCATTCTGCAGAGCGACATGTTGGCACGTTGGTCCTTGGAACTTCAGGTGCTCCTCAAGGATCCGCAGCGCAAGTCCTCGAGGAGTATGTTTGGCCGAGCCAAGAAGCCAGCTGCGTTCTTCCCAGTTTTGGGTGCCGCAATGGGGCTTTTTCTTGTGTCGCACCTTGTGAATTGTGCCGGTCCCTCCGTGTTGAAAGACATGCTGGCTGGAGTGCATAAGGGAGCCAATGACCGCATCCTTAGCTGGAAACGCCCAGGAGCTGCTGACCCATACACCAATGAGGCCCTTTATCGCGATGTCCTCTGCCTGATAGCGGATCTACCCGCGACTTACTCGCTTGGGGATCTGGTCCGAGGGCTCCGGTCTCTCAACGGACTGCGCCTCCAAGCGAGTCCAGCAGTTGCAGACAAAAAGACTGACTACTCCGATCAAGAGCTGCAGATGATGCTTGCTGATGAGGATCTGCGTCGATCGTTTCTTCGACTCTGGACTACGGAGGGAAAGCCTGATTTCCGCGGACATCTTCGGAATAGCACCTTTCATCATCAGAAGGAATACGATTCCTTAGAACGTCTTCTTCCCGCACAGCTGCATGAGGGCTCTGCTGCGCTCTTTCGAAGCCTTGTTAGGAAGACGGTCAACCTTCCGCAGAATCGGGAGAGTACCTTCCTTGACTCTGAGTATAGGGAGCGAGTCGATGACGCACTTAAACAACTGCAATATGAATTGCAACCAGCAAATACAACGGAATCCGCCTTGCCTGCCTTCACCCTATTCACTGCCTTAGACTGCAAAAACGCATTTTACCTCGAGAAATTTTTTCAACGCATCCAATTCGATACCAGAAAACCAGCTAAAGCATACTCCTCCGAAAGCCCCTTCGAAAGGTTGAATGTCCTCGGCTACGAGAATGATCCTCTCCGGGCCGTTTTGTGGTCCTGGATCGAATTCTGCCAGGGCTTAGACTCTGAATCTTGAGTGGTCGGCCCCTCGGTATGAGTCGTGTCACCTCCACTTGGCAACGATCAGCGTGATGGTATATGCTTCTTGGTTAGCGTCGGAACAGAGATCTAGGCAACACTATCGGGCCCCCGGCGGCTTGTGCGTTAGCTGCCTGGGGTGTCAGAAATCACTTCAACACAAGTCGTCGTGGCCGTAGCTGCCCCTGCTTGCACAAAGGCTCTTTCGCATGCCCACCCGCCCTCTCCGGCGACGAGACAACGCAAAGAGGATCCGGAACCTGAGGACTTTCTGGAGATGTCAAGGGACGGGAACACCCAACTCGCCCTGCTGACCGATGACAGCCGCTGGTTACCCAAATAGCCTGTCACCTCAGGGCCCGCATGGCGTAGAATAGGGAAGCCCCTATTGCTGTGAGCCAAGGCATGTAGGGAAAGCGGACGAAAATCCGTCGGCTTCTTAGGGTTGTACGGGAGGGTCGATTCGGAGAGACAGCTTCCCATCAGCGACCAAATTGGCCATCAAGGGCGCTGCAACGAGTGCCCTTTCCCTGGCGCAATGCTATCATGTCACCTTGCGCTGACGAGGTCAGCGTGGGCCTCGTAGCAACACCCTCGCCGGACCTCCATGGGAAAAGCAGAAGCAACGGTAGAAGAGCTTGTCAGCAGAATCGAACGTGGGCAGCTGCGCCTCCCCGAGATGCAGCGGCGCTATGTTTGGAAATCAACCCGGGTCCGCGACCTCCTTGACTCGCTGTATCGTGGCTACCCGTCCGGAGCGATCCTACTCTGGGAGACAGACGAGGATGTGCCGCTGCAGGACATGGCGGTGTCTCAGCAATCGAATCCGTACCATGAGACGCAGCTGCTGCTCGATGGGCAACAGCGCCTCACCTCACTATCGGCTGTGATTCGTGGCGAACCGGTCAAGGTGCGGGGCAGGAAGAAGCCTCTAGAACTACTCTTCAATTTGGAGCATCCTGACCGTCTGGAAATAGTCACAGAAGTTGATGAAGATGGGATCGACGATGAAGACGCCGATGTTCTAGGAGATGATGAGGCGGATTCCAGCGATGACGAGCTCCAGCAAAGGTTCGACCGGATGACCTTTGTCGTGGCAACAAGAAAACTCGAGCAACTGCCCCAATGGGTAAGGGTCACTGAGGTATTCAAGACAGATGAGGATGCTCCCTTCCTGGAACGCGCGGGCATCGAGAAGGTCAATGATCCACGCTACAAGAAGTATAGCCAACGCCTAGCGCGCCTAAGGGGGATACGGAAGTATGTCTATCGTATGGATGTGCTCGAGAGAACGCTCTCATACGACGAAGTCACCGAGATTTTCGTGCGAGTCAACTCTCTAGGCGCGAAGCTTCGAAGCTCCGACCTTGCACTGGCGCAAATCACGGCAAAATGGCGCAACTCACTAAAGACCTTTGAATCTTTTCAGCAGCGCTGCGAGAAAACAGGCTTCGATCTAGAGCTTGGATTGATCCTGAAGAACCTGGTCGTCTTCACGACCGGGCAGTCGAGGTTCTCGACGGTGGGCAATCAGCGCCTTGAGGCCCTAAAGGCCGGCTGGGAAGCCAGCTGCCTGGGCATGGAATTTGCGCTCAACTTCCTGAGGAGCAATGTGGGGATCGACGCTCCCGCACTCCTTTCGTCTCCGTACATCCTCATCACGCTTGCCAGTCATGGCCACCGAAGAGACTACTCGCTCTCGGCCGAAGAGTCCAAGCGCCTGCGGCACTGGGTACTCGTCGCGAATGCGAAAGGCCGCTATTCTCGGGGGTCGAGCGAGACGATCCTCGATCAGGATCTAGCGACCATTCGAGATGGAGGGGGTGCGCAGGAGCTAATCGACCGCCTGCGGCAGCAGGTCGGGCGCCTAGACATTGCGCCTGACGAACTCGAGGGCCGCAACCAACGCAGCGCGCTGTTTAAAACCATGTTCTTAGCGTTCCGCTCCGGAGGTGCCAGGGATTGGCGCTCCCAGGTGGCTATCGCCCTGGATCATTCGGGAGCTCAGCACAGACTCCAGTTCCACCACATCTTTCCGAAGGCTGTTCTCAAGTCTAGCTATACGAGACGAGAGACCGACGACATAGCCAACTTGTGCTTTATCGCGGGCAAGACCAACCGGCAGATCAGCGACAAGGCTCCGCGGGACTACTTCCCGTCGATGATCGAAAAGTCCGGTTTGTCGGTTTTCGATTCGCAGTGCATACCCACCGCGAATGCCCTGCTTGGGGTCGATAACTACAAGGAATTCTTGCTGGAGCGCAGAAGACTCATAGCGGCGTGCCTAAATCGCTTCCTGGCCGTTTAGGCCAGGTAGGATCAGAGTTCGGTCTGACCGTACTCCTATAGAACGTTCAAGATGCATGGATCCAGTGAAGGCCTTGTCAGCAGGATGCTCGTGCAGCGTCGCACGGTCAACCTTCAGCCTTTTTGGGCCACCAGGGCCCAGACTTAAGGACTCCTGATGATGAGGCTTGCGGGTCCCCCTTAGGACCATATGGATCGGCGAACCTGGCGGGATATCACGGGCTTCAGCGATATCGAGATAGCTGGCGTCTTCGCCGTCCGCGCGGCCCAGCAGGGTCATGGCGGACCAGTACAGGCGGCGCTGGGAGTCCTGGCGGTCGAAGCGCTGGACGCAGAAGGTGCGGCCGCGGCCGGCGAGGGATTCGAGGCGGGCGGGTGGAACGTGTATGCCACAGGCGCTGGTGAGCTGATGCAGCAGGAACTCCGCTCCGGCGACGTCGATGCGGTCGTCGCGCGATGGGAACTTGGCGATCCAGAGACTCCCGTCGGAATCGCGGAAGGTCGCTTTGGGGCGTGTTCCGCCGAGGCTGCTGCCCGGTTGTAGCTGGCTGGAGATCGCTGGGTCGAGGTCGGCGGTCGGGTCGGCCTCAAGGCGGCTTGCGGCCGCTTCGAGTTCGCGCAGGCGGGTGATCGGTGGGATGCCTGGGATACGGTCATCGAGCCAGCGCCCGCTGTCGGGGTCGCGCAAGCGCAGGGCGCCCAGGCGGCTTTGGTCCTGCACGCCGAGCAGGTAGTCCCAATCGGACAGGGTGCGCGGGCGGCGGGACTGGCTGGCGGCTTCGTCGCGCTCGCGGCGGTCCATCAGGCGGCGGCCCCAGCGATCGGGAGCAGTGTCGCGCAGGACGCCGTGGAGGGTGCGCGGCGAGGGCACGAAGAAGTCGCCAGGACCGAGTGGAAGTTCGGGGTCGATGGCGAAGCCTGGGCCGGTCTCGGCGAGCCACTCGTTGGCGTAGCGAAAACTCACGGTCACCCGCCCGCGTGGGTTGTCGGCTTGGAGCTCCCCGACAAGTTGCGGCTGCGCAGCGACCAAGCAATCATCGACCCAAACTTGAATCCACTCCATCAGGGCTTCCCTCGTCCGCGCGGGGGGGCTTTCTGGGCTTGGTCTTGCAGGCGGCGGCCCAGTTCGTCGTCGGCGGCGAGGTGGTCGATGTCGGTGGAGAGGCCGAGCACGCCGAGCAGGCGCACCAGGGTGGCGAGGCTGGTGGCGGAGTTGCCGGACTCGAGCTTGGCCAGGGTCTGCTTGGAGATCCCGATGCGGGCAGCCACGACCGCCTGGGTCAGCCGGCGGCGCTGGCGGGCGAGGCGCAGGCGCTCTCCGAGGGCCTCCAGCTGCTGCTCCGAGCGGGGGAAGATCGGGACGGTCCGCTTGGCCATGGTTCCATTAAATCGACTTCTGCCGCTCAGAAGTCTATTTTAATATGCTAGCACGGCCCCGAGGCGACCTGACCGGGCCCGGATCCGAGCCCGTGGGCCGGTCAGGAGCAGACCTTGGGGCCGGGCGGGCTTCCCGGCGGATCCCTGGGAAGTGAGGGGCACCCGCGCTCCTGGAGCTGCCCAGGCATCGAGCGAACAGATACCTAACCCTCGCGCCCAGGTGCGTAACGATTGACGTCCCCTAACTGCGCAAGAGCTGACGTCCCATCACACATGGACGGGGCCTGGGGGCACGGAAAGAGGTCGCCAGGGCCGAGCGGAAGTTCGGGATCGATAGCGAAGCCCGGGCTGCGCTCGGACAGCCGCCGGTTGGCGTAGCGGAAAGGCTCGGTGATCCCGTCGCGTGGGTCGTCTGCTCGGAGCTCCGCCACAAGCAGGGGCTCCGCAGCGACCTGCCCGCCATGGATCAGACTCGGGAGGCGCTCCTTCAGAACTCTCCGGGGCCGGTCGGAAAGGGCGGACTCACGGGCCTGCGGAGATCTCGAGGGGGTCGGGGCCGAGCAGGGTGAAGCTGCCTTGAAGGGCGGGGGTGGCGGGCAGGCGGAAGCGGTAGGTGCCAAGGGGCAGGCGCGGGGCGATCAGGCGGCCTTGGTTGTCGGT
>ERZ1066132.472-NODE-472-length-11538-cov-5.452408_pt1 | contig 11538 bp, 13 predicted proteins | sample MGYA00382779_ERZ1066132 | MGnify/ENA primary metagenome ERZ1066132 (study PRJEB33369, sample SAMEA5778362) | biofilm metagenome | biome: Industrial cooling water; feature: Water cooling tower basin; material: Biofilm | place: United Arab Emirates | collected...
CAGCTTGTACACGATGCCGATGCCGCCACCGATCGAGAAATAGGTGATCCCATACCGGGCCTTCAGCTCGGCCGCAAAGGGCGCCACCTTCGCAACCGCCTCGGCGAACGGCGCCGTGGAGGTCAGCTGCGAGCCAATGTGCATCTGCACGCCCTTCAACTGGATGTTCGGGTACTTCGCCGCCGCTTCGTACGCGGCCGCGGCATACTTCAACGGGATGCCGAATTTGTTCTCACTCTTGCCCGTGGTGATCTTCGCGTGCGTGTGCGCGTCGACGTCGGGATTGATGCGGATCGCGATCGGCGCCTTCACGCCGAGCTTCCCGGCCACATGGTTGATGCGAGCCAGCTCCGGTTCGCTCTCGACGTGGAACGCAAAGATCTCGTTCTCCAGCGCCAGCTTGATCTCCGCCTCGGTCTTGCCGACACCGGCGAAAACACTGCGCTTCACGTCGGCGCCGGCGGCGAGCACGCGGCGGATCTCGCCACCACTCACCAGGTCGAACGCGGCCCCGAGGTTGGCGAAGTGCCTGAGCAGGGCCGTGTTCGAGTTGGCCTTCATCGCATAGCAGATCTGCAGGTCGAGGCCATCGAGCCCGCGCGCGAGCCGGCGATAATTGTCCTCAATGGAACCTGCACTGTAGACATAGGTCGGTGTGCCATACAGCTGGGCCACCGCGGCCAGGTCGACGGATTCGCACTGCAGACTAGAACCAACGTAGCGGAAGTGATGCATACGGGAAAAAAGACGTCAAAGGGGTGACGCTAGAGACTTTCCCCTTGAGTAAACCAACCTAAAAACGAAAAAGCTAACATCCGCGATGCGTACCCTGAAGCACATGTTCCACCGTTCGAAGATCCGTATGGGATCGGTGGACAATTCGTGCATCCGGACCACGCCGATCCGCAACGCCGGGTTCGTCAGTTTCGTCTCCCAAAGCGGGTGCCTGCGTGTACGCAGCGGCGATTACCATGACGCCCGCCTGCGCAAACAGAAACGCCTGCGCTTCGTGGCCTTGGTGGCGATCACCGCGGGTTGCACGTGGTTTGCGATCGAGAGCGCCAAGGCGCTGTCGCTTTTTTGAGCGGTCGTCGGCCGTCCCGCCCCGGCCCGGCCTTGCGCTTGGCGACGAGTATCGCTTTGTGAGAGGCATGATGCTTCTTCGAATCGCCCCTTTCCTTTCCCTGCTCGCCGTCCTTCTCTGCGCCGGCTGCAGCCACCCCGGAACCTCGGCCATCGAAAGCATCACGGTCCGCGTAAGCGAGGTCACGCGCAACGAGGCGGGCGGCGCGTCGATGAAAGTCACTTACATCAATGCCAGCGTTCTCCCCATCGCGGTTTCGGAAACCCGTCACAAGCTCTACTTGAACGGCACCCTCGTCGGCGAAGTCGAGAAAGGTCGCCCGATCGGCCTGCAGGCGGCCGGTGCCGCCGATCAGGACATCCCGCTGACGCTCACCGCCACCCTGCCGCCGGCTGGCAGCACGGCCGCCTATCGGCTGGAAACGACGTTGATCGTCATGGCGGGTGAAGAACGCCTGACCGCCCGGCCGCGCGCCGAGGGTACCCTGACCGTCCGCTGAACCGGCCGGCCCGGTTTTTGCGGGATTCCGAGTTGCCGCAGGACATGCAGGACGTGCTGGCGAAGTGGGAGAATTATGTGAAGTACACCTGAGGTTAACCGAAAGGATGTTCTTGAAAAAAATTGGGGTGAACTCACCACTCAAGTGCCGTGTGTGACACTTGTTTTACCGCAGTGTAACCCGTGTGTTACGCGGTTAACTGAAGGCCCCGTTTATCTTGCAGGGCCTGGCGGATTTCCTTCATCGCCTCGCGTTTGAAGGATTGATAGTCCGGGTTGCGCACAGGTTGGTTCAGCAGCCCTTTGATGTACTGCAAAACTTCTTCCATTTGCACCTGGTCCATCGCATCCAAACTCTGGACGATGGCCAGTTTGGGTGAATGTTTCATGATTTTCGTAGTGGTTATACAAAGATAACGTTAATGCGCACAAAATGTTTGTCGTAACAGCTTGATAACCAAAAGACAACATGAAAAAAATCGACTGCCCGAAAAATGCGTTTTTCAGCTCTTTTTGCGCTGGATGTAGAGTTTGCCCAGCTTGATTTTTTCCATCATCTCAAGTGCGCGTTTGATCCGGCTATCCACATTTTTCACCGACTTGACGTAGTAACTCAGGCTTCGCTGCAAGCCCGGGGTCAGCTTTTTCCACCCCTCCATAGCCTGTTCATCCTGCGCCAGCACGGCCTTCAACTCCTCGGGCAACTCGATCTTGTTCGGGTCTGCGAGTTTAAACTCCACGGTAACGACATCGCCTGTCTTCACTTTGGCTTGTCGCGCCAGCACTTTGCTCACCATGATAAACCGCGGCCCACTCTTGCGATACTGAATGGCCAGGTCGATGGGTACCTGATTGAGAAACCCCTTCAAGCGAAGCCGACCTGTCGGCAGCTGCTTCAGTACCTTTTCCGGCACGAGCACACAGCAATAGGTGAAAGCTCCCTTCAACTCGATCAGTTTTCCGGAGAACCGAAACGTTGTGCGCGTTATTGATTTGCTTTTGGCCATTACTTCAGTTTTGATTTCCACTCGTTGGCACGCTGCATACGGGCCAGTTCACCTGAGGCTATCGCCTCCTGCAGTTTGGGATGGGCCGGACCGCGCGAGGTAAAATGAAAGTCGCCACAGATTTCGCAGGTGTACACGGTTTGTGGTCCCTGGCCGGCCTTATAGTGATACAGGGCATGGGCCTCCAGTAAGGCCTCCAAAGCCAGCGTTTCGGTCGGAAATCTTCTCTTTCCAGTGGAGCACGATGCCATATCGAAAATTACAAAATGAATTTGGCAAGCATTTGTTTTCTTTGCCGCCAAATAGAACAGGCATGAAACGATTCGTATGGGTCTGTGTGGCACTTTTCGCAACAACGGCATCACCAGCACAGTCAAAAAAGGAGTTAATGGATGAGATAACCCGACTGAAGAAAGAGTTGGAGGATTTGAAAAAACCAAAGCCGGTGAACGTGGAAACGGAAGTAGATCGGGCGAGTTACTCCATCGGGGTGTTGATGGGCACATCGTTGAAATCGCAGGGAGGCGATTCGTTGAATATTCGCCTCATTGAGGCGGCCATTCAGGATGTGTTGTACGGCAAGGAGTTAAAAGTGAAGCGTGAAGAATGCTCCGGCATTGCCCAAACGTATATGACGAAGACTATGGAGTTGAGAAATACAAAACGCATTGAGGAGGGCAAGGCTTTTCTCGCTGCGAATGCGGCTAAAGCGGGTATACGAACCACGGCCAGCGGCTTGCAATATCAGGTCGTCACAGAAGGTACCGGCAAGAAGCCCGGCCCCACCGACCGCGTGACGGTGCACTATACGGGTCGTCTCACCGATGGCACCATGTTCGACAGCTCAGTCGAGCGCGGGCAACCGGCAACTTTTGGCGTGAATCAGGTGATTGCAGGATGGACCGAAGCCTTGCAGTTAATGAGCGAAGGCTCAAAATGGATTTTGTATATCCCCTCCGAGCTGGGATACGGGGCACGTGGCGCTGGGGGTGACATTCCTCCTCATGCGGTGCTTGTGTTTGATGTTGAGTTGATCAAGGTGAATTGATCGCCAGTTAAAAAAGCGAAAAGCCCGCGACCACGGTTGCGGGCTTTCTTTTTTTAGGTTGTACCAACTCACTTCGGGTCAAGGGCATGGTGCATTAAATGGCGGTTGCAGTCACTGATGGACGCGGAAACATGACCGAAAGCATAGTTTTTTTGTAGCCCCTTGAAGTATCTTACCGGCATGCAGCCGTGGCGATCATCTTTTCCGTGGTTGGGGTGGATCCGGTTTTTCTTGTTTGGATCCCTATTGCTTTACCTGGGTCAAACGCTGTTTATTCCTCTGAGTTTTGCGCTTCTCATCAGTTTTGTGCTTTACCCCGTCTGTCATTGGTTGGAAGGGAAGGGCATGTCCCGGGTGGGCGCGATAATCGTGGGTATTGTTTTGTTGTGTGTGATGGCGGGCGCCCTGGTCGCTTTGTTTGTGAGCCAGGCCTACTCGTTTATTGACGAGTGGCCGGCTCTCCGCACCAACTTGCTTGAAGTTCACAACGCCTTAAGCGCGTGGTTGCTGGATCAAGGTATAGGCCTGGAACAACAACGCATGATAATGGACCGCATTCTGAACAAGGCAGGCGACAGCGCGGGGCCATGGATTGCGGATCTGATTTCCGTGTCGGCCGTGTCTATTGTGCTGGTGATTTTGGTCCCCGTTTATGTATTCCTGATTCTGCTCTATCGCCACCGCCTGGTGGATGTTCTGGTTCACATCTTTCCGGCACAGGGCAGTGATAATATTCGCGAAATCCTGAACCTGTCGATCCGTTCCTACTACAACTTCGTCAAGGGGATGTTGGTCGTTTACCTCATCGTTGGCGTTCTGAACAGCCTCGGGCTTTGGCTGCTGGGTATTCCGTCACCGGTTTTGTTCGGATTTGTTGCGTCCATTCTGACCATTATCCCGTATGTGGGGATTTTAATTGCTTCGTTGCTTCCATTGGCCATCGCCTGGATTACGTTTCAATCCATTTGGTACCCGCTGGGTGTCGTTGCCATTTTTGCAGTTGTTCAATACCTCGAAGCCAATATTATTTTTCCCTGGGCGGTTAGTAGTCGGCTAAAAATCAACATGCTGGCTACTGTCGTGGTTATCATTGCCGGAGGTATCATTTGGGGTGCTGCTGGAATGATCTTATTCATTCCCTTTTTATCGATTCTTAAGCTGATCGCTGACCGCACTGCGTCATTGAAAACGCTCTCAATCTTACTCGGGGTTGATGACCCGCAAGCGCGTTAGTTCTGCCATTCAATTTCCGGGGAGCGGAAGTAATGGATGCCCCAGGCGTCAAATCGTTTAGCGTGGCGACCCAGGCGCTGCCGATAATCGCTCCACGTCCGTTTGTTGGAGTTGGTCCACGCCAGCTCAGCAATACCGGGCAGGCGAGGGAACGCCAGGTACTCGGCTTCATCAAGATGGGTGATGGTTTCACTCCACAGAGGAGCTTCAATACCCAATACCAAATGTTGCCACGTTTCGCTAACCACTGTATCGGGCAGCCACTGATAACTTTTTTCGACACTCGTTAAGCCGGCCCAGTCTTGGCCGAACACCGATGTTGAATCATACTTCATATCCAGGTAAACACGTGTGGCGGGCGACAAGATAATCATAGCGCCCTGAGCTGCTGCATCTTTGGCGTGTTGCTGATTGCTCCAGTATTGCGCAACAGACGTGGAGTCAAGGTGAGCCTGTGCAATTTCCTCCCAGCCGATCATGCGCTTGCCGCGAGCACGAACAATTTGCTGAATGCGGGTGATAAAGCCGACATATTCTTCGTGGGGTGTGCTCAGTGCTTCATCTCCCCCAATGTGAAGAAATGGGCCGGGAGTCAGGGCGGCCAGTTCATCCACAACATCGGCAATAAATGCAAACGTGGACTCCTTTTGATAGCAGAGAGAGCTAAATCCCACGTCAATACCAGTGTAGAGTTCCCTCGACCGGCCATCGCAACTGAGTTCAGGGTAACTGGCCATAGCCGCATGAGTATGTCCCGGCAAGTCAATCTCGGGCACCACCAGCACAAAGCGATCGGCTGCGTATTGTACCAGTTCGCGATATTGCTCCTGCGTGTAGAAGCCACCGGTTGTGCCCCCTACTTCTTGCTGTGCGCCAAAGGCGGTAAGCCTCGGCCATTTTTTCATTTCAATCCGCCAACCCTGGTCATCTGACAGGTGGAGGTGCAGCACATTCATTTTGTAAAACGCGAGGTAGTCAATGTAACGCTTCACTTCTTCTATTGTGAAAAAGTGACGGGCCACGTCCAGCATGGCGCCACGCCACCGATACCGGGGGGTATCGTGGATCTCGAGTGCTTGCCACCGGAAGTTTTGACGGGGTGGGTTTTCGGAATCGAATTCCTCGGGCCACAGTTGCCGAAGCGTTTGGGTAGCACAGTAGAGTCCGGCAGCCGATGATGCGGTGATCTTAACCTGTCGACCGTTGATCACCAGGTGGTAGCCTTCATCCGGCACACCTGTTTTGGTATCAAGGGAAAATACAATGGCGTTGTCGGCCGCCTCTGGCTGCCATGGGATGGAAAAGCTGGTGACTTTTTCTAGCAATTGACGGAACCGGGAAACCACCTGGTGGGCAGCGGAATCATCGCTGAGGCAAACAATAGTTGTTTGATTATTCACCTCGAAGAATCCCTGCTGAACCGTTAGGTCAGCCGGAAGGGGAATGAGGGAGGTTGACCGCACTTCCTCATGGGAGGCCGGTGAGCAGGTAGCGAATAGAAATAAAATAAGGATGGCCCTAAAAAGAAGACTCATTACCTGGAAAAGTTAGTATCCCAAAGTAATGAGTTTCTTATCAGAAAAGTCGACCTGGAAGCCTTTTATCTGCGGTCGGCCAGTCTGAATATGATCGGCATAACCATTTTTTGTTTAACCGGCTTGCCGCGCTGCTTACCCGGGTTCCAAGGTGGTGCATTTTGAATAATGCGAACGGCTTCTTCATCGCACCCGGATCCGAGTTCGTTAACGGTCTTTACATCGTAGATCTTTCCATCTTTCCCCACAATGAATTCAACATACACTTTGCCCTCAATCCCCATTCTGCGGGCCTGCGCGGGATATTTGATGTTTTCACTCACGTATTGGTAAAAGGCAGCTAACCCACCTTTTGGTTCGGCTGTCTGCTCCACGATGGTGAAGATCTTTTCACTCTCCTCATCTTCGATGGCCGAAACGGGCGGAGCAACATACTCTTCCACCTTGGTGTCCTCAGTCACCTCTACGTCAAATACAATGTTGATTTCGTTTTTGATCTCCTCTTCGTTGGGGACTTCCACGAGTTGAGGTTGTATCACGGTGATCTCCGGAGTAGGGGGAATTTCAGTTGCCGGCACTTCAATGATTTCCTCAAAGGTGTTGGAGTTGCGTGCAATCAATTCGACTTCACTTTTCTCATATTGCTTCCAACTGAAAGCAAGCTGAACCAGTGATAAACTAATGACCAGCCCGATGCTGAAATACAGCCCTTCTTTGCTGATCAAATCGGCTTTTGGTGTTTTTTTGGCTTCCATAACATAGTCCGCAGCGGACGATTAGCTATGTAAGGCTACTACCGATATCTAAGGATTTCTATGACGGCCGTCAGGAAGCTGACTGATTGATTTCAGCGTGCTTTTTTTGGCGTTTTTAGGTGGTTAGCCAGCGCCAAAACCGACCCAGCACGGTGGTAGGGGCGGGGCGGGTGTCCGTCAGTGTCTCGGTTGGCTCCTGCACGAGCCGCGCGGCTTTCGTGGGGCGGTTCACTTTTTGGCTCACCCGTTTCAGATAGTGCTCGGTTTTTTTGCGTTTCTGGTCTTCGAGTTCCTGCTGGCGTCTCTCTTCGGCTTCCCGGGCTTCCCGCTCGCGCTGCAGCGCTACCGGATTTTTCCGGGGAGGTCTGCCCCGGTCTTGTCGTTGTTCACGGCTTCTGTCAAAACGTGGCCGTGGTCGCCCCGCCACGTCATTTTCAGGACCGGGCGTTTCCTGGCTGCCGGTTGCTTCTTTCTTACGCGGTTCGGGGAGCTCAATTTTGCCGATCACTTTCAGACCCGGCAACTCGACTTTTGGTGCTTTGATTACGTCTGGCAAGGGGGGCATTTCCTCAACAGACGTGCCGGGTTCTTCCTCGGATTTCTCCGCCAAGCCTGTCGGTTGAGGCTCATCCGTGGTCGGGGATTCGGTCTGCACTCGCCCGGGTCGTTCCACTTCGGGAATAGTCTGGTTGGACAGTTCCTCCGGGGCAAATTTTTCCAGCACCAGGCGGACGTGGGCTTCCTCAAGGCGCCCATTGGCGCTGTCGTCCACCATAATCTGGCGGCTGGCCAGGAAAGCAACCACCTCACCGGGGGTTTTGGATACTCTGCGGGCCAGCATGCCAAGTCTCATGAGGGTCGTTTTTAGCGATGCAAATATAGGAAGCTGCCAAAAATTTGATGGTTTTGGCAGGAAAAGTGACTATCGGGAGTATTTGTTCCATAAGCGTTTGATATAAGTCACATTCGCTTTTGAGACGTGTCATTCTTTAGATGGTGCCCGGGCTACCACCTTTGAATCACTAAAACCAACCCCGTATGAAAAGCCTGGTGATACTCGGTGCCGGCACGGCCGGAACCATGATGGCCAACAAACTCCATCACGCCCTCAATCCGGTAGAATGGAAAATTACCATTGTCGATCGCGACAATGTTCACTACTATCAGCCAGGATTTCTTTTTATTCCATTTGGTCTCTACCAGCCCGAAGATGTTGTTCGGCCCCGCACCGATTTTCTTCCGAAAGGCGTGACGTTTATTGAGCAAGAGGTTGACCGAATTGACGGCAACCATGACCAGGTCATTCTTAGCAACGGCCAAACGCTGCATTACGAAGTGTTGGTTGTGGCGACCGGTGCCGAAGTGGTGCCCGAGGAAACCGAGGGTATGAAGGCTGAGTTGTGGTACAAGGATGTTTTCGATTTCTACACCTTTGAAGGCAGCACACAACTGGCGAAAAAACTGGAAAACTGGCCAGGGGGTAACCTGGTGATCAACCTTGCCGAGACGTTGATCAAATGCCCGGTAGCTCCGCTGGAGTTTACTTTTTTGGCTGATGCCTTCTTTGAGGACAAGGGAATTCGCGACAAGGTGAACATTACCTATGTCACCCCGTTGTCGGGGGCTTTCACTAAGCCCAAGGCAACGGCTATGCTCAGTACGCTGCTGGACGAAAAGAAAATCAAAGTCGTGCCTGACTTTTATCTCGCCCGTGTGGATAACGAACGCAAAGTGCTGGTGTCCTACGATGAACAAGAGGTTCCGTTTGATTTATTGGTCACCGTGCCGGTGAACAAGGGATCGAAAATGGTGGAGCGCAGTGGATTAGGTGATGAGGATGGGCTCAATTTTATGCCCACGGATAAGTACACGTTGCAAGCCAAAAAATTTGACAATGTGTTTGTCATTGGCGATGCCACCAACATCCCGGCCAGCAAAGCCGGTTCGGTCGCTCACTTTGAAGGCGAAATTCTGCTGGAGAATGTGTTGAGTTACATTCAGGGTGAAGCCATGGAAGCACGCTTCGATGGCCATAGCAATTGTTTTATTGAAACCGGGCATGGCAAAGCGGCACTCATCGATTTCAATTATGAGACAGAACCCCTGCCGGGAAAATTCCCCTGGCCGCTGCTCGGGCCGATGGACTTACTCAAACCCACCCGACTGAACCACGTTGGGAAACTCGCATTCAAATGGGTGTATTGGCACATGTTGCTCACCGGCAAAACATTACCTGTGCCCACCCATATGAGCATGTCAGGAAAAATCACAGAAGAAGAAATTGTTTAACCAACCCTTAAAACATGATTATGGAAACGCTATTGACACCAACATTGGAACTGGATAAAGAGGGTTATCTGAAAAACCCGGCACAATGGACGCCTGAATTAGCCCGCGACTTTGCCGCCAAAGCTAACCTTGTGCTGACCGATAAACACTTTGAGGTACTGAACTGGCTTCGTGCTAAGCACGCGGAGGGCGTACCCCTGACGATTCGAAAGGTGGGCGCCTCGGGCATTGTGGATATCAAGAAGTTCTATGAACTCTTTCCGGGCGGACCCTTGAAAGTATCCAGCAAGATTGCCGGCATACCGAAACCGGCCAGTTGTATTTGATTCGTCAAACCCCAAATCAAATTTTTATGATTGACACTCTTGAAAAACCGGATGTGCAACTGACACAGGAAGAAAAACAGTTGAAACGCGTTCTCATCATTTGCTCGAAAGGCAAACTGGAAGACGTGTACGCAGCGCTGGTCATGGCTAATGGCGCCTTGATGGAAGGTATTGAAGCCAAAATGTTCTTCACGTTCTTCGGCCTGGAGGCCATCACCAAAAAGGGAGCAGACCACCTGCATACAGCCACCGTTGGCAACCCTGCCTTTATGCCGGCCATGCCCACCCTGTTGGCCGGGCTACCGGGCTTCGAGGCTTTTGCTTCGTTTATGATGAAGAAGGAAATGGACAAGCTCGACATGCCGCACGTCACTGAATTTTTTGAGATGATTGAGGCCGGGGGTGGCGAAATATTTGCGTGCAAGTTGGCAGCTGACATGTTCCATCTGAAGAAAGAAGATATGCTGCCGCAGGTGAAAGACATCATCACAGTCGGTGATATGTACGCCTTAGCGGCTGGCGATCGTACTCAGATCATCTTTATCTGAGTATTTTTTGGGGTTGGGGAGGGGTAAGGCGGGGGCCTTGCCCCTCATTTTTTTGGCAGTCATACAGAAATGGCTGCCTTTTTTTATCTTTCTGAAGTGAATAAGACGTGGGTACCCTATGCGGTCTTGCTTGCCTTGGTTCTGGTAGCCATTGCCCTGGTTGCGTTTTATGTACACGACATCAAAGGCCAAGCGTTTTTCGGGGAGACGGCCGCCTCGCGCGTTTTTGTCATTGTTGAATTGCTGCTTTTCCTGCTCCTGGCCGTTCTGCTGGGGCTGGCACTGGGCTGGTGGTTGCAGGAACCTCGCTACCAAAACCGCCAAAACGTAATTAATGATCTGGCACGTGAGCACAATCATTTACATGACGAGCGTATTCAACTGCTGCACACCAATGCTCAACTTCGTGCGCAGTTGGTTCAGGTGCACGACCACTACCGCGAGGAGAAAACCAGACTGCAGAAATCTCTGGAGGATTTTCAACGACAACACGCGGCTCAGTTGGAAGAGATGAGTGCGCTTCAGCGGAGTCAGGTTTCTGTGGATAGCCATGAGCTGGATTTACTTCGCTTCAAAAACAGGCAGTTAACGCAGCAACTGGCCGAAACGGAAGAGCAAATCCGCCAACTCAAACAGCGGATTGAAGAGTTTTCGAAAAAGCAACCTGATCCGGAGTCTCGTGATCATGTGCAAAACCTGCATCACCAGTTAAGGCACCTCAAGGACGATCTCTCTCGCATTCGGGGCATCGGGCCTGTGTTGGAAAAACAGTTGAACGATTTGGGCATTTATACCTTCCAGCAAATTGCCGACTTCAACGAGCAGCAGATCGACCGAATCGATGCCCATATCCGTTTCCCTGGTCGGGTGTTACGCGAGCGGTGGATTGAACAGGCTCGCCAGTTTATTGGGCGCTAACCCTTAAAAACCTGATTGTCTGCACTTCCAAAAACAGCTAAGCGCCTGGCGCGCATTTTTGATGTTACGAGTACAGCATGACGTCCACTGTCCCGCGTCAATGCACGAGTTGATTGCGTGCCCGAAAGAAACAATTACCCAGTTGTGATTCGTGTGTTAACGCATGTACTCAACGACAAAATCAGCCGTCTTTGAGGCTGTCAAAAAATTTTTCCAGGAGCGCGTTTACCTTTTCCGGTTGTTCCAGGCAGGCACTGTGACCTGCGCGTGCAATCCGGTGGAGGTGCGAGCCCTTGA
>ERZ1066132.485-NODE-485-length-11218-cov-5.650452_pt1 | contig 11218 bp, 10 predicted proteins | sample MGYA00382779_ERZ1066132 | MGnify/ENA primary metagenome ERZ1066132 (study PRJEB33369, sample SAMEA5778362) | biofilm metagenome | biome: Industrial cooling water; feature: Water cooling tower basin; material: Biofilm | place: United Arab Emirates | collected...
AAATAGCAGCATACACACTGCCGTGTAAAATGATTTCATAATAAGTTTAATTGAAAAATGAAATAATACGGGTTGATGCGTAGATCACCCGTGAAGCATGGAGCTTAGGCTACCAATGGAGGAGGGAGAAGAATGGAGTCGTGAGGCGGACGGCAGCGATCTGCAGTCTCGTGAATTCCTACATACTGGATCCAGCCGATGCTTTCCGGACTTAACCCAATAGCCTCAACCATAAAATCTTTGATGATGGTGGGAATGGCTTTTCCTTTTGGTTGCGATTCGGGCGTGTCCGTCACTCCCTTAACGAAGTCGCGGAACGACTCGTGGATGGCCGATAATTGATTGTCTTTGTAGTAGGTGACCGTCAGCGTATCGCGCTCGTATTTTTGTCGGGCGGCTCCGTAGTAGTCGCCATTGTGTTCCAAATCACCCCGCACAACATCAAAATCCGTACGGTCAGGCATGTAGGGTATGCTCAGGGGAATGCGTACAGTCAACGCTTCTGCCTCCGGTTCGGCCTGGTTTTCGAGTCGCTCGAGCAATTGAGCCGAGCTGCGGTACCGCAAAAACGAAAGCAGCCCGTAGTAGCCCACCGAGTTAAAGAGGACCAGAACGATCAGAACAAAGGCAAAAACCTTGCGCATGGAATGGGAAAAGTAAAAGAACTTCCGGAATTCCGCAAACGGGATGGCTCAAATGTGTTCCTTCTTGTTCTTCACCATATCGTAGAGCAGTTCACGGGCGCGGTGCAACTGGGCCTTTACCGTGCCAAGGGGCGCCTCAATTTCTTCCGCAATCTCTTCGTAGGAAAGCTCATTAAAATAGCGGAGGCGAACTAACTTCTGATACTTAGCCGGCAACATCCCCACAAACACCTGGATTAACTCCTCTTTTTGGGCTTTGATGGTTTCCTCCTGAGGATCGGGATTGAAGTCTTCCACATCAATGGATACACTCTGCCCGTCATCATCTGTGTAGGTGTTCTCAATGCTCAGCGTATTCAACTTTTTCTTCCGGATAAAGTCGATGGTGTTGTTGGTAGCAATCCGGAACAACCAGGTGCTAAACGTAAAGTCCTTTTTGAAACGCGGCAAACTGCGAAACGCTTTGGCAAAAGACTCGATAGTAAGATCCTCGGCATCGTCAACATTGCGTACCATCTTTAAAATGGTGTGGTACACCGGCCGTTTGTAGCGTTGCAGCAGTTTGGCAAAAGCCTTGTCATCACCGCCTACAGCGCGGTCTATCAACTTGAAATCTTCAAGCGCCTTGGATGAAAATCGACCTTCTAGTTCTTCCATCGTACTTTTTTCGAGCGGGCGGCCACCGGGCCGAGGACAAGATAGTAAATGGCGTATAGAATATCTAAAAAGGGTGTTTTCCAACTCTCGAAGGGCGCACCCAACTTGCGCGAGGCATCGTGTGTGAGCCAGATCAACAATACCCAGCGCAGCAGCAACGCATCGATCAGCCACCAAAGCCAGGGGCCGCTCAACAGCAAGGCCGGAACGGCCAGTAGCCACGTCAAGATCCAGCTTATGGTCACAGATCCCAGAAGAAATCGGTCCTGGCGTTGATAAAACCGGCCCACGGAAAGATGACGTAATTTTTGCGTGAACCAATCACGCCACGTTTTCTTTGCGCGCGACCACATTAAGGATTGAGACCCGATTATGACTGCGGTCGTATCCTTGCGCGCGTGCTCGTTAACGTAGAGATCATCGTCACCGCCCGTAATGTCGAGGTGCTTGAATCCTTTTTTATCGATAAAAAATGACTTGCGATAGGCCAGGTTTCGGCCAACGCCCATATACGGTTTGCCCAGTTGGGCAAAACCCAGGTATTGCAAAGCGGTAATCAGCGACTCGAAGCGGACAAAGGCGTTGAGCAAACCGGGTTCAACCTGGTAGGGCGAGTATCCGAGCACAAACTGAGTGTCCCCAGCCATACCCCGGCTCATTTCACGCACCCACTGCGTGGAGGCCGGGCGGCAATCGGCATCCGTAAGCAACACCCATTCATAACGGGCAGCTCTAATGCCCAGCGTGAGGGCAAACTTTTTTCCATGGATATGAGCCGGTGTGCTTTCGACCCGTACCATTTTCAGTCGGACATGGACCGGCACCATCTCGCGCAGGTAGTCATAGGTGCCATCGTTGCTCCGATCTTCCACGACAATCACCTCGAAATCGGGATAATCCTGCTGTAACAGCAAGGGTACAAGTTCCCGCAGGTTGTGTTCTTCGTCATGGGCGCAAACAATTACCGAGACTCCGGTTGGGGTAGCTTCAAATCGTCTCGGTTTGCGGTAGAAAGCGACCAGCAGGGCGAGCAGAAAGAATATCTGAAGGCCGACTATGATCAGAAAGGTAATGCTGAACCCAAACATGAAGCGGCAAATATAGAGGGTACAATAAGTTAAAAAAGGACAAATCGGGGCAATGCCTACCTTTGCGGGCTATGAAATTTAGTCTCGTTGGGCGCGATGGCGGCAGTAAGGCCCGGGCGGGTGTGCTGCATACCGCGCATGGCGAAATTCCAACCCCGATTTTTATGCCCGTTGGTACAGCCGGCTCGGTAAAAGCCGTTCATCAGCGGGAACTCGAGCACGATATCAACGCCCGAATTATCCTGGGCAACACCTACCATTTGTATTTGCGGCCGGGGCTGGACATTCTCCGGCAGGCTGGCGGCCTGCATCGGTTTAACGGCTGGCCACACCCCATCCTGACGGACAGTGGAGGCTATCAGGTGTATTCACTGGCCGAGAACCGTAAGATCACCGAGGAGGGTGTGACGTTCAAATCCCATATTGATGGTTCCTCTCATTTTTTTTCGCCCGAGGGTGTAATGGACATTCAGCGCGCCATCGGTGCGGATATCATCATGGCGTTTGATGAGTGTACACCTTACCCATGTGAATACCACTATGCGAAGAAATCGATGGAACTGACGCACCGTTGGTTGACCCGGTGTGTGAGCCGCGTAAACGAAACGACAGCCTTATACGGTTATGAACAATCGCTGTTTCCCATTGTGCAGGGAAGTGTGTACAAGGATTTACGCGAAGAGTCAGCTCGCTTTGTGGCCGACCAGGGTTTGGATGGTAATGCCATTGGAGGGCTGAGTGTGGGAGAACCGCACGACATGATGTATGAAATGACCGATCGGGTATGTGACCTGCTGCCCGCTGAAAAGCCCCGCTATCTGATGGGCGTGGGTACCCCGGAAAACATTCTGGAGTGCATCGCCTTGGGTATCGATATGTTTGACTGCGTCATGCCTACCCGAAATGCGCGCAACGGCATGCTGTTTACCGCTGAAGGCATTATCAACATCCGTAACGAAAAATGGAAAAATGACCTGCGGCCCGTAGATGAAGCGCTTGGGGGCTACGTAAGTACCGCTTACTCCCGGGCCTACCTGCGCCACCTGGTCATCAATAAGGAAATTTTAGGCGCGCAAATTGCTTCTATCCATAACCTCACCTTTTACCTCTGGTTGGTGCGCGAAGCCCGGAAGCATATCCTGACCGGCACCTTTGCCGGTTGGAAAAATGAAATGGTGAAAAAAGTTACGCAGCGACTGTAGTATGTCAGGCCTGAAAATCATCGACCGGTACATCATTAAAAAGGTATTGTATACCTTTTTGTTCGTGGCCCTCATACTGGTGGCGGTGGTTACGATCATCGATATCACGGAGCGGATGGATAAGTTTGCCGCACACAAACTGAGCTTGTGGGTGATCTTGGGATACTACGGTGATTTTATTCCCTGGTTGGCCGGCCTGATCACACCCATTACAGCGTTTATTGCCATCATCTATGTTACGTCACGCATGGCCGCGCACATGGAGATCGTAGCCATCCTGAGCAGTGGAGTGAGTTTCAGGCGATTGATGTTGCCCTACTTCATTGCTTCAGGAATTATTGCCGTGGCCAGTTTTGTTTTGAACGGCTGGATCATTCCGCCCTCGAACCGCGACCGGCTCGATTTTGAAGTGAAGTACTTCAACAAGACGTACAACTTCAGTAATCGCAACCTGCACATGCAGATTCAGCCCAATGTGTACCTCTACGTGCAGGACTACAGCAATCAATCCAACACCGGCTATCAATTTAGTTTGGAACGATTCGAGGACAACCGGCTGGTGGACAAACTGGTAGCCGATAACATCGTGTGGGACACCACCAAGAACAAGTGGATACTCCGCTACTGGAAGCGCAGGCAAGTCGATTCACTCTTTCAAAAGGCGAGCCTTGCCGAAAAGCTAAACAGCAACGGGTACGAAAAAGATACCACGCTGGCCATTACCCCGGCCGACTTCAAAAACGAAGAGCGGAAATACGATGGCATGACGATTCCGGAGCTGACGCATCACATACAAAAAATGCGCTTCCGCGGATCAACCGGAGTGGAAGCATTCGAAGTAGAACGACACCTTCGCTACTCGGCACCCTTTACCATCTTTGTATTGGTCTTAATGGGTGTGATTGTGTCGGCACGCAAAAGTCGTGGCGGCACGGGTTATCAAATTGTATTGGGCTTTGTCCTGGCGTTTGCTTTTATCATTTTCTTTACGATGACCCGCACCTTCGCAGAGGCAGGATCAATGATACCGGTGGTGGCGGCCTGGCTACCGAACATCGTGTTCACCGTAATCTCGGCCGCCCTGTATAAATTCGTGCCGCGCTAAATGGCCACCCTGTCCGATTATCTGAAACTGCACTTCATTGTCTTTCTGTGGGGCTTCACGGCCATTGCCGCCAAACTCATGACCATTCCGGCCGTAGAGATGGTGCTGTACCGCACGTTGCTGGCCGCCATCGGCATGGCCATCGTCATTATCATCGCGCGGGGTACCTTTCGCGTAACTCCGGCTGATGCGATCCGGTTATTGCTGACTGGATTAATCGTGGGTATTCACTGGCTTACGTTCTTTGGCTCTGGCCAGGTGAGCAACCCCTCCACCAGTTTGGTTGGTTTCGCTACCTGTTCGCTTTGGGCCGCGCTACTGGAACCGCTCTTCAAGCGAAAAAAAATTCATGCTCTGGAATTTGGATTAGGTGTGCTGGTGATGGGCGGGCTGGCCCTGATCACTTCCTTCCGGTTCAACTACCATTTGGGGCTCTTCCTCGGCATTTTTTCCGGATTGACCGCAGCCATCTTTACGCTCATTAACGCCCGCCTGGTAACCCGCGTACCCTCATTCACCATCACGTTTTATGAAATGATCGGGGCGTTCGTTTGTGTCATTCTCTTTCTCCCCTACTACCAGGAAAATCTGGCGGCCAACCAAACCCTGCAGTTAACACCAACTTTCACGGATTGGCTGTTAATCGCAATACTTGCATTGGCGTGCTCGGTGTATGCGTACACCGTGATGATCAACCTTACCCGCAAACTTTCGGTGTTCTTCCTCCAGCTTACGCTCAATCTCGAACCGGTCTATGGAATATTAATGGCGCTCATCATCTTTGGTCAACAGGAGGTGATGGGTTGGAATTTTTATGCGGGCACACTCATCATCCTCAGTGCGGTGCTCCTCTACCCCACGCTAAAGGCCCGCTTGTACCCGTTTCCTCAATCCTGACCGAAACCCGCCCAGCAGGTCATGCCCGGAAAGGCCGCGCGCAAATCAACCTTTGCCGAAAAAATGCCAAACACGGATGCCCCCGATCCACTCATGGATGCGTATAACGCACCCTGTTTGTACATCGTCTCCTTCACTTGACCGATGATAGGGTATTGCTCGAATACAGATTGTTCAAAATGGTTGACCAATGAATTTCTCCACTGGCTAACCTCTTGGTCCAGAATATCAGCCAGCGGCCTCCCCGGAATTTTGGGTGTTACCCCGGCATAGGCATCCTGAGTTGACACGTGCACGGCCGGTTTGACGACAACGAAGAACAAATTTTTCAACGAAAGCGGAAGCGGATGCAATTGTTCACCCCGGCCAAGCCCTAACTGCGGACGCGGCTCAATGAAAAACGCACAGTCGCTGCCCAGCCGCGCTGCATAGTCCTTTAAGTGCTCAACCGACAATCCGAGCTGGCGAACCTTGTTGATGAGCACGAGGGTAAAGGCGGCATCGGCCGAACCGCCACCGAGGCCTGCCCCCATCGGCACTATTTTGTGAAGATGTAAGCGCAGTGGCGCGAAGTCGAAATCATGTTGCAGCAACTGGTAGGCGCGCACACACAAGTTTGCCTCCGGAGCGGTATCAATAGATAAGCCGGTCTGACTGAACTGAAAAACAGTGGACGGAATAGCCTCCAAAATGTCCGTCCAGGGAAGCGGATAAAAACAGGTCTCAATGTCGTGGTAACCGTCTGTGCGCTTACGCAGAATGTGAAGCCCAAGGTTGATTTTACACGGAGGGAAAACGACCATGGAACAAACCGCGTGCTTTATTTGGTCAGCCGTTCAATCAGGTCCTCGGTAATGCCGGTGCTTGAAAACCCGCCATCGTGCATCAGGTTTTGCATGGTTACCATGCGCGTATAGTCGCTGAAGAGCGAGACGATGTAGTTGGCGCAGTCTTCACCCGAGGCGTTACCCAGGGGCGACATCATCTGGGCATAATCAAAGAATACATCAAACCCTGAGATGCCGGCTCCGGCCGTGGTCTTAGTCGGTGACTGCGAAATTGTATTTACCCGGACTTTTTTCAGTTTCGCGAAGCGGTAACCGTAACTGCGCGCGATGGACTCCAACACCGCCTTAGCCTGTGCCATATCGGAATAATCCGGAAACGTGCGTTGGGCCGCAATGTAGGTAAGCGCCACAATTGAACCCCACTCATTCATCGCATCGGTCTTTTCAGCCGTTTGCATCACTTTGTGAAAAGAAAGACCTGAAATGTCAAGCGTTTTTTGAAACCACTCGTAGTTGAGATCGCCATAGGCTTTGTCCTTTCGTACATTCGGACTCATGCCAATGGAGTGAAGAACAAAATCAATCTTTCCGCCTAACACCTCCATTGATTTGGCAAAAAGAGTATTCAGATCGGATTCTGAAGTGGCATCGGCCGGAATAACCTCTGCGTTACACTGCTTGGCCAGTTCGTTGATTTTACCCATGCGCAGCGCTATGGGCGCGTTGGTCAGCGTGAACGAGCCGCCTTCCTCCTTCACCCGAAGGGCTGTTTTCCAGGCGATGGAGTTTTCATCGAGTGCGCCAAAGATGATGCCGCGCTTGCCGGCCAGCAGTTGGTAAGCCATAGATTAGGTAATTTTTTCTGCAAGTATACAAAGTTCAGCCTGATTGACTGTAATTTGCCCGCGTGACCCCAGGCGCACCCATCGGCATATTTGATAGCGGTATTGGCGGCTTAACGGTGGCCCACGCCATTGCTACGCGGTTGCCCCACGAACGACTCGTTTACTTCGGAGATACGGCACACCTTCCTTATGGCGACAAATCCGAGGCCGCCATTCAAGCCTATTCAATTCGAATCGCAGATGTGCTGCTACAAAAAAACTGTAAGGTGATTGTCATCGCCTGCAACTCGGCCAGTTCGGCCGCATATGAGTTGCTGAAGGAATATGTGCGCCACCAGGCCAAGGTCATCAACGTCATTGACCCCATGGTGGAATATGTGGCCAAGCATCATGCGCACCAGAAAGTTGGATTGATTGGCACCAAGCGCACGGTATTGAGCAACGTTTATCAACGAAAACTGGAAGAACGTCAAAGTACCGTAGACCTGCATGCACTGGCAACCCCCCTGCTGGCGCCCATGATCGAAGAAGGATTTTCGAATTCAAGGATTAGCCATGACCTGATTGATCAATACCTCAGCGATGACACACTGAGCGACATCCGGGCCCTGGTACTCGCGTGCACCCACTACCCGCTCATCAAACAGGAGGTACGCGACTACTTTCAGGGGAATGTTGATATCCTCGATTCGTCTGAAGTAGTGGCCCAGGCACTCGATCAGTATTTGACTCAACAGTCGCTGAAGAGCCCGGCCCAGGGTACCCCCGCCCACGAATTTCTGGTTTCCGATTACACCGACTCATTCGAAGCTTCCACGAAAATATTTTTTGGCGAGCACGTTCACCTTACCCGCCATCCGCTTTGGGCGCGGGAATAGGCACTAAATGTAAGTTTTTGGTGATTATTGAATATTTTACACGCGTTTTCCTTTCAACCTTTGAGGTTAGCTTGGATCCGTGACCACCCTGGTTTTCATACTGCCGTTCCTGATTGCTTATACCATACTGGTGGTGTATGCCGAGCGAAAGCTTTCCGCCTTTATGCAAGATCGGCTTGGGCCGATGGAAGTCGGGTATTACGGGCTGCTGCAGACCGTTGCCGATTTGCTTAAGCTTTTGCAGAAGGAAGATATTGTTCCCGCGTCTGCTCAACGTTGGTTGTTTAAGGCTGCCCCAATCCTGATCTTTCTGCCCGTATTTGCCGGCTTTGCCGTGTTACCTCTTTCGCCCACCTGGCCCGGTGCGGGTATTCAGGCGGGTGTCTTCTTTCTGCTGGCCATCATCTCGCTCGATGTAGTGGGTATTATAGCAGCCGGATGGGGTTCACATAACAAGTACAGCTCGTTGGGAACACTGCGTTCAATAGCTCAAATCATTTCCTATGAAATTCCCATGGGGCTGGCCGTGATTTGTGTTTGCATAATCGCTGGCTCACTCGATTTGCAGGAGATTTCGCTGTTGCAGGCCACCGGAAATTCGGGTGCTTTTTTTCTGGGCATCCCTGGGTTACCCACCGGTGCCACCGGAGGCTTTCTCACGTGGACTGTGTTTCAGACACCCCTTTTACTGATCGTTTGGGTGATTTTTTTCATAGCCTCCTTAGCGGAGTGTAACCGGGCGCCTTTTGATTTGCCTGAAGCCGAATCGGAATTGGTAGCCGGATTCCACACCGAGTATTCGGGTTTTCGGTTTGCCATCATCATGCTGGCCGAATATGCCATGATGCTGCTGGTCAGCTTGCTGGGCGTTATTCTCTTCTGGGGAAGTTGGAATTCTCCACTACCCAATCTGGGATCCCTGGTTCTGGCGGATTGGACAAATGGCCCCGCATGGGGCGTGTTTTGGCTCATCACCAAGTCGGTGGTAATGGTGGCTATTCAAATTTGGGTGCGCTGGACCTTCCCCCGACTACGCATTGATCAGTTACTTAACTTGAGTTGGAAGTATCTAACGCCCGCAGCTCTCCTACTTTTACTAATTTGCATCTGGTGGAAACTAGTCTGAACATTCGATTGAGCCGAATCCCGCTCTCACTCGTTCTGTTAACAGCAGTCAACCTCGCGTGGGCGCAATCGAATTTGCCTGCGTTAGAGCGTCAACTGGAAAAGACCAGTTCGGATTCGGTACGTCTGTTGCTGCTGGTTGAGTTAGCCGAAAACTACGAACGGGTAGACTTCAATAAGGCCACCGGGTATACTAACGAAGCTTTGAAGATTGCTGAGGAAAACGATTGGAATTGGGCGAGGATCAAAGTCTATGAGAGGGCCGGATTCCTGGGAACACTCAGTGGCGACTATTCGAAGGCTATTAAATATGACAATGATCGCCTGGAGCTTATCTTGCTTTCCGGTGACAGCACGTTGCTGCCCCGCGCGATTAACTACCTCGGAAACGATTATTCCGACCTCGGCCAATATGATCGGGCTTACCAGTACTTCACTCGATCTTACCAATTGGCCAAAAAACTCAATGACTCGGTTACCATGAGCATTGCCATTCACAATGTCGGAAATGTGTTTAAGGAACTGGGGCAATTCGATATCGCATTGAATCACTTTGAGTTTAGCCGGAAGCTCAGTAAGGATGCCAGAGACATGGAAGCCGAAGCGTATACGGATGAGGAAGAGGGCGACCTTTTCATGCGCATGGGCGATTACGAAAAATCAGAAACGTACCTGCTACGCGCTTTGCAAGCAGCAAGATTTCATGGTATTGCATTTATTGAGCCACGCATACAAGGAAAACTTGCTTCTTTGTATCACCTGCAGGGCCTAAATGACATTGCTTTGCTGTACTACGATTCCGCCACAGCTTTATATCAAAAAACGAACAATGTATTGGGATTGGCAACCACCAACCTCGGCAAGGGAAAAGTGTTCATCAGGCAAAAAAAATTCAGGGAAGCCGAGCAACTTTTTGAAGCAAGTCTGGCCACAGCCGAACGCATGAACGCGCAAAAACTGGAACTCGATTGCTACCTGCAACTTGCGCAACTCGCGGAACAGGAAGGGAATCCGGCTGAAGCCTTGCATTATTTTAAGAACTACCACTCCGTACGCGACAGCCTGTTTAGTCAGGATATGGAGCAACAGCTCTTTCGCGATCAGTTGCAATTCGAAACGGAGGGTAAGGATAAAGAAATTGCTCAGCTCAACATGTTAAAGGCCGAGCGCGAAGACGAAATCAGGCGGCAGGAACTTATACAAAACATTTTGGTAGTAGCCATTGCGCTCACCGGCATTCTCATGTTTACCATTTACCGGAGTGGTCAGCGGAGAATCCGCATCAACAAACTGTTGATGGAGCACCAGGAAGAAATCAAAAAACGCAGCGTTGAATTGGAGCAACTCAACCAGGTGAAAGACAAATTCTTCTCCATCATCTCGCACGACTTGCGGTCACCCATGAATGCGCTGGCCGCTATTCTCACCATGCTGGATAACAACCAGATCAAGCCAGAGGAGTTTGCCCGACTTACGAAGGAATTAAAGGTGCAGTTTAATCACACACGCTCCCTGATCAATAACTTGCTGGATTGGGCCTTATTGCAAATGGAGAAACTAAAAATCATTCCCGAAAAAATTGATCTGCGGGTGGTGGCTCAAACCAATTTCTCGCTGCTGAGCTCGATGCACACGAAAGACATTCGGATGGAAAACAACATTCGGGAGGGCACTATGGGCTGGGCAGACCTTAACATGATTAATCTGGTCTTCCGCAACCTGATTCTGAATGCGATCAAATTCACCGATGCCGGAGGGGTTATCAAAATTTCGACTCAGGACCTGGGCTCCTTTTACGAAATTGCCATTGCCGACAATGGCGTGGGCATAAAGCCGGAAGTACAAAAACTTTTGTTTGAAAAAACGACCGGCTACAGCACGCGCGGCACGGCAAACGAAAAAGGCACAGGCCTTGGCCTGATCTTGTGTAAGGAGTTTGTAGAGAAGAATGGAGGATCTATCCGGCTCGAAAGCGAGGAAGGTAAAGGG
>ERZ1066132.492-NODE-492-length-11118-cov-5.884299_pt1 | contig 11118 bp, 9 predicted proteins | sample MGYA00382779_ERZ1066132 | MGnify/ENA primary metagenome ERZ1066132 (study PRJEB33369, sample SAMEA5778362) | biofilm metagenome | biome: Industrial cooling water; feature: Water cooling tower basin; material: Biofilm | place: United Arab Emirates | collected...
ACGTGGTGCTGTTGCTCACCATCTTCTTCATGATGTCATCGCAGTTCTCGAAGATCGTGCAGCGACCGCTCGATCTGCCGCGGGAAAAGGGGGATGCGGCTGATCAACCGGTCGATGCTGAGGTTGCGGTGGTGGTGGACCTGGAGGAGGATGGGCGGCTGTCTGTCGGCGGGCGTGTGTACGAGTTGGACCGGCTTGCGGCGATGGTGGCGGCGGATCAGCAGAAGATCGCGTCTTCCGGTCGGTTGCTCGATGTCGTGATCCGCGCGGATCGCAAGACGCCGACGGTGTACCTGGCGAAGTTGATTTCTGCGTTCACGGCCGAGGGTGTGGTTGATTGGCGGCTTGCCACCACGGGCGAGCGGAGCAGGGAGGGGGGTGCCCGATGAACTTCCGCCGGCGCGAGCCGCGAGCGATCGAATCGATCCCGCGCCTGTCGCTCGTGGCGTTTATTGACATCGTCCTTTTCCTCCTTCTGTACCTGATGCTGGCGGGAACGCTGTCGCCGCCGGAGTCACGTCTTGCGGCGGGCGTGGAGCGGCCGTCGTCGTCCCAGCGGGAAGCACCGCTCGCGCCGATTCGCCTGCGCGTCGAGCGGACCGGCGATCTGGTGCGATTCAAGGTTGGTCAGCGCGACATCGAGAGCCGCGACGGGCTCGTCGTTGCGTTGAGCGGTGTGCCGAAGGAGGGCGGAGTGCTGGTGACAGCCGGCGAGGGGACCTTTGTGGCGGATGTTGCATCGGGGCTTCAGGCGGCGAAGGACGCGGGGTTTGCGAGAGTGAGCTATGCGCCGTGATCGGCGCGGGCGTGGCCCGCGGCACATCGTGACGGCTGTGGTGCTCGCCGGTCTGACGGGCGGGGCGTTCGCTGCTCCGTTGGATGAGCGGCTTGACGCGTACTTGGAGCGGCACGAGCTGCTGACACTCCGGGCGTACACGTTGGAGCGCCGGCTTCCCGGAATCGCGCTCGCGGAGCGTGGGAAGGTGCTTCTGGACCTGGCGGGCACCTACGAGTCGCTGCTCAGGACGCTGCCGAAGGAGAAGCAGGCTGCGGTCCGCGATCGTTGCCGCGTGCTGCTGCGAGAGAACCCGCGACCGGAGTTGGACGCGATCCGCCTCGACCTGCTGAAGGCGGAGTATCTGGGGGCGGAGTCGGCGGCCGAGATGGCGCGTTTGCGCACGGCGGCGGAGTCGGACGCCGCGGCGACGGTTGCGACGCTGAAGCGGCTGGCGGTCGAGTTCGCCGAGGTTGCGCAGCAGGCGGGCGTGCGGGTGAAGCAACTGGAGGGGCAGGAGCTGGGGCGGACGGATATCCCATTCGCCGAGGCGAGCGAACTGAAGGCGCAGTTGGCCGATGCGCGCCGGGTCCGTTCGCTGGCGCGTTACTACGCGGGATGGAGCGCGTGCTACGCCGCGCAGCTGCTGGGCGATCGGGGATACGCCAACGAGGCGTTGCTGCATTTCGGGGCGCTGTTGAACGCGCTGGACCGACGGGTGCCGACACTGGATCGCCTTCCAAAGTCCCTCCTTGTGCACGAGCACGTTGCCCGCGCGGCGCTCGGGGCGGCGACGTGCTTCTCGATCGCCGGGAACGATGCGGAGGCCCTGCGGTGGCTGGACGAGATCTCGACGTCCGAAGGCGTGCCGCAGGTCGTCTCGGACCAGGTGCTGTCGCGGCGGATCGCGGTTCTGGCGCGGAACTCCCGATGGGCGGAGCTTTCGCGCTGGGTGGATCGGTCGCGGGCGCCGCGGGGTAAAGTGGCCGGACCGCTCGAGCCATCGGACGCGATGCAACTGGCCGTCGCGACGCTGGAAGGAGCCGATGGCCCGGAGAAGGACGCGTCGGAGACGCGGCTGGTGCTCGCCCGGTCGGCGCTCGGGGACCTAATCTCGCGCGGCCAGACCGCCGCGGTGGTGCAGCTCGCCAAGCGGTTTGGCACCGGGGTGCTCGCTTCGAACGGGTTCGTGGCGCAGTACGTTCGGGCCCTCCAGACGTACGACGGCGCTCGCGCGAGACACGGCGGCGAGCCGAACGATCCAACTCGCGTCGAAGAAGCGAGGGTGGCCTATCGCGCCGCGGCGGACCTCTTCCTCGCGGCGTCGAAGGCGGAGGATGCGGCGGGCTTCGAGAAAGATGTCGTCGGTGCGGGCCGGAGCGCCGCCTTGGCGTGGTACTACGCAGGGGATCTGGTTCGAGCGGCGGACCAGTTCGAGGCGGTCGCGAAGGAAGCGTCGTCGGAATCGCGGCAGTCGTTGATGTGGTCGGCTCTGGTCGCGCTGGATCGCGCGGTGGACGGGGGCGACGGCGCATTGCGTGACCGTCGGGACGAGCTTGCCGCGGTATTCATCGCCTCGTTCCCCGGCACCGAGCAGGCGGCGAAGCTCATGCTCCGCCGGGCGGGCGCGGGCAGAGTACCGGACGCCCAGGTCGTGGCGACGCTGCTCGGTGTGGCGCCGGGCTCTCCGATTCGGGCGGAGTCGCGGCGCCTCGCGGCGTCGATGCTGTTCCGGATGGCAAGGGCGGCGAAGGGGGCGGACGCGGACGCGATCATCGGGCAGTTCATGAAGGTGACGGACGAGATCTATCCGGGCGTCAGGGACGCGGCGGTGGCAACGTCGGGTGAGAAAAGGGCGGCGCTCGCGGAGCGTGCGGTGCTGACGCTGCGTCAGCAGGTCGAGCTTTCGCTGGCCCAGTCGACTCCGGACGCTGGACGGGCGTCGCGGGCGATGCAGGAACTGCGACGCGTCTCGGAGCTCTGCGATTACTCCATTGAGGCGATCGGCGACGAGCTGCGCTTCCGCGAGCTTCAGATCGCGATGATCGAGATGGACAGCGCGGCGGTTGAGGCTGCTTCGGAGGGGTTCGGTGAGTCCCGCTCGCCTTTCGCCGAAGCGGGACGAGAGCTCGTTCTGCGGCATTTCATCGAGCGTGCGAGGGCGGCGCCGACAGACGAACGCGCCGCGGCGTTGGTGGTGAAGTACGGCGAGGGCGTCGTCGCCGCCTTGGATACCCGGAATGTGAGCGGGGCGAGAGCAAACGTGCTTCGGAACGAGGTGGCGGGAGCGGCGTGGCTTGTGTTCCGGGCGACCGGCGACGCGTCGTCTCGCGATATCGCGATACGCATCGACCGGGCCATGTACGACCGCGGCGAGCGGTTCGGCGCGAGCCTGCGACGGTTGGCCGAGCTCTCCGAGCACGCAGGCGACGTGGCCCTTGCGTTGGAATGCTGGACGGCGCTCGCTGCGGGGCTGCCCGATTCGACCGCCGGATGGTTCGAGGCGAGCTTCAACGCGATCCGGATCCTTCAGCGGACCGATCTGCAACGTGCCAAGGACACGATGCGGTTGCTGGAGTTGTCCCATCCGCGATTCGGTCCCGAGCCCTGGGGAAATCGGCTCCGGGTACTCCGCGACGAATTGTTCCCGGCGCCAGCCACCAACGAACAGCCCGAACGCGGGGGTGGCTCATGAAACGGCCGCAGACTCGTGGGCGGGACCCGATTTCGCTGGTGCTCGGACCGACGGGATCCGGTCCGTTCGCGCTGCTGGGGCTCCCCGCCGCGGACGTTGATGTTCCGACGGTGCTGGCGGCGCTGCACAAGCGGCTCGATCAGGTGCGGGCGAGTCCGTTTGCGGCAACGCCGGCGGCCGAGGACACGAGGCTCGCGCTGCACGCGGCGGCGGCGCAGCTCTGCGATCCGGCGGTGCGGCGGCTCTTGCTCGGTACGTGGTCTGCAGGTGGGATGGAAGCGGAACCGGCGGCGGAATGGAACGACGATACCGCCACGCTGATCGAGCGAGATCTGCACATCGCGGTCGGCCTCAGCGGGGGGTGGAACGCAGCGGCGATGGCGCGGCTGGCGCTGGCGTGCGAGAGCCGCGGGGTTGCGGTGCAGGAACTGGGCGAGGTCCTCGGGGCGTTGATGTCTCGCCCGCGGGCTGAGGTCGTGTCCGGACGGGGCGGGGCGCTCGGGCGAGCCGATGCTGCGGGGGTGCCGCGGCGCCCGGCGCATGCGGACCGGACGACGGCTCGCTTCGTGCTGCTGGTCTGCGGAATCGGCGCGGGCGTGGTGGGTCTCGTGGTCATGATGCTGGCGATGTTGTTCGCGCCCGGGCGTGGTCCGACATCCGGGGAAGACGTCGTGCGGATGTTGGAAGGCGGGAACGCGGCGGCGCCGCTGAGCATGGAACCGGCCGTCGCTGCATCGAACGGCACGGCGTCGGCCGATCTGGCGATCGGCGACGCCCGGTCCATCGACCGGGAGCTCACGCTTCTCGCTCAGTCGCTGGGAGGCGACGAGCATGCCGCGAGCGAAGTCGCGGTCGAAGCCCGGTTCCGAGCGGCGTTTGATGCGTTCAGCACGAATTGGCACCTGCTGCGCAAGGACGAGATCACCGCGGTCGTCTCCTCGCTGATCGATCTGAGCTTTGCCGCATCGCAGAAGCAACGCGAGCGTGAAGTGATCGGCGCGATCGTCGGGGTGCTGAAGCTGCCGCCGACGGATCGGCGTTCGGTTCGCAGCGTTGTGGCGGCGGGCGCGGTCGCTTCGAGGCTTCTCGAGGAGCGGGATCTTCCGAGGAACGCCAGGGAACAACTGGAGGCGGCGCTTCGTGGCAACGCGATGACTCGGAATCTTGGACCGGCGCGGCGATTCGAGAGCGCCGCCGAGCAGATCGTCTTGCCGCTGGCGGAGTTGCTCGCCGCCGGCACGGCGGGCGCGGATGCCGGCGCGTGGCGTGGATTCCTCGATGTCCGGGACGCCGCGTTGGGCGATCGGACGCGCGTGAAGGATGCGGCGAGTTTGGCGGCGCTCCGTGGCGTGTTCCGAGCGAGCGTGACGGAGAGCGCGGACGAGGTGATCGCCTTGCTGGCGGGCTCGATGTCGTGGGAGCGAACACCGGAGCTTCGCGAGGCGGTGCGTGACTGGTTTGAAGACGCGAGCGTCCCGACGCCGCGACTGGCGACGCTCACTCGGGCGATGGTCAAGAGCACGCTCCGGGGCGTGGATTCGACAATGACGATTTCCGCGACCGCGTCGCGCGAGGAGCGGCTGAAGCTGGGCGCCGCTCTGGACGACGTGCTGCGAGCCGACGACGCTTCGGTGGGCGCGGAATCAGCGCGGGCGTGGGTGGCGGCGGCGGATCAGCTGCTTGCCGCCGGCGCTGCGTCGCCTGCGGAGGCGCTCGACCTGGCGGCGCGCATGGCGGAGCTGACGGCGATACGGCAGTTCCAGATGGATGGTCGAGGGGATGCGTGGAGCGGGCGGATTGATGCTGCGCTGGCGCCGGGGATGTTGCCCCCGGCGGTTCCGGCGCAGGAAGACCCTTCGGCGAGCCCGGCGTCGAAGGCGCTTGAGTACGCGGCGATCGGTTTCTCTCAGGCGTCGCGTGTGGAGTTCTGGAAGAAACGGCTTGCGGACGGCGGCGGGCCGGACCTGCTGTTGGCGCGGACGGCGATCGAGGAGGCTTCGCGGGGGTCGCCGGCGGCGGTCCGGGAGGCGGCGCGAGACTACGTGCGCGCAAGGTCGGGTGACCGTGCGATGCTCGTGGCGGCGATTGATCTGGTGTTCGCGATCCCCGAGTCACGGGAGAATCTGGACTGGCTGAGTGATGTCGCGGGCAGGCGGATTCCGTGGACGGGGCGCAGCCTCAGCCGCGAGGAGGCGCACCGCGCGTTGCTCGAAGCGGCAAGCGACAGGTTCCCGACCGTGGCGCGGGCCGACGCGATTGATGTTGCGGCGGTGCGGTTGGGAAAGGCGTGGCTGCTGCGGGTCGGCGAGGTGAGCGACGTCGATTCGGTGGATGCGGGGGAAGCGATCCGGCGGATCGCAACGGCGATGCTGAGCGCTGGTACGCGCGGCGCGGAAAGCGACGTGCGCCGGAGGCTCGAGGCGCGGCTGTCGATTGCGAGCGGAGGGATCCAGGCGGCGGTTTGGTGGCAGGCTTCGGTCGTTGAGCTGACATCCGTCGATCTGGCAAAGCGGGCTCCGCGAGCCGAGCTGCGGCCGATCCTCGATCGATGGACGACAAACCGCCGCCGGGCGAACAACGCGTTTGAGCAACTGCTGGCGGGTGAGCGGGCGGTGCTCGAGATGTTGCGGGCGGAACTCGCGGGCGTCGGCAAGGAGGGCACGTGAAACGGATGCTTCCCGTCATCGCGGCTGCGTTCTTCGTGCTGCTGTGGGTGCCGACGGCCGCTCGGGCATCGCAGCCCGAAGGGCCGTCGAGATCGTCGGTCTTTGATGAGCGGGAGATCGCCGACGCGGCGGCGTTGACGCCGGACGATCCGGAAGCGTACTTGACGCTGGCCGAGGAGGTTCTGGATCGTCCCGATGCGCCGGAGCGGATCGAACTCGCGCGACAGCTCCTGGTGCGTGCGGTGGAGTACGGCCGCGTCCGGAAGGGTGCCGAGCGTATCGCGGCGTCGGCGGCGTTGGCGCTGGCTTCGATGTCGACGCGAGCGTCGGAGCGGCAGTGGCTCCGTTCTGTCGCGGCGACGCTGCACCCGGACTACGCGGGGCTGCGCGCCACAGAGCGGACGGAACACGCCGCCGGTGCGCGAGCCGCGGAGGTGGTCACCCGCTTGCGGGCCGGCGAGGGTCTGCGTCCGCGTGAGTTGCTGTCCGATCCCGACGTGCGTGCGGTGTTGTCGCACCACGAGGCGGGGCTTTCGGCAGAGGGAACGATCGGCCTGGCGGATCTGGACGCGGCGGCGAAGAGGCAGCCGTGTCCGGGCTGCGGCGGGCGGTTGCTCGCGACGACCCAAGGGTCGCGGTCTGCATCGGTTTGTCTGACTTGTAAAGGCCGGTCGACGCTGAGCGTCTCGAATCGCGACTTTGCTTCCCAAGTGCGGTTGCAGCTGCGTCTGCTGGGTGCGGCGCGGGATCGCTGGGGGGACGCCACGGAAGCCGAGATGCTCCCGGCGCGTGATTCGGATGCGGCGGAAGTGGCGGTGGTGTTCGGCGTGGATACGAAGCTCAGCCTCTGGCGCGACGGGGCGTGGCAGGACTCGGCGAAGCAGCAGTCGAGAACGCCCGCAACTGACTCCAAGGAGGCGCCGCCTACAGTCGATCCCGCTCGATAGGGAGCGCGTTCAGGGAGCGATCGATGTCCGAAGCCGCTGCGGTACTTGCCAAGCCCACGATTACCTTCGAGGAGTTCGCCAAGGTCGACCTTCGCGTCGCGAAGATCGTGAAGGCGGAATTGCATCCGTCGGCGGATCGGCTCTTCAAGCTCCAGCTCGACGACGGCAGCGGCACCCCGCGGCAGATCTGTGCCGGCATCCGCGGCTACTACACGCCTGAGGAACTCGTTGGCCAGTCGATCATCATCGTGGCCAACCTCGCACCCCGGGTGATCCGCGGCGAGGAATCCCGCGGCATGCTGCTCGCCGCGAGCGACGCGCCGAAGGATCCCGCCGCGACCACGGAACGCAAGGTCGTGATCCTGATGCCCAAGAGCGACATCGCTCCGGGCTCGATTGTATCTTGAGTCGGCTGCGTCGTCGCGCCTCGCTTTGTGAGCGATGACGCTCGCTTCAGCGCGGTGGATCGGCCTTTTGCGGGCTTGTGCCATCGGGCCTGCCGCCGAGCGGATGCTTCGCGTCGTCGCCGGTCGGTCGTCCCTCGGGGCCGTCGTCGCCCTGGCGGCCGCGACGCGGCGGACCTTTGAGCACTTCCTCCACGGCGCGATCGAGCAGGGACTCGCGAGCGTCCTTGGCCTCCTGGATCTGCTTCTTCGTCGTTTCCAGCCGGTTTGCGAGCTGCTCGGCTTCGTACTCACGCACCTTGGTGCGGGCGTCGTAGCCCTTGCCCATCAGTTCGCGCAGTTCGGACTTCTTGTCGGCGGGAACGTCCTCGCCCTTGTGCTCAAACTGCCAGCGCCGCAGCTCATGGGCCTTCTCCACCACGAGGATCGTCGCGCGAAGGTCGTCGCGCCGCAGTTCGTACAGCACCTTGTCGTCGTTGCGGGCTCGGAATGCGTCCACGGCCTTGGGCATCAGGCGGCCCATGATTGCGCGAAACGCACCGGGCTCGCCCTTCTTCCACTCCTCAAGACGGTCGGCGAAGTCCGGACGGACTTCGCGGATGAAGGTCATCAGTTCCGCATGCACCTCGGGATTCCCTCCCGGTGCACCACGACCCTCCGGTCCCTTGCCCTCCGGACCACCCGGGGGGCGACCTTGACCCTGTTGGCGATCGAAGAGTGGTGCGGGCGGCTCGGGCCGCTCGCCGCGACGGAAGCGATCCACGAATCGATCGGCGAGCATGCCGGCGCGGGCTTCCCGGAGGAACCGGAAGACCTCCTCCGGCGGACGCCCGTCATCAAGCATCTTGCGGGCCTCCTCGAGGCGGCGGGTGGCGCGTGCCGATTCGTCGAGCCCGCGGTCGATCATCTCCCGCAGCATCTTGGGGTCGCGGGGAGGACCGTCGCGAGGTCCTTCCCGCGGCGCCTCGATCTCACGCTCGCCCGGAGGCGGCTGGTCCTGCATGCGGCGTGGGCGTCCGTCGCGGGGGCGACGATCGTCTCCCGGGCGGGGATCGCCCGAGGGCCCTCCCTGTTCGCGTAACGGGTTGTCGGGTTGTGCGGACACCATCGGCGCAAGGCCCGCGATCGCGAGTGCCGTGCCGCAGAAGATGGCGAGGTATCGTGGGTGCATACGCGGCTCCGTGCGGCTTACTGATCGAGAATCGTGGCGGTGGGTCCGGCCCCGGAGCGCTCGACGGTCAGGTTGCCGGAGTGGCCGGTCGAAGACTGGGAACTATCGCCCGCCGGATCAGCGACAAGCGTGCGATCCGAGGTGACGAGCTCGTGCAACTTCATCGCGTCGGCAGCGAGGTCGTCTATCCCGGTCGCGAGCGGTTCATCGAGAAGCGAGACGGCCGCGAGGACCAGCTCGACCTCCTCGCTCGTGTTGGCCGCCGCGAGCGTGGTCGCTGTGGGGGCGGGGTTGATATTGCTGCGGGTCGCGATCGTGTATCCAACGCCAAGCAGGCCGACGATCGCGATCGCCGCCGCGAGTCGCAGTGCGGTCGCGAAGCGGGTTCGCGGCCCGATCCGTGCGATCACCGGCGATTGCGCCGAGACGATCATGCGGGTCGAGTTGAACACGCGGTCTTCGAGCGTCGAGCCGAGCGGGTCGATGCCGCGATGGGCAGCCCCCGCGTCGGCGCGGCCGACCTGATCGAGCAAGCGAGCCATGGCATCGTCACTCCCCGGCGTGGTGTTGTGGTTGCTCATGTTCATGCCTCGGCCCTCCCCAGTGTGTCCCCAAGCGTGCTCTTTGTCGTGCCCGTCAGGCTCATCTCCATGAGGGACTTCAGCTTGGCCAGCGCCCGATGGTGGCGAGCCAGCAGGGTACCAATCGGTTCCCCCAGCATCTCGGCAAGCTGTGCGAAGCTCATCTGGCCGTGGTGACGCAGCTCGATGATCTCCCGGTCCGCGTCCGTGAGCTGGTGCAGGGCCGCCCGGAGGCGGTCGATCTGCTCGCTGTTCGGATCGGCCTCGGCTTTTCGGGCCGGCACCCGATCCACGGCCTCCGCATCATGGTTTACCGGGTGGCGCCTCGTTCGACGCTGTTCGTCGCGGATGCGGTTGGTCGCGATCCGGAAAAGCCAGGGCTCGAACTTGCCCTGCTCCGTGTAGCCGCCGCCGACCAGCTTGGCCGCGAGCGTTGCGAACACGGATTGGGTGATCTCCTCGGCCACTTCGGGGTTCCTCAAGCGAGACTGTGCCAGCGCGAACACGCGACGGGCGTACAGGTCCACGATCCGACGCCAGGCTTTCTCGTCGCCTTTGGACGCGGCAAGAAGCACCGGCGTCAGATCGGGGCTTGTCGGCCCCGCGCCGTGCGAGTCGGGTTGTCCTGATCCCGGCACGACGTTCATCCATCCGCTCCAACGACGGAAGGCCACCCATATTGCCGCCCGGTGGCCGTGCAACGCGGGATGTGGAGGGAAAGTACCGGCACCGCTTGGAATCGTCCAAACCCGCACGCGGGCCTGACGTATTCTCGGCCCATGAGTTTTCCGAACGCGATCGCGTACACCGTCACCGCGGTACTTCCTGATGCCGAAACGGCGGACATGTACGAACATTGGCTCTGCGGCGGGCACATGCAGGCTGTCGTTGCGGGTGGGGCGACCGAGGCCTGTGTCTCTCGGTTGGTCGAGCCGAACACAACAATCGAGGTTGAGGCCCGCTATCTTTTCCCGAACCCGGACGCGTTTGACCGTTATGTGGTAACGATGGCTCCCATCCTGCGGGCCGAGGGGCTGGCGAAGTTCGGGGATCGCGTTCGGTTTGGCCGCAGGGTGGCAGAGGTCATTGGCAGGGTGCGTTAGTACTTGGTATTTGATAGGGTTGGCTCATTGGGGATTCGGAGAACGTTGCGAGCGGGTGCGGCGCTTGATCGGGCATGGGAACGCTTCGGATCGTCAGCCGCGGGCTTGGTCGATTGATGGAACGTGGTGTCCTGGACCGCCCTTTGGACCCGTGGGATACGGCGTCGGACCCTCCGACGAGGCGAGCGAGGAAGGCCCGGAAAAGCATCGTGCGACAGGTCAGCGATGAAAAACTCTTCGACCAGTTCCGCCGCGGCGACCTTGCGGCGCTGCGGGTGCTGATCGAACGGTACAAGGACGACCTGCTGCGTTTCCTGTTCCGGCTTGTTGGTGATCGGGCGGCTGCCGAGGACGTGTTCCAAGAGACCTTTCTGCAGATTTATCAGTCCAGCGACACGTTCGACATCGAACGGCGCTTTCGTCCCTGGCTTTTCACGATCGCAGCGAACAAAGGGCGGGACTACCTGCGTAAGAAGATCCGCCGACGCGAACTCGATCTCGATGCACCGGTAGGTGGTCGGGGCGGAGGCGGCGGCGAAGCCTCGGCGACCACGTTCGTCGATCTATTGGAGATCGAGGTGGATCCGCCGGAGGCAAGGCTGTCTGCTGGCGAGCGCGAGGTGCTCGTCCAGCGGGCGCTGGCGGGTCTTTCGCCGGCGCTCAAGGAGATCCTGCTGCTGGCGTACTTCCAGCGGCTGAGCTACGTGCAGATCGCGGATGAACTGGGCATTCCGCTTGGGACGGTCAAGTCCCGCCTGCACGCCGCTGTGGCCGCC
>ERZ1066132.495-NODE-495-length-11032-cov-18.461146_pt1 | contig 11032 bp, 18 predicted proteins | sample MGYA00382779_ERZ1066132 | MGnify/ENA primary metagenome ERZ1066132 (study PRJEB33369, sample SAMEA5778362) | biofilm metagenome | biome: Industrial cooling water; feature: Water cooling tower basin; material: Biofilm | place: United Arab Emirates | collected...
AGCTGGTGGTGAGCGCCATGGGCGGCGAGCAGGACAAGGTGCGCAAGAGCGTCGGATTCAACAAGGTCATGGACCTGTTCACCAAGACCGGCATGGGCGCCAAGGAAGACGGCGTGTATGGCACGGCTTACGGGCTGCTGCAGGGTTTCACGGAATATGCCGATCACTGGGTGCGTGCACGCAGCGACGAGAACCGCATGGTCTCGGCACAGTGGGGCCCCGGAGCGCAGCTCAAGGCGCGCGCCTTGGAGTTGCTCGAGGCGCTGTGATGGCCATCAAAACCCACAACGTCCCCATGACCGAGGCCGAGATGAAAGGCGTGTACGAGATGCTCGACCGCATCAACACCGAGGCCAACAAGAACAACTACGGTAGCTGGGCACAGATCTTCATGTCCTACTTCGGTCTGGCGGAAGTGCGCGCCCTGCGCGACCGCATCCAGGCCAAGCTCAACCAAGTCAAGGAGCAGCAATGAACACCATCCGCCTGTCTCAAGCCCGTCGCCTGTTCAACAACGACATGGCGCCCCCGCGCACCGTGCGGCACAACATCCGCCAGTGGGCGCGATCGCTGCGCCTGCTCGGTGGCAAGTGGCTGTACGCCAAACCCGTGCGCCTGGAGCGCAAGTCCTAAGTCTGACCATCAGGTCAACCCGCCGCCAGTCGGTCCACTGGCTTTTTCAGGAGAAGCAACGTATGAAACGCAACCTCATCACCATCGCCGCCGTTCTGGCACTCGCAACCACCGCGCACGCAGGCAACAACAACAACAACAACAACAACAACAACAACAACAACGGCCCCGTCTTCGGCGGCACGCAGAACTACACCACGAACAACAGCACCACGAACGTCCCTGTGGCCAACGGCGGTGCGGGCGGAGCCGGCGGTGTGGGCCACGGCGGCAACGCCACGGCCTCTTCGCGCAACGACGTGTCCAGCACGAACCTGAACGCCAACACCAACTCGGTGCGCAACGACAACGCCAACGTGCAGGGGCAGGGTCAGAAGCAAGGCCAGGGGCAACTGCAGGGGCAGCAGCAGGGGCAGCAGCAGAGCGCCATCAGTGGGGGCAACAAGCTCACCAACGAGGGCAACAACAGCGCGCAAAGCACCAGCGTGAAGGTCGAGGGCGACGTGTACGAGGCCGCCCGCATCCCGGTGGCCACGGCCTACGCTGCACCGCTGACGGCCAGCAACGGCACCTGCATGGGCTCGTCCAGCGCGGGTGGGCAGGGGCTCAACCTGGGCCTGTCCTTCGGCACGACCTGGACCGACGACAACTGCGACCGCCGCTACGACGCCCAGGAACTGCGCGCTCAAGGTCTCGTCAAGGCGGCCACCGCCCTGATGTGCCAGAAGCCCTCCATCGCTGCGGCCATGAAGGAAGCCGGCACGCCGTGCCCCGCCCCGGCTGCGCAGGCTGCCGCCAGCACCTCCCCGGCCGCGCAGGCTGACGTGGCTCAGGTCCAGTACACGGACCCGATCATCCGTCGCCGCCTGGGCCTGCCGCCCCTGTAAGGTGATGTACCCCCACCCCGCTCCGGCGGGGTGGCCTTTCCCGGTGTGGAAGGACCACCCCTATCAACCCCCACAGAAACCCTTGGAGGAAGCACCATGGTGAACGTGATTCAGCAGGCGATTGAAGCGCTGCGGGGCGTTATCCGCGTGGCCGACCGTGCCACCGTCGAGTTCGACGCGGCCAAAGCCGCTCTCGCCTCCCTACGAGCAGCGCAAGAGGGTGACTTGCCGCCGTTGCCTGAGCCCGGTTTGCCAGGTGACGAGGGGGCCTGCTGCGGCAACTACGTGACCGGCGCAGAGTACATGGGTGAGCGCGAAACGCTGTGCTGCGGCTGTCCAGATGGCGCATACCCTGACGGATTCACCGCCGACCAGATGCGCGAATACGCCCGCACCGCCATTGCAGCGGCTGGCGGTGGAGTGCCGCCCGGCTGGAAGTTGGTCCCCGTGGAGCCGACAGCAGAGATGTGGGCCGCAGTCAACAAGTTGGACGACGAGATGGCGGCAGGCGGGTACGACGGCAAAGGATGCACGATCGAGCAGGCTTGGGAATGTCTGCTCGCATCCTCACCCCAGCCAGAAGCCGCGATGACTCAGCAAGAGCGCGACATCTTGCAAGGCATGCGCGAAATCAAAGATGGCAAAGGGACAGAAGCCGCGCAGTCTCCAGCCGAGAAAGAGGGCGATGCCATCGCCGAGTTGAATCATCAGCAATGGCTGGCGCTTAGCCAGTGCGCCGCTCTTGTCTCGGCGTGTCATCGTCTGAGCGCCGAGTCTGAGGAATACGATTTCGACGACGGGCTGGGTCGTGGTGCACAGCAGGCCTATTGGGACGAGTTTGACAGCGCGCTTGAAAGAGCAGGCGAAGCGTTGGACCAAGCGAACAAAGAGACACAGCGAATCCATGCTACTCAATTCGTTCAACCATCCCAGCCAGAAGCCGCGCCCGCCGTGGCGCAGGTGCCGCTCACAGATGACCAACTCGCCGACTGTGTTCCCGACGGCGCGCAAATCATCGAGCACGAAGGCGAGCGCAACCGCGTGTCAATGACTCGCCAGCAACTGCATCAGTTTGCGGCCAACGTGCTCGCCGTGGCGCAAAGCAAGGGGCAAGCATGACTCAGCAAGAGCTAAAACACTTTCTGCACTATGACGCCGAAACAGGGGTTTTCCGCTGGCGCCATCCAACACTAGTAAATATCAAACCTTGGTCTATTGCAGGATATGTTGGCGATAAAGGATACCGTCGGATTCAAGTTTGCGGGAAGAACTATCGAGCATCTAGATTGGCGTGGTTTTACGTTTACGGTGTTTGGCCTTCAGGAATGATTGACCATATTAACGGCGACAAATTGGACAACCGAACCAGCAATCTGCGCAATGTTGACAACAGAACAAATGGCGAAAATCAAAGGAAAGCCCATCGCCAGAGCCTGACCAATGTATTAGGCGTCAGCCCTAGCGGCGCAAGGTTTGTGGCAAGAATAAAGGCGAACGGCAGATGCTTTCATCTGGGGAGCTTCGATACACCAGAACAAGCGCACGCTGCTTACCTTCAAGCAAAACGCGAAATTCATCAAGGATGCACCATATGAGCAACCAAAAAGAGATTCAAGCGCCAGCGCAGGCATATGAGGGTCATGTGGTGATGTGGAACCATGACCGCACCCGCATTCTGGCCGTGACTCGGCAGAACACCGAAGGGCAGATTCTCAAGGTCATCGCAGAAGCGCCAGCGCAGGCCGCGCCATCAGCGGGAGAGGTGGAGCGAGGCGATGTTGTCGCTTTCGAGTTCTACAACCGAGCGACCGGCCACGCCATCGTTGACTACTCGGTGAACACGCACGTGGGCACACTTGGCGCAGAGCGCGGATACGAAGCCCGTCCCTTGGTTTACGCGCGGCGGCGCGAGAAAGTGACGGACGGGTCAAAGCCGATCCCGCTGTGGCAAGCCCGCGAAGCCTTGGACGAATTGGAGGCATCGGCACGCGGAGATGCGCCATTCAACCACCACGCAGCGGCTGTCGTTCGTGCTGCACTTGAGTCCGCCGAGCAGCCACGCCAGATGGTGGCGCTGACGGAAGCGGCGCGCGATGTACTTGCCGAGCGACAGAGGCAGATCAGCGCCGAGGCCAAGTACGGCGACGCTGAACACGAAAACGGCGAATTGGCGATTGCGGCGGCTTGCTATGCACTAATTGCCGAACGCGGGTTGCAAGTAGCCACCTTGCAAATCCCCAAACTTTGGGAGTGGACAGGATGGAGGATCGAAGGATTCAAGCCACGGGACAAGCGCCGCAATCTGGTGAAAGCTGGCGCGCTGATCCTCGCCGAAATCGAGCGGCTGGATCGCGCTTCCGGCATCCCCGCCCCTGGCGGGAAGGAGTGAGCATGCTGCTGCCGATCAAGAAAAAGCCAAAGTCGCTCGGCATTTCTCATTGGACCGAAGTAGAGCCGTTCCTTGAGAACACACGCGCCGCGCTGATTCATCGGCCTCGGTACGTAGCAGTTCACCGCATCAGCAAAAAATACTCGCCTCACTTAGCCGTCGAGACATGGTGCGGAACCACCTACACCGGCACCAAGAAGTTCACTTTCTTAGACCGCATCCCGAAGGGCCGTCTGCTCTGCGAGCGGTGCGAGGCCAACGCCTGGGCGCACGAACAACCGAGCGCCGAGAGCATCATGAAAAAGCATGTCCACCTGGGCCGCGTCGTCGCCCAACAAACATGCTGCGCCACCAAAGGAGATACACCATGACCCCCGAACCGATCTGCCATGTGCGCCTCGGGATGCTGGGTCGCTTCTGGCGTTGGCTCGGCTTCTACAAACAGTGCGAACGCCTGCCGGACGGCTACTGCGCTCGCTGCCATTCGGAGATGTACCCATGACCCCCGACCTCGCAAAGCAGGCGCTTGAGGCGCTGGAGGCCTGCACGACAGAAGAAGGCCCGACGCAGGATGAACTGAACTCTGCACGCGCTGTTGTCGCCGCGCTTCGCTCCTTCCGGGAGTCGGATGGGTGGCTGCCGATTGAGACAGCGCCGAAGGAGCAAGAGCTACTTGTCGGCAGGTACGTCAACGGTGAGTGGCGCGTCTGCCAATCAGGCTACTACTTTGATTCCGGCAACGAGATGGAAGGCGAACCATCTTGCTGGTACTGGCACTGTGATTGGGACAATGGCGGAGTCACAGACGACGAGGGGCCAACACACTGGATGCTCCTTCCCCCCCGCCCCCACCAAGGAGTCGCCATGAGTGAGAGAGACGACATGCCTAAACGAATCACACCGCAGCAAGCCGAAGAACTGGCGAAAAAAGCGGTTTCCGACTATCTCAATGCCTGCAAGCTGGAGGACTCTAGCCAGATCGGCGACGTGCTGATGAAGTTGTGCAGCGTGGCCGGTGTTCTCATGGCAAATGCCGAGGGCAGTGAAGTTGCGTGCTACCGCTTGGCCGGGACAGCGCAATTTGTTCTCAGCACCATGCCGCGTCAACCCGCGCAACTGAGGACCGTGCAATGAGCCAGGACAAAGAGCGCGAGGCGTGGCGCGACTTGGCACTTCAGTTTGACGGCCATCGGATGCAGGCGCTTGGATGGCTAAGGCTTATCGCCAAAGAGCTTCCGAAGAATCCCGATTGGGCCGGCCTGTATCACTTCTTGGCCTCACCTCCACTCAGCGGCGAGGCAGTGCTTGCAGAACGGCTCGCCGCCCTCGCCAGCCAGCAGGCCGGGAAGGGGGAGCCGCTGACCGCTGAGGCGCTTGGAATCGCCATGACGAACAGCTACTACGACGCGGCAAGTTTCATCGCCGGTGTGCGCTTTGCCGAGCGCGCCCACGGCATCCACTCCCGTGGGGAAGGAGAGTCATGAGCACCGCAATCAAAGCCCCACCCGAGCTGCGCGCGCTGCGCAGGTTCACCATCGACCAGGCTGCCCAGGCCATGGGCGTGCACCCCATGACGGCCGCGACACGGCTGCAGAAGCTGCGTCTGCAGGGCAGAATCTACATCCACTCGTACGCCAAAGACGCTCTCGGGAGAGCGTGTGTGCGTGTGTACTGCGTCGGCAAAGGCGTCGATGCGCAACCCAACCCGGTGTCGGGCGCTGAGCGCGCCAGGCGCCATCGTCAACGTCAGCAACAGAAGAAGGACGCACAATGAACCAGATCCAGAGCGCCGCCATCGGCGAACAACAACGCTCCGCGCTCGACACCCAGGTCGGCGGCGCTCACTACAAAGGCCGCGCCATCCAGCCGGTGGAGTACATCCACGCCAACAGGCTCGGTTTCCTTGAGGGCTGCATCGTCAAGCGCATCACACGCTGGCGCGAGAAGAACGGCCTCGAAGATCTCGAGAAGATCAAGCACGAGGTCGACCTGCTCATCGAGATGGAGAAGAAGTACCACGCAGGCGCTGTCGCGCAGCAAGGCCATGGCCGAGACCGCTGAAGATAAGGTCAAGGCCGAGATCAAGAAGATCCTGGCCGAGCAGTGCGTCTACTACACCATGCCCGTGACCTCGGGCTATGGCAAGAGCGGCGGGCTGGACTTCTCGTGCACGGCGCCGCCCACGGGCACGTCGCTGCAGATCGAGGCCAAGTCCATCCACACTGAATATGGGCGCAAGGGCCCCACCGCCCTGCAGCTCGACCACATCCAGCAGACGCACGCCGCGGGCGGCATCGCGCTGGTGATCAACGAAACGAACTACGACCTTCTTAGAGAGGTGCTCCATGACATTGCAGACGGACAACTTGACCGAGCAAGAGCTCGCTCACATGGCCAGGCTCGCGAACTCACCCGTCGAGCAGCAGAAAGCCTTCAGGGAGGCGCTGATGTCCCTGCTCCGGTGCTTCGGCGACGGCGCTGAAGCGTCGGCGGTGGTGGTCTACCTGGACCACGTGAAGAAAGAGACCTCGATCTTCGAGCTCAACATCGACTCGGTGACAGCGCTGCAGGCGCTTGAGGCAGGCACCGCGCACGTCAAGGGCCATCTGGCTTCGCTGCAGGTGCAGGAGCAGCCACCGGAGATGCACTGATGGCCGCACCCTTCAAGCAGATCATCACGCTCGACTTCGAGTCGCGGTACTCCAGCAAGCCGCAAGAGTGGTGCCCCGACGCGTACACGCTGCGCAAGATGACGACCGAGGAGTACGTGCGCAGCCCGCTCTTCAAGGCCTTCGGCTGCTCCATCCGTCAGTTCAAACCCGACGCCCCCGTCACGCAGTGGTACAGCCACCGTGAGCTGCCCAGGATCTTCGGCGCCTACGACTGGTCCCAGACGGCAGTGGTATGCCACAACGCCCAGTTCGACGTCTCGGTTCTCAGCTGGCATTACGGCATCCAGCCTGCCTTCATCTTCGACACCCTGTCCATGGCGCGGGCGCTGCGCGGCACCAAAGGGCGCAACAGCCTGGACACCATCGCGCAGGACTTCGGCCTACCCGAGAAGGGCAAAGAGATCGCGCTCTCCGACGGCCTGTACGACCTGCCACCAGACATCGAGCGCAGGCTGGCCGGGTACTGCAACCACGACGTGTTTCTGTGCGAGGAGATCTTCAAGCGGTTTCTCGCGCTGCACAGCACGCTCAGCGACAACGAAGGTGCACCGGGTTTGTACGCGCAGATGTACGACATGAAGCAGTGGCGCTACCCCATCAAGGAGCTGCGTCTCATCGACATGACGCTCAAGATGTACACGCGCCCGCTGCTCGAGCTGGACCAGGAGATGCTGCAGCGAGCGCTGGAAGAAGAGCGCGTCAACCGCGAGAGCCTGCTCAAGCGACTGGGCATCACCGACTCCGACCTGGCCAGCAACGACCGCTTCGCCGAGATCCTGCGCGGCCTGGGGGTCGAGCCGCCCATGAAGAAAAAGAAGCCTACGCCCAAGACGCCGAACCCCGTGGGCATGAACTTCGCCTTCGCCAAGAACGACGCGGGCTTCCAGGCGCTGATGGCGCACGAGGACGACAACGTGGTCTCGCTGTGCGAGGCCCGCCTGAAGGTCAAGTCCACCACCGAGCGCACGCGAGCGCAGCGCTTCCTGGACATCAGCGAGCGCGGCAGGCTGCCCGTCCCCCTGCACTACTACGGCGCCATCACGGGGCGCTGGGCGGCGGCCAAGGGCAGCGCCATCAACATGCAGAACTTGAAGCGCGGCAGCTTCCTGCGCAAGGCCATCATGGCGCCCGAGGGGCACGTGATCGTGGTGGCCGACCTCTCGCAGATCGAGCCGCGGGTGCTGGCGTGGCTCTCGGACTACGAGGAGCTGCTCGACATTTTCCGCTCGGGCGAGGACGCCTACGCCACCTTCGGCGCGCAGATGTTCAACATCCCGGGCCTGACCAAGGAGAGCCACCCCGACCTGCGCCAGTCGGCAAAAAGCGCCCTTCTCGGGTGCATCGCCGAAGGCCAAGAAGTGTTAACCGACTACGGGCTTGTGCCTATCGAAAACGTCAAGCGTTGGCACAGGGTATGGGATGGGGTAGAATGGGTACACCACGAAGGCGTGGTTTTCAAAGGTGTACAGGGTGTCATCACGTACCAAGGGCTCACCGCAACAGCCGATCACGTCGTCTACACAGAAGACGGACGGGAGATTCCCTTCGCAGACGCGGCATCCGAACTGGCTGCGCTCGCTACCACTGGAGATGGTCGGCGAGCAGTACGGAAAAGTAAAAATAATCAGCGCGGAGATACTGCGCAAGAACGACGTGATTCACGTGCAGTGCCAGTGCACGGAGTGCGCACAAGTGCGGTGGATAAACTTCGCAAATCTGCGGTCGGGGAAAACGCGTGGCTGTCAGCACTGCACACAGACAAAGCACGTGCGGCTGACGCCGGCGCAGCGCGTACTGGGGGGCCGCTACGACGCCATTCTGCAGCGATGTACCAACCCCGCAGACGCGGGGTACAAGTACTACGGCGCACGTGGTATTCGTCTCCTGTTTTCAAGCCGGCGCGAATTCATAGCGTACGTGCAGCAGGCGCTCCCGCACCCGACGTACAAGGGCGTGGAGATCGACCGCGCAAAAAACAACGGACACTACGCACCGGGAAATCTGCGTCTGGCTACACGCGCACAGCAGATGCGCAACCAACGCGGCGTGGCGCGAACGCGCGTGTTTGGAAAGACAGTGTCGCGCATCGAGGCCGCGGAGGCGGTACTGCTGAAGTACCCCGACTGTCGGTACGAGCTGCAGTACGTTGTAAAGCTGCTGCGCGAGGGGCTGAGTCCTTCGCAGATCCGAGCGCGGTATCTCACGATGGGGGCACGAAGCTCTCGTCACAAAGGGCGTCTGCGCGCGTCTACGACATCTTGAACGCTGGCCCGCGACATCGCTTTACCGTGAGCAACGTGCTTGTGCACAACTGCGGCTACCAGCTCGGGTGGGCTTCGTTCGCCGGACGGCTGCTGGTGGGCTTCCTGGGCGCGCCGCCGGTGCGCTACGACAAGGACTTCGCCAAGAAGCTGGGCGTCACCGGCGACTACATCGAGCGCTTCCTGGACTGGGGCGAGAACGTCGAGAAGATGATGGAGATCCCGCACAACTGCACCACGCAGGAGTTGCTCATCCACTGCGTGGCGGCCAAGAAGATCATCGACATCTACCGCGCCACGGCCTACCCGGTGGTGGGCTTCTGGGAGCTGTGCAGCAACCTGATCCAGCGCAGCCTGCTCGACGGCGAGGAGTACGTGCACAAGGACGTGCTGGTCTTCCGCAAGGAAGAGATCGCGCTTCCCAACGGCATGTCGATCAGGTATCCTAACCTGCGTATCGAGAAGGACGAAAAGGGTCGCCCCCAGTTCGTCTACGGCGACGGCGCAGAGACAACGAAGCTCTACGCCGGCAAAGTCACGAACAACGTGACCCAGGCACTCGCCCGCATCGTGATGACCGACGGGTTACTGAAGGTCTCCGCGAAGATTCCGCTCGTGGGTACGGTACACGACGAAGGGCTGGGGATCGTGAAGGAAGCTGACGGCCAGAAGGCCCTCGGCTGGATGTTGCGTCGCATGACGGAGGAGCCCGCTTACATGCCCGGGATCCCGCTCGCTGCCGAGGGCGGCGTGCATCGTCGGTATGGCATGGCGAAAAACTGAAGGAGAAGCAATGAGAGTGAACGTCTACAGCCAAGAGCTGACCGACGAGATCAACGTGATCGAGAAGGTGAGCAACACCGGCCTCACCTACAGCGCGGTGCAGCTGATGCTCCACAGCAGCCCGATGCTGCACCACCCACCGCAGGACGACGATCGAAGCGCCGTCACGCTGTGGTTGCCGAAGTCGCCGCAGCGCCGCGAAGCGCTGGCCAAGACGCTGGAGCGCATGGCGACGGCCGTACGCCGCGCGAAGCCCGAGACGGGTCTGGATTGAGGGGCTTCGATGAAGAACCTCGCCTGGGCCATCCTGGCCAAGATCCTGGCGCTGCCGCCGGTGCGATGGGCGCTCATCAAGTACGCGCAGCGCACGCCCTACTTCCACCTCGAGGGCTACATGAACCGGTGGTGGGTGTTCAACCCGCACCCTGCGCGCAGCAACGGCGTCGGGCGCAAGTACCCCGATCTGCCCCAGGCCCGCGTGCACCACATCCTGCGCGCCGACCACGCCCGCCATCCGCACAACCACCCGTGGAACGCGCGCACCATCATCCTCAAGGGTGGGTACATCGAGGAACGCGACGGGCGCGAGTACAAGCGTGTGGCAGGCGACACCGCGGTCATCACGGCCGACACCTTTCACCACATCAGCGCCGTCACCCCCGGCGGCGTGTGGACGCTGTTCATCACGGGTCCCTGGCAGCACGGCTGGGGGTTCCAAACCGAGACCGGGTTCTTGCCATGGCGCGAGTACCCCGGCACTGAGGAGAGCTGAATGAAACTACCGTACCAGTTCACGCTTGGCAAGAGCCACTACCAGCTCAACACGTATCGTGCAAGCGCGACAAGCCGCATCATGGGCTGCACGTACTTCGCTGCGCAGACCATGACTGTCACAGTCAGCAGAGGCGGCAAGCCGCGTCCGTCCAAGGACATCGCCGAGACCTTCTGGCACGAGGTCACCCACGCCATCTTGCGCGACATGGATCATCCGGAGTGGGCTGACGAGCATTTCGTCACCGCGTTCAGCAAGCGCCTGACCCAGGTCATCTACACGGCGAGGTTCTCGTGAGCAACAAATGGTTCGCAGACAAAGCCGCGGCAGACTTCCACCGCATGGTGCAGGACCGCATCAAGGCGCTTCTCGGTGAGATTGCTCCGCATCACGAGCTGACGCACATAGGCATACGGCGCGACGACCTGTCCGAGCGCTTCGACATGGTGCTGCACTTCGCCACTATCGGCACCGTGCGCGTCGTGCCGGAGACAGAGCCACCTAAAGCCCCCATCACGCTCTACTACGAAGACAGAGCCAACGGCGCCCACGCGGCGAAAGCACCATGAGCAAACCCTTCAACTGGTCATATTCCCATCTTCGTGAGTTCGAAAGTTGCCCAAGAAAATACGAGG
>ERZ1066132.496-NODE-496-length-10994-cov-5.768352_pt1 | contig 10994 bp, 5 predicted proteins | sample MGYA00382779_ERZ1066132 | MGnify/ENA primary metagenome ERZ1066132 (study PRJEB33369, sample SAMEA5778362) | biofilm metagenome | biome: Industrial cooling water; feature: Water cooling tower basin; material: Biofilm | place: United Arab Emirates | collected...
ACTCAAGGTGCATTCCTTCTGCCTGATGACCACCCACTTCCACCTCCTGCTGGAGAGTCCCTTGGGCGAACTATCGGAGGCCATGCGGGTGGTCGAAAACACCTACTCACGTCGCTTCAATCGCCTACGGAAGCGCGACGGCCCGCTGGTCCGGGCGCGGTTCTTCTCGAAGCCTGTTCGGTCACGGGGGTACCGGTTCGCCGTGGTGAGCTACATCGATCTCAACCCTGTGCGAGCGAGGCTCGTTTCTCGGCCGGAAGACTACGAGTTTTCCAGTGCTCGCAGCCACATGTTCCCTGTGGGGCACCCCTGGCTGGAGCGCGGTTGGATCTCATCGATCCTCCGCGAACGCCAGGCCCGCGGGCAGGTTCTGTCCGAAGCGTATCGAGAGGTCTTTGGGTGCAGCGATAGTTCCGCGGCCCAGGCATCGGCTGAGCTTGTGGAACAGCGCATGCGTTCTGCGGCTGAGCTCGACCCGCTAGACGACCTGATCGGCGCCAAGCCCGCCGCGATCCGCGCATGGCTTGCTTCCAAAGCGCGCCTCGCCGACGGCCACCGCATCAATCTGCCGGTCTGCACCCCTCAGGTTCTCCAGCGAGCCCTGAACTCGGATGCGAAGGAGCGCGGTGCCTGGTATGTGGAGGACCAGTCGGAGGTGTTCCGCGGTCACGTCCTCGCCCGAATCGCTCTGCTCCGCGAACTCTGTGGCGCCACCTGGCCCGAGATCGCTCGCGCGGCAGGAGTTCCGGTCGGCCGCGCTCGACGCCTCGGCGAAGCTCACAGTCGATTGGTCGGCACCTCCGCAGCCTACGCCGTTCGCGTCAGCGGCATTGCCCAGCAGGCCATGCAATCAATCATGGACCGAGGGCGGGTGTTGCGCAGGGGGTGAGTGAATTGCTCCGGTACCTGTCGTCGCGGAAAGACGCGACTGGTGTGCGGCACCGTACGCCGAGCTTCTTTCGTGTCACATTTCCTCCAGCAGCCAGCGGGCGGCGGGCACCCAGGTGACTCGGTCCGGCAGCGGTCGGCTGGGCGGGACCGAGTCCAGAGTGATTAGGAACGGGCGTGCCTCGGGGTGGGCAGACTGCGCGGCTTCCAGCGCCCGCAGCTCGCGCGTCCAGGTCTGATCGCCTTCGCTTTCCAGGCAGGCCTGGATCAGGAGCGGCGGCTCGCTTCCCCGCTGCGCCAGGAAGTCCACCTCATAGTCCGCTGAAGTCCGCACGTAGGCAACCTCGAAGGCGCGACGCTCCAGCTCCAGCAGGATAGCGGTCTCCAGCGCCCGGCCCTGGTGCGTCCGACCGCTGCGCTCGAAGAGCGCGATCAAGCCGGGGTCCACCGGGTAGGCCTTGCGTGGATTCACCATCCGCTGGCGCTCGGAGGCGCTGTGCATGGCCACCGTACGCACAAGGAAGGCATCCTCCAGGTGAGCCAGGTACTCGTGCAGGGTGTCTTTGCCCACCGACACGCCCTGCGAGCGCAGCGTGTCGTAGTGCTTCTTCACCGAGAACGGTCCGCCCGGATTGGCCAGTAGTTGGCGTTCGATCCAGCGCAGGGCGAGGGGATTGCTCACCGCGTGGCGCTCGATCACGTCGCGGAGCACAACGACGTCCACGTAGCCCCGGAGCAGCGCAGCGCGGTCACGTGGCGTAGCCCCCTGGGCTTCGGGGAAGCCTCCCACAGCAAGGTAGTGCCTCAGGCGCTGATCGATGGCTGCGCGGCCGGCTGCGCTCAAGCGCTCGAAGGGCTTGCTTGGCTCGGCCCCTGCGTGGCGCAGTGCCTCGCGGAAGCTGAATGGATGGACCAACACCTCCATGGCCCGGCCGCGCAGGCTGGTCGCAACCTCCCGGGAAAGGAGCTTGGCGGAGGAGCCAGAGACGAACAGCTCGACGCCGCCCTGATCCATCAGCCGTCGGACGAGTCCCTCCCAGCCGGGGACCGTCTGCACTTCGTCCAAGTAGAGAGTAAGGCCGCCGGCCGCGCGCTGCTGGGCGAACTGACGTGCGTGCTCCTCCAGCACCCAGCCCAAGTCCTCGACGGTCAGGCCTGCGATCCGCTCATCCTCGAGCGAGAGCAGGAGTTGGGCTTCGGGCGGCCGACCAGCAGCGAGTCGTTCCGCCCGGCACTGGGCCAGGAAGGACGTCTTGCCGGAGCGACGCACGCCGATCACCGCGAACGCCTTGCCGGGAATGCCTGGCAGGCGCACGTCGCGCTGGGTGAGGGTTCTGTGCTCGGCCGCCAGCGATTCGGCCAGCTTGAGGCGCAGGAGGTCGTGGGAGACTGTCATTCCAGGGAGGACAAAATACCCAGACTTTATCCTTCCGTCAAGGACAACCTGCCCTGATTGGCCGGCTCCAGGCAGATTCTCAGCCCTGGCGAGTACCTAGGCAAAGTTGTAGTCGACGCTTGTGACACCAGAGTCCGGCTCGCGCTGGTACGGACGGCGCAGGTAGTGGACGCCGTGTTGGTCGCCGTCCAGGAGGCCGGCCTGGGAAGGGAGACCCTGCCCCAGACCCCTTCCCCGCAACTGCAGACCCGCAGTAACTGTCGCAGACCCCATATCCCTGGTGCCCTGAATTCCTAGCAGGATCAGGGCACATCGGTGACAAATTGAAGGCTCCAGGGTGACCGGCCCGGCCCAAATCGTCCACGCCCTCCCCGGGGACCCAAACCCTGGCCCAGTCCAAGTACCCGCTAACCCAAGCAGTCAGCCTCCAGTCATCCGGCAGAGACCTGCGAGCCAGAGCCTCACGGGTACCCCTCACGCCCACTCCGCGCAGAGCAGTTCGGCTTGCTGGAGCACGGTTTGGACGGCGGCTTCTTGGAGGTCGGGGGGGTAGCCGTGCTGGGTGAGGATGCGTTTGACCAGGACCTTGATCTTGGCGCGGGCGCTTTCGCGGAGATGCCAGTCGACGGTCACGCTGGTGCGGATGCGGCGGGTCAGTTCGGTGGCGATGGCCTTGAGGGCCGCGTCGCCCATGGCGCTGACGGCGCTTTGGTTGGTGCCCAGGGCTTCGTAGAAGGCTACCTCCTCGTCTGAGAGGCCCAGAGCTTCGCCCCGCGCCTGGGCGGCTTCCATCTCCTTGGCGAGTTGGATCAGCTCCTCGAGCACCTCCAGGGTGGTGATGGCGCGGTTGTGGTAGCCGTTGAGGGTGCGCTTCAGCTTCTCCGAGAACTGCTGGGACTGCACCAGGTGGCGCTTGGAGCGCAGCTTGAGCTCGTCCCTCAGCAGCTTGGCCAGCAGCTCCGCCGCCACGTTCTTGTGCTTGAGCCCGCGCACCTCGGCCAAGAACTGGTCGCTCAGGATGCTGATGTCCGGCCGCTTGAGCCCCGCCGCGGTGAACACGTCGATGACTTGGCCCTCCGTGGTGATCGCCTGGCTGACCAACTGCCGAATGGCCGCATCGATCTGCTCCGGCGTGCGCCGGTTCTGCCCCTCCTGCTTGCCCAGCGCCGCCTGCAGGGCCTGGAAGTAGCTGACATCGTCCCGCACCTTCATCGCCTCATCCGTCGCCGCGCACAGGGCAAAGGCCTTCGACAGCTCCATCACCACCTGCAGCCAGCGCCGCTTGCCATCCTCCAGCCCCAAGATGTGCTCCTGCCCCGCCGGCAACAGCGCCAGCCGCTGCGCCGGCGTGCCCCTGCTCCACCGACTCCAGTCAAACCCATGCAGCATGGCCGCGGCCACCCCGTGCTTCTCCAGCATCACGGCCACCGCCTCGCCCGTGTCCAGGGTCGGACTGCCCTGCCCACCGCTCTCCGTGTACGTCGCCAGCGCCCTGCGGAGCTGATCCGCCAGCCCCAGGACGCCAGAGCGCCGCCATGGGGCCGTTCTGTACAGGTTGCTAACGCATGCCTATTCCACTTCGAACCCATGGTTCGTGAACTTTAAGGTCCGACTATTTTCAGTCACCGTGCGAATGGTCTGCTCCGAGACACCGCCTGGGAGCTTGACCTCGATTTCGAGCGTGACCGTAACTTCAGCACCTAGCTGGCCAGCCAGGTGCGCGATCACTTCGTCCGCGATTCGGCTCGCGTCGCGGCCCACGCGGGCCGAATCGAGGGTGACCGTGCCAAAGAAGCGACGCGGTGGCGGCTTTGCCGCTGCGGGAGAGGCCTCAACGGCACGGGCTCCGCCGGTGCTTGCACTGGTGCCCCTAGGCTCCCCTGATGCCGCACCGGCATTGGCTCCGGACACGTTTGCTGCCGCCGGAACAGGTGCTTCCGCATCCATCTGACGTCGCGCCACATCCGGCTTCACCAAGACACCAGCGCTATCTGCAGAGAGCGATGGTCCGTGCCCACCACGCAGTCCTGGATAGCGACCGGCGTCTTGGTCATAGGCGTCCGCGTAGGCAAAGGTCTCGGATTGCCACGTGATCAGCGCCAGACCGTCGCTCATGGCCTGCACGAGGACCCGGGGACTCGTAACTCGAGGCAGGTAGATGTAGCGCGCAAAATCTTCAACGAGCTGCTTCACGGCCACGTGATCGCCGCGCCAGAGAGGCACCTCATCCAGGTGCTTCCGCAGAATGGTCGGACCGAGCGAAGACACCATGGACTCGTCGCTCCGCAGTTTCTTGCTGGCTCGGGGCGCTAGGGCATCGCTTCCTGAGAGCCTGACCGCTTGCCAGACGATTGGCGCCTGAGGTTTCGCCTGCTCCGGAACAAGCAACCACTGATAGGTCTCCGGCAGTCGGGCCGTCACAGTGCCATCGGCGGCCTGTTTCTGAGTCTCCGCCTGCCGCACCTGGTGAGGATCCAGATTGAGGGCTTCCTTCTCGGCCAGAATCGAGTCCCAAGCCAGAAACCGGCGCACGGCCTCGTCGAGATCCTTGAGCCGCACCTTGTCAGCAGCCAGGAAAACCAGCGTATTGCGATACAGGCGAGGAGTGTTCCCCCGCGATTCGAGGATCCCCTGCGCTGCTGTCTCCGCGGCGTTGCCAGCCTCTTTCGTGTAGGGATGCTCCGGTGACAGCACCACAAGCCTCGCATCCAGGTCGTCCGGCACGTCAGCACCCGAGCGCGGCAGGGGATGGATCCGGGAGAAGTCCCCGACCTTCCGCAGATCGGCACGCAACCTGTGTTCGAGCTCCTGGGCGACCTTGTCGGAGTCCCGCTTTAGCTGCTCGGCGCGGTCCTCGGCCAGCTTGGTGACCGTCGGTTGGGTCGCGTACCAAAAACGCGGCCCGTCCTGGTAGAGGTAGGTGGCCGCTGCCGCCAGTCTCCGCAGCGCGTCGCCGAAGACCGCCGGCGACTCTCCGGGCATCACGCAGCCCAGCTTGACTCGCCGGTCCTCGAGCCCCCGGTGCGCCGCCGTCGCGGTGGGAGCAGAGCCCAGATAAATCGTGCGCGCGACGCGCCGCGTCGCATGGAGTTTGCCCAGGTTGGGCTGCTCTCCGTCGATCTTGAGCGGTAGGGAGCTGGGGCCGTCCACATCCTTTTCAATGATCGGCGCCCAGTTGTCGGAAAGGTAGCGCGTCAGCTCGGACTGCACGCGCGGGTCATCGATCGGCACGGTGGACGGCAGGATCAGGGGATTCTTGTCGCCCCGCTCCCACAGGCTGTGGATCACCGCCGCCATCAGGCGCAACACACCGCGAGTGCGCTGGAACTTCAGCAGCGTGGACCAGTCCGTGTACAGCCGGTCGAAGATCTCAGGATGGATCGGATAGGCGGCCTGGATGCGCTTTTCATACTCGCCACCCTTGCACTCGGGCGGGAACTCGGCCCCCTGGGCATGGTAGAGATCGGCAAAGGCGCGCGCGGTCACGTCGCGCTGCTTGAAGGCATCGGGCCCGCGCAGCGGCTCGAACAGACGCCGGCGCACGATCTCGAAGCCCTCTTCGGCGGTCGCAGGTCGCCACGAGGATTCCACCCGACCAACCACGTTGCGCAGCCGTTCCAGGGCCTCGCGCCCCCGAATGCCACCCACCTCGGCGTCGTCCGCCTGGGTGTGGGGCGATCCCTGGGTGTCCGAGGCGGGCAAGGATATCACCAACAGGCAGTTGCCGGCCAATTTAGCCGACTCCGTCAGCGCCTGAGCGAAAGTGAACTGGGTTTCAAAGCCACCCGCGGGCAAATCGCTCTGGTCGTGGAGCTGTCGGGCGTAGGCCACCCACTCGTCGATCAGGATCAGGCAAGGTCCATGCTCCTTGAACAGCTCCCGCAGGACGTCGCCCGGATTCGTGGCTCGTTCGTCGTCAGCCTTAACACGCGCAAAGGCCTTCTTGCCGCCAAGCTGCCAGGCCAGTTCGCCCCACAGCGTGCGCACCACGGTGCCGTCCGGCTTGGTGACCGGGTTGCCGGGCGAGATCTTGTTCCCCACCAGCACCACGGACTTCGCCTTGGGCAGGCTCTTCACGCCCGCCTCGGCCAAGACACCATCCACGCCCACGAGATCGCTCGGCTTGGCGCCGGAGAACAGGTGGTAGAGCGCCAGCATCGAGTGGGTCTTGCCACCACCGAAGTTGGTCTGGAGTTGCACCACCGGGTCCCCCCCCGTGCCGGAAAGCCGCTGCACTCCGCCCACCAACAGGCGCTTCAGGCTCTCCGTGAGGTAGGTGCGGCGAAAGAACTCCTCGGGCTTGCGATACTCCTCCGAACCCTCGCCCAGGTGCACCTGCCAGAGATCTGCGGCAAATTCGGCCTGCTGATAGCGCCCGCTGGCCACATCGGCGTGGGGCGTCACCACGTCGCGCCAGGGCTTCAGCGCACCGGCAGCGGCCGACTCAATCAAGGAGCCACCCACCTTGCGCTTTTCGCCGCGGACCTGCTCGTCAAACGTCAGCCGTCTCAGCTCGACCATCAAGCGATCGACGTCCTCGGACTGCGGCGCCGAAACCGATTCCAGCAGCCGCACGATCGAATCCATAGCGCGCTCGGCGTCACGGCTGGAGAACGGCTCCTGGTGGGCCCACTTGTTGCGCCAATCCCGGATTTCCGACACCAGGCTGCGCTCGGCGTGGCCCAGTGTGCGCTTGAAGACCTCGTTCCAGCCCTCGATCATCAGCTTCAGCAGGGCGGCCACGTCCCATTGGGCCATGGGCTTCTTCCCCAGCAAAGGATCCTCCACCAGACGGCGTATCCCCTCGGTGCGCACTCCTCCGACCTTCAGGCTTTCCTGCACCTCGCGCTCGACGAAGGGCGCCAGCCCGTCCCGCAGGAAGTCCATCGACTTGGTGATGCGATCTCGATTGCTGAGGGACATGGCTCAAGTAGCAGGGCCGTCACCGGCTGCTTGCTGGGCGTTAGCGATCGCCCGGCGGATCATGCGATCCACCAGGGGTCCAGCGTTGACCGGCACCAGGCGAGTCTGGGGGTGGTTCTTGGCAAAGACGCGGAACAACTCGTCGGCAAAACCCTGCCCGATCTCATCGACGCCCTCGAAATCGAGCTCGACGTGCTTGAAACGTTCGAAGCGCAGGGCGATGCGCTTGGCCTGCGAGCGGGAGACCAGGGCCTGCCCCCCCACCTGGGCCAGGTGCAAGGGTACCACCGTGCGATCGAAGGTCAGGTCCTCGGGGTCGGTATGATCGTCGAAGACCTTTTCTAGGAGCCGCGGGCTGTTCCGGGCCAGGGCCATATGGACGCGCGTGCCGGGCACCGGCGGGTCCAGCCGGACCAGGCGATCGGCTGCCCGCTCCCTGTGCCGGAAGCACAGCTCCCCGGAGGCGATCTCAAAGCGGTCCATGGCCCTGGAGGTGAAGAAGATCCCCTGGCCCGAGTGGGCCTCCGGGGCCGTGGTCAGCTTGCCCTTGGCCAGCTCCAGCAGGGACTCCTCTGGCTGGGCCAACCCGAGGGCCTTCTGGATATGCACGAAGATGCCCTCCCCGTCGTCGTGGACCTCGACGCGGATCTCCAGGGCGTCGCCCTCGGCCACCAGGCGCAACCCATGCCCTCCCGAATGGTCGATGGCGTTGTTGATCATCTCGGTGACGGCATAACCCCAGATATGCCGCTGGTTGGGCGCCAGCTCCCCCAGCGCTGGGCTCACCAGCTCATGCCAGACCCGGTCTTCCTGGAGCCCCGCTAGGTCAAGCTTCCGGTCGAGCAGCGTCTCGACCACCAGCCGATGCACCCGCGCCCGGGTCTGCCCCTCCGCCCGGACGATCCCCTGCTCCTCCAAACGCTTCAGGACCCCATTGGCCACCTGCCGGGAGACCCCAGCCTGCCGGGCCAAACGCGAGGCCACCTGGTGGCCGTCCAGGGCCACCAGGGCCAATGCCTGGTCATTCAGCGGGCCTTGGGGTCGCTCCATGGCCATTTTGTCGCCCGTCAGCACACCATTTGTCAACAGCAATCAAGATGACTGCCCTAGATTGAATCCTCGGCGAGTAATCATTCCCCGTCGAACAGACCGGCCTCGCGGACCCCCTGAGCCCGCCCGCCAGCCTGGGCCAGGCGCAGCAGCTCCGGCCAAGCCTGGACGAGGCCGTTGTACGCGAGGGCCTCGGAGGCGCGCTTTTTGCGCTCGCAGAGGGTGTAGAGGCGGTAGGCCAGTTCGCGGGCGATTTCGGCCTGGGCGCCGAGTTTGGCGATCAGGTCCGCGGCCGCGCCTTCGCCGCCGCTGGCGAGCACCCGGATCAGGTGGTGGACGGTTTCCCAGGCGCTGAGGCGCGGGTCGGTGGCCGGGTCCCAGGTGGCGGGCAGTTCCTCGGGCCGGAGCAGCCGCACCTTGCCGCGTTTGGACTCCAGGATGCCGGCCTCGACCATGCCGGCGACGCTAGTGTTCTTGGACTTGGAGAGCTGCTCGGCCACGCCGTACTCGCCCTCGTCGAAGCCCGCCTGCTCGAACCAGGTCAGCGCCCAGCGGCTGTCGGCGTCGAAGTCGCCCTCCTGCTCGGCCAGCGCCTCGTCGAGGGTCTGGAAGATCAGAGTCAAGGCTTGGCCCACACTGAGGACCTTGCCCTCGGCATCGGAGACGCGCGCATAGCGCGAGTACACCGACATCCCTGGCCCGATGGCCGCCATCTGCAGGTCTACCGGCGCGATGCTCCCCCTCTGTAAGTCAGATAGCGCAACAGGAAGCTCGGCTTTGAGCGCAGCGACGAACTCGCGCCGCGTAGCGATGGGGGCGGTTTCGGCGCGCGGCCGGCAGACGAGAACGATACTAGACGCAAGTGCGTTGGTGCCGATTCCGATTGAGCGCGAGTCGCGTTCGGTGCGCATTGGCCAGGTACCGCTGATAGCGAAACCCGCCTCGATCACCGCTGCTAAGAATGTGTCCCAGGCTGTGCTGACTATGCCGGACTCGTCATTGCTCTCGGCTTGCTTATAAGCGTAGTAGATGGTAACCGGAAAGGCAGTGTGTCCCTGCGCTGCCAGCCGGTTCATGGCCTTTGCCATCCCGTTTAGGAAGAACCTTTCGGCCTTGTCTTTGCTGCCGTGTCGGTATGGCGTCGCCACTAGCTCTTCGGTCTTGGGCACGGCGAGAGTGGCAAACAAGTCAGGAAAGGTTGGGCTGAGAGATCGGCGTAGCCAAACATAGAAGAAGTCCGATAGGTCCGCGTACCCAATGTTGTCGTAGTACGGAGGATCAGTTGAAACCACCTTGTGAAGAGAGACAGACTGGGTGCTGGCATCAGCTTGAGCGACCGAACCACCGGCTGCCGAGATTGAATGTTCTAGGAAGCACACACTGCCCTCGAGGGACACACTAAAGTCTCCAGCAGCACGAGCAAGCTGATTAACCTCGGTGTAGTCCCACACCATGGGAAGCGCCTGTCGTGCAAACGTGCTCTTGGCTTGGTCGCGAGTCGGACTCCAAGCCACCAAGGTAGTGTTGTAGTCGGTTGCCTTGTCTACACCGAGGCCCAAGTATACGGCCACTGCATCCGCATATGCGGTGGCGCCGGTGCCGCCATCGCGGAGGGACTTAGGGTCGGACGCCAGGCCGGCGGCGAGGGCGTCGCGCTGCACCCGCTCGCGCGCTTCGTGCACCAGGTCGGAGAAGGCCGTCAGCGCCACGAGTTGGCGGGGGGTGAAGAGGTCGCCGTAGGTCGTGAGGCCGTAGGGGGGCGTCCAGTGCGAGCGCATGTCTGCTGGCAGCGGCGTGTCCGGCCTCCACTCCGGCTTCGCCTTGTGCGCCGCCGCTTCGTGTTCAGGCGTCGGCGCGAGATAGACGCGCCCACGATCACCCTCGGCGACGATCGCCATGAGCCGCGCGCTCATGCGCCCGGCCTTGCCTTCGTCCTTGATGTACTGCGGAGCTATCGGCGTTCCTGACATCAGACACTGGAAGTTCGCGCCGCGCGACAGCTTGGTCCCGTTTTTCGTCTTCTCCGCATCCTTCGGCTTGCCCACCTTCACCGTGAAACGGTAGCCGCCGTTCTCGATCACCGGCTCGACGTACGCCTCCTTGCCCGCCTTGGTGGAGAGCATGAAGGTCGAGGCGAGCGGCACGTCCACCTTGGCGAAGGCCGGGTTCGGGCTCTTCACCGTGCGCGCCCAGAGCCAGGCGATCACGGTGAGCTTGCGGCCGACGTAGGGCTTGAGGTCCGGCCGCGCCTTCGCCATCTCGGCGGTGACATCGACCTTCGGGTAGAGGTGGCCGATGCGCTTCTCGGCCTCGTCGCGCATCCACTGGCCGTAGTAGCGCACGTCCTCGGCCAAGCCTTGGGCGCCCTTCCAGTCGCCCTTGGAGCGGACCGTGAGCTTCTTGGAGCCCGAATCCAGTGGCTCGGGTCGCACAGGAGGCCGACCCGCGAACTTGGGCGGGATCTCGATCATGGCCTTGTTGATCAGCACCGCGACCGGATTCAGGTCGCTGGCGTAGCTCTCGAGCCCGAGCCGCTGGGCCTCGAGCGGCAGTGCCCCGCCGCCGGCAAAGGGGTCGTGAAAAGCGGGCAGCTTGTGACGATCGAAGAGCTCCTTCGCCCGCGGATGGTCGGCGTTCTCGGCGCAGGCGCGTCGCCAGCTCGCCCAAATCTCGTCGCGCGCCGCTTGCAGCACGGTCTCGTTGGTGGTGTTCTCCCAGAGCACTAGATCCTCAATGA
>ERZ1066132.497-NODE-497-length-10986-cov-9.850608_pt1 | contig 10986 bp, 8 predicted proteins | sample MGYA00382779_ERZ1066132 | MGnify/ENA primary metagenome ERZ1066132 (study PRJEB33369, sample SAMEA5778362) | biofilm metagenome | biome: Industrial cooling water; feature: Water cooling tower basin; material: Biofilm | place: United Arab Emirates | collected...
GCAGGTGAGAACCCTGCCCACCGATAGACTAAGGGTTCCGCGGCAATGTCAATCAGCCGCGGGTAAGTCGGGATCTAAGTCGAAGCCGAAGGGCGTAGATGATGACCAACGGGTTAATATTCCCGTACTACCCTGATGAGCGATGGAGGGACGGAGTAGTGAAAGTTCCGCGTACAGACGAAATAGTACGTTTAAGGGCGTAGGTATAGGTTGTGCAGGTAAATCCGCACGATTTGCTGAAACCTGAAAGTAGCAGGAGGCTTCGGCCGAATGCAGTGGACGTAATCAGACTTCCGAGAAAAACTTCTAAGCATATTGTCAGGGTACCCGTACCGCAAACCGACACAGGTAGTCAAGGAGAGAATCCTAAGGTGCTCGAGTGAATCATGGCTAAGGAACTCGGCAAAATAACCCTGTAACTTCGGGAGAAGGGGTGTCACGCTTTAGGCGTGATCGCAGAGAAATGGCCCAGGCGACTGTTTAACAAAAACACATGGCTATGCGAAATCGAAAGATGAAGTATATGGCCTGACACCTGCCCGGTGCTGGAAGGTTAAGGGGGGACGTTAGTCGCAAGACAAAGCGTTGAACTGAAGCCCCAGTAAACGGCGGCCGTAACTATAACGGTCCTAAGGTAGCGAAATTCCTTGTCGGGTAAGTTCCGACCTGCACGAATGGTGTAACGATCTGGGCGCTGTCTCAGCCATGAGCTCGGTGAAATTGTAGTCACGGTGAAGATGCCGTGTACCCGTCACGGGACGGAAAGACCCCATGAACCTTTACTATAGCTTCACATTGGTATTGGGAGAATGATGTGTAGGATAGGCGGGAGGCAATGATCCCGGGCCGCTAGGTTCGGGGGAGTCAACGGTGAAATACCGCCCTTTATTTTCTTGATGCCTAATCACGCGTAAGTGTGAGACATTGTGTGGTGGGTAGTTTGACTGGGGTGGTCGCCTCCGAAAGTGTATCGGAGGCTTTCAAAGGTATGCTCAGTACGCTTGGTAACCGTACGAGGAGTGCAATAGCATAAGCATGCTTGACTGTGAGACAGACGTGTCGATCAGGTAGGAAACTAGGATATAGTGATCCGGTGGTTCTGCATGGAAGGGCCATCGCTCAAAGGATAAAAGGTACTCTGGGGATAACAGGCTGATCTCCCCCAAGAGCTCATATCGACGGGGAGGTTTGGCACCTCGATGTCGGCTCGTCACATCCTGGGGCTGGAGAAGGTCCCAAGGGTTCGGCTGTTCGCCGATTAAAGTGGCACGCGAGCTGGGTTCAGAACGTCGTGAGACAGTTCGGTCCCTATCTGTGATGGGCGTAGGAAGTTTGAGAGGATCTGACCTTAGTACGAGAGGACCGGGTTGGACCAACCGCTGGTGTACCGGTTGTCGTGTCAGCGGCACGGCCGGGTAGCTATGTTGGGAGAGGATAAGCGCTGAAAGCATCTAAGCGCGAACCCCACCTCGAGATGAGACTTCCTTACAGGGACGTGGGAGACTACCACGTTGATAGGCTGCAGGTGTAAAGTCAGAGATGGCAAAGCTGAGCAGTACTAATGACCCAAACGCTTCAGAGAGAGAAACTACAACTATGTGCTTGCTTGATACTATTCTTTCATTCGCTTATGTCAACGATATTGACTGTGATGGGTATGCTTCGTGTGATTTACATGATCATCTCATGCACAGAAAAGAGAAGCCGGTAAACGAACGGGCCCTCTAAAAATCTTAAGGTGACTATACCTTCCTTCGCTAAAGCTTCGGCAGGCGAGGCGGTAGATATCACTAAAGAGCTTAAGGTGACTATAGCGGTGGGGATCACCTCTTCCCATTCCGAACAGAGCAGTTAAGCCCACCAGCGCTGATGGTACTGGAGTAAAATCCGGGAGAGTAAGTCGTTGCCTTTTTTTATTCAACCTCCCAAGAGGTGACAAAGCCCTGTAGACATACAGGGCTTTTCTTTTTTATAGCCTAAACGGCTAAGCTAAACCTCCAATCAAGCTACCGTGGTAAATAAGTCGTGACCTTTTTCATGGCAATCCCTGTTCCATCCCCCAACTAACAATCGAAATTATTAGCCGATCGCGAGCTCTTTGAAGTCGTTCGGAGCAAAATGAATCTTAGCCGTTTCCTGAAGGCGCTCCAGCGTTAGGGCTTTGATTTCGGTGGCCAGTTGTTCGTAAAAAGTCGGGGCGAGACCCATTAGCTGGGTTGTCCTAAAGCGATCTACGATCGAAAACGGGTTAGCTACTTCCAATTGCAAACTGCCTAGGAAGTGGTTTCGAGCAAGCATTAGCTCGTTTTCATTAAGGGTATTCAGTAACCCGAGTTCTTTTCGAATCTCGTCAAGGGCAAGATCGCAATTTTGCTTGTTGACATCTGCTGCAATAAACTGAACGCTTCCGTTGAGGAACGGATTGATGCTTGCATAGATTCCATAGGTCAGACCTTTTTCCTCGCGAATATTTCGCATCAAGCGTGAGCCGAAGTAGCCGCCCAGTATATGATTCAGTAACACTACGGCAGCATAATCTGCATGTTGCCGGTTAATTGAGAGCTTGGCAAGGCGGAGCGCTGTCTGCAAACTATCTATTCTATCAATCCGAATTTTTGACGGGCCTGATCGAGGCTGAAATGCCTTGGCCGGTGTTTCTCGCCAAGAATGCTTCCGAAAGAAATTGGAGAGCAATTCGATCTCGTTCGGGGAGAGTCGACCTGTGACAAACACAACGGGGCGCCCGGCCTGCTCAAAAAAATCCTTAAGTAAATTAACTGTGATCTCTTCTGTCTCAGCCTCTTCCAACCTGGAGCCGTAGGGATGATGCGTTCCAAACAGGTTTTCGCGCATGGCCACTGATGCGAGGAAGCTATTCTTTTGCCGATTGACCTGCAGGTTTTGCAAGTAAATATTCTTGGCCATTCGAAGTTCGTCCTCCGGAAACGAACTTTCATTGATGATTTCGAATAGTAACGGAAGTACGTTAGCTACCTGGCTTTCGATGGAGAGCAATGTAAGCGTTAAATAGTCATATCCGCTTTGCGCCTCTACGGATGATCCGTGGAACTCGAGCGCTTCAGCAATTTGGATAGCCGAACGATTTCGGGTACCCTTATCGAGAAGGGCTGCTAAAAAATGCGATGCCCCCGGCTTTGGTTCAAACCAGCGGCCAGCCGGCCACACCACCTCAATTCGAACCGCAGGTTGATCAACCTGATCAAACCACCAAAGGTCAATATCACCAATCGGTATTTTTTTCGGAATGGGTGCCGCAATGATATCCGCCTCCTGAAAAGGCGGTGGAGTATTACGATTTAGCATTAATTCTCCGCACCCGATTGTTCTTGCTCGGCCCGAGCTTCGAAGTTCATCATGACCGTGAACCGAAGCGTTTCAGCTAACGCATTTTCGCGTTTGTTGACGGGCACCAGATAGGCCGCGTCAACTCCAAACTTATCTTTTCGGAAGCCTAGGCCAAACGTGAGGTATTTTCGGTTGCCCTTATCTCGCGCCTCATTGAAGTAACCCAACCGGGCAGCAAATGTCTTGTTGTACCAATATTCGGTTCCTATGGACAACATGAACTCGCGAATTTCTTCGCTGAATCCCCCTTCGGCATCACTGAATGATCCGAGCATACCGCTGATGAGTGATTTGTCTTTGCTACCGGGTGCAGGGCTGGGTACCATCAATTTGTTCAGGTCAAGCCCAAAACTCAGCGAATTGAACGCATCAAGTTCCGTTGTAAACACGCCACCCAGTCTAAGGTTGGTTGGAATAAAGTCCTTTACGGTGGCATCGGAGTATGAAATTTTCCCTCCAATATTGGTGATCGATGCTGCAAGTGAATAGGAAGAGTTTGAGGAGACCAATGGCTTGTTGTAGTAGACACCAATATCTACCGCCACGGTATTTCCAGGTCGGGCATCTACTGAGCCAGACACGGCTCCCGTGAGGTTGGAGTGAATGTACCGGAGTGCACCACCGATGCCGAGGTTCTGTGTCAACATCTGGGAGTAGGTGACGTCAAAAGCGAACTCGCGAGGATTGTATCGACCTAATTGATCAGCCGGGTCAGGCCCCTTGTTGAACTGAATTTCGCCCAAATCAAAATACTTCATGGAGGCGGCCACCGTGCGCTCTTTCGAAATCTTGTAAAAGCCCGACAAGTAGAAGACATACATGTCGTTTATAATTTTGCCCAACCATGGGGTGTAGGAGGCCGATACGCCATAACCCTGTTCGATAAAGGCTAGTTTGCCTGCGTTCCAATAGGCAGCATTCGCATCGGGTGAGAGTGCGGCTCCTACTTCGCCCATACCGGCTGCTCGGGCATCCGGTGTGATCGTAAGAAAGGGAACGGCCGTGGTGATGACGTTGTTGAGCGTGTCCTGTCCAATGAGTACTCCCTGATTTTGCGCCCACGAAGCGGAGCAGGTCATCAGCAGAATAATCGTCAACTTCTTCATAATCAGGGAATAAGGGGAGTAAAGATAGCTATTTCAATACAAAAAGCTTGGTGACGGCCTCATTTTTCGAACCATCTGATAAACAACGAACTACAAGGCGGGCGATGTATACTCCGTTGGGAATTTTTGTGCCGTCCGGGGTTTGTCCATCCCACGTGGTGAGTAATACCCTGTAGGCACTTTGGGTAACCGAAAACTGTTGTTCGGCCACGGGCTGCCCCATCAGGTTGTAAATTCTTAGCTGTGCTTCCAGATCTTCGCCCTGTCGGGTATGATTGAATAGGAATGCTGTTTCATCGGTGAATGGATTTGGATAGTTGCCAAACTCACCGATGACAATGGATTCATTTTCCGAGACCGTGAACTCGATCTGTGCTATCGCAACGTTTAAGTAGGTGTCAGCAGCTGAAAGTGAAATAATATGCCGCCCAGCTGAAAGATTTTTCAACGGGAATGAGACACTTCCCGATTCGAACGAGTTCAGATCGGCCTGGTAGTAGTCATTGAGTGTAAATGACTTTTCGCCATCCAGTGTGGCCACCAGATTGTAGCGGGTATCGCGCGATGACAAATTGATGCCACTCTTATCATGGAGGCGTGCAATCAAAATCGTGTTCGGACCAACCAGGTTACCCGGGACAAAGGTGGTGTCGCCAACGAAGAGTTCCAGATCCGGTGCTTTGGTATCAGCGGGCGCACCAGGCTCTGTGCCACCAACCGGCACATCAATTGTAGCTGCGGCTGCTTCACGCCCATCGGTGGCAGAGGCGAAAAGGCTTAGCTTGTTATTCGAAATGGTGACCGGCACCGTGACAGGCAGAATAAATTCGGCTTCAAAAGCACCATTCAGAACGGATGCTTTTCCTTTAAACAGGAGTTGGTCGTATTCGTTGTACGCGAAAGGCGCGTTTTCATCACCCCGCGTTTGGCGATTGGCCAGTACATCAAATAACGTTACCGTGATTTCACCGTTGAAGCTGGGGTCGGGTTGGTTGCCGATGTGGATCTCGCCTGACAACAGCACGCGGGACTTGCCTTTAAGGGTATCGGAGCCACTGGAGGTTTGCAGGGATGTGATGCTGATGCTTTGGCGCGGCAATGCCAAAAACATAGACGGATCGCCTAACAAGGAAAAATTTCGATTGGCTACACCACTTTGACTATTGTTTTTGGTCTCCCGGAAAATGGCACCCAGGTCGCGATAGACGCCACCCGGCTGATTAAACAACGCGTTATAGAAAGCCTGGTTAAGGGTAAAGTTGGTGCTCGCGTTTACCGGACGTGCTGTGGTAACCAGGCCGATCGTGCCACCGTTTTTTTTCAGCAGTGTTTTTTCTCCACTGGAGATTTGCTGCGGGTCATCGTGGCGACCGAACTCGCAAGTGGCTGTAACAAACAAGGGATAATACGGCCGGTTACGCCAGTTTACAATCATGTTTTCGTCCAATGCCCGTTCCTGCATCCAGATTTGCTCTGATCCATGCCCGGTAAAGTTGACGATCAATGCACCTTTTTCGATGCGCTGGTCGAGTGCTTCGTAGGTGGCGGGGCTGGTTTGCCCACTGGGGCGGTCCGTCTGTTCAAAATTATCGACCCAAATTCGGGTAACATCAAACTCGGGCCGGGGTAATTCGAAGTTGTTCCTGGCCAGATCGTTGGATTGGGTATGGTGAATATTAAAGTCACCATCATCGGCCACGAATAAAATCTGTTTATGCCATGGCCCCAGGCGCTTGGGATGGGTGTCGTACTCAATGAGTTTGGTCACGACAATGGTGGCTTCATCAATTGTTTTTGCCGGTATCCGGCCAATCCCTATATCAAGCGTGTGATTCTGGGCAGGGCTTTCACGCCATTCTCCTTCATTCGACTCCAGAAACCCAAGAAAATCATCCGAAGAGTAGGTTTCAAGCGGGCTCAGCGAATTTCGCGACATGTACAACGGCACCAGGTTAGTGTTGTTGGCGATCCGATTCTTATAATCATATGAGCCACGTCCGAGCAACAATACATTTTTGAGTTGCCCGCTACGCAAGTATTGATGGCGAATAAAATCACGGATTGCTACCACATCCTGCTTGCCGCCCGAGAACTCATGGTAGATTCCATTGGTGGTTACGACCCAACTGGAAATGCCTTGTTGATTTCGGTGCGTGGCAAGCCTTTGCGCCTCCGATTGCAAATCGGGTGCAGTAATGATAATGAGACTAACGGGCGGGCCTTCGCGCAGGTTCTGATTGCTGATTTTCTTTTCGAACGTGGCCAGGTCGACAGCCCCTGAATTGAATACCATAAAACTTTTCAGGGAAGTGGTGGCCGCAGAAAACAATCCCTTACCCGATTGGAGCGAAAAGGTTTGGCTTTTAGGGTTGAGACGGTCGGAGATATCCCATACGCGACTCTCAGCCGAAAGCGCTGATATTTCGAAGGTGGTTATGGCGTTGGACAGTGAAGCTTCACTGGAAAAGCGGGTTTGCTTTCCGTAAAGGGCGAGAGCTCGCTTACACGTAAAGATGAAGTAGTCGAGGTAGCCGATTGATCGGAGAGATGCAGCTTTGACAAACTCATAGCGGATTAACTGATTGGTTTGGGCCGATGCTCCTACCGAGGCTGATGAGAACGTAATCGTATCGGCCCGAAGGCTTCCCTTTACTCCATATTGGGTGTTGGGAATGGGCAGAACAGGTTGGTCGGCTACCTGAACATTATTAAAAAATACCTTGAAGTTGGCGTTGGCAAATGATTGGCCCATCACATGCGAGACGAGTTTTAGTGAGCTGCCTCCCACAATTCCCGGTACGTCAAACTGTATCGTGGCATCCAGGCGCGCGTCAAACTGCTCACCAAACCATTGGCGGCCTGATTTTAACTCGTTGTAGCGTTCTGTTTCGTAAAATCCAAAGTCTTCAAATTCGCGTATGATTGGATGAGTGCCCGGCTCTGATGGCTGCTGCGTTACGCGCTTTCCCGCTTGGGAGCGAACGCTTAGGTAGTAAAAGTTTTTATCGTCATACAAATTGTTTTCATAGAAAAAGAGCGACTTGCTTGTTCGGTACTCAAAGCGGTCGGGGCCATTAGCGTAAAACAGAATGAAGTCGTTTCGGTCAAATCGCCCGTCCCCTTCCCCGACAACTTCAATGGCCAGCTCTTGAAGATCGGCCAGGCGAGGTGAACTGTTGGGCTGGGGCAACATGCCATGTGAACCCGTAAACAACTGAAGGTTTCGCGGATCAATTTGGTCCGGATTGAGGCCCGCCTGGCGAAGCAGATTGTAGTCAATCTTGTAAATACCATCCGACTTAACGGAGAATTGAAACCAATTGCCGGTTTGTAAAACGGAAGGTTGGGCCGGGGCCACTACGGCCATGGCTGCACATACTGCGCCACTAAAAATCCAACGCCAAATCACGTGTTAACTTTCTTTACCCAGCCAACCGCTCACCACGGACATACAAATATACAGGACAATGGTGACGGGCAGGGCTATAACGCCCCCAAAGGCAATTAAGCATACGGCTAGCAGCAAAAAGGTAAACTTTATTTCGTTGCCCTTCCACGCGAATGTTTTGAACTTTAAGGCAAACAGTCGAATGGGAGAAACCAGCAACCAGGAAGATATTGCTGCGATGCCGACCCACACCAAGCCGGCTGCTCCGCGAAGGTTAACCAGCGGCTCAATTGCGGGCAGTGCGGTAAGCAGCAGCGCGTTGGCTGGCGTTGGCAACCCTATAAAACCCTCGGCCTGCCGGGTATCAACGTTAAATTTTGCCAAACGAAAGGCCGAGGCCACCGGTACGATGATTGCTGAATACGCAAAAACATCAAGACCGGCCTGCTGCATAGCGTAGTAGAGCGTGAGCCCCGGGAGCACTCCAAAACTGACGACATCCGCCAGCGAGTCGAGCTCCTTGCCGATGGGGGATGATACGTGCAGCGCGCGTGCGCTGAATCCATCAAAAAAATCGAACACGCAAGCCAACCATACGCAGTAGGCAGGTAGCAAAAGTGCCCACTCAGCCGCGTGTAGAATACCATAAACACCGCACACCAAATTTCCGGCCGTCAAGGCATTAGGCAGATGACGAAACACTTTCATTCAGCAGCGCAGAAGGGGTTGTACAATTTTTCTTCGCCAATTGTGGTGGCTGGTCCGTGTCCGGGGTAAACCTGTGTGGCGTCAGGAAGTACATAAAGCTTTTTACGGATGCTCTCCATTAGGATATCATAATCGCCACCGGGCAGATCAGTTCGGCCGATGCTTCGGTTGAATAGCACATCCCCGGCCAACAGGATTCCGGTTGTTCGATTGTAAAACGCAACATGGCCAGGAGAGTGGCCGGGCACAAAAAGGACTTCGAGTGCTGTGTTCCCGAATCGGATAGGTTCGTTCTCCTTTATTTCATAGTCAGCTGTGCTTGGCTCGAACGCAGGAATTCCATAAACCCCGGCAAATACTTCGGCCGATTTCAGAACAGGTGCTTCCAGCCGATGCAGCCACAAAGCAACCCCGAATTTCTTTTTAATAAATGCGTTCCCCAACACATGATCGATGTGGGCGTGGGTATTGAGCAATAATTTCACATCGAGCTTTTTTTCGGCAATGAAATCGGTCAACTCAGCCCTTTCCTCCGGAGTGTAACATCCCGGGTCGACCACGGCCGCCTCGCGCGTTTCATCCCAAATCACATACGTGTTTTCGGCAAACGGATTAAACGTAAATGACCAAACCTCCATCGACCGCAAACATAGTGCTTAATTGACCTATTTTTATGCGGTGAAGGAGTACGATTACATGGTGGTGGGGCAGGGGCTTGCCGGCAGCTCATTGGCGCTTCATTTGGCCTGGGCCGGGCGGTCCGTATTGGTGGTTGATCAACCGGCCCGGAACCAAAGTTCATCTGTAGCCGCGGGTCTGTTCAACCCGGTGACCGGCAAGTTATTGTCCAAGACATGGCGGGCGGATGAGTTGTTCCCGTATACTTTTGCGTTTTATCAGCGAGCTGAACTAACCGTTGGCGCTAAGTTTTTTCACCCTCAGCCGATCTATCGTCCTTTCTTGTCGATTGAAGAACAAAATCAGTGGATGACAGCCGGGCCCGAGTGGCAGCCCTATCTGGAGCGCGTCTCACCGACAAGCACATTTGGTGGGCAGGTTTACGATCCCCACGGAGGAATGATTTTGAAATCCTGTGGGTATGTGGATGTCAATCGATTTGTACGGGGTACACGCGAGTGGTTCGGGGCGCGCGAAAGCTTCGTTGAGGATCTTGTCGATGATGTGCAGCCAATGGATGAAGGTGTACAGTGGAAGAACATTCGCGCGAAGCGGGTAATTTTTTGCACCGGTTGTGCGTTACCACCTGTGTTGTCTTTTTTACCGGTACGACCTCTGAAGGGCGAAACCTTAACGGTTAAATTTTCCGAACGGCCGAACCTGATCTACAACCGCGCTGTTTATGCCGTACCGGCCGATCCGTTGTATAAGATCGGGGCTACGTATCAGCCCACCAAATGGGTGCCTGGCATAACGGCTGAGGGCCGCCACGAATTGGAGGAAAAATTGAAGAGTTTCATTAAGATTCCGTTTGACGTAATTGACCAGCAGTGGGGGTTACGCCCGGCCACGCCCGACAGGCGTCCTTTGCTGGGTGCCCACCCGCGGCATGCACGTCTATTGATTTTCAACGGCTTGGGCACCAAGGGTGTGTCACTGGCTCCTTATTTTGGGCGACAGATGGCTCTTTTCCTCGAAGGCTCGGGCCAAATCGAGGATTCGGTCAATATCAATCGGTTCAAAGCGTTATATTCGAAGTTCGAGTGAGGGCACGTATGCATTTGAGGGTAATTTTTTTGCTGTCCGGTCTGTTGATCAGTGGGGTGGCTCAGGCCCAAATAGCCCGCGAGACGTTTGGTAAAAACAGGATTCAGTACAAGGATTTTGACTGGAACTTTATCAGTTCCGAGAATTTCGATGTCTATTATTATGGTGATCGATACCGCGTGGCCAGCGAAACGGTTCAGTATTTAGAGTCGGAGTTTGACCGGATCACAGATCTGATCGGCTATCCTCCGTATCTCAAAACCAAGGTCTTTTTGTATAACTCCGTCACGGACCTGCTGCAGAGCAACATGGGGCTTACCTATAACCGATTTACGGCCAATGGCGAAACCAACTTCATTAAGCCCTATGTAGAGGTAGCGCATCCGGGTACACTTACCGATTTCAAACAGGAGCTTTTGCTGAAGGTATCAGACCTGATGGTGAATGAGATGATGTTTGGCGGCAGTCTCAAGGACATGTTCCAAAACTCGGTATTGTTGAATCTTCCCGAATGGTTTATCGATGGTGCCTCGCACTACATCGCTTATGGCTGGAATATTGAGATGGATGACTATGTGCGGCAGGTGATGAAGAAGAAGTCGGCCAACCGGGCGTTAAAGTCCACCGGGAACGAAGCCGCCTTGGGGAGCCAATCAATTTGGAATTATATCGTGGAAAAGTATGATAATAGCA
>ERZ1066132.502-NODE-502-length-10864-cov-10.253770_pt1 | contig 10864 bp, 5 predicted proteins | sample MGYA00382779_ERZ1066132 | MGnify/ENA primary metagenome ERZ1066132 (study PRJEB33369, sample SAMEA5778362) | biofilm metagenome | biome: Industrial cooling water; feature: Water cooling tower basin; material: Biofilm | place: United Arab Emirates | collected...
AACCAGACTCGAGAGACGACAGACGATAGATTTATAGAGTCGTAGTTGCTATTATCGTGCCAATATGAGGACAACTCTCATTGCAAGAAGGTATGACTACTGTTATAGAACTTCTAAACTATTTTCATGATTACATGATGTCTATTTTGTTATTAATTATGGTTTTTGTTACTTATTTATTTTTAGTAGTTATTTCTAACTCCCGTATTGATAAGGTTACTATGGAATCTCACTTTCTCGAGACTGTTTGAACAGTTGTTCCTATGTTTATTCTTTTATTCATGGCGTTTCCTTCTTTATATCTTTTATATTTAATGGAAGATGTTTCTAACCCTTCTTTAACAGTTAAAGTTGTAGGTCACCAGTGGTACTGAGAGTATCAATATTCTAATAGTTGATTAAACCATTCTTTCGACTCTTATATGGTTCATGAAAAGTCTAATTCGCCACTTTTTTACTCTTTAGACGTTGATAACCGTCTAGTCTTACCAACTCTTTCTAACATTTTATTTTTAATCACATCAGCAGATGTCATTCATTCATGAACTGTGCCTTCTCTGGGTATCAAGACTGACGCTATTCCAGGCCGTTTGAATTACCTTTCAACAAATGTCCCTTTTTCTGGTGTTTTTTATGGTCAATGTAGGGAAATCTGTGGATCAAACCACAGCTTTATGCCAATCGTCGTAGAATTTATTCCAGCTCAACACTTTGTTAACTATTTATCTAATGTAGCTGCTTCTCTTTAGTTCTAGCCTGTTATAACTGAGTAGTTTATATAAAATTTATGATTTGCATTCATACGATAGATAAAAATCTCTTAGTTAATGATTTACTGTTTTTATGTTTTTGTTGTTGCTTCTATTCTAGTAGTTGCCTTAAAACTAGTCTCCCTTCTTCTAGCTGAGCGAGTTATTCTAAATCGTGAAGAGCTTTCTCCTTATGAGTGTGGCTTTGAGCATCATAATGTTTCTCGTATCCCTATTTCCTTGCGTTACTTTTTTTTAACACTTCTTTTTTTGTTATTCGATCTAGAGGTGATTTTTCTTTTATTTGTTCCTTTCCTTGTATTTTCTTCACAGTTCTTTATCAGTTTTATTTTAGTGTTTTGTTTTGTTGTTTTTCTTTACTTAAGTCTCATCTACGAGTGAAACGATGGTACTTTAGAGTGAGTAATTTTGTAGAAATTTATTAAAGATTAGTCTTTATAGTTCATACCTTCTACTATTTTGGATAATTTGGCAGACAATATGCATATGACTTAGGATCATACTATACCTTTTAGGTAATTATCTTGTGATAATTTGGCAGACAATATGCATATGACTTAAGATCATACTATGCCTTTTAGGTAATTATCTTTTCTGTAAGAATGGTGAAATCATCACGTCCGTTTTACATACTGAAGTTAACTTATGGTTTTCTTACTTATGCGGTAGTATACTTGTGTACTTTTGACTTTGGATCAAAAAGAGTGGTTTTCCACCCGTATAACTTATCCCCCTAGAGTAGTAAGATAATTTTAATCTCCTCGACTTTTAATCGAGTTATGCCCTCGAAGGCCTACCCTAGAAAACTCAGATACATAGGTTCTATGCTAGACTATGGTAATGTAAATATGTAGTTTTTGTTAATACTTACTTTGTACTTTTAAATACTTTCTAATTTAGAGATTTATTAATCTTTCTCAATATGATATAGTTTTCCATTACGGGCTGCCAAACAGAGTGCCAGCAGGCGTGGTTAGACTGAAGGCCCTATTTAGCTCAATTATTTATTACTGTAAAAGGTTATGCGTAGTTTCACCGGTAGAATGGGAGTAACTTCGTACTACTTTAATCTTTATTAGCTAGGGCCAAAGACGGGGATTAGATACCCCCTTATGACTAGTGAAATGTTTTAAAGATAACTGATTTTAAAATTCAACGTATTTGGCGGTAAAGGGAGACCTTAGGGAAGCCTAGACATTAATTGGATGATCCACCATTCTTAATACCTTACATGTTTGTTACTTGTATGTCTGTTGAGATCTTGGCTAAACCTGAGCGTCTAAAAGTTTTTATAAACTTAATTCAGGTCGATATAAGGATTGTTGTAAGGGTGTCAGGGCTGCATAAAAGTTTTCATAGTTCGACGTGTTGTCAAATAAGTAGAACTTGATAGTAAAGTTTTCATTACTAGCTTGAATCCTTTCTCTTTAAGTACAAATCGCCCGTCACCCCTGTTATCAACAAGACTGGGTAAGTCGAAACAAAGTAGGTCGGCTGGAAGGGTGACCTGTGAGACTAATTTATAATCACTAAGGACATAGTATAATAAATATCTCTGCTTTGGGAGCAGAAGCTGCCCCTCAAGGCTGTTCTTATAGCTTATTAAGTTCGATAGCTTACATTAGAGCAATAGTCTGAAGAGCTATGGGCGTTTTTATAAACTCGAACTAAGACATCGGATTAGTCCATTTCTGTCTTGAAAACAGAACTTGAAGGTGCAATCCCTTCCTGTCTTCGTTAAATTAGTATATTTAGTACTTAACGTTGTGATCGTTATAGTAGGTTACTTTCCTATTTAACTTTGTTTAAGTTAATTTTTACGATTATTTTACTTTATTTAGTCTCAAGTTTAGTGTTTTATTTATATTACTCTGGGTTTGGTCGTGTTAATTCTTTAAAGCTGAGAGTTGTTGATACTATAATAGGTGTTCTCTCATCAAAGGTATCTAAGCTATTTCTAGTTTTTTCTTTTATAGTTATTGCGTACTCAAATGTTTTAGGTAACATTCCCATAACTTATACCCCCACTCAGTATTATTCCGTAGTAATAACTTTAAGTTTATGTTTCTGAACTCCTATTGTAATCTGTGCTACTATCACAGACTTCAAAGGTTTCTTTGCTCATATATTTCCTAAGGGAGCCCCTATTTGAATAATGGTTTTATTGCCTATCGTCGAATTCGTGTCAATTATGCTGCGCCCACTAATTTTAGTTGTACGTTTATGTACAAATCTCGCTGCAGGGCACATTCTTCTATTTATTTTTTCTTATTTTGCCAGTCTTTTATCTGTGGCTTCTCCATTTTTAGGTCTTTTACTTGGTGTTCTTTATATTATAGAGTTTTTTATTTCTATTTTACAAGCTTATATTTTTATTAATCTTTTAACTTTATACATTGAAGATACCTTAGAAGGTGTTAAAGTTAAGTCATCTAAGTACCTTTGTAGTATAAATTAGTATTTTAGTTTGTCAAGCTAAAGATCCCCCTTTCGGGGCTTAGGTGACGTGTATTTTTTATTCTTTTATTTTTTGTAAAAAATAAATTTATATTTATTGTTATGTTTAGTTAATAAAATTAAACTCCATTTTCTTTTTTAAATTTAGATTTTGTCATTAAAGTATTTTAAAACTCTTTTTGGTTACCTTTGGTATCATGAACTCACAAGAAATTCTTTTTATTCAAATTTTCCCGAAACTAAAAGATCTACTTCTTAATATTTACTACTGTAGCATTAGTAGTCTTCATAAGTAGTAGTTACTAAAACTTAGTCGATTTTAGTTATACCTGGTTAGTCTTTTAGTAATATAAAATAAGCGGCCCTCCAACCTTAAAGATTTCCTATTTTTTAGCTAACTTATTTAACTTTTTCTCTAGTTTATTAAACACTCAAAGGTTATGTTAGCTATATTTTTACTTTAATCTTCTCCTGGTTTCGTTTCCGTATACTTTATGAGGTTAAGCTTCATAAATTTTAGTTAAAAAGTCTTCTTTTTTCCTTTAATAGATTTAAGAGTAGTCTTCACGTTGTGTCATTATAGCTATACCTGTTTATATCTCTATCTATTTTTTTTACTATCATTTAAGGCTATTAATGTTTAATCTATTACATTATTTATAATGTGAGTATTACTAATATATTTTATATTCTATTATTAATTATAATCTATTTAATCAGAACTCGGCTTATCTCCTGCAACTGTTTATTAAAAACATAGCTTTATGTTTTATATAAAGTGTCTTCTGCCCACTGATCCGGTTAAATGGCCGCAGTACCCTGACTGTGCAAAGGTAGCGAAATTCCTATTTTCCTTGATAAGGGATATGTTCAAAGAATGATATGTGGGATATCTATTGATTTTATAGACCTATTAAATTGAATTGTTAGTGAAAATTCTGACTTCTTCCTAAAAGACGAGAAGACCCCATAAAACTTAATTTTTATTCATCTTTTAAATGAAGTCAAATTTAAATGGGAGCTTTTGAGTAATTAAATAACTCGTTTGTACGACCTAATGCTTTATTATCTGTGAAGCTACTTTGGGGATAACAGGGTGATACAACTGGGGAGCACTTATCGATAGTTGTACTTACTACCTCGATGTTGGATTATCTTTTCATATGTGTTGCATCAGCACATATTGTTAGTCTGTTCGCCTATTAAAAAGTTACATGATCTGAGTTTAAACCGTCGTAAGACAGGTTGGATTTTATCTTTAGTTATTTTTTAACATTTTAGTACGAAAGGAATTAATGTTTATAATTATTATTGGGTTTTAGTTTTCTACTCCCCATCCTCATCCCCCCCCCCCCCGTCGACTGCTTAGTATAACTAATACCTAAGACTGTAAATCTTATGATGGGTTTTATAGCTCAGCCGTCAGTTATGTAGAGTAAACTAAATTTAAGTTTTGAGGTTCATACCCTTAATATGGTTGTTAATAGCCCTCTACTATATCTTCTCTCTGTCTCCCACCCTTTCACCTTTTATTTTATAACATGAGAAGTTTTCTCACACTCTTATAAAACCATCCTCATCCCCCCCTCCCGGATAATAATCTTGTCTTAGCTTTTTACAGAAGCTTCTTATGAGAAGCCCCTTTCTCTCAATTTGCAAAAGTTTTTAGAACCGGGCTTCCCAATTCCCCTCCCCTTAAAAGGATTTTGATCTTCTCAAAGACTATCTATTCTTAGATATTTAAGCTTATTGCTAAAATCCTTCCTTCCCCCCCGTCGCGGATAGGCTCACGATCTCACTCTAGAGAGAGTATATTTATGGTTATTATACTTTTTTTATAATGCGAGCGAAGGTCTCACAAGTTGTCAATCTCTACTGAGTCCTTATTGTAGTTTTTTATTTCTTTCCCCGCACAGCTCAATGTGTACTGATTTAATTAAACTAGGTCTTTAGGGCTTGCTCAGTAATCAGGTTACAACCTGCCTCTGTGTTTCTTTTTCTTTAGCGTTATCCTCTATAGGACAGCTACCAAAATGTTGATCGTGCAATAGGTTCTCGTGTGCTATTATGTTTTCAAACAAACCCACACCCGTTTCACTATTCGACACTTATTATTGTCGAGGCGTTTTTTTTTAAATAACGCTTGGTTCCACTTCCGTGTCCAACAATAAGACGCTCCCAGGTGTGGTACCCGGATGCGCAAAGTTTTTAGTTGAGTTTTTACCTATAAAAAATCCTCAAAGGTCTCTTATGATAAGTAATTCCGACCTGTTTAATTTACGCTACGTCAATGCAAGGTTTAACCACTTGTAGGGAGTAGTATGTTAAACTTTAAATGGAATGTTATCTGGTTTATAGGAGGAGCGTCTTGTTGACCCATTTTAAAAAATAAGGGCTTCCGTATTATTAATATATAAGTGTCTTCTGCTACACTGATTATCCAAAAATTCCCAGTTTTATTATAATCTAGTTTCAACCTAAGCTATCATACATAGATTTAAATTATCAGTTTCTTTAAACTCAACATTTCAAGGAAGATGGAAAAACCACCACTTGTGATTTACTTCTCCTCAAGAAGTCCCTTGTGACTGGGTACTTAGTCCCTACACTTGTTAGTTTTAATATCCTGTATATTTATTTGTTGTTTGCTCAGATTACTTTTAATCCTGGTTCAGTCTTTGTGATTTCTTTGTGAAAATTTCTAGTTCTAGGTATCTCTCATCGATAGTTTTATTAACTTTACCAACGTGATACTCCCTCTTTCATGTCCTAATGAAAGAGAGGCCTACGTGGAATATCCACCCCCGATAGGCTTCGGATCAAGAATGGCAGTGGCACTTAATTAGGATTTATTACTTTGATACAATGGTAGCACAGATTTAAATCTTTGCGCTCTTATCATAAATTAATAATCATTAGGTAACTATCAGGCAATCACTTTGTGTAAAATCCTAAACGTTATACTCATTTTAATAAGTTTTATTGCTACTGTTTATATTTTAATATTATTCTTAGCTCTGCATGCAGTTTGAGACTATCAATCTTTATACATGTCTGTTTATCATAACCCTTTAGAGAGACTTCGCCACCCTTTGCCGTGATGGTTTTAGGTATCTAGAGGAAGTGTGGTTAACAGTCATTTATACTTTTTGTTAGCGAGCTCCGTCAGTTCCTTTGTGGCCCACACCCCAATGCTCAATCTCGTCCATGTTACACCTACCAAGAGCCGTATGAGTTTTATTATTTATAATCTTAATTATTTGTATTTTTTATTCGTTAGTTAAAAGCTAATAGTTCCATTTAGGAGTTGAAGAGTTAAAGCAGCTAAGCAACCCCTCCCTTAATCTTTGTACTCAGTTACCCCTGAGTAGAAAGGACATCTCAGACTTTTTAAGTGTCTTTATTCTAATAGACAGTAGTTCACAGTGGATGCTGAATGCAAGGTTTTCTTTGCAGAATCAAGGTATAGCTTCGGCTACCACACATGAGGATGTGTGGTAGATTAGATATATTAAGTTATACTGTCCCCTATTCGAGCTCTATTAGTTTGGCTTATGTGGTCTTACCATCTGTCACTACCCATCGACCATGGGCACATGGGTGATTATTGCTCTTTACTTTAAAGCTCTTGCTTTTTATATTCTTGTTATAAGACCGTTGTTTCTTATTCATTTGTATACTTATGCAAGGCACAAGCTTTAATGTCTAGACCTATAGTGATGTCAGTCCTTAGATTAACAGCGGGCCGAAGCTCTTCTCACTTAAGATTAAGACTTTAACCCTCATACTAAATGCTAGACGAATTTTCTTTACATTTAATTCTAGTAAATGTTTAACTTTTATTATGTCTATACCGACACAAAGTGGATAGCATTTTAATCCATATATTAATACATTTTATAAGTACTTGTTCCACGTGTTGGGGTTACGTCTACCCCATGGAGACTACGGTTTCTTCTGCTTGATTGCGGATTGTGGTTTATAAAAACATACGTCACTAACGTGATAGGCTTTAACTTTAACAGTTAATCAGGAAGTGTTTCTCGAGCTAAATGTCCTTTAGCTTTGGATATGCCTGCGTAACCAGGCTGAGAATGTCAAATTAACTAGGCGGAACACCTAGTGAAATGCTTCGCTTCTATCAGTTAAGTACTTATACTATTTATTTTTATTATGTTTTATTTTGTTATCACTGTACGAGCTCCCCAGGTTTAAATGAAAAGGCTTAGTCGCCTATTTCGGGGACTCAGTGGAGACAGAATCAAATTGCACGTTACCAATTTTATTTTATTTATTATAAGCTCTGCCGTCTAGGTCTTAGTAATACTTCCTACGCAAGAATCCGCGATTAACTATCAGATTTTTGGGAACACTTTTACGGCTTTTTCTTTTTCTCCGAAACGGGAAATAAGTAAAAGGTAAGGTTTTCGATAGTTATAAAGGATTTGATGTCTAACATCTCACATTCGTGTGAGAGCGGACCCTGGGATACAGGGTACCCCGCTCCCCCTCTCCTGGACGCCATTTAGGGTACGGGCTAGTTATATTTTATTACTTATAATTTATTAAGCTAATTTAATTATAAATTCCTTAGCTTTTTATTTTATGTTTAATATTATATTTACTTCTCACTCTCGGTGTTCCTGCTTGCCCATCTTGCTCACAAGACGTTTCTTGTGGGTTTCTAAAGGTGTGCGGTGTAAAGGAGTAGTAGATGCCTATCTAGGTTAGATTACCTAGAAAACGCATTTTTCTAGACGGGGGGGTGGTTAGACATTTAGTCCTATTATAATTCCTTTCCTTTTATTTATTTTCCTTTCGGAGGTTTTCTTTTATGTAATAAAAAGAAAAACATCCTTTCGTTCCAGGAGGGGACGGAAAAGGGGTGTGGGTTTGTTTATCTCATGTGATGTGATAGAACTAATAATAATGAGGTTTTTTTCTTCTTTGTAATACGTAGAATCGTCCTAAGCCCTCGCTGAACGATTACGGAGTAGAATCTTACAAAGATATAAATCTTCCTTAGCCTCTCGTTCCTCCTTTTTCTCTTTTCATTACGCGTCTAACGACTCACGTTTCTACTTCCTTACGTTATAGTCTGTCTAGTGAGCTGGTGTCCAACTGTACGGGCCGTAGTCTCAAAACGGAGAAAGCCCGTATCTGTGAACCAGACTCGAGAGACGACAGACGATAGATTTATAGAGTCGTAGTTGCTATTATTGCAGCTGTGTCAGATAAAATGAATTATGTTGATGTCATAAAATACACCTTTCGAGGTCAGCTGTGGTGGTATACTTCCTTTTAACCTTTCTTCTGTTTCTCCTATTCGCATTCGTTAACACTCTTTTCTATTCTATAGGTTTGTTAGCCATCTCTATTTGTTTACTCTTCATTATATCGTTATCCCATCAAATTAGAACCTTGACTGTTTTAATGCTTTTAATCGTTTATGTGGGGGCCATAATAGTATTAATTGGTTATGTGTGCGCAATTTCTCCTAATTTAATTGTCACCCAATCTTTATCAGTTTATTTGGGGGTGGTTTTATCTATTTTGTCTATTCTTTTTGGAGATAAGCTCTGAGTCCTTCCCTCGCTGTTTTCTTATGCTCCCCTCTCTTCATTTTTTTATTCCTCTTACGGGCTGGTCTTATTTGTATTAATCGCTTTAATGCTGTTCGTTACTCTTCTTATAGTGACTTCTCAATATCTGTCCCCAAAGGGACCATTCCGTGCGTTGGCGCTTTAATTTAAATTGACCCTCCTTTTTTGTTTATTTGTTTTTCTTTTCTTATTTCACAGAACTAGGCTTCTTCTCAGCTTACTAGTATTAGAGATGTTAAGATTTTTAGTTCTTTACCTTTTTGTATTTTCTTATAGTGTAATTATTGTAAGCGATATTTTAGTACTTTTATTCTTTTCTGTTTTTGTAATGGAAGGGGTTATTGCCTTATCTGGGCTTATCACTCTTGTCACCCACACAGGTTCTGACTACGTCAGGTCATCTTCTATTCTTAAGTGTTAGGATTTCTCTTTTTGGGAACGTTAGTTAGTTATTTCAAATCTTTTTTCTTTTTCCCTATCTTTTTACTTTTCGTTTCTTTTTACTATTTATCGTCTATCAGTTCCTTTTTTGTTTCTAATCTAATATTAGGTTTTTTTACTGATGAATATTCTTTATTTCTTATAGTCATAACTATCTTTTTACTTTATATTTCTTATCTTTTTACTTTATATCTAGGCGTTGACTCCTCTGTTAATCTGACATTCTCTTTTATACTACTTTGCTGTTTTTATGTTTTTTGCACTGATAATATGTTTTATTTGTACTTATTTTATGAAGCCTCATTAGTTCCAATTCTTTACATTATTATTAAGTGGGGCTCTTATGCTGATCGAGCTTTAAGAAGTTTAATACTACTCCTTTACACCGCAGTATTTACTTTTCCATTCCTATATTTCTTATTTACAGCAATTTCCTCTTCTGGCACATCTCTTTTTCCCTTGTCATACCTATACTCTTCGTCTCTTTCTAGAGGCTTTTTTACTTTTATTATTTTTCTTACATTTGCAGTTAAGCTGCCCATCTATGGTCTTCATTTTTGGCTTCCTATGGCTCACGTTGAGGCCCCCACATTTGGCTCTATAATTTTAGCGGGGGTGTTATTGAAGTTGGGTGGTATTGGTTTAATCCGCTTCTCCCAATTCTTAAGTCTTCCTATTTTACTATCTTTCACTTTGTCCTACTTTATGGTAGGTCTTGTTTTTGCTACAACTGTGTGCTGTTTTCAAGCAGACTTTAAGCGACTAGTCGCTTACTCTTCAGTAAGGCATATAATAACAATCCCATTTATGCTTCTTTCTTTTTCAACATTTTCTTTCAAATCAATTATCTTAGTTATACTATTTCACGGGCTTTCTTCACCTTTGCTTTTTATGCTTGTAGGTGTCACTTATTCTATTTTTTCTTCACGTCAATTACTCTTCATGCGTGGATTAGGACTTTTATCTCCGCTTTTATCCCTTATTCTTATTCTAGCATTTTTTTTTACTCTTTCTGCGCCCCCTTTTCCGTCCTTTTTCGGGGAGGTTTTTTTTATGGTTTCTAGGTGATCATTGACCCCAATGATAGTGGTCGTTCTTCTTGTCTTTGCCTTCTTGTCTTTAGTGTATAATTTAAACTGATTGTCTAGGATAGTTTTTTTTAAGCCCACGTTTGCTAGTCAGTCTTACATTTTTAACTATTTGTCGTTTCTCTGTATGCTTACTTCTATTATTTTAGGCTTTTTATTTATGCTTCTTCTGACTTTCTTCTAAAAGTTATTGCTGCTTTAGTTTTTAGCTTCTTAGCTAAGTTAGTGTGCAGTAGTGTTAGTCTACTATAATCATTTAAGTTGGTTTATTTTTTTATTTACTGCGTTTTTATTCTCCTCAATTTTTACCTTCTATGTTTTATTTTCTTCTAGACATTTTTTCTTGTCCATCTCCCTCTTTATTTTTGATTCTTTTCCGCTAAAAGTAAGGTTTTTCCTTGATTGAATGTCTATGTCGTTTATGACCACAGTTCTTTTAATTAGAACTGTAGTCATGGTTTATTCTTATAATTATATAGCCCCTTACAGTAAATCAGTATACTTC
>ERZ1066132.505-NODE-505-length-10853-cov-6.209020_pt1 | contig 10853 bp, 9 predicted proteins | sample MGYA00382779_ERZ1066132 | MGnify/ENA primary metagenome ERZ1066132 (study PRJEB33369, sample SAMEA5778362) | biofilm metagenome | biome: Industrial cooling water; feature: Water cooling tower basin; material: Biofilm | place: United Arab Emirates | collected...
GAGCTGAACGGCCACCTGGCGAAGTTGGAGAGCGTGATCGCGAGCCGTACTGCGCTGAACACGTGGTTGAGCGGAAAGGGGTTGAAGGAGATAACCGATTCGAAAAAATGAGTACGCGAAGAAAGCTTCTCAAATCAATTGCCCTGGCCCCGCTGGCCCTGGGTGGTGTAAGCGCACTGGCCGGCACCACCACGGCTATGCCGGCTGCTGATGACCCCGACTATTGGCGCAAGATCCGCGACCAGTTTTTGTTGGCGAAAGACCGCGTGTTCTTCAACCCCGGCACGGTGGGTGCCATGCCGCGCGTGGTAGTGGAGAAGGTGAACGAACACATGATCAAACTGGCCACCGAGGTGGCCGACTGGGAATACCGGGGCGACAAAGGTTGGATTTCGGGCTACTACCATATGCCGGAGATTCGCGAAAAAATTGCACGCCTCATCCATGCCGATGTGCCAAGCCTTGCGCTTACCGACAATGTAACATCGGCCATGAGCTACATTGCCGAGGGGCTTACGTTGAAGCCGGGCGATGAGGTGATCACCAGCAACCAGGAGCACGGTGGCGGCCGAAGTTCCTGGATTGTTCGCGAAAAGCGCGAAGGCATCCGCTACCGCGAATTTGAGTTGGGCAAACCCATCCGCGATCCAAAGCAAGTGATCGACACCATTGTGAAATCCTTTCGCCCGGAAACCCGCGTGCTGGTGTTGTCGCACATGATTACCGGCAGCGGGGCACTGTTACCGGTAAAAGAGATTTGTGCCGAAGCGCGCCAGCGCGGCATCCTGACCGTACTGGATGGCGCCCAGATCATCGGGCAGGTGGCGTTGGATGTTCAGGACATTGGTTGCGATGCATATGTAGGCTGCTTCCACAAGTGGATCGGTGCCCCGCCCGGCACCGGGTTCATGTGGGTGCGGCCGGAGATTTTGAAAAACCTCTGGACTTCGGTTTCGAGCTACCAATGGAACAACCACGAAGACGAGGGCTTCCGCTTCACGCAGCGGGGCACCGGTAACTACTCGGTTCTGCTCGGGCTCGAGGCCGCCCTCGATTTTCATTTTGACATCGGGCCGCAGCGAGTGTACGGCCGCATCAAGTTTCTGGGCAACTACCTGCGCGAGGGGTTGAGGAAGATGCCGAAGGTAAAAATCTTTTCACCAGCCACTGAAGGGATGTGCGCGGGTATTACGGTTTACAATGTGCAAGGCGTAACCGGTGCGCAGCTGCAAGATGCCTTCTGGAACGAGGCCCGCATGCGCCCGCGGTCGCAAGGTGACGAATTTGGCGTGCGGCACTGCACGCATATTTTTAATAGTGAGCAGGAGTTGGATACCGCCCTTCGAATTGTGCGCAAGGTGGCGGGCTAAGCTTCGCTCAGAAATAATTCACGGGTATACCCGCACGTAGTCAATCTCCAGGCGCTGGGGCCAGATCGAGTCGTCAATCCCCTCGCGGCCGCCCCAGTTTCCACCTACGGCAATATTGAGGATGAGAAAAAAGCGCTGATCGAAAGGCCACCCGGTGAAGTCATCGCTGGGTTCGCGCGTTACGGTGTGATAAAGTTTGTCGTCAACCAGGAACTCAATTTTATTCTCCCGCCAGTCGATGGCATACACGTGGAAGGTATCCTGCGCATCGGCTACCGAGGTCTTGCCTTCCTTCTGAGTTTGTTTGATGTGGTTGTATTTCTCCGTGTGAATCGTTCCGTGAATTGCTCCGGGGTCGTATCCCACGTGTTCCATAATGTCGATCTCACCGCTGGCCGGCCAGCCTCCGTATGTCCAGTCGGTACTCAGCATCCAGATAGCCGGCCAAGAGCCCCGACCGCGAGGCAGTTTGGCCCGGACTTCTATTCGGCCGTAGCGCCAGTCGCCTTTGTGCCGGGTTAACAGCCGCGCGGAGGTATAGGCTTTGCCAGCTACTGAATCCCGATGCGCTTCGATGATAAGGCGGCCGTTTTCGACTCGCGCATTGCGCTCTTGGCGGGTGTAGTACTGCGCTTCATTGTTACCCCAGCCGCACACGTTGGGGCAGCCATCACCTACATCGTAACTCCATTTCGTGGAATCGGGTGAGCCGGTGTAGTCAAACTCGTCCTGCCAAATGGGTTTTGGCTGGCACGAAGCGAGCACGCACACCAGGGCGAGGATTGTGATCAGGTTCTTCATCAGAAACGAATTCCTTTCGCCATTAGCCCCGCGAGCAACGGAATAATAAACAGCAACAGAATTTCCAGCCGCAGCATCCAGAAGATAACGGGCGGCACGTTGACTGTTTCACTTGGGTCGCCTTTGCGGTGCTTCAAAAAGAAAACAGTAGGGTAGATGGAGAGCAGGCCGATCGCGACAAACAAGGTGAGTTTGATATGGAACACCGGGTTTGTTGAATAGAACTCAGCCGGTTTTCCGTAGCTGGCCAGCCACAAGGTGAGGCCAACGGATGCCAACGCGATGGCGGATAGTCCATAGACCGCATCGATTCGGGCGAGGCGCGCAATCTCCTGGCGGGTAAGAACAGGTTTCAGCAGCAAGTGCTCGGCTACGAGTGTACCCACGATGGAAAAAATGCTAATGAAGTGGAGATAACGAAGAAGCAGTTCGGTGGTCATACACTACGGTAAAAAGAGACTTCAATATTGATCTATGAATGCCGGGCTTCGCCCGAGCATCCTCGTCACGTCCCGATCGAGTCGGGATTATCGGGACGGGACCCGCACCTACCACCTTCAACACATTCAACTTGAGCGGGAAACGAGCCTCGAATGCCGGGCTTTGCCCGAGCATCCTCGTCCCGATATAATCGGGACGGGACTCGCGAATCCATATTCACTGCGTTTAGTGAATCACACCCGAGCGGGAAACGAGCCTCGAACTCGCGACCTGCAGCTTGGGAAGCTGCCGCTCTACCAACTGAGCTACTCCCGCCTATCAAACACATTACAATAATAAAATAAAAAAGAGAAGCTGCCGCTCTACCTCCCGATTAAATCGGGATGAGCTACTCCCGCATTTATCCTCCGAAGCTTTAGCGAAGGATTGACCGGTCACAATATTAAATAAAAATTTGAACTGATAAACCAAATGCCCGGTTCTATCGACAGCGCTATTCGGTAAGCAGGTTCTTCAGTGCCCGGTGGATGGTGGCGAAGTCAAAACCCGTCAAAACGTTATCCATCATGGCCTGAATCTCCGGCAAGCAGAGGTTGCCCATGCTTCCTTCGTGCGTATGCGTTACCTGGGCCGAAGCGGTGAATGTGCCGGATTCAATCTGCCGGCCTACCTGCCGGTAGGCGTCACGGAACGGAATGCCTTGTAACACCAACCGGTTAACTTCTTCCACGCTGAATAGATATTTGTATTTGTCGTCCTTCAGCAAATCTTCCTTTACGGTCATGTTCGCGATCATGAGGTGCATCATCGACAAACAACTGGTCAGGTCAGCAAAGGCGGGGAATATTTTCTCTTTGAGAATCTGGAAGTCGCGGTGATAGCCGGATGGCAGGTTGGTGGTGATGAGCGAAATTTCATTGGGAAGGGCTTGCAGCGCGTTGCACCGGGCGCGAATGATTTCCAATACATCGGGGTTCTTTTTGTGCGGCATGATGGAGGAACCCGTGGTGAGTTCATCCGGGAAGGAAATGAACGCAAAGTTCGGGTTCAAGTAAAGCGTACAATCCATCGCCAGCTTACCGAGCGTTGCCGCCAGGTTGGCGAGCGCGCTGGCCGTTATTCGTTCTGTTTTACCGCGCCCCATTTGAGCGTATACCACGTTGTAGTTCAGGTCGGCAAAGCCCAGCAGCTCGGTAGTCATTTTCCGATTCAGCGGGAAGGAAGACCCATACCCGGCTGCGGAGCCCAATGGATTTTTGTTCACCACCTGATAGGCCGCCTGGAGCGTAATCAGATCATCGACCAGGCTCTCGGCATATGCACCCAGCCATAATCCGAACGATGAAGGCATGGCAAGTTGAAGGTGCGTATAGCCCGGCAGCAAATGGTGTTTGTTTTGTTCAGCTTTTTGAATCAGCAAATCAAACAGCGCTTTGGTGTGTACAACAACGTGCTCCATCTCCGCCCGAAGGAAGAGTTTAATGTCAACCAACACCTGGTCGTTCCGGCTTCGGCCGCTGTGAATCTTTTTTCCCACATCGCCCAGTTTTTGCGTTAGCCAAAACTCGATTTGGGAATGCACATCTTCGACTGACGCGTCAAGCCTGAAATTACCTTTTTCGATATCGCGGTAAATGGCCTTGAGCTCCCTCGACAGCACTGTGAACTCCTCCTGCGTCAGTAACCCAATCGAATTCAGCATGTTGATGTGAGCCAGAGAGCCCAGCACATCATAACCCGCGAGGTAAACATCCAACTCGCGGTCCTTTCCCGTGGTGAATTGCGTAACTTCATTCCGGGAGTCCTTGTCTTTTTGCCAGAGTTTCATGATACCTGTGGTTGCGGGTTTCCGGTAGACGAAAGTGTTTCGATGAATTCGATGTACTTTTTGATGCCGGCTTCAATCTCGTCAACAAAGATATACTCGTCTGCGGAATGAGAGCGGGCCGAATCCCCCGGGCCCATCTTAAGGGAAGGCACGGGAATCAACGCCTGATCGGATGTGGTGGGGGAGCCGTACAGGGGTATCCCCAGTTGTTTGGCGACTCTGTACAACGGATGATTTTCCGATAAGGCGGAGGGACGCAGTCGGAGTGAGCGTGGCGTAACCTGGCACCGAACATTGGCCCGGATGATGGCCAGCATGTCGTCCAACGTGTAGGCGTCTGTGGCACGCACATCCACGGTGAAGGTGCATTGAGGGGGCACCTGGTTGTGGGCCTGGCCCGCCTGAATCACCGTAACCGACATCTTCACCGGTCCTAATACATCCGAATGCTTGGGAAACGAAAACGTCCGGAACCATTCGATATCGGGAAGTGCCTCGTAGATCGCGTTTATGCCTTCGTTTCGCGCGGCATGCCCGGCTTTGCCCAAGGCTACACAGTCGAGCACCATCAAACCTTTTTCCGCAATGGCGGCTTTCATCAGCGTGGGTTCGCCCACGATGGCGCAATCAATCCGGGGCAGGTCGTTCCAAATCAACTCGATTCCGCCTGTGCCCGAGATTTCTTCTTCAGCCGTGGCGGCCAGCACGAGATTATATCCGAGGTCTTGCCGGTGATACAGCTGACGAAACGCCTCCAGGAGCGACACGAGTGCACCACCGGCATCGTTGCTCCCCAAACCAAAGAGCTTTCCATCCTCCAGGGCAGGCGAGAAGGGATCGCGGGTGTAGGCAGGGTTGGGTTTCACCGTGTCGTGGTGGGAGTTGAGCAGCAAGGTGGGTTTACGCGAATCAAAATGGGCTTGCACCGCCCACACGTTATTCCCTTTTCGTTGAAACGCGATGTGGTGGAAAGACAGAAAGTCAGCAAGGATATCGGCCGTCCGGTTCTCTTCCCGACTAAACGAGGGCGTGGCGATCAGCTGTTGCAGCAAACTGACAGCGCTGGCAGCTGTTCCGGTTTTCATTGCAGGGTAATGAGTGTTCCTTTGGTTTCGTATCCGGTGTTGGCGATCAACTGCGTATGCTCGCCAATCAGCACTTCGCGTACACCGGAGCGGATAGCCGCAAAGGCGTTCTCCAGTTTAGGTAAGATGCCGTCATGGAACGATCCCGCTGCGAGCAACCGCTCGTACAGGTCTTTGTTCAGATGGCGGATGACGGAGGTTTCATCCGTAACATCTTTTAGTACACCCGGCTTTTCAAAGCAGAAAATCAGACGTGTGTCAAAATGTTTGCTCAACGAGATCGCCAGCACGGAGGCAATCGTGTCGGCATTGGTGTTGAGCATTTCGCCCTGCGCGTGCGTGAGGGAAGCGAACACGGGAACCGTATTTTGCTTGAGCAGAAAATACAGAAGCGTTGAGTTCACATCTTCCGGGGTAATGTCGCCTACCAATCCGTAGTCAATCTGCTTCACGGGACGTTTCACCGCTTTTAGCAGATTTCCATCGGCACCGGTAACACCCAAGGCATTGCATTGAAGTGCCTGTAGCCGGGCTACCATTTGTTTGTTGATGAGCCCTCCGTACACCATCGTCACCAGGTCGCGCGTGGGGCCATCGGTGATCCTTCGCCCATCCACGTACTTCGATTCAATGCCCAACGAGTTCCCGATTTTCGTAGCGATGCTTCCTCCACCGTGAATGAGGATCTTGGGTGCCTGAATAGACGCGAAATCTTTCAGAAACTTTTGAAGGGCCAGCTCATCGTCCAGCACGTGGCCACCAATTTTTACGATGTACAACTTATTCATATCGGAGTTCAAAAATTAGTCTTCATTATTTCGGCCAACACGGCTTGTGCCGCCCATACGCGATTGCCGGCCTGGCGGGTGACAATGCTGTGCGGGCTATCCAGTACGTCATCACTCAACTCGACATTCCTGCGCACGGGCAGACAGTGCATCACCTTCGCTTCGGGCGCTGTGCGGAGTTTTTCGCGTGTCAGCATCCAGTTGCCCTCCACGGGCGGCATCTCTCCGTAGTGGTGGTAGCTGCTCCAGTTTTTCACGTACACAAAGTCCGCATCCTGAAGGGCCACCAGCTGCTCATTTTGAATGCTGGCATTTTGGGTAAACTGTTTGTCGAGTTCATATCCACCCGGATGTGTGATCACCAACTCGGCTTCGCCCCAGGCATTGATCCACTGCGCAAAGCTGTTGGCCACGCAATGGGGCAACGGTTTAATGTGGGGTGCCCAGGTGAGCACCACCTTCGGTTTTTTCTTTTGCCGGAGTTCGGTGATCGTTACCAGGTCGGCCAGGCTCTGCAACGGATGAAGGGTGGCGCTCTCCAGGCTCACGATGGGCACCCCGGAATATCGGATGAACTGATTGAGAATAAACTCGCTGTAATCTTCGGTGCGGTCTTTCAATCCGGGAAAGGTCCGCACACCTAACAGATCGACATACTGACCAAGCACCGGTGCGGCATCTTTTACGTGCTCCACAGTAGTGCCATTCATCACCGCCCCGTCAGCAAATTCCATAGCCCAGCCTTCCTGGGTTACGTTGAACACTACGGCTTCCAGTCCGAGGTTTTGCGCGGCCACCTGGGTGCTCAGCCGGGTTCGCATGCTGGGGTTCATGAACAGTAAGCCCATTCGCTTGCCCTGGCCCAGTTGGCGGTCACCCAACGGGTTGGCTTTGTAGTGGATTGCCCGCTCGATCAGGGCGTGGATATCTGGTGTATCGTGGACGGAAGTGAATTTTTTCATACCGCCTCCTCTTTCAATTCTTTCTCAAGCGCGTCAATCAAAACGTTCGCCTCAGTCGGGCTGATAGCCAGTGAAGGTAATAGCCGGATGGTGTTGGGCTTTGCTTCGCCTGTAAAGATCCGGTGTGTGAATAATAAATCGTTCCGCAACGAAGTTAAGGCCGCGGGCAAGTCAAAGCCGATCATGAGCCCACGGCCACGCACCTGTTCAATGGGTGTAAACGCACGAAGCTGGTTCATCCAGTTGGTACCGATGTCGGCTGCGTGTTGCATCAGGTTTTCACGCTCGATTACCTCAAGTACGGCCAACGCAGCTGCGCAGGCCAGGTAGTTGCCACCAAAGGTAGTGCCCAGCATTCCGCTCCAGGGTTTGATCCCCGGCTGGATCAGCACTCCGCCCACCGGAAAGCCATTACCCATGCCTTTGGCCACGGTGATTAAATCCGGTTTAATGCCGGCAAACTGATGGGCAAAAAATTTGCCTGTCCGACCATAACCCGATTGAATTTCATCCAGAATGAGAAGCGCACCAACCGCCCTGCATTTTTCCGCGAGAAATTGAAGAAAGGAATCGTCCGGAACATGAATGCCGCCCACCCCTTGAATACCCTCGATAATGACAGCTGCGATATCGGTCGTAATAGCCTGAGCCACTGCATCCGGGTCGTTAAGCGGAAGAAAAACAACTTCGTGCCCGGCATTGAAAGGTGAAACAATCCGGGGATTGTCCGTAGCCGCTACGGCACCTGACGTACGTCCATGGAAAGCCTTGCGAAAGGCAATGATTTTTTTTCGACCGGTGACAAAAGACGCCAGTTTCAGCGCATTCTCATTGGCTTCCGCACCGGAGTTACACATAAACAAGGTGTAGTCCGGATAGCCGGAAACCTGCCCGAGTTTTTCGGCAAGCTTTTCCTGGAGTGAATTCTGAATGCTGTTCGAATAGAAGCTGATGCTGTCGAGCTGATTTTTCAGTGCCTCAACGAAGTGAGGATGGTTGTGTCCAATCGAAATGACGGCATGACCGCCATACAGGTCGAGATAACGCGTTCCGTTGGCATCCCATAACCAAGAGCCCTTTGCCTTGACCGGTTCGATTGGAAACAAAGTATAAACATCAAACGGCTTCATGTTAAAAGACGCTCGGTTTTAGTTGCAGGCCTGCCGTCTCGTCAAAACCAAACATGAGGTTCATATTCTGAACCGCCTGACCGCTGGCGCCTTTCAACAGATTGTCGGTAATGGAATGAATAGCCAGTTTGCTGCCCACCTTTTCCAGGTGAATGAGGCACTTATTCGTATTCACCACCTGTTTCAGATCAATGGCGGAGCGTGAGACGTGCGTGAAGGGCTGCGCCTGATAAAATGACTCGTACAGGTCAAAGGCTTCGTCCAACGCCAGATCGCACTCCGTCACGGACGTCACAAAAATGCCGCGTGTGAAATTACCTCGCCATGGCACAAAGTTGATTTCCGGCAGTGCACGCTGCCAGGACGAGAGCGTTTGCCGGATTTCATTCAGGTGCTGATGCGTCAAGGTCTTGTAAGCCGAGATGTTGTTACTGCGCCAGGTGAAGTGTGTGGTGTCCTGAAGACTTTGACCAGCACCCGTTGAGCCGGTGATGCCGGTGGTAAAAACTTCTTTTAGTTTTCCGGCTTTGGCCAGCGGCAGCAACCCCAATTGAATGGTGGTGGCAAAACAGCCTGGGTTTGCCACGTTTTGCGCCTGCTTTATGCGTTCGCGCTGAAACTCCGGCAAGCCATACACAAACAGGCGCCCGTGCGCCTGTTCGCCAAGGCGGAAGTCATTCCCCAGGTCAATAATCCTGGTGGAGGCCGCGAAGGTGGTCTCCGTCAACAACTTTTTACTCTCACCGTGGCTGAGACACAGAAAAATCACATCCGCATCCTGCCCGGTGGGGGAGAAGTGCAAATCGGTTTCCCCGATGAGATCGGTGTGGACTTCCGTCAGGCGTTTGCCGGCCTGGCTTCGACTCTGGGCAAAGACCAGGTCAACCTGAGGATGCCGAAGCAGCAGACGAATGGTCTCACCCCCGGTGTAACCGGCCGCCCCCACTACGCCTGCTGTGATCTTTATCGTGTTCATTGCTCCGCCTGTTTCTTTACCTGATGATAAATGCTGACCTGGTTACCAAAAATTTTGGTGAAGCCCTTCACATCATCACCGGTCCACCCCAGGTTCATTTCTCCGTACTTCCCAAATTTAGCCGACATCAGATCATAAGACGAAGTAATACCGTTGATTTGAAAACGGTAGGGGAATAAGGTTGCCGACACGTCACCGGTCACGTGTTGTTGCGAATTGGTCAGGAATGCTTCCATGTCGCGCATGACGGGGTCAAGGTATTGGCCTTCGTGCAGCCAATTACCATAGAACTGGGCCAGCTGATCTTTCCAGCTAAACTGCCACTTGGTGAGCACGTGCTTCTCCAGGGCGTGGTGTGCTTTGATGATCAGCACGGGAGCAGCCGCCTCGAAACCCACGCGGCCTTTAATGCCGATAATGGTGTCGCCCACGTGGATATCACGACCGATAGCGTACGGCCCGGCCAGTTGCTGCAGTGCCTGAATGGCCTCCACGGGGTGTGCATAACGTTTGTGGTTTACCGCCACAAGCTCGCCTCGTTCGAAACCAAGCGTTACGTCCTCTGGGTTTTGTTTGGTCACTTGTGTTGGCCAGGCTTCTTCCGGCAACATGCCCAGCGAGTTTAGCGTCTCCCGGCCACCCACCGATGTACCCCAAATGCCCTTGTTGATCGAATACCTGGCTTTTTCCGGATTGAATGCCACACCGCTTGACTGCAAGTATTCGATTTCCGCTTCGCGGCTTAGTTTTTTGTCGCGAATGGGCGTAATAATCTCCAGGCCGGGCGCCAGGATTTGAATAACCATATCGAAACGCACCTGGTCGTTGCCGGCACCCGTGCTGCCGTGGGCTACCGCCTGGGCGCCAAGTTCGTTGGCATAACGGGCCACTGCCAGTGCCTGCGACATGCGCTCGGCACTGACGCTAAGCGGGTAGGTTCCGTTCTTGAGGATGTTGCCAAACACCAAAAAACGGATGACCTGTTCGTAGTAGGTGCGCGTTTCATCCACGGTTTTGTGCGAAGCCACACCCAGGCGCAAGGCCCGTTGTTCAATATCGGCCAGCTCCTGCGCAGAGAATCCTCCGGTATTCACGGTGAGCGTATGCACTTCGTATCCCAAATCGCGGGAGAGGTATAGCGCGCAATACGAGGTATCCAGACCGCCACTAAAGGCCAGTATCACTTTTTTCATCTTGTTGTTCATTCGCTAACGTGAGTATTCTACCAGAAGAACAAAAAGTTGAGAATCGAATTTTTTCGCTCTTCCGGCCGCCCCTCCGTTTCCTTGCTATTTCCGTTTTTGAGTAATACAAATTGCTTGAACCGGGTCCAGCGCTCGAACAATTTGAAGTTGCCTGCAAAATGCCTGCGCTCGTCTTCCACGGGCTGTTGTGCTGCGGCCGCGGCCAGCTTCTCCTGCTCCTCCCGCGCCTTTTCTGCCGGATCGTACAGCATGGCCGTACACATACAG
>ERZ1066132.508-NODE-508-length-10812-cov-6.281026_pt1 | contig 10812 bp, 11 predicted proteins | sample MGYA00382779_ERZ1066132 | MGnify/ENA primary metagenome ERZ1066132 (study PRJEB33369, sample SAMEA5778362) | biofilm metagenome | biome: Industrial cooling water; feature: Water cooling tower basin; material: Biofilm | place: United Arab Emirates | collected...
GCTTCCGGTCGGGCGTTTCCAGCAGACCAACCGCAATCGGCAGCACGCCCTTGCTGCGGCTGTCCATGTACTGCTGCACCGCCTTGCCGATGCTCGAGAGGTTCACCATACACTTCACCCGCCGCGCGTTCTCGCGGGCACCGCCGAGGGCGGGGATGATGATGCCGATCAAGAGCGCGATGATCGCGATGACGACGAGCAGTTCGATGAGGGTGAAGGCGCGGCGCATGGAACTCCCTGCACGATAGCGTTCGCCGGCGGGGCGGGTTCGGATGATTGTTGGGAACCGATGCCTCCGCGTGCCACGGCTGGACCGCCCGGGGTCAAGCCGTGCAAGGCCGTCGGTCGCGCAACCGCACGGGTTGACCCAAACCGGCCAACCCACGGCACCCCAAACCGCTGAGCTACCCCACCACGCCCCGGTAGCACACGCAGATTCCCAGTGTCAGGGCCTTGGCCGAGACATCCCGGAATCCCGCGGCCGCCATCGCGTCCTGCATCTGCCGACGGGTCATGAACGTTCCGACGCTCTTCGGCAGGTACTTGTACGCGCCGGAGGTGTCGCCCGCGATCAGCGTCGCCGTGCGGGGCATGATCCAGCCGCAGTAGAAGTCATTGAACTGCTTCATCGGAAACCACTGCGGCTGATCAAACTCCAGCACGATCAGCCGCCCGCCCGGCCGCAGCACACGCCGGAACTCGGCCAGCGCCTTCGCAGGCTGCGAGACGTTCCGAATCCCAAACGCGATCGACACCACATCGAACGACGCATCCGCGAACGGCAGCGCCATCGCGTCGCCCTCGACATACGTGACCTTGGCCGCCTGCTCCGGACCCAGGTTCTTCGGCTGCTTCTGCCGCGCGACATCCAGCATCGCCGCCGTGAAGTCCAGCCCCGTCACCTTCGCGGCCGCCGTACGCGCAAACGCCTCGGTCAGATCACCCGTCCCGCAGGCGCAGTCCAGCACCTGCTCACCCGGCCGCACCCCCGCGACCTTCACGGCATACCGCCGCCACGACTGATCGCGCCAGAGCGAATGAACCCGGTTGTTCAGGTCATAGCTTCCCGCGATCGCCGAGAACATCCCCCGGACCTTGACGGCCTTCTGCTCGTGCTGGTGCGGATTGCGGGCCAGCTCCGCGTCACTCCAGCTCGCCGCGGGGTCGGAGGTCGGGTTCGGGTTGGAGTACTGGGCGTTCATGCGGTCTGCGTCATCTGTGGGTTCGCTCGCCGCGATCGTAGGGATTCGGGCCTGTCGGCCGATGCTAGACTGCGTCGGGATGGCTTCACGACATCGAGGCATCGAGCAGGAGCATGAACATGGGGCGTCTGATGGTGCGGCTGGTGTGGGTCGGTGTGGCGGCGGCTTCGTTCGCCCTCGGGGCGTGCAGCACAAACCCGACGACGGGACGGTCGCAGCTCAACCTGCTCTCCCGTGACGACGAGATCCGGCTCGGAACCGACGCCCGGCCCCAGATGCTCGAGGAGTACGGCGGCGAGGTGCAGAACACCGACCTGCGCAACTACGTCATCGAGATCGGCCGCAAGCTCGCCGCCCAGACCGAGGGCGACAATCCGTCCCTCCCCTGGGAGTTCTCGCTCCTCGACAGCGATGTCATCAACGCCTTCGCGATCCCCGGCGGCAAGGTGTTCGTCAGCCGCGGCCTCGCCGCCAAGATGACGAGCGAGGCCCAGCTGGCCGGCGTCCTCGGCCACGAGATCGGGCACGTCACCGCCCGCCACATCAACGAGAAGATGACCCGCTCGACCCTCGCCAACGCGGGGCTCGGCATCCTCGGCGCCGCCATCGGCGGCGGCGGCGACGCCATCACCGGACTCGCCGGTCAGGCCGTGCAGCTCTCGCTCCTCAGCTACGACCGCGGCCAGGAGAGCGAGGCCGACGAGCTGGGCATGCGCTACATGACCAAGGTCGGATACAACCCCATCGGCCAGCTCCAGCTCATGCAGATCCTCAAGGCCGCGGCGGGCGGCGAACGCCCGCCCGAGTTCATGTCCACCCATCCGCTCCCCGAGACCCGCATCAGGCGGATCGAGGAACTGCTCGCGACCCGCTACAAGGACACCCAGAACAACCCCGCGTTCAAGACCGGCGAAGCCGAGTTCAAGGCCCGGTTCCTGAGCAAGCTCGCGGCCCTGGAACAGCAGGAGCGACTCGCGGACGCGGGTATCGGCCGCGTTGTGCCGCCCGAGTTCAATCCCTTCCCGTACATGCCCGATCTGCGGATGGCGGCGGTGGTGTGCGTGCCGGCCTGCGAGCACTGAGCGACCGGCGGCTACTGCACCGAGGCGTTCTTGAGCCCGACCGCGATCGCATCGCGGGCGACGTCACGCGTCTGGTCGGCCAGGTTCACCCGCGCGACCACGTGCGTCACCGGCGGCCTGGTCGGATCGGCCTTGCCCGCGCTGTCGGTCTGCGGCCGGAGCCAGACCACAAGATCGATCTCCTTCTCCGCGGCCCAACTCGAGAGCCCGTCGCGGAAACGGGGGGAGCCGATCTCGGTGCCCGAGACCGCCACGCGGGCGGCGGCGAGGCGATCGATCGTGTCGCGATCTTCGATCGTCGCGTCGGGCGTGTCACCCGTCACCGTGAAGCCCGCGGCGCGGAGCGATGCGGTCATTGCGACGAGAATCTTCTTGCTCTCTTCGCTCAGCGGTGCCGGCAGATCGCTCAGCAGCAGCATCGTCGCGGTCGAGCCCTCGGGCAGCACGAAGGCCTCGGCGGGCGCGGCGTCGGGCTTGACGCGCGCCTTTCTTGCCGACTTGTCGGGCGCGGAGGCCTCGCTGACGGTGATGGTTTCGAGGCTGCCGTCGCGCACCGCTTCGGCGCTCTGCGTCGTTCCGATGCTCTGGCGGACGACCGCGGGCGAATCCGACTCCGTGAGCGCCCGGCCCACGATCAGGCTGCCGAAGCCGATGCACGCGCCGAGGAAGATGAACAGCCCGACGAACGCGCCGGCGTTGGGGTTGTTGCTGTAGCGATGTCCGCCGGCGAAGGACGCACGCCGGCTCTGGATGCGCGAGCGCCGAGCCTCGACGCGGGCGCGGGCCGCGTCGATCTGCTCGCGAGCGCTGCGTCGCACGCCGTCGGGCCGCACCCGCGGCGAGCCGGCCTTGGGGCCAAGGCCAAAGTCCATATCGATGTGGAAGCCCTTGTTGCGGGCCGCCGCCATCGCCTCCTGTGCCATGGCGCTCGACTTTCGCGCAAAGTCCTCGGCGGCAGCGCGGAAGCCCGACGCGTCGAAGCCGAACGGCCCGTCGCCCTGGTTCGGGATCGTCGAAGGACCTTCCGGAATCTCCACGTGCTCGCCGGTCCACCAGTTGACCACGCGGATGTCGGGACGACGCTTGGGCGATGCCGGCGCGTCCTGCCGCGGCGGAGGCACGGCGCCGTAGCTTCCGCCACCCACCCCACCCGCTCCAGCCGCCGCGGCACCGACCGCACCGGCGGCGCCCATCATGCCACCCAGCGTCTGGGCCATCGGATCGGGCTGCGGCATCGGCTCGACGATCCCGCCCCGCATGCTGGGCAGGTCGATCGGACGCACCGCGAACGGATCGGCCGCCGAGCGCACGACATCAAGGTCCGCGAGCATCTGGGCCGCCGAGGTGTACCGCTTGTCATAGTCCGCCATGGCGCGGCGGATGACCCACTTCACCGCCTCGGGGCAGCGCCGCGTCACCTGCGACAAGACGCCGTGGGCCGGGAACGAGTTCTCGATCACCGCGAAGAGCACCGCGCCGGCGGCGTACACATCGAACTTCGCACCGTCCACCTCGTGCACCTTGACGCCTCGAAGCGCGAGACGGACGAGCTCGGGGTCACGGAAGTACTCGGTGCCGTGGGTCGTGAGCGTCATCGCGCTGCGCAGCGGCGTGACCAGGCCGAAGTCGACCAGGTGCGCCCGCGGCTGGCCCGCGATGGTCTCGACGATGATGTTCTCCGGCTTGACGTCCTTGTGCCAGAGCCCGCCCGCGTGGTACTCCTCGAGGGATCGAGCGAGATCGGCGACGTAGCCGAGAGCGAGCCGCAGGTGGCGGTCGTCCAGGCCCGGCGGCTTGATGGTCGGATCGCTCTCGCCGTGGAGCTGCTGCACCACGACGTTGAGCGTCTGCCCCGGCACGTAGCGCATCACGTAGTAGAACTTCGCGGGGCTCAATTCGTGATCGAGCACGAGGCCGAGCTTCTTCGCCGCCTCCAGCGCCCGCGACTCACGCACGATGTTGGGGAGGTTCGAACCGTCGGCGACGGAGAACGACTTGATGACGACCTGGTTGACGTCGCGGAATCCCGACCGCTCGAGCGCGGCACGCTTGATCGGATCGGGCTCGGCGATGTACAGCTTTGAGCCCGATCCGCCGGTGGGCAGCGAGCCGACGATCTTGTAACCCTCGAACTGCCCGGCCCGCTTGCCGTGGGGCTCGGAGGTCGGTGCCTGGGCCATCGCCTCGGGCAGCCGCTGCTCAAGACCCTCGACGAGGCCGTCCATGGCGAACAGCCGCGCCGGGTGCGCGAGCAGCACGCGGAAGAGGCACGCGCCCGCGATCGAAAGCTCGTTCTTGATCGCTCGCCCGAAGTGGGCCGAGGCCGACCAGCGCCCGATGATGATGTTCAGGACCACCAGCGGCGAGAAGACGATCATCGCCAGCAAGGCCCCGATAAACCGCACCGAGTCCTTCAGCATGCCCACGATAAAGTGGAAGACCCGGGCGACCAGCCAGGCGAGGCCCTTGAAGATCGGGACGATCAGGTAGCTGATAAGCAGCACGGCGATCGCCACGGCGAGGATCACGCCGACGATGCTCAGGATGCCGATGCCGACCGTGCTGGTGTCCATCGTGTACCTCGAGGAGCGGGAGGGGTGAGGTGTGAGGTGTGAGCAGGAGGTCTTGAGTGGCTTGACTCACCCCGCACACCTTCCAACTTCTTACAAGCCCCTCGCCTCCGCCCGCCGCAGTTCCATCTGCCGGTGGTAAATCTCGGCAATGGCCTCGTCGAAGGAGGCGTCGTCTTCCGGTCCTGAAGCCTCTTTCGGATTCACGGCCAGCCCGTTTCGCTCCGCCTCGCCCAGTTCTTCGGACGTAAAGGAATAGGTCATGATGACCTCCCCGAGCCGCCGCCGCAGGGCTTCGCGGATCTTGGCCAGCCGGCGGCTGACGGTGGGCTCGCTGATGCCCAGAGCCTCGGCGACTTCCTTGCCGGGCTTGCTCTCCAGGACCCGCATGGAGTAGATCGAGAAGTCGGTGAAGTCGCTTTCCTTCTGGACCATGCGGATCGCGGCCTCGACCTTGGCGCGGAAGACGGCGGCCTCGTAGACCTCGTCGGCCCCGAGCTGGTTGCGGGCCGCGGCCATCCAGGATTCATCGAACTCGCCGGTCTTCTTGTCGCCTCCACGCTTGAGAGCCCCGCGCCGGTCCATCTCGTCACCGAGAACGTGCTTGGCGATCGCCAGGAGCCAGGTCGAGAAGCGGGCGCCCTTCTTGGGGTCGTAGCGCTCGATCGAGTCCGAGAGCGCGGCGAGGGTCTCTTGGGAGAGGTCCTTGACGGTCTCGGCCCCGATGCGGCCCTTGCCCCACTTGGTGAGCTGGGCGCGGATAACCGGACCGAAGGTCTCCCATAACTCGTACCACGCCGCCTGGTCGTTGGCCCGCAGGCGATTGACGAACCCGGTTGTGAGCGAGTTGAGCATGCGGCAGAGTGTCCCCGAGCGTTGGTGCGGGGAAGTTTAGGGAGCGCTCAGTAGGACCGGCTTCCAGCCGGTCTTCCCTGCATCAGTAGGACCGGCCTCCGGCCGGTCGTCTGAATCCACTCGCGCGAGCGACGGCTCGGTTGCGATTCGGAACTCTGTCCACCTCAAGTTTCCGCCAGAGGCGCTCTGACGAGGCAAAGCGCCGGGGCGGTTTGCGTCACCATCGCGGCACGTGCTTTCCGAGGCGGCTCTCGACGCGATTTCCGATAGGAGAGGACTCCAAAAAGGCGGCGATGCCGAGAACATCACCGAGGCACATCGGAGGAACAAACACCTCTGTGCCATCCTTGAGAACGACCTCCATTCTCGGATCATCCGGGCATGTGAGGCGGATTCGTTCAATGTCTGACATCTGAAAGCGGGACCAAGCCGCCCGTGGCTGTCGCCAGCGAACTTCGTCACGATCGATCGACATCTCGTAGAGCCTCGGAAACGCAAGGTGATGGCTGGCCAAAGCCAGCGCGATCGCGACCCCGCAGAACACCAGGACCTCGGCAAGGCTCCACGCTTTCACCGTCGTTGAGGGAAAGAACAGCACGAGTAACAGAGCGAGAATCACAACAACAGTGAGCGTGATCCGATTCCGCGACGAGTGCCTATACGAGTAGTTCTCACTGGCCAATCCGACTCCCCTTTCGGCGAAAAGGTTCCAGTCTTCATGATTGTCGATGGGTCGACCGGCCGGCGGCCGGTCCTACTGGTGTGTTCACCTCGCGCTGAACTTGAGCCCCACGACTCCAACCAGCACCAACGCGAGCGAGGCGATTCGGAGCCACGAAGCCGACTCGCCGAGGAAGAGCATGCCGCACACGGCGATGATCGCCATGCCGCAGCCGGCCCAGATGGCATAGGCCAGGCCGACATCGAGCTTCTTCGTCGCCAGCGCGAGGAACGCGGCGGAGAGCAGGTACGTCACGACGAACACCGCGACCCACGCCGGCTTGGTCAGGCCTTCGGACTTCTTCATCGCCAACGCCCAGCCGGCTTCGAAGACGATGGCGAGTATGAGGTGGAACCAGTGCATGTGGATGAGGGTACCAGCGATGCGTCTGATGGAGTATCCTGCATCGTCCTTGCAGCACGCGCAGTGCGGGCGACTCGAAACCTACGAGCAAAGTGCAAACGCAATACACGATCGACGCATACGACGAACAACGCAGTAGGAAGTTCCTCCGTTGTTGAACTTCGTGAGCGATTCCCGCATCGCGCACCCGTAGCATGATGCGGCGCACGATTGCGAACGTCGCCTCAGGAGTACACACCATGGCGGATCGCACCACGTCCAAAGGCCAACGCGCGAACACCGGGAGCGCCAGCGGCCAGAAGCAGCGTTCGCCCACCAGCACGCCGCACACCGGCAGCCGGGGGGACCCCTCGCACAGCGTGCAGCAGAAGCGTCTGGATCGCTCGAAGCAGTCGGGCGCGCTCAGCAAGTCCAGCGGCGTCAAGCGCGGCCGTCGCTGAGCTGGCGGCGTAGGACCATCTCTTCTCTGTTCTGACCAGCGCGGTCGCACGACGCCGCCCAGTGGCTGGCTGCGCTGGCGGACCATGGCGCCATGGGCATGCGTCGATGGCGTGGCTCCGCGATGGGAACCTTCCCCTATCGACGCGGGACTTGTGATTGGTGATGGCAACTTCCGATCGATCGTGCATGATGTCGTCGGGCGTGTGCAACGCACGCTCGAACTCGACGATCGAAAGGAAGACATCATGACAAACTCCAACGCCAGTTCCTCCGGCAGCCAGACCGGCAAGGCTTCCACCCACACCACCGACAGCGACAAGGTCCAAAGCCGGACCATCAAAGTGGACGGCATGACAGGCGACACCTGCGTGCAGAAGGTCTCCGGCGCGCTCAAGAGCGTCGAAGGCGTGACGACCAAGTCGGTAACGGTCGGCTCGGTCACGATCGAGGCCGATCGCGACGGCTATGCCGCCGCGTGCTCGTCGATCAAGGCCGCCGGCTACAAGGTGCAGGACTCCGGCTTGAACCAGTCGGGCGAGGACAAGTCGGCTCAGAACAAGTCGGGCCAGTATCAGCAGGACCAGAACCAGCAGGGTCGGCCGGACCGCCATGACCAGGAGCATGGCAAGCAGGGGCAGTCGGCTCCGTCGCGTCCGGGCTCCGATCAAGAGAAGCGTGGCGACAACCGCGGCGGATCGACGCCGCCCCCGATGCCTCAGCGTGCCCCGACGCAGTCCAACAAGGCCGTGCGATAAAGCTCCGCGGCGTTCTCCCATCTCTCCGCCTCCACGGCCGCTGTTCAGGCTGGCACAGAAAGCACAACTCTATGAAACTCTCGACTCTTGCGGACGTTTATCTCGATCAGATCCAGGACATGCACAGTTGCGAGCGCCAGCTCATCCGGGCCATACCCAAGATGATGAAGGCGGCGAGCAACCCTGATCTCAAGAGCGCGTTCGCTGAACACCTGGAAGTCACCCGCGAGCATCTGGCGCGGCTCGACCGCATCCTCGAAGATCTCGGCAAGCCGGCGGGCCGTAAGGTCTGCAAGGCCGCCACCGGGCTCGTTGAGGAAGGCGGCGAGATCATCGAAGCCGACGGCGAAGACTCGGCGCGAGACGTCGGCTTGATCTGCGCCGCACAGAAGATCGAGCACCACGAGATCGCCTCGTACGGCTGTCTCCAGGCGTTCGCGCTGCAACTGGGGCGGAGCGCCGATGCGAAGCTGCTCGAGAAGACACTGACGGACGAGAAGAAGGCCAACGACGCCTTGAGCGAGCTGGCGACCGCCAGCGTCAACGAAGGCGCAATGGCCTGAACGGAACAAACCGCGGGGTCTGGCTTCGGCCGCCCGCTATGACCAACGCTCGGTTCGGCGCGGCGACACCCATCTCGCCGCGACGCACCGGGGCGTGCTTCCACTCCGGCCGAGGCCGGAATCACTCCGCCGCTCTGCCTGCGAGAGCGGCACAACAAAGGAATCGAGTCCATGGCAATCTCCTCTGCGAACGACACCACCGGATACAGCAAAGACACCCACGGCTATGGAGCCGACAGCCACACCGGCTCGAGCATGTCCGAGCTTGGCGAGTCCGCCAAGCACACAGTCGAGAAGGCGAAGGACGCGGTGAAGGACCAGTACGAGGGCATCCGCGAGTCGGCCGAGAACGCCGCCGCATCGCTCAAGGACGTGATCGTGCACAACCCGATGACGAGCCTGGGCATCGCGGCCGCGGCGGGCATGCTGATCGGTCTGGTCTTCGCGCGTCCGAGGAGCTGAGCGTGAAGGCGATTTCGACCTTCATTGTGCGTGTCTGTGACCTGCTCGAAGCGGAAGGACGCTCGCTGCGTTCCGCCGTGCGCGAGGAGGCACGCGACGCGCGTGAGCACGGCAAGCGGCTGGCCGCGGGGCTGGGGACCGGGTTGGCCATGGGGCTGGCGATACTGCTGATCGGGGTGCCGCTGGTCGTCGGCGGCGCTTCGTTGATGGCCGCCGGCCTGTTGTCGTGGCTTGAGACCATGATGACCCGTTCGCTCGCGCTCGGAGCCACCGGGCTCGCCGTGCTCGTGTTGGGCGGCTTGTGCTTGAAGCTCCTGGGGCTTGCATCCGGGAGGCGCCAGCCATGACCGACCAACAGATCGGACCGAAAGAACCCTCGGATGATCACGCTCGCGATCATCATGTTGCGGAACATCGAAGTGGTGACCAGCGCAGCGTCGCACAGGTGAAAGCCGGACTGCTCGAATGGTCGCGCACCCGAGACCTTCGCACCAACAAGGCGCTGGCGCAGGCAGGTTGGTACATTGCAGGCGGCGTCGGCGTGATTGCGCTGGTATGGGCCGCCACGCGGGTTGTCGGAGGCGCCCCGCCTCCGGCTGCAGTTCGCACGACCAAGACACCTCGGCCATCGCTGGTTGAGAGCGCGACCCGACAGGCCGGGCGGATGTCTCTGCTCTGGCGGCTGGGAACCTGGGTGTTCTCGCGGCATCAGGAGCAACAGGGAATCTCAAAGCCCGCACAAGCTCACGCGGTGCCGAACCCACCGAGATCACACCCTTGGTCACCAGCGGGACTTCGAACGGGGACTCTTCCTCCAGCACAGGGACGCATCTCATGAACAGACTCCTTCGCACCGGTATCGCTGGCTTCGCGGCGTGGAAACTCGGCGGTGGACTGCTGGGCGCCATCGTGATCTTCTTGATCGTCTTCTATCTCCTTGGCATGTTCTGAACACATGGCGAGCGAACGTGGGCGGAACGGCGTGAGGAATCCGGTGGATTTGTGCCGCCGGGTGGCGCGCATGGTCTTACGATCTTCCTTGCAAACCAGCACTATGCGACCCGACGTCCTTGCCGCGGATCCCGGGGCGGAGGCTTCTACCACGCTCGTCGAGGCCGAGGCGCTGTTCGGGCGTGAGCTGTCTCCGGCGGACAAGAAGGCGCGGCTGGTCAACCTGATCGCGGTGGTGACGCCGTTTGCGGGTTTGGTGCTGGCGATCTACTTCTCCTGGGGCTTCGCGTTTGATTGGACGCAGGCCGGCATTTTGTTCTTCATGTTCATGGCGTCGTCGCTGGGCATCACGGTGGGCTATCACCGACTGTTCACGCACAAGTCATTTGAGGCGGTGGCGCCGGTGCGGTGGCTGCTGGCGGTGCTTGGGTCGATGTCGGTGCAGGGGCCGGTGATCGAGTGGGTGGGCGTGCATCGGCGGCACCATCAGCATTCGGATCGCGAGAACGATCCGCACTCGCCGCACGTGCATGGGGATGACGAAGAGCACGGCGTGCTGACGATGCTGCGGGGGTTCTACCACGCGCACATGGGTTGGCTGTTCATGGGTCACTCCAAGGGTTTGGGGCGGTACATCAAGGATCTGCGGCAGGACGAGATGCTGTGCCGCGTGAATCGGCAGTTCTTGTTCTGGGTTGTGGTTGGATTGGTGATGCCGACGGTGCTGGGCGGCGTGCTGACGATGACGTGGAAAGGTGCACTGTTGGGGTTCCTGTGGGGCGGATTGACGCGGATCTTGCTGGGGCATCACATCGCGTGGAGCGTGAACTCGGTGTGTCACCTGTGG